>Ga0306923_10005938_pt1 | contig 11973 bp, 9 predicted proteins | sample sta12Can44000108_FD_203841 | JGI IMG/M metagenome (GOLD analysis project Ga0306923, IMG submission 203841) | Lab enrichment of tropical soil microbial communities from Luquillo Experimental Forest, Puerto Rico - statanox.12C.anox.44.000.108 (v2)... | ecosystem: Environmental > Terrestrial > Soil...
ACCGTCGAACCCCTCGCCGATTTTGAGAGCAGTACACTGTTGGATTACCGGATCCTCGACGATCTGCGACGGTGCAGCCCGGCGACGATCTATATTCTTCTGTCGAGCGCCGCGGTCTACGGTAATCCGAGCACGCTACCGGTCGATGAGGATGCGCCGATCGCGCCGATCTCGCCTTATGGCTGGCATAAGCGGCTTAGCGAAGTCGTACTCGAAGAACATGCCCGCCTGTTCAGGCTCAAGGTGGCAGCATTGCGCATCTTCTCAGCGTTCGGCGCGGGCTTGCAGCGGCAGGTCGTCTGGGACCTTGCGGTTAAAGCCCGTGCGGCATCGTCCGGCCACCTCATGCTGCAGGGCTGCCCGGATGACTCGCGGGATTTCATTCATGGTTCCGATGTGGCGGCTGCCGTCGACATTATCGCCAAATGCGGAGAGCTCAAAGCCGAGTGCTACAATGTCGCGCGCGGCAGCGAAGTTCGCATCAAAAACTTAGCTGCTTTGATCGCGCGGCATTTCGGTCGTGCCCCGGTCCTAGAGTTCGACAATGTCCGTCGGCCGGGTAATCCGAGCCGTTGGTTTGCCGACATCAGGAAGCTACGCGCCCTCGGATTCGCACCGCAAATGTCGTTGGAAGATGGGATTGCAGAAATCGTTCGCGAGGTGGTTGGACATTGTGGTTGAGAAACCTCACATTGTAATCATTGCCACTGGCGGGAGCTTTTGGCCGGGAGGGCGCCAATACACGCTCAACCTTTTGCAGGCGCTGGTGCTTGCGCGCGGAAATGACTATGCGTTCGATGTCAGCGTGCTGGTCAGCGGCGAAGGCGAGATCATCCATTATGAGAACCTTCGGCCTCAATTGCGTCTCTGCGCCAAGGTGGAGAATATTCAAGCACGGTGGTCGATCGTGAACAAGGCACGATGGCGCATCAAACGGAACCTTGCAGGGTGGTACAATCCGCGCTTAGAAGAAGCTTTGCTACGGATGGGTTTTACCTTCGCTTATCCAGCGCGATCGACCAAGCTCCCATCGGCGGAATGGATTCCAGATTTTCAGTACAAACACTTTCCAGATGGATCGAATCCGATTGAGATCGAGGACCGCAAGCGGGACTTTGCAGCGGCTGTACGGTTTTCGGAGCGCGTAGTGCTGAGCAGCGCGTGCGCTGAGCGGGATTGCCATGAATTGTTCCCGCAATCGGTAGGCCACACTTCAGTGCTTCGTTTCCGAGTCTTTACAAATCAGGCGTGGCTCGCCTGCGACCCGACGGAGACGGTCCGGCGCTATCACCTTCCATCACGGTTTGTACTGATTAGCAACATGCTTGCTCCGACCAAAAACCATGCTGTCGTAATCGAAGCGCTTGCATCGATGTCCGCAGCAGAACGGTCGCGGTTGCATTTCGTGTGTACCGGCGATGTCTACGATTACCGCAATCCTGATTTCCACAACGGATTTTTAGCTAAAATACACGAATTGGGCGTTCGCGATTGCATATCGGTGCTGGGCCTCATCCCCAAGCAAGACCAGGTGCAGCTTTTGCGGGCTGCGGTCGCATATCTACAGCCTTCGTTGTTCGAAGGATGGAACACAGGGGTCGAAGAAGCTCACTCACTTGGCAAGCCGATTCTCTTGTCGGACATACCGGTTCACCGGGAGCAAGCGCCGCCGCGCGCGATCTACTTTGATCCACGGAGCGCAAGCAACCTTGCCACCCGGTTGGCTGAAATGATCGGCAAGGATCTGCCGACTTTCGATCCTGCTGCCGAGCGTCAAGCATTGAAGAATTACGCGTTGTTTCAGATCGAATTCGCAAAACGATTTCTTGAAATCGCAACTGCCGATCACCCGCTTGCCGAACGGATTTTATCTGAGCCAGCGCTGGAACAGTCCTGACTCAATCCGCAGCGCTCGTCCTTTCCGACCTACGGCCAGCAATGATTGAAGGTGTTTCTCTTGTGATCGATGGCCAAACTGCGGACATACCAAGTGGCAAGAAGATGCCATTAAGACCGGCGCGCACCCACGTTAGCTGGAGGGGTTTCCTATCCCCAGGCGGCAAGATGCTAGTGGTCGATGCGTCCTTCAACGGTCCAATAGCTTTGATCCTCGCTCGATGAACACTCCGCTTATCTCGATCATTCTCGCTGTCTATAATGGCGAATGCTATCTCGGGGAATGTTTGGACAGCATCCGCGGGTTGCAAGGCGGGTTTCCACTCCAGGTTATCGTAGTTGACGACGCATCGAGCGATAAGACCGCCGAGATCCTAGGGCGTTATGCCAATGCGGGATTCGAGACCGTTTATCTTAGAGAAAATGTTGGGGCAGCAGCGGCGATCAATCATGCATTCACCCTAGTCCGGGGCGAGTTCGTTGCTCGGATCGACTATGATGACCGCTATCACGCGAATTTTCTCGTCGACTCGGTCGACGCGCTGCAGCACTATCCGGATGCCGCGTTCGTGTGCGCCGCGGCACGCATGATCGATTCCCGTGGCGTTCCGAACGTGATCATCAGTCCCGCGGAGTACGGTGAAAAGCCTGGCTGCAATGACCGGTTCGCATCGATGCTAAAGCAGCACTTCGTGACGGCACCGACGATTTTGGGACGCACTTCGCACTGGCGCCGCGCGATTCCGATTCCGACGGGTATGAATTTCTGTGATTGGTACATGAACCTAACTATGGCCGAGACTGCTCCTGTCGTCGTCATAGATAAGATCGTCGCAGACTATAGAGTCCATCCATTGAATATGCACACCACCAAAGTACATGACGGAATGGGAGAACGGGTGACGCTGCAGGTGCTGGATCGGTTTCTTTACAATTCTCCGCGCAGCGCTGAGCTCGCGCCGTGGCGCAGCGAAATCATGGCTCTGCATCAGGCCGACTGGGGGAACAAATACTTCGCCGCCGGCATGGCTGCGGATGCGTCTCGTTGCTATCGGGCAGCCTTGCGTTCTGATCCGACGCAAAGCTGGAAAGGGCGCTTTATGCATCGCTATATTGGGCTATTGGTCGGACGGAACAGCTATGACCGGGCGAAGCGCATGGCTCGCCTGCTGGTGCCGTTCCGGCTTTGGACCTGACTAGCATCGGATGAATTTTGCAGACACCTGTCGTTTTGCACGTTCCGTATAGTTTCTTTCCCGACGCATACGGCGGCACAGAAGTATACGTCCACGGTGAGCGGAATGGTGTGGCGCCCTCCGGCGATTATCTTCAATGCGCGAGCCAGAAGATCGGCACCCTTATCGCGCGCGATTCGGCCAAAATAGGCAATCCGCAATGGCCCGCAGCGATTGCGCGCGGCTCGTGGAGGCGACACCGCGTGCGACAGTCCCTGTCGGGACAGCGTGACCGTGCAGATCGACATATTTGCAAGACGCGAGAGCACAGGCCCAACAGGCCCCGACTGGCGCGGACTACTGGCCGCGCAAGAAGTTGCAATTTGCCGGCCCGCAGAGTTCCACCGGGCTATCGGGGTTGTCCGGAGTGCGGATTGTCGACGTCAGCGGGAGGATCGATCGGCGTCGGCCTCCCGACCGAGACTTGATCATCAATGCCCGCCTTCGACAGCAGCGAACGCAATCTCTTCACCCGCTCATAGCCTTGAGGCCCGATGATGGCGTTGAGCAATTGACGCAGGCTGGCGCGCTGCCCGAGGAGCGCTGGCCGATAGCGGAGGGCCCGCGTATAACACCTCCGCGCATCCTCGTATCGGCCCGCGGCAAAGTACCGTTCTGCAGCATTGAGCCAGCCGTGCGAATAGGCAATCGACTTGAGTGACGCCTTTTCCGCGGCCCGGTCCGGCTCCGAGAAGATCAGATCCAGCGTTCCGATGATTGTCTTTTCTGCATCCATTGCTTTAGTCGCCTGCGCGTGCATATTGCCCGGGTGCTTGCGATAGCTCGCGAGTGTTCGGGCACGGTAGTAGAGCGCATGTGTCCGGGCCACGCGAAGGTGCAGGAACCAGTCCGACACGGACGCGTATGTGAACCAGTTCGGGATGGGCAGGACTTCCTGCCAGACCTCATTCCGAGCGATCACAGTCGGCGCCGGGATGCAGTGGTTTAAGATCAATGATAGGTATTCGTCGCCTTCGGCGTCGCGATCGGCGTGAGCACTGCGGGAGCCAACAGCGATCCAAGGATCTTCGAACTCGACGCTTTGCGCGTCCATAAGCGCGACGTCCCCGTACACCAAGCCGACAGAAGGGCGTGCTTCCAGAATTGAAATCGTTTCTTCCAGAAAATACGGACGGTACTTGTCATCGGCGTCAATCCGCGCCACATAGCGACCTCGCGCGACCCCGAGGCCCTCGTTGAGAGTGCTGACGAGACCTCTGTTGGCCCCATGCGTGATTACACGAAGACGCGGATCGGCGTGCTTTGTCAGCACCGTCGCGGTGTGGTCTGTGGATCCGTCGTCGATAACAATGACCTCAAAATCGCTTACTGTCTGCCGGAAGATACTGTCGAGACATTCAGGTAGATAGCGCCCATAATTGTAACTGGGCACGATGATGGTTGCGAGTGGTGCGGTGCTTGTAATTTGGGCCGGATGTTCGGACATGGGTGTCAAGTCCTTAGTAATGTGAAGTCGGAATTTCTGAGGACCCTCTAAGAGAATGAAGTCGGCACGCCAAATCGCGCTCAAACTCATCAGGACGCAATGGCTTCTGAGACGTTGTCGCAAGCTGAAGCATTTAGGACATATACCGCGGCCTGTTCCGGATGACGAGCACTGCGTTGGCTAGGTGACTGCAATCACCAATCACCGCCCTCATGTCTGGGCCGGCGCGGACGCCCGGCGGGATCGCGCGTCTCAGCCTGCAGACAAGGTCTCTCAGTCCGGCGAGGCAGGCAGCGTTCGGACTGGATTAAGAATTGCCGTGTGCTGAAATGTGTGCGGCATGATGCGGTCTGTATGATCGTTAAGCCGCAAGCAAAACCTGACCTGACAGTGGCAGAATTGTGCCAAATTGCTCACCAATGGTATGTTTCGACGTGGTCAATGTTCAGCTTGGATGCGTTTGCGCTGCTCAAATATATTAGTTCATAACCAAAACCTACATTGAAACTTTGGAATCATTAGCGGTGGCAATCCCAGGTTTTGCCTTCCAGCGCCGCGTTCGCTTACTGGCTAACGTCATGCCTCTAGCGGATGCCTTAAGGCTCTCTCTTAGAGAAGAAAAACCGAGAGATATCCAAATATATCTGTCATACACCGACCAAGAAATTACGCTTCGCGGGGCAACGACCGATGTGTCGTGTCTCGAAAAGGTATTTATTCATGAAGAGTATAATTCGCCCTTCGACTATTCGCCCCAGGTAATTGTAGACGCTGGGGCGAATATCGGAATGGCGACTCTTTATTTCGCCAAACGCTATCCAGAAGCTCGCATTTTAGCGATTGAACCAGAATCGAAAAATTTCGAAATGCTTCAAAGAAATTGTGCAGGGTTGTCTAATGTATTGCTCATGCAAGGGGCTCTTTGGCCTGTACAGCGGCGGTTGACTATTTCTGACAACGGCTCCGGTGAACATGCCTATTCTGTCATAGAGCAGAGCGCGACCGAGAGCACAAACGAAGTGTACGCAATTACCATGGAAGATATTCTGCGGAAACTCGCGGTTAGTAGAATTGATTTACTGAAACTCGACATTGAGGGATCGGAGCGTGAGCTGTTCTCTACAGACGCTAAGGCGTGGCTAGACCGGGTTGAGTACATCATCGTGGAACTTCATGATCGATATCGCCCGGGATGCGCGAAGGCATTTTATACCGCACTCGCAACGAGGAATTTCGTCCAGGAAATCAGAGGAGAAAACATCTTCATACAGTTGAAGCGGCCTTAGGTAGCCAGACGCGCCGCATCTTTACCTGATCGTCGGCACATCGTCTCTTGCGTGAATCACTAATCAATCCGAACAACCTTCATTGTGCGTCTTTATGACAGCTATGTGACCATCATCGTCAATGTCCGCATTGGTGAACGATGCGTTGCAGGGCTCATGGACCCTCAAAGCGTTAGTGGTCGATGACGCTTCAACCGATCGCACTACCAAAATCATCCAGCGCTACAACGACCCGCGGTTGGAGGTCATCCGGCTTGCGAAGAATGTGGGGGCGGCAGCAGCGATCAACCGCGCATTCGGCGCGATTGGCAGTGAATTCGTGTGCGGGATGCATCGCGCTGTCATTGAGCAGCCTTGCGTTCTGATCCGACGCAAAGTTGGAAAGGGCGCTTTCTGCATTGCTATATTGGGCTATTGGTTGGACGGAACAGCTATGACCGGGTGAAGCGCATGGCTCGCCTGCTGGTGCCGTTCCGGCTTTGGACCTGACTAGCATCGGATCAATTTTGCAGACTCCTGTCGTTTTGCACGTTCCGTATAGTTTCTTTCCCGACGCATGCGGTGGCACGGAAGTATACGTCCGCGGCTTGGCGCAACGTCTTGCCTCTCGAGGATATTGGTCGGCAATTGCAGCGCCTGGAGTCGAGTCAGGCGAATATGTGAATGGCGGCTTAGCTGTTTACCGCTTCGCAATCGACCCGCGCCGGCGGCTGGCGCTCGCCTATGGTGTACCGGACGAGATCGCAGCGGAAGGTTTTGGCGCCATCTTGCGCAAGATACGCCCGCGCATCGTGCATCTGCATGCCCGAACGTCGGCGGTCTCCGAACGACTAGTCGATTTCGCGCACGATATCGGTGCGGCGGCAGTCTTCACGTATCATACTCCAACCGTCAGTTGCGCCCGTGGCACCATGATGCTGTTCGGTCAGGAACCATGCGATGGCACCATTGAGCCTAAGCGTTGCACGGCATGCGCCCTTGCCTCGCACGGTGCTCCTAAGTCGGTCGCACGCTTGGCGGCCTTAGCTTCGGGTAGTTTCGTAGCGCGAGCAGGGGCACTTGCAGGCGATGGCAAATGGCTATCCCGTTTGCAGATCCCCCCTCTCCTCGCCGACGGCCGTAGACGCTTCCATGAATTCATGCGTAAGGTCGATCACGTGATTGCAGTCTGCCAGTGGGTGAGGGAGGTGCTTGAGCGAAATGGTGTCCCACCCGAAAAGCTTACGCTGTCTCGACAGGGATTGTGGCAAACACCACCGTCACGAGTCGCGCGGGATCGGCGCGGGCCGTTACGGATTGCCTATTTTGGAAGGATCGACCGCGCCAAGGGTCCCGATCTTCTGGCTCGTGCTTTGAAGATGATACCCTCGGTCTCCGTACAGATCGACATTTTTGCAATTCCTCAGTTGGCCGGGCCCGATCAAATTTACCAGTCGCTCGCGGTACACGCGCAACAGGATCAACGATTGACCTTGCGCACGGCTGTGGAGCCCCACAAAGTGATCGGCGTCATGGGCGAATATGACCTCGTGGCCATCCCGTCGCGAGGCCTCGAAACCGGACCGCTCGTTGCACTCGAAGCCTTTGCCGCTGGCGTACCCGTGCTGGGCGCCGACTTGGGCGGCATTGCGGAGCTGGTGCGAAGCGGGGTCGATGGATTTCTTGTTCCGCCCGACGATGCTGCGGCCTGGGCCGCGGCGATGGCGAGGTTCGCTGAGAACCGACACCTCGTTCGCGAGATGTGTGGCAGAATCACCATGCCTCGCAGCATGGAGGCTGTTGCCGACGATATGGCGAAGGTTTATTCGGCTGCTGCTGCGGCAAGGGGTGTGTCGACCGGCGCAGCGTGATGGAAAAATCTTTAGAGCGACTTTTTTTCCGTTGCCGGGCAACCGGCGACAAGTGTATGTGGTTTGACCGATCTAATGACGGTGGCTCCCGCCGCGACAAGGGCACCTTCGCCGATAACAACGCGCGGAATGATGGTCGCACCCGTTCCGACAAAACAGTCGCGTCGGCAGGTAACCGTTCCGGCGAGGTTGCAGCCTGGCGCAATCTGGACATTATCCTCGATGACGTTGTCGTGATCGACAATGGCGCCGGTATTAATGATAGCGAAGGATCCGATAGTCGTTCCGGTGTTGATGATGACTCCTGCCATCACGACAGTCCCATGACCGATTTTCACGTCTGGGGCGATGATGGCAGAGGGGTGAACAAGCGTGACGAAGTCGCCGCCGGCCGCCAAGACCATTTCGGCAAAAAAGCGACGGGTCGCGGCATCGCCGATAGCAACAACAAACCGATGCGTTGCGACAAATCGCGGAATGATCTCGTATGCAGGTCCTTCGGCTTTGAGAGTTGCCGGCGCAGTACGCGGATTGTCGTCGATGAAGCCAGAGACTGGTTCGCCAGCGGCTCTCGCAATGTCTGCAACCACGCGGCCATGGGCACCGCATCCGATAATCTTTATGGGCCGTTTCAAGTTCGACATGATGAGTGAATTTCTGGCTTGAGGACTATGCGGGAATGCGGCAGTTGCAGGCACGGAGCATAGATAGGCATATATGATTATGACCGGACAGGCCGACCATAGTACAGACACTCCGATATTCGACAGACCGTTGCAAATCGTGCGCCCCACCTTCCCGCCGATCGATGGGATGCTTTTCGATTTCGCGCAGTCGCTTACAACGGGGCAGGTCACCAACAACGGTCCTTGGGTGATCAAGTTTGAACGCCTATTGGAAGATTATCTTGGCGTACCGACCCTGGTCTTTTCCAGCGGACAGGTGGCCATGATGGCCATGCTGCGGGCCGCGGGCATCAGTGGCGGCGAAGTGATTGTCCCCTCCTTGACCTTTCCCGCCACGCCGCACGCGGTCGTCTGGAACGGTGCCGATCCGGTGTTCGCCGACATCAAAGACGACATGTCGTTCACGATTGATCCCGCGGATGTCGAAGCGAGGATAACGGACAAAACTGTCGCCATACTTTCAGTGGATCCTTACGGGATCGCCTGCGACTATGAAGCGCTTGTTGCCATCGGCAGGCGCCGTGACCTGAGGGTACTGTTCGATAGTGCTCCTTCATTCGGCACCACTGTGGGCGGACGTCGCAACGGCGGTTTCGGCGATGCACAGATATTCAGCTTTCACGCAACCAAGGCTTTCAACACGATGGAGGGTGGGTGTCTTTGCTCGAATGATGAGGAGCTGGTCGAGCGGGCACGCGCGATCAGGAATTTCGGGCAGAGCACCGGCGGTGATTGCGCGATCGCGGGCCTCAACGGCAAGATGATGGAGATCTGCGCGATTCTTGGCATCGAACAGCTGAAAACGTTTGATAAGGCTGCAGCAAATCGCCGTCGCTGCGTTTATCGTATGGGCAATGGGCTCGCATCAATCGACGGTCTCAGCGTCGGCCGTGCGCCTGCCGACCAGGACCCGATCTGGCTGTACCTTCCAGTCGTGATAAAACCGACCACTTTCGGCTGTGACCGCGATCACGCGGCAGCTCTGCTGGCGCGCGAGAACCTTCACGTGCGCAAATATTACAGCCCTCCATGTCACCACATGTCTATTTATTCCGACGGGCGCCGACAGGCCGTTTTGCCAGTTTCTGAACGAATTGCACGCAATGTACTTGCCTTGCCTGTCTACAATGACATGACAGCAGCCGAATGCGACGGCATCGTCGAGGCGTTTCGGCAGGTTCGCAAAGGCCTAATCACATAAAGCCGCACCTCAACTGCAAGCCTTTGAACCAGCATGCGATCTTTTCGCGGCGCTCGTAAGGGCTCGTGTCAAGTTTTGAGTTAACAAGAGAATCAGGCCTCCATGAAGCGTGTTATTGTCACTGGCGCAGGCGGCTACCTCGGAATCCCTTTGTGTCGTTCGCTGGTCGAGCGCGGCTATCGGGTGACGGCACTCGATCGCTATTTCTTCGGAAAAGATAAGCTCGGTGATCTGGTAACGCACCCCAACATTGCGGTCGTTACACAGGATATTAGGGTACTTAATCCGAAAATGCTGGAAGGCTATGATGGCGCGATTGATCTTGCAGGACTGAGTAATGATCTCAGCGCGGAGATCGACCCTGAGTTGACGCGGAAGATAAACTTTGAGGGTGGCGCGGCACTAGCCAGGGCAGCAAAAGCGGCCGGCGTGCGCCGCTACGTGTACTCAAGCTCCGCTTCAGTATACGGCCACGGCCTGAAAACAAAGCTCGTTGAGTCGGATGAATGCCGGCCACAGACACTCTATGCCCAGAGCAAACTGCATGTGGAGAAACAGCTAAAGGAGCTCGAAGGAAACGATTTCGAGCCTGTGATCTTCCGCAATGCCACCGTTTTCGGCCTAGCCCCGCGTATGCGTTTCGATCTCGCAGTTAACATCATGACGTTTCGCGCCTGGAAGGACCGTGTAATCTATGTGATGGGCGGCGGACAACAATGGCGTCCATTCATTCACGTTGATGACGTGGTTGACGTCCTTGTACGTGGGCTCGAGGCCGAGTCCAAAAGCGTCGCCGGCGAGATATTCAACGTCGGCGATGAGAGCATGAACTACCAGATTCAGCAGCTTGCGGAGTTCGTGCTGGACGTCATTCCGAACGTTACCGTGCACAATATACCGGACGATCCGGACAAGCGCACCTACAATCTCGCATTCGGAAAAATCAAGCAAAGGCTTAGTTGCGCCGCAAAGAAGACGGTCCGTCAGGGGATCGTCGAGATCAAGGAGGCACTCGATCGCGGACTGGTCAGCGGCGATGATCCGACCTGCTATACGCTGCAATGGTATAAGTCGTTGATCGAGTGGCAACAGCGAATCGACGGCCTATCAGTTGACGGCAAGCTTCTATGAACGTGCGACAGCATATTAATCGAACGCCCGGGACATCGGCAGATTCGCTTGCGGCGCGTTCCGATGCGAAGGCGAGGGTGGAGGCCGACTCGAGCGGTTTGAGGCGGTCACGCGTTCTGTTCCTGCAAGCTACTGAACCCGCCAACTATCCGCCACTGATCCACGCTTCCATGCTGATGACTGAAGCGGGGTGGGAGGTAACATTCCTCTCCGCTCCGATTTCCGGCCACGAGGTCGCTTTGCCATCGCATCCGCGCGTTACGATTCGTGCGATCAGCAGCCGCCGATCGCACGTAATCAGCAAAGTCGCCTACTCAAGTTATACTGCGACTGCCGCAGGACTTGCGCTACGTATGCGGCCGGACGTCGTCTATGCGTCGGATCCGCTCGGGGCCGGTCCCGGGCTCCTGGCTGCTTGCCTTACCGGAGCGCAACTGATCTATCATGAGCATGACAGTCCGCAGCCCGGGATGCTCCATCCCATCCTAATGCGATTGCGGGCCGCGGCGACGAGATGGGCGCAGTTGGTAGTGTTTCCGAACGGCGAGCGAGCCCGCATCGCGCAGAACGAATTGAATTTCGCGGATGATCGACTGCATATCGTTTGGAATGTTCCGCGCCGCGCGGAAGTTGCCGCCTGCACTGCGCCAGCGGAGCCGCCGCTGATCGTCTACTATCACGGCAGCATATCGCCTGAACGTTTGCCGCAGAGCGTTGCCTTCGCGGTAAGGCGAATGGCCGGTCGCGCCCGGCTCCGCATCGCTGGCTATGAGGCTCCTGGGGCGCAGGGTTACGTCAGGCAACTTGTCGGCAGCGATACCGAGATGGCGGCGGATAATCCGGTCGAATATATTGGCGTGGTGCCGCAGCGCACGGATCTACTGATGCAGGCTGCGCGCGCCCATGTCGGGCTGGCGCTCATGCCTTGCCAATCGAATGACTTCAACATGCGTCATATGACTGGCGCATCGAATAAACCGTTCGACTATATGGCAAACGGACTGGCGTTGTTGGTTTCCGACCTCCCTGATTGGAAGGCAATGTTTATCGATCCTGGCTATGGAATGGCATGCAATCCCACCGATGTAGACTCAATATCGATGGCATTGGGCTGGTTCATCGACCATCCCGAGGCACGCCGAGCCATGGCCGCCCGTGGACGGAATAAGATTGAGACTGAATGGAACTATGACAAACAATTTCGAGCCGTCCTAGAATCTCTAGAATCGATCAAAACACCC
>Ga0306923_10005940_pt1 | contig 11970 bp, 10 predicted proteins | sample sta12Can44000108_FD_203841 | JGI IMG/M metagenome (GOLD analysis project Ga0306923, IMG submission 203841) | Lab enrichment of tropical soil microbial communities from Luquillo Experimental Forest, Puerto Rico - statanox.12C.anox.44.000.108 (v2)... | ecosystem: Environmental > Terrestrial >...
TCGGCGGCTACGTGAAAGAGCTGGAGGTGAGCCTCGGCGACATCGGCTTTCGCGGCGCGCTCTCGATCATGCGCTCGAACGGCGGCGTGATGACGCCCGAGATCGCGACCGCGCGGCCGGCCGCCATAATGGAGTCGGGGCCGGTCGGCGGCATCATCGCCTCGGCGCAGGTCGGCTGCGCGCTCGGCTTTCGCAACGTCATCTCTTTCGACATGGGCGGCACCACGGCGAAGGCCAGCCTCGTGCGCGAGGGCGAGCCGACCATGGCGCCGGGCTACTATGTCGGCGGTTACGCCAGCGGCCATCCGGTGATGCTGCCGATGATCGACGTGGTCGAGGTCGGCGCGGGGGGCGGCTCGATCGCCTGGCTCGACGACGTCGGCGCGCTCAAGGTCGGGCCGCAGAGCGCCGGCGCCGATCCCGGCCCGATCTGCTATCGCGGTGGCGGCTTCGAGCCGACCATCACCGACGCCAATGTGGTGCTCGGGCGCCTCGATCCGGACAATTTTCTCGGCGGCGAGATGAAGCTCGATGCCGACGCCGCCCGGCGCGGCATCGATGAGAAAATCGCCGCTCCCTTGAAGATGGACGCGATCGCGGCGGCGCAGGCCATCGTCGAAATCGCCATCGCCAAGATGTCGCTCGCCGTGCGCGAAGTCTCGGTGGCGAAGGGCTACGATCCGCGCGACTTCGCGCTGGTCGCATCGGGGGGCGCCGGTCCGCTGCACGTTGTCGCGATCGCGCGCGAACTCTACATCCCCAAGGTCGTGGTGCCGCTGTTCCCCTCGCATTTCTCCGCGCTCGGCATGCTGCTGGCGGACGAGCGGCACGACTTCATCCGCACCTTCTATTGCGATCTTGCCACCGTCGACTTCGCGGCCCTGTTGAAGATCCACCACGAGATGGTCGCGCAAGCGTCGGCGACGCTGCGCCATGCCGCGCAGGCGCAGCGTCAAATCCACCTCGACTTGCGTTACGTCGGGCAAGAATTCACGCTGCAGGTTCCCGTGGGCGTCGAAGCGATCGCGTCGGGCGATCGCGCCGGCATCCGAGCCGCATTCGACGCGCTCTACGAGCATCGCTACGCCCATCATTCGCCCGACGAGCCGGTCGAGATGGTCAATATTCGCCTCGCACTCATCGGCAAACGCCCGAAGCCCGTTTTCCCGCGCCTCGCCGCGCGCGGCGGCGCGAAGCCCGCGCGCACGCGCGCCGTCTATCTGGCTGAGGCGCGCAAGGCCTCGCCCTGCCCGGTCTACCAGCGCGAGACGCTCGGCGCCGGCGACGAAATCGCCGGCCCCGCGCTCATCCAGGAGCACGGCACGACGACGGTGCTGTTCGCGCAGGACGCCTTGACCGTCGCGCCCTCGGGCCAGCTGATCATCACGGTGGGGGCAGGATGATGGGGATGCGCCTCACCTCCGCTCATTCCCGCGCAAGCGGGAATCCAGGGGCCGCGAGCCATGGCCCTGGGTCCCCGCTTTCGCGGGGACGAACGGATGAGGGTGGATATAACGAGAAATGCACATGACCGCCACGCTCGATCCCGTCACGCTCGAAGTCATCCGCAATGCGCTGCCCGCGGTCGCCAACGAGATGGCGGTCGATCTGCAGCGCACCTCCTACAACATGATGATCTACGAGGTGCGCGACTTCTGCACCGCGCTGGTCAATACCGCCGGCGAGCTGATCTGCCAGAACGTCGGCGGGGTGTCGCATTTCGTCGCCGATCTCGGCGTCGTCATCGCCGACGGCATGCGGCGCTACGGCAGGCAAGGCTTCGCGCCCGGCGACGTCGTCATCACCAATCACCAGGCGGTCGCGGGGCAGCACCTCAACAACATCGTCATCTACGCGCCCTACTTTCACGCCGGCGAGCTGTTGATGTTCGCCATGGTGCGGGCACATTGGATCGACGTCGGCGGCATGAGCACCGGCTTCGGCGCCGGCCCGACCGTCGCCGACCCGTGGGTCGAGGGACTGCAGCTCGATCAGCTCAAGATCTACGAAGCGGGCAAGCTCAACGAGACGCTCTATCGCGTGCTCAAGGACAACATCCGATTTCCGGAATCCTCGCTCGGCGACATGAAGTCGCAAATGGCGGCGTGCCGGCTCGCGGCCCGGCGCATGGACGAGCTGTTCGACAAATACGGCCGTGAGACCATGCTCGAGGCGATCGCGCGCATCTTCGACGAGACCGAAGCGAAATGCCGCAACGTGGTCTCGCAGCTTGCCGATGGCGTCTACGAGGCCGCCGCCGCCCTCGACGAGGACGGCGTCACCCGCGGCGAGCCGGTTCCCATCCGCGCCAAGGTCACGATCGACCACGGCGCGATGACCATCGATCTTTCGGGTTGCTCGCAGGAGCGCCGCGCCGCGATCAATTCGCGCACCCTTGCCGGCGCGCGCGTCGCCTACAAGGCGCTGACCGGCCCGCTCGACCCGGTCAACGAGGGCTCCTTTCGCGCGCTCAAGGTGATCATTCCCGAAGGCAACGTCATGATGGCGCGCTTTCCCGCGCCGATGTCGAGTTGGAGCGTGATCGTGCCGATGGTGGTCGACACCATCGTCGCCGCGCTCGCTCCGGCCATGCGCGAGCGGGTGCCGGCGGGCCACCACGGTCTGCTCGGCGGCTCCGTGGTGTTCTTCGGCACGCATCCGCAGACCAACAGGCGCTTCGTGGTGCAAAGCATCGAAGGCGGCGGCTGGGGCGGGCGGCCGTTCGAAGATGGCGAATCCGGCACAGTATCGGTGTGCCAGGGCGACGTGCGCAACGGTTCGATCGAAGGCATCGAGCTCAAATGCCCGGTCCTGGTCGAGGCCCGCGCGTTGCGCACGGATTCCGGCGGCGCCGGAAAATATCGCGGCGGGCTCGGCATCGACATGCAGGTGCGCAACCTGGTCGAGGGGAAATGGAATTTCGAGCACGTGCGCAGGAGCCAATGCCCGCCTTGGGGCCTGTGGGGCGGGGAGCCGGGCGAATACGGCGCGTATCTCGTGCGCGAACCGGGCGAGCGCGACTTTCGCGTCGCGGGCGGGGCGCATCAGGCGGTGCCGGTGCGCACCGAGGTGATCGTGCGCACGGGCGGCGGCGGCGGCTGGGGCGATCCGCTCGCGCGCGATCCGATCGCGGTGCGCGCGGACGTGCAAGAGGAGTTCATCTCCGCGCATTCGGCGCGCGAGCACTACGGGGTCGTGCTGCGGGATGATCTGACGGTCGACCATGCCGCAACCGAACGCGCGAGGAGTGGGATACGATCGGCCCGAGCAAACGCAAAGCAAGGGGCGAAGGGATGAGCGACGCGATCGCGAGTCGACGTGATTCACGCCGCTTCGCCTTGGCTCGCCACACGCGCTGCAGGCTCGTTCTTGTGAAGTGGAATCACCGCGACCCGCGATTTCACACGAATGCGGCGTAGGCGATGACGGGCAAAGTCGCGATCCGGATCAGGGACGTCTCGCATCAATTCGGCGAGGAGGGCGACGCCCGATACGTGCGCGCGTTGCGCGACACCTCGCTCGACGTCGCGCGCGGCGAGCTCCTTTGCCTGATCGGGCCGAGCGGCTGCGGCAAGTCGACCCTGCTCAACGTCATCGGCGGGCTGATGACGCCCACGGCCGGCGCGGTGGAAGTCGCAGGCAAGCGAGTCGCGGGGCCGATGCCGCGCGACATCGCCTTCGTGTTCCAGGAGAACGCGCTGTTCCCGTGGAACACCGTGTTCGAGAACGTCAACCTCGGCATGGTGTTCCAGGGCGTGCCGCGCGCCGAGCGCGAGGCGCGCGCGCAGCGCGCGCTCGCGGCCGTCGGGCTCAAGGACTTCGCGCAGCACTATCCGGCGCAGCTCTCCGGCGGCATGCGCCAGCGCGCCGCGCTCGCGCGCGCGCTCAGTCTCGAAACCGGCATCCTGCTCATGGACGAGCCGTTCGGCGCGCTCGACGAGCAGACCCGCATGATCCTCGGCGAGGATCTCTCGGTGCTGCTCGCCCGTGCCGACAAGACCATCGTGTTCGTGACCCACAGCCTGGGCGAAGCCACGTTTCTCGCCGACCGCGTCGCGGTGTTTTCCGCCCGCCCCGGCACCATCAAGGAGATCATCAAGATCGACGAGCCGCACCCGCGTAAGCCCGATTTCGTGACCTCGGCCAAGTTCACCGCCATCCGCAACGAGCTCTACGCCCTGCTGCACGACGAGATCCGCAAGACGGTGGCCGAGACATCGGCGAGTGCCGCGCGTGAGGGAGCGCCATGACACCGCCCGGCAAGGAACGCGAGGGGCGCCTCGCCAGCCGCGCGGTTCAGGCCGCGTTCCTGATCGCGCTCGTCACGCTGTGGTATCTGGCGACGACCCGCTGGCGCGTGAGCCCACTGCTGCTCCCCAACCCGGTCGCGGTGCTGCGCGATTTCTGGGAGATCCTCAGGACCGGCGAATTCCTCGGCGATCTCACCGTCACGCTGACCGAACTCGCCGCCGCCTTTGCCATCGCGGCAAGCTGCGGGGTCGTCGTCGGCTATCTCATCAGCCGGTCGCAATATCGCATCCGCGTGTTCGAGCCGCTATTCGCCGGCATCTACTCGGTGCCGATCATTCTGTTCCTTCCGCTCTATGTCCTGTTCTTCGGGCTCGGACCCACCTCCAAGATCGCGCTGGGCGCGACCATCGGCTTCTTTCCCATCGCGCTCAACACCATCGCCGGCTTCGGCTATGTCGATAAAATGCTCGTGGTCGCCGCCCGCTCCATGGGCGCAACCGACGTCCAGCTCTTCCGCTACGTGCTGCTGCCGGCGGCGCTGCCGATCATGCTCACCGGGATGCGCATGGGATTTACCGTCGCGCTGCTCTCCATCATCGGCAGCGAGACCATCGCCTCGCTCGCCGGCCTCGGCCACCGCATCGTTCATCTCGCCGAAGCCATGGAGATGGCGCCGATGTTCGCCTATATCGCGTTCGTCGTGGCAATCGCCGCGATCCTCAACGCGCTCGTATCGGCGCTCGAAGTGCGGGGAAAACGCCCGTGACGGCCGCGAGCGCATGGCGGCGGGCGCTGCGCCGGCCGTGGGTCGCGCGCATCGCGGTCGTCCTTCTCCTGCTCGCCTTTTGGGAGGTCGCCGCGCGCTGGTGGGTGGACCCGATATTTCTGAGCCCGCCGTCGCGCGTGTTCGCCTCGTTGCCGGCGGTATTCGACACCCGCGGCGTCCCTGCGGCCTTGCGGGTCACGTTCTGGGAGCTCGCCGTCGCCTTCGCGCTCTCGGTCGTGATCGGGGTTGCGATCGGCCTTGCCGTCGGGCTCAAACCGTTCGCGCGCAAGAGCTTCATGCCGATCATCCTCTTGCTCTACGGCACGCCGCAGGTCACCATCCTGCCGCTGTTCGTCCTCTATTTCGGCATCGGCCCCGCCTCCAAGATTGCCTTCGGCGTGAGCCACGGCTTTTTTCCCATCGTCATGACCATCGTCGCGGGCGTACAGAACATCAAGCCGATTCTGCTCACGAGTGCGCGCGCCATGGGTGCGAGCCGGTGGCAAACGCTGCGCTACGTCGTGTTCCCGCACATGATCCCGAGCTTCTTCGCCGGCATGCGGCTCGCCATGACCGGCGTGCTGCTCGGCGTGCTGCTGGCCGAGCTTTACGTCTCGACCGCGGGTATCGGCTATTTCACCACGCTGTTCACGCAGAACTTCGACCCGACCCGGCTCTTGGGCCTCATCTCGGTGCTGGCCGCCATGGCGATCGTGCTCAACGAGATCGTGCGGCGGGCCGAGGTGCATTTCGGCCGCTGGCACACAGATTGAGGGAGAGTGGTCGATGACGGGAAAGCTCAAGCTCACCGTCGCGTGCGGCGACTACGAGATCGTGCGCGCGCTCAAGGAGGGCGCGGTCGAAGCCGACGGCCTCGACCTCGTCATGCTCACCGGCATGGGCCCGCGCGAGCGCCACTGGCGCATGGCGCGCAGGGCCGAGTTCGACGTGTGCGAGGCCAATGTCGGCGCCTATTTCATGGAGCGCGACCAGGGCGCGCCGCTCACCGCCATCCCGGTGTTCCTGCATCGGCGCTTCCGCCACGGCTTTCTATTCGTCAACGCCGCGGCCGGCATCCGCGCGCCGAAGGACCTGATCGGCAGACAAGTGGGCGGCACGAATTTCCAGCCCGCCTCCAACATCTGGATGCGCGGCATCTTGCAGGAGGAATACGGCCTGCCGCACCGGCAGGTGACCTGGGTGGTCGAGCGCAGCGAGGACGTGGCCTTCACGCCGCCCAAGGATCTGCGCATCGAGATGATCGCGCCGGGGAAAAAGCTCGACCTCATGCTGGCGGAGGGCGAGATCCCCGCCATGCTATCACCCGAACTGCCGCGCCTGTTCCGCGCGGGTGACAAGCGCATCGTGCGCCTCTTTCCCGACTACAAGGAGCTCGAGCTCGCCTATTTCCGCAGGACCGGAATATTTCCGATCATGCACGTCACCACCATCAAGCAGGAGATCGTCGACAAATTTCCCTGGGTGGCGACCAACCTCACCAAGGCCTTCGAGGCGGCGAAGGCGATCGCCTATCGGCGCATCGCCAATCCCCGCGTAGTGCCGCTCGCCTGGGTGCGCACCGCGCTCGAAGAGCAGGAGGAGATGCTGGGCCGCGACCCCTGGGCCTATGGTTTGACCCCGGCCAACCGCAACAACCTCGAGACCGTGCTGCGCTACACCTTCGAGCAGGGCATGATCGGCAAGATGCTCCCGCTCGATGCACTGTTCGCCGACACCGATCTCGGCGACGCCGGCGGATCCGACGGGATTTGAGGGCTGGGATTCGCGATCTGGGTCCCCGCTTTCGCGGGGACGAACGGAGCATCACTAGCTGACCCCGCCAACTAATTCGAGTAGTTATGACATGAGCGCACTCGAACAGCTTGGCAGTTATGTCGCCGCAAGCGGGCGCGAGCGTCCCTCTGACGCGGTGCGCGAGCTCGTCGAGCTTCATCTCATCGACACCGTCGGCGCCTTGATCGCGAGCGCGCGCACCGTCGAAGGCCTGGGCCTGCTGCGATTTCGCGCCGCCATGCGCGCACGCGGACAAGCGGATGGCACATGGGCGCTCGATCTCGCAATCCGCTGCGCGCTCGCACGGCTAAGCGAGATCGACGACATCCATCTCCCCTCCATGACCACGCCTGGCGCGATCGTCATTCCCGGCGCGCTCACGCTCGCCGATGCGCTGCCGGCGGTCGCGGCCGACGACGTGATCGCCGCGATCCTCGCCGGCACCGAGGCCATGACCCGGCTCGGCCGCGCCATCGACGGGCCGGCCATTCTCTATCGCGGCGTCTGGCCGACCTATTTCGCCGCGCCCTTCGGCACCGCCGCCGTGGCCGCGCGGCTGCTCCAACTCGACGAGGAGGCGAGCGCGCACGCGCTGGCGCTGGCGCTCACGCTGGCGGCGCCCGCCGTGGGACATCACAACGCGGCCACGACCGCGCGCTGGTTCGCCGTGGGCAATGCCGCCCGCAACGGGCTCAACGCGGCGTTGGCCGCGCAGCAGGGCTTCACCTCCGACCGCAAGCTGCTCGAAGGCCGCGTCCTTCCCGACGTCCTCGGCATCACGCCCAACGCCCTCGCACTCGCCGACGGCCTCGGCGGGCGCACCGCCTTGACCGAGGTCTCTTTCAAGCCGTGGTGCGCGGCGCGGCAGACCATGGCAGCGACGCAGGCGCTCAAGGACATCATCGCGGGCGGCGTCGCGCCGGCGGCCATCGACGCGATCGCCGTCGCCGTGCCGCCGCCCCAGCTCAAGATGATCGATCACGGCGTCGTCGCCGGCGATCGCGCCTCGCACCTCACCAGCGTGCAATACGCCATGGCGGCGGCCGCGCTCGCGCCCGAGATGGCATTCGACGTGCAGCAGGCGCCGCCGGATCTGCCGCCTCCCGTTCGCGCCTTGATGGCGAAGATCAAGGTCAAGGCGGACGAGCGCTTGCTCGCCGACTATCCGGAGAGCTGGCCGGCGCGGGCGCGCGTTGCCGCGGGCCTGACGCGGCACGCGCGCGACGTGACCCACGTTCCCGGCGATCCCGCGCTCCCCTTCGATCGCGCGCGCGTGCGGGAAAAATTTCTGCGCTTTACGCAGCCGGTGCTCGGCGCGGAAACAGCCGAACGCATCCTCGCGCGTTGCGGCGGCGTGCTCGCAACGGGTGAGTTTTCCCAATTGATGGACGGGATCGAACGGGCTTGTTCGACGGCCTCCCTCTCGCCGTCGGGGGAGCGGGCGATGGGCAGCGGAAGCTAAGAGTCTTTCATTTCCGCTCGCCAGCGATTCCCACCGCTGTTATGGCTTGCGACCACGCCCGGATTTCTCTTTGCGTTTCCCGCTGCGTGGTGCAGCCGGCCTTGCAGCCAACGCTGGGGTGACGGCGTTTAACGCCAGCCGCTTTGCCCGATTGGCGATATTGAGCCCCGCTTTAAACTTGTCGAGACTTTGCTGGTCGCTCTGATGGGAAACGACTTGGTCGCCCAAGTTCGTGACCAAGGATTTGAACAACAGTTCCACGTGCGCTCGGTACGCGGCTTCGATCGCGGCCGTCTCCGGGCTGGTGCTGGGGTTCGGCATGATCTCCTCCTATGGCATGCGCGTTGGGTCCAAAAAATTCGCCCAAAATTCAGCGACGCGTTCGTCGTTTCCTCGATGCGAACGGCACGCCCACCTCGACAAGTTCAGCGTCCGGCCGCGAAGGCGAGCGCCTCCTCCAGTCGATCGTCGCCCCAGAAGATTTCCGTGCCGATTGCGAACGTCGGCGCGCCGAAAATGCCGAGCTTGCGCGCGGCATCGGTCGCCTGCTTCGACAGACGCTCGCCCTCTGCGCTCTTCGCGCGGGCGATGATCGGCGCCGCTGATTTATGGAGCGATGCAAGAATATGCTCGACGTGATCGCCGACACCTGGCGCGCGCCGGCCGATGAACCAGTCGTGAAATGTGGCGCGCGAGTAGTCGTCGCACCATTTTTCTTGCGCGGCGATGAGACCCACCCGCAGCGCGAGGAGATCGGGATCGGCTGGGTATGGCGCCCGGCCGGCGAACGGGATGTTGTGGCGGCGCGCGCGCCGCTCGATGTCGTGCCAGAAATAATTCATTTTCACGTCGTTCTTCGTGAACGCGGTATTGTTCTGCTCGATCAAAATTTCGCGCAGATTGAACGGCTGCCAGCGCACCTCGACGCCCGCCGCGGAAGCAAGCGCGCCGATGCGCATGACCGACAGATAGGAGTGGATGCTGCCGTAGAAGAAATAGAAGTCGAGATGGCCCGCCATGGCTCACTTTCCACGTCCGGCGAGAAAGGTCACGGACACATTCTCTAGCATGGCGTGATGGCACACGTGCAACAACACGTGCGCCGACCACGATTGACGGCTGGCCGCTGCGGGCGCGTAGTCTCGGCCAATGATGCCGGATAAGATTTGGGAGCTGAGAACAATCCCATGCGCAATAGCACCATCCGCGTCGCCACCTTCGCCGGTCCCGCCGCCGAGCCGGTCATCCGCTCGGTGCCGTGGCCGCAAGTCCCCAAGAACGCTGCGCTGATTCAGATCGGCGCTTGCGGGGTGTGCGGCACCGACCTTCACATCCTCAAAGGTCACTGGCCGAAGCCGCTGCCGTGGCCTTTCACCCTCGGCCACGAGCTCGGCGGCGTCATCGTCGAAAAGGGAGGCGAGTTCACCGAAGATTTCATGGGCAAGACGCTCGGCGTCGGCTCGAAGGTGATGATCCCCCCGCTGATGCCTTGCGGGCAGTGCTACTACTGCGTGCATTATCCGCACCAGGCCAACAAGTGCCTGACCCCGGTTTATTACGGGCGCTATCTCGGCTTCGACAAGCCGCCGCATTTGTGGGGAGGCTTCGCGGAATACGTCTATGTCGACCTCGACATGCTGCCGGGCACCAAGGTCTACAAGCTTCCCGACGACATGCCGCTGCGGCTCGGCGCGCTGTCGGAGCCGCTGACCTCCTGCATCCGGGCGTTCAACCGCGCGGTCCGCGCCGGTGGATTCACCTGGGGAGACACGGTGGTGATCCAGGGCTCGGGACCGATCGGCATTCTCGCCATCGCCGCCGCGCGCGAAATGGGCGCCGGCCGCGTGATCTGCGTCGGCGCGCCCGAGCAGCCGCGGCTTGAGCTCGCGCGCAAATTCGGCGCCGAAGCGACGGTGAACATCGAGGAAGTCAAGGAGCCGCAGCAGCGCATCGCGCGCGTGCGCGACATCGTCGGCGGCTTCGGCGCCGACCTCGTGATGGACTGTTCCGGCCATCCGAGCGCCGGCCCCGAGGGCATCGAGATGCTGCGCGACGGCGGCACCTATGTGGAGATGGGCCAGTTCACCGATGCCGGCGCGATCGCCACGTCCTGGCACCGCATCTGCGCCAAGGACCTCAACGTGCTGGGGTCGTGGGCCTTCACCGCCAACGACTTGCCGCTTGGCGTCGACATGCTCGACCGCGCCCGCGACAAGTATCCCTGGCTCGACATGCAGACGCTCTATCCCTTCGACGAAGGCGGCGTTTCTCGCGCGGTCAAGGACGCGATGGCGATGAAGACGGTCAAGTCGACCATCGTTCCCTGGCCGGAGCTGGTGTGAGCTCGGTTCAACATCCGCTCGCGAGGGGCGCGCCCGCGCGCGACGGTCCCTGTTTTTCTCACCGTCACTTCGGCAGAAACGCCTCGGTATAAAGCGTCGTCATCGCCGGCTCCTGCGGCAGGAGCTGCAGCTCGACGTAAGACTTAGCGAGCGTGGCGAGCGCGCTCGCATTGAAGCGGCCGTCATCGGAGAACATCGGCATCAATTCGTCGTAGACGCGCGAATTGATCTCGGCGTCCTTGTGCGTGACCTCGCTGGCGATCGCCACCGTCTCCGGCTTGTTCTTGCGCATGAAGGCGATGGTTTCGAACCAACCCTTGAGGAAGCCGCGCACCGCCTGCGGCCGGGCGGCGATGAGCGCGTCGGTGGCGAAGATCACGTGGATGTGGAAATCCTTGATATCGGTGAAGCGAACGAGAATGCGGCCCTCGCCGCGCTTTTCGAGCTCGAAGGCGTTGCCGATGTCCATGATCGCGCCGTCGATGTCGCCGCGCTTCATCGCCGCGATCTGTCCCGGCAGCGCGCCCATGGGCGCGATCTCGATGCCCTTGGGTCCCCATCCTTGCCGCCGCGAGGTCTCGCTGACGAGCCAATAGGTGAGCGAGCCGGCGGTCGAGACGCTGATCTTCTTGGCCCTAAGCTCGGCGGCGGTCTTGGGACCGTCGGGCCGCACCACGATCGCCAGCAAGAGTGGCGGCCCGGCCATGGCGGCGATCGCCTTGATCGGCGCGCCCTTGACGATGAACGCCATCGCCGGGCCGGAGCCGAGCGCGACGTCGAGACTGTCGGACGCCATCGCCTGCTGCATGCGCGCGTCGCCGGTAAAGGCGATCGACTCGATGTCTAGGCCATTGTTGGCGAACAAGCCCTTACGCATGCCGATGTCGAGCGGCACGAACGAGAACGCCTCGGGCACGGCCTTGCCGACCCGCAGCGTCTCGGCGGCGGCCGGGCTTGGCACGAGGGTCGAACCGCTCGCCGCGAGCAACAGCACCGCGGCAATGAAGGGGCGTAAGGTCACAATCATGGGCATTCTCACCACTCGCATGTCACGAGAATTTTCGCTTGAGCAGCCGCTCGGCGTTGCCGGCGAAGATCTTGCGCCGATCGCCGTCGGCGATGTCGAGCCGCTTGATGACGTCGATGGTCGGCGCGATCGGGCCGAGCGGCGTGTCGGTCGCGAACACCACGTGCTCGGCGCCGAAGAACTCGAGCCCGCAGCGCACCGCCTGGATGCCGCCGCCGAACAGCGCGGTGTCGCCGTAGAAATCGTGCATATAGTCGAGATGCGGCCGCTTCAGCAACGGCAGGATCTTCGAATAGTCCTCGTCGGTGGTGCGGGCGCCCAGCACTTC
>Ga0306923_10005941_pt1 | contig 11970 bp, 10 predicted proteins | sample sta12Can44000108_FD_203841 | JGI IMG/M metagenome (GOLD analysis project Ga0306923, IMG submission 203841) | Lab enrichment of tropical soil microbial communities from Luquillo Experimental Forest, Puerto Rico - statanox.12C.anox.44.000.108 (v2)... | ecosystem: Environmental > Terrestrial >...
AATCAGCGCGGCGACCATTACGGTGGGCGCAGCGCGGACAACCTTCAGCCAGGGCAGTCGATCGCTTGGCGCCGCATCACTGTCGGATCCGCTGCGCGCAGCAAAAAGGGGCAGAGCGGTAAGCGCCAGGCACAGCGCCCCGGCACCAAATGGCCGCCAGCCCGCCGTGCCAGTGATTTGCAGCAGCAGCGGCCCGGCCATCACGCCGGCGGCGAATACCGTGGCGTAGGTGCCCATGACGGTGCCGCGCGACTGATCGGTGCTGAGGCGATTCAGCCAGATCTCGCTCGCGATCCACTCGAGACCCAGTGCGCAGCCGGTCACGAAGCGCAGCACGAGCCAACCCCCAAAGCCCGGCAAGAACGGCATGACGAGCAGCATGGCGGTCGAGACGGCGATGCCGAGAATGACCGAGCGACGGAGCCCCAGGCGCGCGATGGCGCGCGGATAGAACGGTCCGCACACCATCACCGCCACCGTGCTGATGCTGGTGACCGCGCCAATCTCGAAGCTGGAAGCCCCGCCGCGCTCGAGCACCAGCGCCATGAGCGGCGGCTGAAAGCCGAAGATCAGGCCAACTCCGAAGCTGGCGGAGAACACCGCAGCCAGGTGATAGCTCGGGGCGCCGGTGCGCGTGCGCTCGGGGATCGGTGCGACGGAGGGCATGGGGCTGGAAGATTACAACAGACGCCGCTGCGCAGCGTCCGCGCCGCGGGGCCTGGCCAGCCGCATTCATCATTGCAGAGAAGTCGTCGACTACTTCAGCCGCAGCGCGCCGATGTTCACATCGACGCGATCGCGCGTCCCCACCTCTACCTCTGTGCGACCCTGGTTGTTGAGCGTCCAAGGCAGCGGCAGGTTGTCTGACTGCACCGTGAGCACGTGATGTCCTGCGGCCACCGCCGGGAAGTCGAAGCGGCCGTTGGTGTCGGTGCGCACGGAGAATCGCCCATCGAGGATGACGGTGACGTTCGGTGCACCCGCCTCGCCCGCGTCGTAACGGCCGTTCTCGTTGGCGTCGAGGTAGATGACCCCGGTAAGGCGTCCCGAGCCTGAGCCCGGCGCGCCGCCAAGGGGCACGAAGTGCCCGCCGCGTGAGTCCTGCCAGCGCAGCGTCAGAAAGATTCCCCGCTGTCCCTGCGACGCCTGCGGGACCGGCACCGGCGCGCTGATAGGCGAGGTCACGGTGAGGGGTGCCCAGGAACCCACATGATTCTCGTAAAAGGTGAATAGCAGCTCCCAGGCGCGCGCGAGCTGGCAGGTGAGGGACACGTCGGCGGAGGTCGACGGTGCAGCGCGGCCTTGCACTGCCGTGGCCCACTGTAAGTTGCCGTCGATCGAGAGCCGTGCGGTCAGGTCCCCACCACCGTAGGCCGCGAACCGCACGACCGTCGTATCGAGCGGTGGGAGTCCCGAGACCGCCGCGGCGTGCACGCGATCCACCGTCGCCGAGGTAGCCAGGCGCGTTCCGGTGGGCGTCGTCCAGTTCTGTTGCAGGCTTCCCGAAATGTCATCGCCCTGTGTCGCCGTGGCGTAGTCGAGCTGCACGCGCCCCGTACCCCAGGGGTGGGCCTCATCGAGATATCCCTCGAGCGACCACGCATTCTCGCTGCCCCCATCGCGGCTCAGGAGTAGGTTGGCGACGCCGCCGACGCCTGTGTCGTGGTCGATCTGGTAGCGCGCATCGCTGTTGAGGAAGGTGCTGTGTACGCCCTGGCCGGACACCGGCAGGACCTCCTCCACGCCGAAGTCCGCAATCCAGCGGCGCGTCTGGTAGCCGAGCCGATAGTAGGCGCCTTCGGCGTTGCTCATGATGAGTTGGTTTCCCCAGGCGAGATGCGGTTGGAAGTAGAACGCACCGAAGGTCTGGGTGTAGGCCCCACGCGTCAGAGAGCCGTCGGCCCACGCGCCGAAGGAGTTGCCGTTGTCATTGACGGTGCCGTCGATGAGGTTGAACTGGGCATGGGTGCGACCCTCCTGCCACGCCGCGCTGACGACGCCGGTGTTGGAGGAAATGCGCAGACTCGAGATCTCTGGCGGCAGTACGGCACTGCTTGACGGCGGAAGGTAGTAGAGGTTGGCATCCCGCGCGCCGGCGTATTCGCCGCCCAACGACCACTGTGGGGAGAGGGACCACTGTCCACCGACCGTCGCGGTCGACCCGCCAAGCGTCTGGAACACCGGTACCTTGATGCCGTTGAGAACTCCGGGCTCGCCGCCGCCGGCGATGAGCTGGACCCCATCAGGGCCGCGCCACTCAGTGGTCGCGCCCAGCATGGTTCCGGACGAGAAGAGGAACCGTGTCTGCGCGCGCTCCAGGCCGATGAGAGGCAGGCTGAGATCGCCGAGCGCGTTATCGGCCTGCCAGCCTCCATCGAAGGGCATCGCACGCTGGTGCAGCGCGAAGGAGAGGTTGGTGTTGCTCGGGCCGATGTAGTGCTCATCAACCCCGCCGATGCGCACCGCGCCGCCCGCGGACCACGCGCCGTAGGTGGCGGTCTCCCAGTGAGCGTCGGCCACGATGCCGTTCTCACGCACCGTCGGTGTCGGGTTTGCGCCCTCACCTTCGAGCAGACTCGTCAGGGCATCGACGCGGATCGCACGCGCGAGCCCCGAGGAGTCGTAACTGTAGGCATCGCCCAGGGAGATGTCGGGGGCGGGATTGCCGCCCATGAGCCGATCTTCGTAAGCCGGAGGAGCAGGGGGCGGTGGCAGTGGCTGCGCGCCCGCACGCGACGTGAGGAGCGCAAGTTCGAAAGCAATGAAGCACGCCGCCCAGCGCAGGGCGCGCGGGGCGTGCGACTTCATTTGAAGATCTCGTTGAGGTCGGTCTTCTGGTCAGCCCATTCGAGCGTTCCCTTCATCGATACGGGGAAGGTGAGCGTCGGAGTAGGGTTGTCGGGGGTTGAGGGCGTCAGGATCACCGAACGGTCCTCGCCCGGGAGAATCGGCAGGTCGGAGGGCGTGAAGTCGTAGCTCCTGCCGCCCGCATCCTTACCGGAGAGGAAACCGCTCATGCGCGTGTGGGCCGTGCCGCTGTTGTGTACGCGCACAGCCGGCACCCGCTGGCTATTGTGGGTCACAGTCTCGGGACCGAAGATCTCAATCCGCGGCGCGGCATCGCCGACCGCGACGTAAACGATGACGCCGATGCGGCCAACGATGGGGATCTGCACGGCGCCTGCCTGAGTCGACGACGGCTCGGCCGCCTCGATCATGACGGCGAAGCGGCACTCGCCTGCGGGCGCATCCGCGGGTACCTGCACCTCGAAGCGGTAGCGGATGGTGCCGCCAGGGGGCAGCGTCACGAGGGAGCGCTCGATGGCAACCCACGGTCGGCAACTTCCCGGGAGAAGCTCATCGTGGAAGGTGAGGCCATAGTCTGGGCCCAGCAGGAAGTCGGCGGTGTGGAACCGGTAGTGCGCGGGAGTCGGCGAGCGGTTCGTTACCTCGATGACCTGCCGCAGCGTTGCGCCCGGCTTGCTCGCGACCTCGAAGCGTGGCGGCGAGACGACCGCGGCGAAGTCCTCGCCGCGGGCGTCGATCGAGGCGAGCGCCCCAAGGAAAATCATCCAGATGTAAATGAGCGCTCGCACAGTCAGTCCTCTTCCATCTCGAATCGGAAGTTCACGGGGTAGCTCTGCACCATGCGCCGGCCATCGACGATGACGGTGAGGTGCACCATGTCCTCTATGAATGGAGCGGTGATGGGGCCCGCGTACACGAGCGCGCGGCCGCCGGTGCTCACCTGCCCAGGAAGGAGGCGCCCGTTGGTGGTCCAGGTCGCGGTGATGGCGCCCGGCTGCTGCGCGGGCAACACCATGTAGATGTGCCCGCGGCGGTGGAGCCAAGGCGCGAGCGCAAGATGCACCCGCAGCTCGAGCGTGCCCACCATCAACGTGCTCGCACGGCTGCGCGGCGAGAGCTCCTGCCAGTGCATGGCGAGCGTCGCGTGGTAGGGAAGCGTGCCCGAATCGTCGATGACGACCGTGCGGGCGTCCGCGGGCAGGCTCGCGAGCCAGATTATGGAGTATGCAAGTAGCTGGAGCGGGCGCACTGGATGCCTCGGTGGAAGCCGCCTAGGGCGCCGACAGGGTGTAGGTGACGCGGCCGGTGTAGGTGCCCGCGGCGGGCACCACCGTGTTCGCGTAAGAGAAAGTCCAGCAGCTTTCGGCCCAATGGTTCTGGCTGATGCTGCCGACGCTCAGTGTCGTCGCATTGAAACTGCCCGCCGGAAAGGGCTCGGCACCGGCATCGCCGTTGCCACCGGTGGTCCAGCTGATTTGCGAAAATGGGATGGTGTCGCCGGCGGCGTCGGTGAGCGAAACGGGGAGGGTCGCCGTGACTGTGGCAGTGTTGGTGCCCGCACCGGTCGTGCGGTAGAAGCCGCCGATGTAGAGCTCGGCTGGCAGGTTGCAGAAGAGGTAGCCGTCCCAGTAACTGTTAGCGGCGCTGCTGTCGGTGGTCATCGCCTGCGCTGTGCCGTTACCGACTGCGTTGGCGGCGACGCTCACCGTCACCTTGTTGATCGTGGTGTTGACACCCGGCGTGCCGGTCGGCTGACCGTTGCCCTTGATCGGGGTGTAGTTGCCGCCAGTGAAGAGGCCGTTGCCGACCTGGAAATAGATCATCTTGGGTGAAGCCGGCGTCAGGGTGACGTCGTAGGCGAAGCTGCCGGGTGCTGCGGTCGCGAGCAGCAGGCCGGATGCGAGAGAGGCGGTGCGCACTGACCGCTGCCGCAGATCACGCCCCGGGAGGCGCTCGAGCAGGCCGCGCCTCCCGGGGGACATCTCGCATCCTTACCCGAACAGGTCAGCCGTCACGGCACCGAGGCCGTGTACGTGACGCGGCTATTGTTGGTGTTGACACCGCCGTAGGTTCCAGCTGCCGGGACGAAGTCGTTGGCGTACGTGTATGCCCACTTCGCATCCTGCGCCACAACCTTGCCCGCCGCGGGGGTGATCGTGAGGGTGGTCGTCGCGCCGTCCGCGAGCGCGGGCGCCGCGAGCACCGTGGCCGTGTGGTTGGTAGTGGCGTTGGTCGTGATCTTCGCGTAGCTGATGGTATCGGCCCCTGGCCCCGCAGCATCGCTCAGCGCGCCGGTTGTCGTGGAGGTCAGCGTCACCGTGCCATTGTTGGCGACCAGGATGGCCGTCTCGACGCCGCCGCCAAGGTCACCACCGGTGCCCGCGAGCACGCCGGTGCCGACGTTGCCGGCCAAGAGCGTCCACGTGATGCCATCGATCGTGTTCAGTGAGCCAGGCGGGGTGGTGAACTTACCGGCGGCATCGATTGCACCGGTTCCCTTGCCCACATTGAGGAAAATGAACTTCGGGATGCTGATCTGGAAGTCCACGTGCGCGGAGGCCGTGCTGGGGGATGCACCCGTGCCGTTGAAGGTCGATTCAGCCTGGCAGAGGAGCGGTGTTGCCGCAGCGACGGCGAGCAGTGACTTGATGACGGTTGAAATACGCATAGTGCATGTCCCTAGAGCGTTGAGAATCCTTCGATAGACTGAGTTTCATCCTAGCGAGCGGTTCTTCTGCCACGCCGTGCTTATGTCACGCTTCGCAAGGCGGTTTCCGGGGGTGAGTCACAGCTCCCAAGGGTGCGCAGGATGGGCAAGCGCGGTGAGACGCAGCGCACATTCCGCGCGGGACGTACAATGGCGGCCTTTTTGACCCAGGGGGAGGTCGCATGGGCAGCGTGGCACGGGCAGGCTGGGTTTCTATCGTCGCCGCATCGCTGGCGGCACTGAGTGTGGCAGGCGCATCCGGGCCGGCTGCGGACAACAGCATCGGCACCGGGACGATGTTCGGTTTCAGCGCGTCAGACAGTGTCCGCGAAGCTGGTCTCGAGCAGCGCTTCGATGCCGCGCTCGATCCCGCCGATCTGCGCGCCTGGCTGAAGACACTCGCCGCGGAGCCCAATCACGTCGGCGCGCCTCACGACAAGGCAAACGCCGAGTACGTGCGCGCGCTTTTCCAGCAATGGGGATGGGACGCACGCATCGAGGTGTTTGAGGTGCTCTATCCCACACTCAAGCAACACTCACTCGAGCTCGTCGCCCCGACGCATTTCACGGCGAGCCTGACCGAGCCACCCGTGGAGGGCGATGCCACTTCGACGCGTACCGATGGACTTCCTTCCTATAACGAGTACGGCGCCGATGGCGATGTGACCGGGGATCTCGTCTATCTGAACTATGGAATGCCCGAGGACTACCGCGCACTCGCGCGCCGTGGGATCGACGTCAAGGGCAAGATAGTCATCGCGCGCTACGGTGAAGGTTGGCGCGGACTGAAGCCCAAGCTCGCACAGGAGCACGGGGCGATCGGCTGCCTGATCTATTCCGATCCACGCGATGATGGGTATTCAAGGGGCGACATTTACCCGCGCGGCGGCTGGCGGCCACCCGCCGGCGTGCAGCGCGGCTCGGTGCTCGACATGGCCGTCTACCCGGGCGATCCGCTCACCCCCGGTGTGGGGGCAACCAAGGATGCGAAGCGGTTGCCGATCTCGGAGGCACGCACCATCCTCAAGATCCCGGTGATGCCGATCTCCTACGCCGACGCGCAGCCGCTGCTCGCCGCGCTCGCAGGTCCGGTCGCGCCACGAGCATGGCGCGGCTCGCTGCCGATCACCTATCACATGGGGCCTGGCCCCGCGCGCGTGCACCTGGCGATCGCTTCCGACTGGAGTTTGAAGCCGCTCTACGATGTCATTGCGAGAATCCCCGGCTCCCAAAGTCCCGATGAATGGGTGGTGCGCGGCAACCATCGCGATGGGTGGGTGTTTGGTGCCTGGGACCCGCTTTCCGGCCAGGTCGCGATGCTCGCCGAGGCCAAGGCGATCGGTGCGCTCCTGAAGAGTGGGTGGAAGCCCCGGCGTACGCTAATTTACGCGAGTTGGGACGGAGAGGAGGCCGGGCTGCTGGGCTCCACCGAGTGGGCCGAAGCGCACGCCGCCGAGCTCCAGCGAAAGGCGGTGCTGTATCTCAACTCCGATACCAATGCTCGCGGCTTCCTGCACCCCGAGGGCAGCCACTCACTGCAACACCTCGTGAATGATGTCGCTCGCGGTGTGAAGGACCCGGAAACCGGTGTCAGCTCGCAGTCACGGCTACGGGCGCGGGTGCTGGTGGCAGGCTACGACAAGGATCCCACCGATGGCAGGGACGTCGCCATCGAGAAGGCACGCGCGGCGCGTATGGCTGCCAAAGGTGGCGATCTTGCGATCGGCGCGCTCGGCTCAGGCTCGGACTACACGCCATTCCTGCAGCATCTTGGGCTCACCACTCTCAACATCGAGTACGAGGGTGAGGAAGACCAGGACGGGGTCTACCACTCGAACTACGACTCGTTCGATCACTACGTGCGTTTCGGCGATCCGACCTTCGCCTACGGAGTCGCCGAGGCGCAGACCGCCGGCCACATCATGCTGCGCATAGCCGATGCGCCGGTGTTACCACTCGAGTTCAGTGGCTTTGCCGCCACCATGCGGGACTATGTCGAGGAGCTGCACAAGCTCCTCGAGGAGCGCCGCAAGGATGTGGCCGACCTTGCTCCGCTGCTCGATCAGAACGCCTTCGGCCTTGCCGCCGATCCGACGCGCGTGGTCGGACCCCCGGAGAGGCAGGCCGCGGTACCGCAGGTGGATCTTGCGCCGCTCGATGCGGTGCTCACGCGGCTGCAGACCAGTGCGGCGGCCTACGATGCCGCCTACACCCGCCTCGTTGACGGGCAGATCACTCAGAGTGCTGCGCAGCGGGCGCAACTCAATTCCCTGCTGCAACGCATGGAACAGCGGCTCACAGATGCCCGCGGCCTTCCTGGGCGCGAGTGGTTCCGACACTTCATGTATGCGCCCGGCCTCCTCACCGGGTATGGCGTGAAGACCCTCCCGGGCGTGCGCGAGGCGATCGAAGCGGGCCGGTGGGATGAGGCCAACCGCTATGCCGGGTTTACGGCTGACGCACTTCGCGCGTATTGCGACGGGATAGACGAGGCCACAGCACTGCTGAGCGGCACCAGGCGATCCTAGAGTCGCCGGAGCGCGGTCGGATCAGGCCCTGGGCGCGTAGCAGCGCGAGCCGGTATTTACCCCGCTGCTTCGACTCGATGCGCTTGTCATTTCGCGAACAACTGGCCGGCGATGTTGCGGAAGGATTTGAACTCGAGCGCGTTACCGGACGGATCGAGAATGAAGAGCGTCGACTGCTCCCCGGGGGTGTCAGGAAAGCGGGTGGTGGGCTCGATCACCCATTCGATCGCGTGCTGCTGTAGCCGCTCGACGAGTCGCTGCCAGTCCGCCGGCTCGAGCACCACGCCGCAGTGGGGCACGGGAACGCCATGTCCGTCCACCGGGTTGAAGTGGGAGGTGAGTCGGCCGCGCGGTCCGAGGGCCGGATTCAGATGGCACACGAACTGATGGCCGTAGAGGTTGAAGTCGACCCACTCGGGAGCGCTGCGCCCCTCAGCGCAGCCGAGGACACCGCCATAGAAGCGTCGCGCCTCGGCAATGTCCCTGACCTGGACCGCGACGTGAAAGGGCGTGAGGCTCATGCCTCGGCATGATACAGGGGACCTCCAGGCGCAGCGCGCGGGCGCGCGGGATCCTTACGGTTGGGTGACCCCGCGCCGGATGGCGTAGCGCACGAGGCCCGCGGTGTCGTGAATATCGAGCTTGCGCATGAGCTTCGATCGGTGCGACTCGACCGTCTTCGCGCTTATGCCCAGCTGGACCCCGATGTCCTTGGTCGAAGTACCCTCGGCGATGAGCTGCAGCACCTGCCGCTCGCGCACCGAGAGTCCATCGACACCGTCTCCCGGTGAAGCGCACGCCTCGGCGACGGCGCTCGCGACGCCCGGGCTCGGGTATACCTCACCGCGAGAGACGCTCTCGATCGCCCGCACCAGGTCGCGCGCCGCCTGGCTCTTGAGAACGTAACCCTTCACGCCGCAGCGGAACGCCTCGGAGACATACTGTGATTCATCGTGCTGTGTGAGCACGATCAATCGCACGTGCGGGTGGCTGCGTGTGAGCTCGAGGGCGGCATTCAGGCCGTTGAACTGCGGCATGCCGATGTCGATGACCGCGAGGTCGGGGTTCTCAATGTGCACCAGGCGCACGGCCTCGCGGCCGTCGGTGGCTTCTCCAGCCACGACGAACCCCGCACTTTCCAGCAGCTTCCTAAGGCCCTGCCGCACGAGCACATGGTCGTCGGCGAGCACCAGGCGGATGGTCACACTGCACTCCGTGGCTGACGCTCGAGTCCTCTTTTGATTATACCGCGCAGCCCGCGGTGACGGCTGTGGCTGCCTGTAAGTGTTGCGCGAACGCCGCACGGCCTGCGGCCTTTGCCCACGCGCGCATGATCGACGCAAGGGTCAATGGCGGCGTTCCCGTGCCGCCTTCGGGAACAGCGGAACACGCACCTCAGCTCTCAGAAGGAACCTGAACTGGGCGTCTCCTGCACACACAACCAAGCCAGTGTCAGGGAGATGACCTATGCGTGTTCGGGCACTCAATGCGGGCGTTGCCGTCGGCGCCGTCGTCCTCAGCGCACTAGCCGCCTGTGGTGGCGGCTACGGTGGTGGCAGCAGTTACAGCATGGGGGGCGGCGCAATGGGCGGAGGCTACGGCGGTGGTATGAACCCGGCGCCCACGGTGGCGTTCACAACTCCCGCGCAGGCCATGAGCGTCAACCTCGGGCAGGCTGTAAAGCTCGCCTGGTCGTCCACGTACGCGAGTTCCTGCAACGCAGCCGCATCGAGTGCCGCCGCAGGAACGTTCTCCGGCTCGCAATCAGCCAACGGGGAAGTAAGTGTCGTGCCGACTGCGACGGGGAACGTCACCTACACACTCACCTGTACCGGTGCTGGCGGGAAGATGTCGGTAACGAGTCCCGCCGTCACGGTGAATCCCTCCGTTCTCAGTCAGTTGGCGAGTATTAAGCCGACGGTGATCGGCTCGACCGTCGATCCCGGCAATGGCGACGGTAACCCGTATGGACTTGCCATTGCGCCCGTCTCTGCTGGACCGATCGCGGCGGGTGACCTGGTGGTCTGCAACTTCAACAACAAGCCTCCCGCCAACGCTCAGGGAGCGGGCACGACGATCGTGGGACTCCATCCAACCGCTGGAGCGTCGCCCTACCACATCGCGCAGGACGCCAATCTGCTCGGCTGCAATGCGGTGGCGCAGCTCGCCGACGGCAGCATTGCCGCCGCTGCCTTGAAGGCTAACCAGGTGCCACTCGTCAGTGCGAAGGGCGCCGTTACGACGCCCTTCGCGGCGGATGGGTTGAGCCAACCCTGGGGACTGACATACGTGCCTGCGAGCGGCGGAAAGCCCGCAGCGCTCTATGTGTCGGATGTCTCTGGCTCGATCGATCGCATCGAGTTGAGCGGGGATGCGCAGACATCCTTCGCTACGATCGCCACTGGCTTTTGCGGGAGCGGCTCTCCCGGCTCAATCTTTGCTCCAGCCGGGCTCACCTACGATGCATCGATCGACACCTTGTATATCGTGGACACGAGCTCGAACAGCGTGGTTGCGTTTGCAAACGTGTCGGCCATCGGCGCAAGCGGAATCACCGTCAACGGTCAATGCAACACGGTGGCGGCACCGCCGACGCCAGCGCCCACTTTCAGCGGTCCCTCAGCCGCCTCGGCGCGCGTGGTGGCGCATGGCGGAGGCTTCATCTCGCCGATCAGCGCGGCGCTGCTCGCCGATGGCGATCTGATCGTGACCAACGGCGATGTCAATATCGGCACGGGTCAGATGCCGAATCTCGCCATCGAGGTCTCGCCGGTGCTACCGGGCGGGTTCGTGGGTGACCCCGTGCAGCTTGATACCAGCGGCACTCCCGGTGCGCTGTTCGGCGTCGTAGCGACGACGGACAACCAGGGACACCAGATCATCTACTTCAACGACGACAATACCAACAAGGTGATGATGGTAGCGACGCCGTAGCTGCCGTATCGACTACCCCGAGACTACCGGGCGAGCGGGCAGGGAGGCCCGCTCGCGCGCGCCACGCAGTGCCGGTAGAGTGCAGGCTCCCTTTCAGGAGCTGCAACCATGGTGCACATACGCGAGTCGGTGCGCGAGGATCTGCCCGCACTCGGGAAGCTCTTCGATGAGTACCGGCAGTTCTATCAGCTGCCTACCGATGTGCAGAAGGCCACCGCGTACCTCGAGGCCCGGCTCGGGGCGCGCGAGTCGGTGGTTCTGATCGCCGCGGACGAAGCGGGACAGTTGCTGGGCTTCACGCAGCTGTATCCGACCTGGTGCTCGCTGCTGGCGGGTCCTGTCTACGTGCTCTACGACCTGTACGTGGCGCCGCAGGCCCGGCGCCGCGGCGTCGGCCGGGCGCTGCTCAAGGCGGCGGCGCAGCGCGGGCAGCGCGATGGGAAGCTGCGCATGACGCTCTCGACCGCAAAGACCAACGCCGATGCGCAGTCGGTGTACGAGTCGCTCGGTTGGCAACGGGACAACGAGTTCTACGTCTACAACCTGAACACATACTAGCCCGGCATAGCGGGCGGGTTGCCTACGGTGCGCTGAACGCCGAAGAGGGTGCGGTCGGCTCGTCTGCAGCCGCTGCCGCTCCCACCGGAACGTACAGTGTGCTCGGATGCTCCTGGTCGTGATAGAGCGTAACCGTCACCGGACGCGCATCCGTCATCGACTCGGACGCTACCGCGCCGCCTGAATTGTAGTTCTTTTCCCGGTAGATCGAATTGATCGGGCCAATAATGAGCCGCAGGCGACTTCCCTTTTTCACCTCCTGCGAGAGGAAGGTGAAGTGGTCGAAGTCATAGCGCTGTGGACCCTTGGTGCTGATCAGCTTCGGCTCGCGCGCGCTCTCCCGGTAGCGCGCCCGCAGGTTATCGCTCGTTAGTTCGATGCTGGTGCCATCCTCGCGGATCTCATCGATGATGACGAGGAAGTCGGTGTCGGGCT
>Ga0306923_10005946_pt1 | contig 11964 bp, 13 predicted proteins | sample sta12Can44000108_FD_203841 | JGI IMG/M metagenome (GOLD analysis project Ga0306923, IMG submission 203841) | Lab enrichment of tropical soil microbial communities from Luquillo Experimental Forest, Puerto Rico - statanox.12C.anox.44.000.108 (v2)... | ecosystem: Environmental > Terrestrial >...
AGCCGAACGTCACGCCCGACACCGCGATCCGCTCGAATCCCGCCGGGGCCGGCCGCAGGCCCGGCGGCGGCAGCCTGCTCGTCGCGTCCTCGCAGAACGCCAGGTAGTCGCTGAAGTACAGCCCTTCCTCGTAGCACTGGTTGACCGCGTACATCAGCTGCTGCAACGCCGCCTGCGCGGACCTGATGGCCAGCACGGCGGTGCCCGCGACCGACAGCGGCATCGCGCCGACCGCGAGCAGCGCGCCGAGCGCGGCGTAGACGCCGACGGTGGCGATCCCGCTCATGACGCCGGCGAGGACCCGGGTCACCGTCTGGCGGCGGGCCGCGGCCAGCTCCGCGTCCCGGGTGTATGCGGCCAGCCGCGAGAGCCGGCCGAGCAGGAAGGACCGCATCGTGAACGAGCGGAGTTCGGCGGCGGTGCGCCGCTCGGCGATCAGGTCGGCGAGGATGTACTTCCTGCGGTAGCTGTCGATGAGCGCGAAGCGGGTGACGTAGCTGATCCGCGCCGACCGGACGGCCGCCCACGCCTCAGGCAGCTGCGCGAGCAGCAGGACGACGAGCAGGATGGGCTGCAGCACACCGACCACGACCGCCGCGGCCGTGATGCTCGCGAACGCGGTCAGGCAGTTGATCACGTTGTTGACGACCCGCGACGCTGCGCCCGCCCCGCGGTCCCGCGCCCGCTGCATCCGGTCGTGGAAGTCTGGGTCGTCGAAGGCGGCCAGCTCGACCTGCGAGGTCAGGTCGAAAAGCCGCACCTCGACGGCCTGGTCCACCTGCGGCTCCAGCCGGCTCTGTGTCCAGCCCGCCGCGGCCGACAGGCCGGCCCGCACCGCGGTCGCCGCGGCGACCAGGATGAGCGAGGGCAGCGCCGCGCGCACCCGCTGCGGCGTCGGCCCGGCGGCGAACAGCGCCTCGAGCACCCCGGTGGTCGCGAACAGGGCGAACGCCGTGAACACCCCGGAAGCGATGTTGAGCGTGATCGTCGCCGCCGTGTCGAGACGGCTGGCCGACCAGCCCAGCCGCACCGCCTGCCCCACCAGTCCCGGGAACCGCCGCGCCACGGCGCGGAACCCGACCGCGGCCATCCGGGCGTCGTACGCCGCCCAGTAGTCGGCGGTGAGCTCCGCGGTGACCTCGTCGTCCGGCACCGCGCGCGCCGCGCCCGCCCGGCGCAGCCGGCCGAGCAACCCCGTCACCATGCGACCAGTATGTGATTCTCCGGTGACGGGTGGCTAAGCGTTTTTCTCCCGAACGGACGGGGCTGCCTCGTGATGGTCATGGCCGTGCTCGGCCGCCGGGGCGCCGCCCATCATGCGCAGCATCGGCAGGCCGCCCGTGCGCGCGAAGCGGACGAGCAGGACCGCGGCCAGCAGCCCGAAGACGATGTTCAGCCACGTGGTGTAGTCCCACGAGACGCCCTGGTCCGGGATCGTCGCGGTGGCCCGGTCCGGGATCAGGCCAAGCCAGCCGAAGACGATCTCGATGACGTACCCGGCCGCCACCATCGCCGCGTAGAACGTGCCGAGGATGAACAGGGCCATCCGCGGCCCGTAGTACTTACGGTAGATGTTGAGGATCGGGGCGATGATGAGGTCGGCGAACAGGAACGCGATCACGCCGCCGAAGCTGATCCCGCCCTGCCACAGCACGACGGCCAGCGGGACGTTGCCGATCGAGCAGACGAACGAGACGACGGCGACGACAGGCCCGATCAGCGGGCCCCAGATCTTGGCGGCGAGCGGGTGCCCGGCGAAGAAGAAGGCCTGCCAGAACGAGTCGGGCACCCAGGCGGCGATCGCGCCCGCGGCCAGCAGCCCGATCACCAGGTCGCGGATGATCGCGGCCCATTCCATCACGAACACGTGGCTCACCGCGGTGAAGCCCTTGCCGGAGAAAAGGCGCTTGCGGAACGAGCCGGAGCCGCCGACGGACATGTCCATCGCGGCGTGTCCTTCCATCGCGCCGGCCAGCCCGCGGTCGGCCTGCTGGCGGGCCTCGCGCAGCAGTTTCTCGCGGAGGTAGAGGCGGAACAAGACCGCGATCACGACGATCATGATCGGGCCGCCGGTGAACTCGGCGACGGTGAACTGCCAGCCCATGAGCAGCGCCAGGATCACGCCGAGCTCGATGACCAGGTTGGTGGAGGCGATCTCAAACGCCATCGCCGCGGTGAAGCTGGCGCCCTTGCGGAACAGCGATCTGGCCAGCGCGACGGCGGCGTAGGAGCAGGACGAGGACGCCGCCCCCAGGCCCGCGGCCACGGCGAGCGTCCGTGGCCGGTCGTCGCCGAGCAGCCGGACGATCACGGACTTGCGCACCAGGGCCTGCACGACGGCCGACAGGGCGAAGCCCAGGATCAGTGCCCAGGCGATCTGCCAGGTCATCGACCCCGTGATGGCGAGCGCGTGGATGATCGCGTCCATGTGCTCCAGCTTATACCCCCATGGGGTATATGGCCGGGCCGGCCCTCCCGGCGGCGGCCGCCGCCCCGGCGCAGGCCCCCGGTGACGATCTCCCTCGGGCCCGCGTCCTGCCAGCCCCGGTAAGGTCCAGCCTGCGCGCGGGCGGGCCTCCGCGGTAGTGACGTCCGTCCCGTCCCACGGCCCGGGGGTGATCGTATAGTGACTGTCATGTCAGCCGCCGCGCCCGCCCCGGACACGCCAGTGGCCTCCATCGCCGAGGCGATCGCGCGCATGGAGGCGATCGAGGCGTCGCTGCCCGCGGCGGATGGCTTCGCCTGTTTCAACCGCATGTACCTGGACGTGACGAGACAGGTGAACAGCCAGCTCAGCCAGGGCTTTTTCGCCGAGCCCGCGTTCTGGGCCCAGCTGGATGTCGAGTTCGCGAACTTGTTCTTCGCCGCCGTCGATGCCGCGGCCGACCCGGCGGCGGTGCCGCTCGCCTGGCGCCCCCTCGCTGAACGGCGCGCCGGGCCGGGAATCGAGCCCATCCAGTTCGCGCTGGCGGGCATGAACGCGCATATCAACCACGACCTGCCGCTGGCGCTGGCCAGCACCTGCGCGGCCCTGGCCACGGCACCCGACGTCGGCTCGCATCTCGCGGACTACCGGAAAGTGGACCAGTTGCTGGACGCCGCCGAGCAGTCCATCCGCCAGTCCTTCGAATCCGCCCCGGAGCTCGCCGTCGACCGCCATCTGAGCGCGGTGGCCGACCTGGTCGGCAACTGGACGATCAACAGCGCCCGTGACCTGGCCTGGAACAATTGCCTGCTGTTGTGGGCGGTACGCGAGGACCCGGTCGTGCGCGGGCTCTTCCTGGACACCCTGGCCGCCTCGACCGCGCTGGCGGCGCAGCTGCTGCTCGTGGCGGTCTGAGCCCCCGAAGCCGCGTGCAGACTCCGTTGCGGCGAGGGAGAATAAGACCGGTCATCCCGACGAGCGGGCGGACCTGATCCCGGAGGTGCCATGCGGCCCGATATCACCTGGTACGACCTCCTTGGTGCGCTGCCGGATGCACCAGCTGAAGACATCCAGCGCGCATATGACGCGAAAGCGGGCTTGCTGCGGCCGGAGCTGCTGTCGGGCGCGTCATCGACGGTGGTCACGGCCGCCGCGCGGGCGCAGGGGATCATCGACGCGGCGCGGCAGGTACTGAGTGACCCGGTGAGCCGGCAGCGGTACGACGAGGCGGCCGGCCTGTGGGGCAGCAGCGGCGGCGGTCTGAGCGAGCCCATGGACGCCCCCGCCAGGTCCGGCCTGCCGGACTCCGATTTCGCCGCCGATAACCCGGGAGCCGAAGTGCTGCACGGCCTGGGGGCGCTGAACCTCTGGCTGGACCGGCATTCCGACTATCAGAGGCGGATCCCCGTACCGGACGTCCGCGGGCTGTTCTACGACGTGTTCATGGTCGTGGTGGGCAGGCTGGACCTCCGGATCACGTTCGTCCAGCTGACTGAGCACCCGATGCTGGTCGAGGGCCTCGTCGTCGACCAGTCGCCCAGGGCGCCAGCGAAGATCCACGGGCGCGGTGAACTGACCGTCCAGGTGTGGCACCCACCCGCCCAGGTCACGAAAGACCCGCCCGGCGCATCGGCTGCCCGCTAGCCGGCCGGGGCCGCAGCTGCGGTGACCGTTGCGACATGGCGAACGGGACATTCCCGGGAAATGGCGGCTGGCGGCCGGCCACCCGCTCGCGGGTGATGGCCTCCGAGGGCGGTTCGGGGCAGGCTGGGCCTATGGGTTTGGAAGGCTTGACCGGCCTGGTGAGCCGGATCATGGCGTGGGCGGACCGCATGCAGCGCGAGCATGGTGTGCTGGGGTTCCCCTACGCGGTGCTGAAGAAGTACTGGGACGACGAGGGCGGGCGGCAGGCGGCGCTCATCACCTACTACGGGTTCCTGAGCGTCTTCCCGCTGCTGCTGCTCGGGGTGGCGATCTTGTCGCGGGTGCTGGTCGATCATCCGGACCTGCGTGAACGGCTGATCAACGAGACCGTGCCGCCGGTGCTGCGGTCCACGGTCGATCAGTCGCTGACTACCTTGCCGACGTCAACGGTCCCGTACGTCATCGGCCTGATCGGCTTGCTGTTGTCAGGAACCGGCGTCGTGTTCTCCGCTTACCAGACGCTGAACCATATCGCGGCGGTCCCGCACCGCCTCCGGTTCAGTTACTTCCCGCGGTATCTGCGGGTGTTCACCGTGCTCGCGGTGCTGCTGCTCGGAGCGCTGGCGGCCGGCACGCTCACGGTGGTGGCCACCGCGCTGCCCGGCCAGCCCGGCATAGGACGGGCGGCCGCGGTGCTGGGGTCGGCGCTGGTCGTCTTCGCCGTGCTGCTGTTCGGTGCCAAGCTGCTGCTGGCGCGGCCCGCCCCGCTCCGGGCGCTGTGGCCGGCCGCCATCTTCAGCACGGCGGTGATAACGGTCGTGCTCAACGCCGGGGCGCCGCTGCTGGCCAGGCTGGTGTCCAAGGCCGGGCCCGTCTACGGCAGCTTCGCCACCGTGGCGGGCATGTTCGCGCTGCTGTACCTGGTCGGCCAGGCGCTGGTGTACTCGGCCGAGATCGCGGCCGTCCGCCAGGCCCGGCTGTGGCCGCGCGCCCTGGACCTGAACCATCCCACCGCGGCCGATGTCCGCGCGCTGACGCTGCTGGGCAGCGAGCAGGAACGCATCCCCGCCGCCCGCATCGAGTTCCACCTCGCGGCGCAGGGCGCCCCGCCGGTACCGGGCGGTTCCCCGCCGGTAGCGGGCGGCCCTCCGCCGGTACCGGGCGGCTCTCCGCCAGCCGGCGATGGCCGCGGCTGACGGGGCCCGGCTATGCTGCCGGTGCCGGGTCATCGGCGATCCGGCCCGCGGCCATCGCGGCACGCACAGCGCGAGGGAGTGCCCATGCGTTACCGGGTGGCGATCATCGGCGCCGGATTCGGCGGGATCGGCATGGCGATCGCGCTCAAGCGGGCGGGCATCGAAGAATTCATCATGCTGGAGCGGGCCGAAGATCTCGGCGGGACGTGGCGGGATAACAGCTACCCCGGCCTGACCTGCGACATACCCTCGCAGCTGTATTCGTTCTCGTTCCGGCCGTGGCGGTGGAGCCGGCGTTTCCCGGCCCGCGACGAGATCCTGGCCTACCTGCACGCGCTGATCGCCGAGCATGGCCTCGCGCCGCACCTGCGCTTCGGCAGCGGTGTGGTGGCCGCCGCGTTCGATGAGGGCCGCGCGGCGTGGGACCTCACCCTCGACGATGACAGCACGCTGCAGGCGACCGCGGTCGTCTGCGCCGTCGGGCAGCTCGGCCGCCCTGTCGTCCCCGACATCGCCGGCCGGGACGAGTTCGCGGGCCCGTCCTGGCATTCCGCCCGCTGGAACCACGACGCCGGGCTGGCGGGCCAGCGGGTGGCCGTCATCGGCACCGGGGCCAGCGCCGTCCAGTTCGTGCCCGAGATCGCCAAGGTCGCCACGCAGGTCGACGTCTACCAGCGCAGCGCCCCGTACGTGCTGCCCAAGGGCGACCGGCCCTACCATCCCGCCGAGCAGGCTCTGTTCGACCGGCTGCCGGCGACACGCAAGGCCGATCGGCTGCGCATCTTCCTCTACGGCGAGCTGCTCACCAGCGGTTTCGTCGTGTCACCGAAGCTGCTGGCCGGGCCGGTGCAGCTGTGGCGCCGCCAGCTCCGCTCGCAGATCGCCGATCCTGAGCTGCGCGCCAAGTGCGTCCCCGACTACGTGATGGGCTGCAAGCGGGTGGTTTTCTCCAGCGACTGGTACCCGGCCCTGGCGCGGCCGAACGTCGAGCTGATCACCGACCGGATCGAACGGATCACCCCGGACGGAGTGGCCGCCGCCGACGGCACGGTCCGCGCCGCCGACGTGATCATCTACGGCACGGGTTTCAAGGCGGCCGAGTTCCTCGTGCCGATGCGGGTGTCCGGCCGGGGCGGCCGGACGCTGCAGGAGGCCTGGCAAGACGGGGCCCAGGCCTACTACGGCATCACGGTCTGCGGGTTCCCGAACTTCTTCATGCTCTACGGGCCGAACACCAACCTCGGCGGCAATTCGATCATCTACATGCTCGAGGGCCAGATCGGTTACGTGCTCGGCGCCGTCCAGGCGCTCGAGGCCCACCGCCTCGCGTGGCTTGACGTGCGCCCCGAGGTCCAGGACGCGTTCAACTCCTGGGTGCAGTCATCCAGCCGGAAATCGGTCTGGGAGAGCGGCTGTCACAGCTGGTACACGACGGCCTCCGGGCGCAACACCAACAACTGGCCCGACCATACGTTCATGTACCGGTACCGCGTCCGGCACTTTGATCTCGCCTCCTACCGGGTCATGCCGGCCACGGCCGGCGCGGCATGACCCGCCGTGCGCGCCGGGGGCCGCGTGTCCCGCCGGCGGTCATGCGTCTTGGCGTGCGGCAGCTCGGCAGGAGCTGCCTGGACCCGGCGCTGCCCTGGCAGGTGCAGCGCACCCGGCTGGACCGGCTCACCCGGCCGTCCGTGCTGCCGCGCGGCACCACGGTCACCAGGCAGGCCATCGGCGGGGTGCCCGCCCAGGTGGTGGCGGCCCGGGACGCGGATTCGCGGCGGACGGTGATCCACTTTCACGGCGGCGGCTATTGCGTGGGTTCGGCACACACCGCCAAGGCGTGGGCGGCGCACCTGAGCGCGCTGACGGGCTGCCGGGTCGTGCTGCCCGAATACCGCCTGGCACCCGAGCATCCCTATCCGGCGGCCCTGCAGGACGCGCGGGCGGTCATGACGGCCCTGTCCGGCCAGGCCCCGCGGGGCACGGTCGCGGTATCGGGCGACTCGGCGGGCGGCGGGCTCGCCCTGGCCCTGCTCCTGGGGATGCGCGACGACGGCGAGGAATCGCCGGCCGGGTGCATCCTGCTGTCGCCGTGGCTCGATCTCGGCCGCGACCGCCGCGCCGTCCCGGACCTGGTGCGCCGGGACGTGCTGCTCAGCCCGGACTGGCTCGACGCCTGCGCCCGCGCGTACGCCGACCCCGCCGCCTGGGCGAGTCCCCTGGTCTCGCCGCTGTGCGCCGCGCACGCCGGGCTGCCGCCGCTGCTGATCCAGGCCGGCACCGACGAGCTGCTCGCCCCGGACGCCGGGCTGCTGGCCGCCAGCGCCGCGGCCGCCGGGGTCGACGTCACCTACACCACGTGGCCGCGCATGTGGCACGACTTCGCGCTACAGCCCGGCCTGCTCGCCGCCGCCGACAGCGCGCTCGCGCAGGCGGCCTGGTTCGTCGGCACGGTGACCGCCAGCGCCGCGGTTAGGCGCTAGGCTCTGCCTCATGCCTAGCGAGCTCGACGCCATGGTCGCCCTGATGCCGTTCGCCCAGCACCTCGGGCTGACCGTGGCGGAGGCGGGTCCGGACAAGGTCATCGCGCGACTGGCCTGGGCGCCGCACTTGTGCACATCCGGGGGCGTCATGCACGGCGGGGTCCTGATGTCGCTGGCCGACAGCGCGGGAGCGCTCGTGACGATCCTCGGCCTGCCCGAGGGCGCCACGACAGCGACGATCACCTCGACGAGCCAGCTGTTCCGGCCGGTGACGGGCGGGACCGTGCGGGCGGTGGCGGTGCCGCTGCACCGCGGCCGCACCACGGTCACCGCCCAGAGCAGCCTGTACGACTCGGCGGATCGCCTGGTGGCCCAGACCACGCAGATCCAGGCCGTCAGGCCGCCCCGGTGAGCGGCGTGCTGGGGCCCGGCGAGGGCCACGCGCGGTACAGCGCCCGCGGCAGCGTCATGTACTTCAAGGCGCTGGCGGAACTGGACGACGGCGACCTGTCGCTCATGGAGCGCACGCTGCCGCCCGGCGGGCGGCGGCCGCCGGCGCACCGGCACACCAACTGCTCGGAGGCCTACTTCGTCCTGGACGGCCTCGTGTCGGTGATCGTGGCGGGCGAGGAACTGCGGGTCGGACCCGAGGGGTTCGTGCTGGTGCCCCGGGGTACCGCGCACACGTTCGGCAACGGCGGCGACGCTACGGCGCGGCTCCTGGTGATCCACGCCCCCGCCATGGACGCCTACTTCGCCGCGCTGCATGACCTGTGGCACAGGGACGAGCCGCCCACGCCGGAGGAGGAACGGGCCCTGATGGCCCGCTTCGGGATGGAACGGGCCTGACCTGCGCCCTAGGCGGGGCCCGCGACGCCGATCAGGTTGCCTTCGGGGTCGGTGAAGTGGCCGACCACCAGGCCGGACGGCGACCGCTCCGGACCCATCCGGCGCTGGCCGCCGAGGCTTTCCGCCTTCGTCAAGGCGGCCTCGACATCCGGGACGCCGACATAGAACAGCGCGCGGTTCTGGTAGCCAGCGCCACCGCCGACGCCGCCGGGGATCCCCGTCCCGTCCTCGGTCGTGACGCGGTTCACGAAGCCGTAGTTCATCGGCTCCGAGACCGCCGCCGCGACCGGGGAGCTCATGTCGAACTCCCAGCCGAACAGCTCACCGAAGTAGGTCCGCAGCTTCTCCGGCTCCGTTCCGATGATCTCGAAGTGCACGACAGGCTGGGCCATGGTCACTCCCTTCGCGATGACGCCCGCACCCGCGGGTACAGGTTCCTGAGATGATGACCGCCGCGCGACGGCGGACTCATCGGCGGCGTACCAGGGAACATGGATGAGGGCGGACATGATCAGGTTTGAGGTAGAGCCCATCGGCTGGGTCGAATCATCGCTTACCGAACGCTCCCAGGCGCCTCGGCAGGGAGACGAGGGCGCGCCGCGGGCGTGGCTGGCGTTCGAGCCCCGCGTCGCCGACGGGCTGCGCGACATCCGCCCCGGGACCGAGGTCATCGTGCTGACCTGGCTGGACCGGGCCGACCGTACCGTGCTCGTCACCCGGCCCCGCGACGACCCGGAGCGGCCGCTCACGGGCGTCTTCAGCACCCGTTCGTCCGACCGCCCCAACCCCATCGGGCTGCACCGGGTTCAGGTCCTCGCCGTCGAGGGATCACGGGTCCTGGTCTGGCCCCTGGAGGCCCTGGACAAGACCCCGGTCATCGACGTCAAGCCCGTCCTGGACCCGGCAGCAGAGCGATAACCGGCCGTATTCGTCGTGCCAGTTCCACCACTGGTACGGCGGGGTCCGCGGATACCCCTCGGGCGAGTCCTCCCACTCCTCCTGCCGCCCGAGCGCGGTGATGTCCAGGTAGCTCCAGGTGCCGCCCATCGCCTCGTCGCCGCGGTTGTTGATGAAGTAGGTGCGGAAGACCCGCGAGCCGTCCCTGATGAACGCGTTCGTGCCATGCCACTCGTCGACGCCGAAGTCGGCGTCGAACTCGTCGGTCATCGTGTACCAGGGCATCTCCCAGCCCATCCGCGCCTTCACGCGCGCGATGTCCGGCTGCGGCGCGCGCGAGGCGAACGCGAGCGTGGTGTCGCGGGCGTTCAGGTGGGCGACGTGGGCGACCTGATCGGCCACCAGCGAACAGCCCGCGCACGCGTGGTCGGGCCAGCCTCGCACGCCGGGCTCGAAGAACGCGCGGTACACGATCAGCTGGCGGCGGCCCTCGAACAGGTCGAGCAGGCTCGCCCTGCCGCCGGGTCCCTCGAACGCGTACTCCTTCTCCACCGCTACCCACGGCATCCGCCGCCGCGCCGCGGCCAGCGCGTCCCGGGCGCGGGTCACTTCCTTCTCCGTCGCCAGGAGTACCTGGCGCGCCGCCTCCCACTCCTGCGGCGTAACGATCGGTGGTGTCTTCATCGCGGCGTCCATGATTCCCTCCGGTTCTCGTCGTCGAGCCTGGCCGAGTCAAGGTGATCTTTCAGCGCCTCGAGGGGGCCGTCCCAGTCACGGGCCAGCGCGGCCAGGAACTGCTGTGCCACTCGCATCGGGGCCGAATGCAGCCGGTACCGCACCCGGCGCCGCTCTCCCGGCTCGGCCGTGACCAGGCCGGCCTCGGCCAGCAGGGCCAGGTGCTTGGCGATCGCCTGCCGCGTGATCGGGAGCCGGCCGGCCAGGTCCGTGGCCGTGGCCGGGCCCTCCGAGGCCAGCGCGGCCAGGATCGCGCGCCGGCTCGGGTCGGCCAGCGCGGTGAAAACCTGTTCGGCGATCGCCTCGATATCAGGCGGCATCGAGGTAGGCGGCCAGTTCGCCCAGCTCCTTCGCCCAGCCCTGGGTGTTGCCGTCGTAGGCCTTGCGGTGGGCATCCTCCGGCAGCTGCGCGAAGCCGCTCTCGACCACCGTCAGTCGCGTGCCCGCGCCGGCCGGCTCGAGCGTGAACTCGACATAGGTACGGCGCGGATCGTCTTCGGGCAGCCCGAAGATTTCCCAGGTGTACCCGAACACCACCGGTGCCTCCACCCGTTCCACGCGCATCCGCGCGGTGAACCCTTCGGCGGCCCACCTCATCTGGGCCACCCCGCCCGGACGCAGGTCGATCGTCGCCTCGTTGCCGAACCAGGCGCTCAGCCCCTCGGCCGTGGTGAGCGCCGCCCACACCCTGTCCGGCGGGGCGGCGAGCTCGACGGTGCGCTCGATGCGGTCAGGAAATCCCACGGCAGCCTCCAGGCAAGTAGCAACCATCTGGTTGCCACCATATAGCAACCAAGCGGTTGCGTCAATCACTCCCCGGCCGCCGGCGCGGAGCCGGGCGGCGTCTTCCGCGCCACGGCGTGCTCGTAGCCCAGCCGCGCTCTGCCGTATCAGACCGTTTCCGCCGGATCGGCGGCGGCGGTCACGCCGTCACCGAGGTAGGCCGCGATGACGCGCGGGTCCTGCCGGACGACTTCCGGCGGCCCGTCGGCGATGACCCGGCCGAACTCGAGCACCACCACCCGGTCGCAGATGCCGAGGACCAGGCCCATGTCGTGCTCGATGAGCAGCATCGACTGGCCGTCGTCGGCGAGCCGCCGCAGGCAGACGCCGAGCTCGGTGCTTTCGGTGTTGTCCAGGCCGGCGGCTGGCTCGTCCAGGCAGAGCACCGTCGGCTTGGCGGCCAGGGCGCGAGCGACGCCGACGAGCTTGCGCTGGCCGGACGAGAGCTGGGTGGGCATCGCTTCGGCCGCCCAGTCCATTCCCACCTCGCTCAGCGCGTCGCCAACGGTGCCGTCGGCGCTGGCCACCGTCAGGTTCTCCCGCACGTCGAGGTCGTCGAACAGCTCGGTGCTCTGCCAGGTGCGGGCGAGGCCGCGGCGGGCGCGGTCATAGGGCGGCAGCCCTCCGAGGGACGCGCCGGAGAGCTCGACCTGGCCGGTGTAGTTCACGAAGCCGGAGATGGCGTCGATGAGAGTGGTCTTGCCGGCTCCGTTCGGGCCGATGAGACCGACGAGTTCGCCCTCGCGGACCTCGAGCGAGACGTCGTTCACCGCGTGCACGCCGCCGAACCTGACCGACAGCCCGGTCACCCGCAGCGCGGCCGGGCGTGCGGACAGGTCGGGCCGGGAGGTGCGCCGGGCCGGCCGCTCGCGGACGGCGGCCTCGGCCTCCGGCGCGCGGACCTGCGGCCGCTTGTGCAGGCGGCGGTACAAGTCGCCGGCTACGCCCTCCG
>Ga0306923_10005948_pt1 | contig 11962 bp, 9 predicted proteins | sample sta12Can44000108_FD_203841 | JGI IMG/M metagenome (GOLD analysis project Ga0306923, IMG submission 203841) | Lab enrichment of tropical soil microbial communities from Luquillo Experimental Forest, Puerto Rico - statanox.12C.anox.44.000.108 (v2)... | ecosystem: Environmental > Terrestrial > Soil...
GCGCCAGCTCGCCCGCGCGATGCGGTCGCTCACGCAAGAGCTCGACCACGTGGCGGCGATGCGGATCAGCGAGCGCGGCAAGCGTGCGGTCGATGCCGGCGACTCTTTGGCTCACACCCAGCCTTCGATCTTGAGGCCGCTCGTCTGCTCGGCCTCCTCACGCGACACCTCGCGGACTGTTTGTCCGAACGACCACACGTGACCCTCGAGATCCGCCGCGCGATAGGTACGATCCCCATAAAACTGATCGGTGGGTTCCGCGAGGATGACGGCGCCAGCCGCCCGCGCCCGTTCGCAATGGGCGTCGACGTCCTCCTCGAGATGCACATGAATGGTTTGCGTCGTGATGCCGCCCGCCGATTTGGGGCTCTTACGCTTGTCGGTCCACTCGCCGCCGATCATGATGACACCGTCGTCGAGCCGCATCTCGGCATGGAACTCGTCGGCGCGGTAGACGCCGCTCCGGCCCATGATGAGCATCGCCGTCTCGAAGGCGAACGCGCGTTCCAGCCACTTCAGCGCGGCGACGGGATCCCGATAGCTGAGGGCGGGAATGAAGGTCTGCCGGTGGGTCATGACACCACTCTCCGATAGTTTATGATATCAGAAATATTTAACAAAAATTACAACTATCTTGTCAATCGCTTTCTCATCGGTTTCCCTGCCGCCGCGTCGCCGTACGGAGCCGGAAGGGACGGCGTCTGCTGTTGCGTAACAGGGGAGGTCGAGCTCGCATCCGACTACCCCAGCTGTCGCGCCGGGGCAACCGAAGGATCGGCCTCGAGCGTCTCCGCGATCCGCCCTTGCTTGAGCCGCGTCCACGCCCAGAAGCCGCAGGAAACGAGCGCGCCGACCGCGAGCGGCAGACGTAGTCCGAAGCGCTCGCTCAACGAGCCCATCAGCACCGCGCCGACCGCCGGGCCGGCGCGAAAGATCATGCCGTAGAGCGCCATGATGCGGCCGCGCATGCGGATGTCGACCGCAGCTTGAAGCAGCGTTTGCGCGCCGATCCCGGTGATCGTCATCGCCGTGCCGGCGAGGAAGACGCAAGGGAGCGCCAGGATGAATTGGTCGTTTGCGGTGAAGGCGAGGATCGCCAGCGAGATCACCAGAGTGTTGGCGAGGACGAGCCGGGTCAATCCGGCGATCGCCGGGCGCACCAGCATCCACAAGGCGCCGCAGATCGCGCCGAGGCCGACCGTCGAGGTCAGCATCGACAAACCCTCCGGGCCGCGCCCGAAGACGCTGTCGGCAAACCCGGGAAACAGCTCGACAAAACCGCGGGTGCCGATCGTGGTTACCGTGAATAGTAGCAGCATCGGGGCGATGCCGGGGTGCCGGCTCGCGTAGACGTAAGCCTCGGCCGAGGCCTTGAGCACGCTCTGGGTCGCCCCGACCGGCAATGCGGGGAGTCCGCGCAAATTCGTCATCGCGATCAGAAACGCGACATAGGTTGCGGCATTGACCGTAAACGCGGCGCCGACGCTGACCCGAGCAATGACGATCCCCGCCACCGCCGGTCCAAGGAAGCGCGCGCTGTTGAAGATGATCGCGTTGATCGCCAAGGCCGAGGGCAACGCCGCGCGATCGACGAGGGTCGGGATCAGCGCCAGCCGCGACGGCTGGGCCATCGCGTTGAAGACGCCAAGAAGCAATGTCAGGGCGAGCAGCAGTTGGATCGTGATCGTGCCGGTATAGACGAGCGCGGCGAGCAGGGTCGCCTCGATGCTACCGGCGATTTGGGTAACCCGGATGATGCCGACCCGGTCACGCCGGTCGGCAAGGGCGCCCGCGATCGGGCTCAAGAACACGACCGGGAAGAATTCCGCCATCGACATGATGCCGAGCCAAGTGCCGGAGTGGGTCAACGTCCAGGCGAGCCAGCCGACCGCCACGCGCTGCATCCAGATTCCAACGAGCGAGACGGCATTGCCGCCAGCGTAAATGCGGTAATTGCGGTGGGCGAAGGCAAGGACGACGTTGCCGAGCCCGCCCGGAAACATGCGATCGCGTACAAAGGCCAAGAAACTCCACAACCTCCGATAGCCGCTGCGAGAGTCCGCCAATCGTAGCGTCTCTTGTGATTCGGCGGCAACGGCGCATCGTGCTATTGGTGTGTGCTACCGGAACGCTGACAAGGATCACAGGGATACTTTTTGTCGTCCGCGCGAGACAGCGGCATTGGAGCGTGCGGAAGCCGGGGCCCATTGCTCCACGGCACGAACTTTGATCGATGGGTAAGTCATTGCGATTGCTTGGTAAGTTCGGGGCAGTGGAGGGATGGATCCCGGCCTGCCCCACGGAACATGTCCGTGGGCCGAAGGCCCACGGGAAAGCGTCAAATGGTTTACGCCGCCGCGAGACCAGCGCCCCATTTTCTCACACGCTCCTTCGCCGATGCGACGAAATGGGCCGCTGCCCGCGGATTGTGTTGCTGCTAATTTCTCTATTGTTGGCTACCGCGGCCGCCGCAGAGCCGGCAGGCTCGCCAACCCACCCGGTGGGCCCGCGCAATGCAGAAGCGGATGCGGCGGCCTATGATCGCTGCCTGAAGCTCGCTAAGCAGAACCCCGGCGCGGCACAGAGCCTGGCGCAGACATGGTACGAGCGAGGCGGGGCGCACCCTGCCGAGCATTGCGCTGCCGTGGCACTCGTCGGGCTCAAGCGTTACAAAGAGGCCGCGACCCGACTCGAAGCGCTGGCGCAGGCCATGACGACGGCGCCAGCCGGGCTCCGCGCCGATGTGTTCGATCAGGCGGGACAGGCTTGGCTGCTGGCCGGCGACGCGGTGCGGGCTTATGCGGCTGCGGGTCAAGCGCTGAGCTTGCAGCCCAATGATGCCGAATTGCTTCTCGATCGCGCGGAAGCAGCGGCGTCGGCTGGATACGATGACAAGGCCGTCGCCGATCTCGACCGTGTCTTGAAAGCCGATCCGGGCCGCGCCGAGGCGCTGATCTACCGTGCTTCGGCCAACCGCGCGCTCAACCGACTCGATGCGGCGCTCGCCGATGTCGAGAAGGCGCTCGCGCTGACGCCGAATTCGGTGCCGGGGCTGCTCGAGCGCGGCAATATTCGGCGGCTGAAGGGCGATCTCGATGGAGCTCGCGCGGACTGGGAACGCGTCGGCCAGCTCGCCCCCGGCAGCCAAGGCGATATGGCGGCGAGGGCCAATATCGAGCATCTCGCGCTCACGGACCCGGCGCCGGCGGCAAAGACACCCCGCCGGCCGTGAACGAGGAGCACCATTCGGGGGTCTAATCCACGGCGAAGACCCAAACCGAGCCGCCTTGCGGCACGTCGGGGAACTCCCACGGCCGTTCGAGGTTCAGCCGGGCCTGCATGCGGGCCGCATCGACCCCCCATCCCGATTGCACGGCTATGTATTGCTTGCCTTCGACCTGGAAGGAAACCGGCACCCCGTTAACCCCCGACCCGGTGCGGAATTCCCAGAGAATCTTGCCGTTAGAGGCGTCGAAGGCGCGGAAGTAGCGGTCGTTGGTGCCGCCCATGAACAGCACACCACCGGCGGTCACCAGCGTCGGCCCCCATAACGGGGAGTTGGCGAACGGATGGCTCCATACCTTTTGGCCGGTATCGAGGTTCCAGGCCTGCAGCTCGCCGATATGGTCGGCACCCGGAGCAATCGAGAAGATCGAATTGGCCGGCGCTATTCCCGTGAAACGCTGCCCCGGCGAATAGGTGACCGGGTCGCCGGAAAGGGCCTGACACAGGTTCTCGTTGGCCGGAATATACAGAAGTCGTGTTTTCGGGCTGTAGGCCGGCGGAGGCCAATCCTTGCCGCCCCACAGCGACGGGCAAAACTCGGCCTTCCTGCCGGTCCCAGGCTGCCGCGCCGGGTCGACATCCGGCCGTCCGGTCTTGGGATCGAGGCCTTTGAAGACGTTCTGCTTCACGAACGGCTTGCCGTCGACAAAGTTGATCTTGTCGGCGGTGCGTTCGAGCATCCACAAATAGCCGTCGCGAGCAACGTATACGAGGCCCTTTACGGTCTTGCCGTCACGCTGGTAGTCGACCAGGACCGGAGGGTTAACCTCGTCCCAGTCCCACGAATCGTTCGGATGATATTGGTGAAAGCCCTTGATCTGCCCGGTAGACGCATCGAGGGCGATGGTCGAGGACGTATAAAAATTGTCGCCCGGGCGCTGGTCGCCCATCCATGGCCCGCCATTCCCCGTCCCCCAAAAAGCCAGGTTGGTAGCCGGATCGTAGGCTCCGGTGATCCACACCGAGCCGCCGCCGGTTTTCCACTGGTCGCCTTTGGGCCAGGTCTCACTACCCGGCTCGCCGGGGGCCGGCACCGAATAAGTCTTCCACAACGGCTTGCCGGTTTCGGCGTCGAACGCCGCGACAAACCCGCGGACCCCGAGCTCGCCGCCCGAGCAGCCGACCATGACCTTGCCGTCGGCGACCAATGGCGCCAACGACATATAATACCCATGCGTGTAGTCCTCTACCTTGGCGTTCCACAACTCCTTGCCGGTCTTGGCATCGAGGGCAACGAGCACCGCATCGGCCGCGGCGAAATAAACCTTGTCGCCGAGCAGCCCAACCCCGCGGCTGGTCGGATGGAGCAGCAGAATGTCCTCGGGCATCGGTCGCTTGAACCGCCACAATAGATCGCCCTTTTTGGCGTCTATCGCCAACACCTGGTTGCCCGGCGTGGCGACAAACATCACCCCGTTATTGACGATCGGCGGTGCTTGGTGGCCTTCTATTTGACCCGTCTGCAAGGTCCATACCGGTTTGAGCCGGCCGACATTTTCGGTCGTGATCTGCGATAGTGGGCTGTAACCCCAGCCGTCATAGGTGCGGCGGTAGAGCAGCCAGTCGCTGTCTTCCGGCTGCTTGAGCCGCTCCGCGGTCACCGGCTTGTAGCCTTGCAATATCGGAGGTACCGGGGGCGGGGTCTCCGGCCTCGGCAGCGGCGGCAGCGGTTGCTGCGCCGAAGCTGTCGCGGCAGACAATGCGAACGCCAGTGCGCTCGCCGCGATCGTTGCATGGAGGCAGTGTTTTTCTGGCAAGGCGTCTCTCCTCGACTTTCTGAGATTACACTTGTTGGAACCCGGTCCGGCCGGTGAAAGGTTTGGCGACGACGAGCCGCCCGTCGGCGATCCTCAATGGCAGAGCAGGCAGGGGGCGTGGCGCCGGCCCGCTCACCACTTTGGCTGCTGCCTTCGGGTCATATTGCGAGTAATGGCATGGGCATTCGAGGTGCTGCGAATCCGCGTGCCAGCCGATCACATCGCATCCTGTGTGCGTACATATCGCCGAATACGCGACGGCACCTTCGGCCGCGCGCTCCTTGGTCACCGGATCGAGGCTCTCGGGATCGAGGCGCAGCAGGAGCACTTTGTTGAGCCGCGAGCCACTGCGCACGGTGCTGCTCTCCGGATCCATCGGCCAAGCCATCATCGGCTTGTCCCCCGGTGGCACCTTGTCGACCGTCAGCGGTTCCGGCGCCGACGCGCCAACGGCGACCAAGAGATCGCCTTCGCGCGGTCGCTCGCGCGCCGGATCGGCCTGCGCCAAAGCCAAGCGGGGGGCAAGAGTGAGACAGACGCCCATCCCGAGCGCAGAGCGGCGCCCTATCCTGCGGGTACTGCACTGGAATTGCCGGTCCACCCCTTCCTCACATATGCTCGTCGCGGGCGTTCCGCCGCCCCCTGGTTCGCACATTCCCCGAAAGGCTATCATCCACCGCCGCCATTGTCAGCCGGCGTCGCGGCGCCGATGACCTCGAAGGTCAACGCGCTCTTCGACGCCCGCAAACCCGAGGAGATCTCATGCGGCACAAGTTGCCTTGGCCTACGCCTGTTCCGAGCCGGCGTCGTTTTCTTGCCGCCGGGCTCGCGGTGCTCGGTACCGGCGTGGCCGGTTTACGGTCCTCCCGCAGCCGGGCGGCGGAGACGGTCACGCTTCGCAAGTTGGCGGCCGAAAAGGGGCTCATTTACGGGACCACGATCGCAGCGGCGCAAATTACTGGCGACCGCCCGTTTGCTGATCTCGTGAGCCAGGAAGCCGGTCTAGTCGTCGCCGAGAACGAGATGAAATGGCAAGTCATGAACCGGGGCGCCCCCGGCGATGACGACTTCGCCCCGGCCGACACCATCGCTACCTTCGCGGCCGCCAATAGGCTCGTCCTGCGCGGCCACAATCTCCTGTGGTACCACCGCACGCCCGAGTGGTTTTTCGACTTACCCGACCGGACGGCGCAGGGGCAGGCCGTCGTTGAACACATCCAACAACTGGCCGGCCGGTACCGCGGCGGGATCCATAGCTGGGACGTCGTCAACGAGCCGATCGAACCCAAGGATGGGCGGCCGGACGGCCTGCGCACCGCGGTATTTCTCGAGACTCTCGGGCCCGAATATCTCGATCTTGCCTACCATACCGCACGAGATGCCGATCCCGATGCCCGCCTCGTCGTCAACGAATACGACGTCGAGCTCGACGCGCCGGAGCAGGAAGCACGCCGCGTTGCGTTGCTGCACCTGCTAGAAGGAATGCGGCGATCTGGGACGCCGGTCGACGCGGTGGGCATCCAGGCTCATCTGACTGCGGCCGGCGGTCCGCCCTTTTCCGCGCCGCTGCTGCGGCGGTTTCTCGCCGACATAGCGAGCCTCGGCCTGACGATCCAGATTACCGAGCTCGACGTCACCGACGAGAATGTGCCGGCCGATGTGACGATCCGAGACAGCCTGGTCGCCGACACTTATCGCCGTTTTCTCGACACCGCTCTCGACGAGCCTGCGGTCAAGATGGTGGTCACCTGGGGCCTGTCGGACCGCCACAGCTGGATCGTGCGCCGCGAGACCTATCAGGCCAAATGGCGGACCGACGATGCCGTCTCGCGTCCGCTGCCGTTTGACGCCGATCTCGAGGCCAAACCGGCTTTCGATGCGATTGCCGGCGCGTTCGCGCACGCGCCCCAGCGCAAGGCGGGCTAGGCCGGGCGGGGAAACCCGCCCGGCACCTTCCCTCAGCGCCGTCGGGCGGAAGAGCGCAGCGTATTCCGCCGATTTGCGTTCACGGTCGCCCTCCTGCGGGCACGACCACAGCGCTGTTGCTTGAGATCTAGCGTGTTTTCCGCGAAGAGCAGGTGCTCGCTGGACCCGGTTCCATCGATAATCGGTCATCAGGATAGCGTGATGGTGATCCGACCACGATGGTGGAATGCGCTACGCTTTTCCGCCCTACACTCCGATTGTCCGACCCGGACAAACGCGCCGTCGCCTACCCAGCCCTCTCCCGCAATGCGGGAGAGGGTGCCGAGCGCAGCGAGGCGGGTGAGGGGGGCTCTCAGGCGGCCAGTTGATCGCCGATCGGCAGCCGCCGGATGCGCTTGCCGGTCGCCGCGAAGATGGCGTTGCACAATGCCGGCGCAAAGGGCGGCAGTCCGGGTTCGCCGACGCCGCTTGACGGCACGTCGATCCCGGCAGGGACGATGTGCACATCGGTAAGCGGCGGTGACTCGTCAATGCGAAGCACTCGGTAGCCGTCGTAGTTGCTCTGCTCGACTCGGCCCTTCTTGAAGGTGATCTCGCCATAGAGCGCGAGACTCATCCCCATCACCGCCGCACCCTCGATCTGCGAGCGAATCCGCTCCGGGTTGGCGGCGAAGCCGCAATCGATCGCCGTATCTACCCGCGGCACGGTCACATGGCCTTTATCGTCCACCGCCGCCTCGACGACGGTGGCGACATAGGTCAGGAAGCTGCGATGGACGGCGATGCCGAGACCATGACGCGCCGGCAGTGTGCGGCCCCAGTCAGCCTTCTGCGCCACGAGCTCGACTACGCGCCGCAGTCGCGCCGTATCGATCGGGTAAGTCTCAAACGGGTCGCCATAATTCCAGAAATCGGCGACGTCGGGCGACTTCCGGGGATCGACGATGCGAGGCGGCCCAATAAGCGCGAGGAGCACTTCCTTTGGATCGCGCCCGGTGGCGTTGGCCAGTTCGGCGACGAAAGACTGGACCGCGAAGCCGTGCGGGATGTTGTACACCGACCGGAACCAGCCGATGCGCGTATGAGCTTCCGCCTCCCCGTTCTCGCAGCGCAGGTTGGGGATATCGAACGGCACATCGACCAGCCCCATGCCGAGCTCGAAGGGCGCTTCGTGCGTCTGGTCGGCTTTGAAGATCGACAGGATGGTCGGTGCGACGCTGCGATGCCGCCAGGCGACCACCTTTCCGTTCGCGTCTAGTCCCGCGTCGATGCGCTCGGCGGAGACCGTGTGGTAGTAGGCGTTCCGGAGATCGTCTTCGCGCGTCCAAATGACCTTGACTGGCGCTCCGCCCATCGCCTTCGACAACACCGCCGCTTCGAGCACGAAATCGCATTTAGACTTTCGCCCAAAGCCGCCGCCGAGCAACGTGACATGAACGGTCACGTCCTCTTCTTTCAGGCCGAGCTTTTTGGCGAGCTCCTCCCGCGTACCCCCCGGGCTTTGCACACAGGCCCAGGCCTCGCACTTCCCGTCCGCTATGCGCACGGTTGCGCTCGGAGGCTCCATCGTCGCGTGGGCGAGGTGGGGGATGTAATATTCCGCGGACACGACCTTGGCGGCTGAAGCTAACGCCTTCTCGGCATCGCCGTCGTTGCGCACAACCTTGCCCGGCCGGCGCGCAGTCTCCTCGATCTGCGCTTTGAAAGCCGCCGAATCGTAGGAGCCGTTCGGGCCGTCATCCCAGGTCGGATTGAGCGCCTCGCGCCCCTTGATCGCTGCCCAGGTATTGCGCGCGATGACCGCAACCCCGCCCAGCGGCTGAAATTTCGCCGGAGCCGGTGTGCCTTCGATCGTCACGACCTTCTCGACACCCGGTACCTTCATGGCGGCGTCGGCATTGAACGACACGACCTTGCCGCCGAACACTGGCGGCCGCGCGACGACCGCGTATTTCATGCCGGGAGGTTTCGCGTCGATGCCGTAGACCGCACGCCCGGTGGTGATGTCGAAGAGATCGACGATCGGTGTCGTGCCCTTGCCGATATAGCGGAAGGCGGCGGGGTCCTTGAGCTTGATCTGGTCGGCGGCGGGAGTCGGCAGGGCACTGGCGTCGGTAGCCAGCTCGCCATAGCCGAGCTTGCGCCCCGAGGCCTTGTGGACGACCTCGTGGTTCTGCGCCGTGGCCTCGCTGGGTTGGACGCCCCAGCGCTTAGCCGCGGCGGTTTCGAGCAAAAGCCGCGCGGCGGCGCCGCATTGGCGCATCGGTTGGATGTGATGACGCAAGCTGCGCGAGCCGTCGGTGTCCTGATTGCCGTATTTTTCCTCGTCGCCCGGCGCCTGCACGACGCGCACACGCGACCAGTCGGCGTCCATTTCGTCGGCGACGATCATCGGCAAGCTGGTGCGGGAGCCGGTGCCCATTTCCGAGCGAATGGCGACGATGGTCACGGTCCCGTCGGGCGCTATCGAAACGAATAAGTGTGGATCGGAACGGACGCCGTGAGGCATCTTGTCGGCGCCCGTGGCGTAAGCGAGCGCGGCGCGCGCCGGCATGAATTCAGCGGCGATGACGAGGCTGCCGGTGGCGATGATCCCTTTCAGGAAGCCACGGCGGCTGACATTCTCGATAACGGCATGAACGGGGGTCATGTCAGGCTCCTGTGGCAGCCGCTTTGATGGCGGCGGTGATGCGCTGATAGCAGCCGCAGCGGCAGATGTTGCCGCTCATTGCGTCGTTGATCTCGGCCTCGGACGGGTTCTTGGTCGTCGCCAGCAGTGCGGCGGCCTGCATGATCTGGCCGGCTTGGCAATAGCCGCATTGCGGGACATTCAAGGCGCGCCAGGCCTTCTGCACCGGATGGTTGCCGTCACGATCGAGGCCCTCGATCGTTGTCACCGAGCGACCACTGAGATCGCTGATGGCGGTGATGCAGGCACGGGTGGCCCGGCCGTCGATATGCACGGTACAGGCGCCGCAAAGCGCTACGCCGCAACCGTATTTCGTTCCCGTGAGCCCTAATTCGTCACGCAAATACCACAGCAGCGGCATCGACGGGTCACCGTCGAACGACTGCTCCTGACCATTGACGCGTAACTTGACCATCGGTCTCCTCCTCTGGCGCCAGTTTCCGAGTTGTCCGCCTTAGTAGCGCTTCGGCGAACCGGGTCGCCCATTTGTTTGACGCTCGCCCGGCCGCGACACCGGCTCGGGGCAAAAATCTTCTCGAAGGCTTGGTAAAAATCTACCGCTAACGCGCGTCGCGAACAATAGGCCGTATTCCGGCGACGCGCGGCGGGACGGGCCTCGGCTGATCCCGGTCGGCCTCTCCCTGACGGCAGGGAAAAAGCACCTTTCGCAAGCCGGACCTCCACAAGGGGCGGCATCGGCATCCAAGACCAGGGTGACGGAAGGCACCGGAGGCAGAATAAGTGTCCGATGGAAGTTTCTGGGCGAAGATCAGCTGCTTGGCAGGTGCCCGTGCATCTTTACTGCTCGTAAAGGTTGATCCCTTACGCAGAACGATCACTCGGCAAAAAGCCATCGCGGAGGATTTGGCGCGTAAGGCTGCACACAAGTCATAGGGTAACCGGTGGAACTGAAGGCACTATTCGCGAAGCTGATGTAGTTGGATGAACGCAATCGCTTTGGTTCTGATCGTATGTCTACCTCATATCGGTCAATGCAAGTCGATCGTCCAGCATCCAGCGCCTGCTACCCATGAGGAATGCTCCGAGCGGGCGGCGAACCTGCAGAAGACACTAGCAGGGACAATCGATGATGCGGGTTACCGGCCGGTTCAAATAACCTGCATGTATGCCAATCCGGATCGGGACGGCGAATGAAGCCGCGGTCGGTGGCGATATTCGCCGTTGCCTTATTAGGGCTGCAGCTCCCCGCTTTTGCCGATACCGCGCGATCCGATATGGCGCTGGTCCTCGCCGTCGATGTCTCCGGCTCGGTTGACGACGATCGCTTCAAGCTGCAGCGGGAGGGCATCGCGGCGGCGTTGGAGAGCGACGACTTCTCGGCGGCGCTCGCGGGCGGGGTCAATCAGACTATCGAAATAGCCGTGATCGAGTGGGCTGAGGAACAGCGCGTCGTGCTCCCCTGGACCGTCATACACGGACATGGCGAGCTCACCGCATTGGCAGGACGCCTTCGCCGGGCCGGGCGCTCCTGGGTGCATACGATGACCGATCCTGGCGGCCGTATCGCCGCCGCCGAGCGTCTCTTGGCGGCCCAGCCGCTTGTTGCCAGCCGCCAAGTCATCGACGTCTCGGGCGACGGGCGGCAGAACACCGGGGAGTTGTCGACGGCGGATGCACGGGATGCTGCAGTGTCGCATGGGATCACCCTGAACGGCCTGCCGATCACCTCCGGCGACGATCCCGATGTCGACGGCTGGTACCGCGCCAACGTTATCGGTGGGCCCGGCGCATTTCTGGTCGTGGCAAACGGCTACGATGCGTTTGCGGAGGCGTTCCGGCAAAAGCTGACGCTGGAAGTCACAGGACTGGCGCCGGGTCGAAGCCTAATCCACGCGTCGGTCAGCGGAGACTTCGATCAGATCAAACCGCCGCCCTGAGCGTCGTTGCGAGCGAAGCGAAGCAATCTCGGGCTGTTGAGAGCTCGTTTGGTCGAGATTGCTTCGTCGCGCGAGGCACTCCTCGCAATGCCACGGCACCAACGGTCGCTATAAAAGCCGCCGCTGCTACGGCTGCTTTACCGCGAACGCCCAGACGACGCCGCCCTGGGGCACGTTGTCGTTGACGCCGAGGTTCTGCTTCGACAGCGCGTCCTGGATGCGCTGGGCGTCGACGCCCCAGCCCGACTGAACAGCGATGTATTCGGTGCCGTCGACCTCGTAGGCTACCGGAGCACCGGTGATGCCGGAATTGGTCTTTTGTCCCCAGAGCAGGTCCCCGGTCTTCGCGTCGAAGGCGCGGAACATCCGGTCGTTCGTGCCGCCGACGAAAACGAGGTCGCCACCCG
>Ga0306923_10005949_pt1 | contig 11962 bp, 10 predicted proteins | sample sta12Can44000108_FD_203841 | JGI IMG/M metagenome (GOLD analysis project Ga0306923, IMG submission 203841) | Lab enrichment of tropical soil microbial communities from Luquillo Experimental Forest, Puerto Rico - statanox.12C.anox.44.000.108 (v2)... | ecosystem: Environmental > Terrestrial >...
GATTTCCTGGTGCTGGCTGCAGGCGCTGAGGCGAACTTTTTGAATATCCCTGGGGCTGAGACAAATAGCTTTCCACTCTATTCCTTGGTCGACGCCGAGCGCCTGCGCTCGCGGCTCCTGGCCCTGTTTGAAGACGCTGATCGCGAGCCCGAGCTGATCGAGCAAGGAGCGTTGAACATCGTGGTAGTCGGCGGTGGAGCGACGGGCACCGAGGTGGCCGGCGCCTTGGCCGATCTACTTCATTCGGAGCGCTCACCAGAATATGAACGTCTCGTCAACCTCGCGCGCGTCTATCTAGTTGAGCATGGCCCGACGCTCCTCGCGCCCTTCTCCGCCAAGGCCCATGATTACGCAAGTAAGGTTCTGCAGCGCGGCGGCGTGATACTCAAACTCAACACTGACGTCAAGGAAGTGCATCCAGGCCACGTCGTACTGTCCGACGGCAGCACCATCAAGAGCCGTTGCGTCATCTGGGGAGCGGGCCTCAAAGCCTCGACAGTCGCAAGTAACTTGGGGTTGCCGCAAGGACGCGGTGGACGAATCGAGGTTCAACGCGATCTTAGCGTCAAGGATTTCCCGGGTGTCTACGCCGTCGGCGACTTCGCCAATATCGTGGGCAGGGACGGAAACGCCCTGCCGCAACTTGGTTCGGTAGCACAGCAAAGCGGAAGGTGGGCAGCCAAGAATATTTTGGCGGACATTGAGGGCACGCCACGCACCCCATTTCACTACCATGATAAAGGGATCATGGCCATGATTGGCAAGAATGCCGCGATAGCTGAGGTCGGTGAGAATCGTCACGAGCTTGAGGGCGTGGCTGCCTACAGCATGTGGCTCGGCGTCCATATGGCTTTGCTGAGTGGTCTGCGGGTCAAAGTCCATACCTTTGTCGATTGGGTTTGGAATTATTTCTCCCGGCGGGCCGGATCAATGTTGCTCGACCGTTCCGACGCCGCCCGTATCAATTGGCATGACGATGACGGAGATACAGATACACAAGGTCTGGATGCAAAGCCCATGTCACCAAAAACAAATGCCGCTAGAAGTTAGAGCCACGCAAATTAAGTATCGCCAGGCGCGGGCTTCACTGTGGCATAGGTGATAACACCGAACGTAGACGGCCTAACCCATTAATTCACCTGATTTAGGCACGATCTTGCTGCGTTGGCAACTCAAGCCGACAGGGTAAGCAGGATTATCGGGTGCGCCGTGAAAAGATGATTTTCCGCACCGGGTGTGCCTCGCCCGGAAATTGGTTTCGCTTCGCCTGGGGCAGCGAGACTCCTTAGAGACTCGCATTAAGTCTTGTGGAATGAGTGACCACTTCTTAAGTCGGAGCTGAGTTTCCGGCTCACACAATCACCGAAAAAGGGATGCCGGGTGTCTCGACGAGCTTGTGCAAATCAAGACATCGTTCATACTCCACAGACAGCGAACCCTCTACTGCAGTGTAGTTGTCTATCATTCATTGAGCGGTCTCTTGCAAAACGGATAGCAACCTACCTGTCACTTTTCTCTCGGACGGACTAACTGTTCAGTCGGGGCGATCTATGGCGCGGGATTGAAGCGCGCGTCGGTGCTTACAAAAAATGGAGTGGCATTGCATCTCCGCGTGCACGTAGTCCTTTTACTTTGGTTCCAGTGATGGTCCCGGTGTGAGTCGTCTTCCTTTTATTTTGCGGTCGTTCGGTAGAGTAGGAGATTAGGCGGCCACGCGGATGTAGCGGTGATGTAAACCGCCGACCACGGGAATCGAAACCAAGCGACTCCCATCGGCCGCAGGTCAGGTTTGACGCTAGGAACAGGGGTGTCACCGTACAATCCTTGATGCGGCCGAGCCCGATGGTAATACTCTTCAGTGAATTCCTTTAGCAAGTATTTCAGGTGTTCTTCATTGAGGACCGTGATCCAACAACTCTCGCCGTAGGGTGCCTCCATACCTTTCCACGAATGGATTTTGCCAGGGGCACCGGTGGGCCGTTTTGACGTCTGCAATCCCAGTTCCCACGAAACACCGGCTCACCTCGTCTCCGTAGATTCCGTCGTTGTCACGGAACAAATAGCTGGGTTGTTGACCAAAGGGCATCGCTTCCCGCAGTTGCTGCATCACCCAGGCCATCGTGGGATGCGCCGTCACAGCAAAATGCACAACCTGTCGACGCATGCCACTGGAGCACCGTCTTGGGTTTCATCAGGTTGGCCGCGGACTTCCATCCGCTCCACACCCTGGACAGCAACACCCACAAGAGGCGACACGCGGATACTTTCTTTGTAAGAGAGGTGAGCTGACTTCGCATGGCTACCATCTCACATCCCAATGAGGCTCGTTGCCGGAAGGAGGCCGAGACAAAGATTAGGTCATAACGGATGACCTGCCAGTCGAATTCGAGGGATTCGAGCACCGACAGAAAAAAGAGTTCCCATGTTTTCATGTCCCAAGGAAGAACCCGCCAAACGTCAGGCCGTCGAGAGGGTGGCTGAGGGCACCGCTGTTAACGAGCTCAAGTACGATGGCGCCCACCACAGCGTTGAAGCCGGGCGCTAGACCAACAGACATGACCGCCTGCGAAGGCAAGAAGTTGACGCCCGACCATGCTGAGGAAAGTTGCGCGTTCATCAGGCAGGCGATCGCTATGAGGGTGAAGCCTGTAGTCAGGATCAGCCGGGCGTCGATGTACTTCAGCAGATACATTGCTAGTAGTCCGAAGATGCACTGTGAGGGCTGCCCAAAGCATCACCGGCCCGGTTTGCAGTGGGAGATAGCCTTTGATGGATCCGAGATAGTTTGGTAGCAAAAAGAACGGTGCGAGTATTGCGAAATCGAAGAAGACGACGGTCAACCCGAGCAACATTATGTTTCGCCGCATGAGGAACTTCAAATGGACTATCGGGTTTGGCAGGCTCAGGTGGCGAACGAGGGCCGCCAGCAACAGAAAGAGTCCGGTAACGACCAACGCAATGATCGTCGCGGAGTTCATCCAATTCAGCCGCTGCCCCTGCGCGAGCGCTATATAGAGCAGCGCAAACCCGAGGCTCACGTAGAAAAATCCTTGCCAGCTCGGTTTGGGTTGTCCCTCCTCGGGTTTTGGAAACGGCTGCCAAGGGATGCCAAAGTAAATCAGCACCATCATGACTGGTGTGAGTACCGCGGCGTTCCAGAAGATCCAATGCCATGTCAAGTGATCCATGTACCAGGCTTCGAGGGAAGTTGCGATGTTCAACGTAATGACAATATCCATGGCGTACATGGCGATCCCAAGCAGGCACGCTTCTGGGCCTCGATTTGCACCCGACTGCTCGCCAGTGCGGCTTGCGCCCGCTCCAGGTCGGCCTGACGGCCGGCCAGCAGTCCGGAGCAGCGCTCCGCGTCCGCCACCGCGGATTCAAGCTGCTGCTGCGTGGTCGCCTTCGAGGCCATCAGCGCCTCCTGGCGTTTGCGCTCCATTGCCGTCCGCTCGACTTCCGGCTGCGTGGAGGCAATGCCGGCTCGCGCGCTCCTGACCGCCGCCTCCGCCTCGGGTATCATCGCCTCCGCATTTTGGATCTTGGCTTCCTGGATCTGTTTCGTGGCCTGGTTCTCTTCGAACGACGCCTGCGCCGCTGCAAGCGCCGCCTTCGCCTCCTCGACGATTGCTCGATAATCGGCGTCGTCGGTGAGCCGCGCTGTAAGAAAAACTACCGCAATTCCCACCGCACGGTAATTCAAAACTGCCGTGGCATTCCCTCTGCCCCGCAGCACGAAGCTGATTCGGCGACGCACGTGGATGACGCTCGCCACTTGAGAGAAATCGGGAAGCGAAAACACTGTCACAGTATTTCTCCAGTAGTTCGTTACGCACAGATATTTCCCCTCCGGAGTCCGGATCCCCTGTAGGTTGCGAGTTGGGCCAGGAGAGAGCCGATAGCGCTCGCTGCTAACTGTCAAAATCACCAATCCTCCAAGATGCTAAGAGACAGAGAATAGCTAATTTCATAGAATCCCTCCCTTACACGAGCCGCAATAACGTTGCGATTCGCTATGCTTTCACTCGTGGTCACCGATCGGTATTGTCAAAAATGACAGGCTAGTCAGCCCGCATCTCGAGAATATAGGCTGAAGTTTGCACCGGAGGGGTAAACGGTTGCGCCGATGGGAGCGCTTTGGCCAACCTTTTCCAGGCAGCTCATAGAGCTGCATCTGCTGCGGGAAAATTCCCTCCAGCGGGAATTTCCCCCAGCTCGATCAGGATTTGCGCGATCAAACCGGTCCAACCCGTTTGATGGCCGGCGCCGCAGCCGCGGCCGGTGTCGCCATGAAAATATTCGTGGAATGGTATCAAATCGCGCCAGTGAAGATCGTCGTTGAAGAACTGGTTGGAACCGAAGACCGGGCGCTTGCCATTCTTGTCCCGCAAAAAGAGCAGCGTCAGGCGGCGTGCCAGATCGTGCGCAACTTCCGTGAGAGTCATTAGGTTGCCGGAACCGGTCGGGCACTCGACCTTGAACGCTTCGCCGTAATACTGATGATATTGGCGGAGCGCGAGAAGAATCAGATGATTTACAGGCACCCAGACGGGGCCGCGCCAGTTGGAATTGCCGCCAAAGAGTTCGGTAGTCGACTCTCCCGGTTCATAATCCAGCCGGTATTCCTGGCCCCCGAAATGAAGGACGAGTGGATGATCTCGGTGATAGCGAGAAACGGCACGCACGCCGAATGGTGAGAGGAACTCGTTTTCATCGAGCATATAGGCAAGCAAGCGACGCAATTGATCTTCACGGACGAAGCCGAGAAGCAGGGTGTTGTTGGTACCCGGAGTAATCATCGACTGGATACTTTCCACGAGGTCGGGGCGGTGATCGATGAACCATTGGCGGCGGCGCTGAAATCCCGGGTAATGGTCAAATGTGTCCGTGGCGACGGTCGTGCCGCCGAACATGGGCACAAATCCGACCATGGTGCGGGCGCGCACAGGGAAACGATCACCCTGTCCGGAGATGAGGTGATCGTAGAAGAAGCCGTCTTGATCGTGCCAAAGAGATTTGTCCGAGTCGCGGGGATTGTTCATAGAATTCGCGATGTAGACATAGTGTTCCCAGAATTTGCTGGCCAGGTCCTCATAGACAGGATCGTGTTCGGCCAGGATCAGGGCGATGGAAAGCATGTTCTTTGCGAAGGCGGCCATCCAACTGGTGCCGTCCGCCTGTCCCAGCAAGTAACCTGGAGGCAGGTTGTCGCGGTCGAACGCGCCGATATTGTCCATGCCAAGAAAACCACCTTGGAAGATATTCTTGCCGAGCGTGTCTTTGCGATTGACCCACCACGTGAAATTGAGAAGCATTTTCTGAAAGACACGCTCGAGGAATGCGTAATCTGCGACTCCAGTGAGTTGGCGCTCAACCTGAAAGACAGCCAAGGCAGCCAGCGACAGTACGGGAGGATTCACGTCGCCAAAATCCCATTCGTAAGCGGGAATTTGTCCGTTTGGATGTGTGTACCACTCGCGCATCATCAGAAGAATCTGGTCCTTGGCAAATTGCGGGTCGACGTAAGCGAGGGCGGCACAGTGAAAACCCATATCCCAGGAAGCAAACCAGGGAAACTCCCATTTGTCTGGCATGGACAGGATGTCGCGAGTGAAGAGGTGAAGCCAATCGCTGTTGCGTTCATGACGCCTTTCGGGGGGAGGAGCCGGCTGAGTGGGATCGCCCTCCAGCCAATCCGCGACGACGTAGTGGTAATACTGCTTGGACCAGAGCAATCCCGCAAAAGCCTGGCGAGCGATGAGCTTGGCGTCCGCAGAGAGGTTAGATGGCAAAACAACTCCGTAGAATTCATCGGCCTCTTCGCGACGCTGCGTGAAATTGGCGTCGAAATCGGCAAAAGGAGCTTCGTGGGGGTGCCTGTCCATCATGGCTGCGAGGCGCAAACGAAGCGAGACTGTTTCGCCGGGGCGAACGGCGCGCTGGTAATGAGCGGCCGCTTTGGTGCCGAGTGCGGATGGGTTGATGGCGTCGTGCTTTCCAGAAATGAGATAGGAGTGAAACGCATCCTTAACGTAAGGAGAAGGTGAAGGAATTCCAAACAACCGTTGAGAATTGGTTTCGTTTTCGGTGAAGAAGAGTTCGTCGGCACCGGCACAATAAAGGATGTAATCACCAAGCTGCCAGTGCTTGGCAATAATGGAGCGCAGATAGGGATCCTTGAAAGCAAGCTCGGGGGGCACGAAGAGAGAGGGGCGGCGATCGTCGCGTCCCCACGACCAGGTATTGCGAAACCAGAGCGTGGGAAGAATGTGGATGGGGGCAATTTCCGGGCCACGATTCGTGACATTGATGCGGATCAAAATATCTTCCGGTGCGACCTTGGCATACTCGACGACGACATCGAAATAGCGGCTCTGCTCGAAGATGCCGGTGTCTACCAGCTCGAATTCCCCCTCGAGTCTGTTGCGTCGGCGGTTTTCTTCCAGGAGCTGTTCGTAGGGATACGCGGCATGCGGATATTTATAGAGATACTTCATGTAGGAGTGCGTCGGAGTGTTATCCAGGTAGAAGTAATACTCCTTCACATCCTCACCATGATTGCCTTCGTGGGCGGTGAGACCGAACATGCGTTCTTTGAGAATGGGGTCGTGAGTATTCCAGAGAACGAGGGCAAAGCAGAGATACTGGTGACGATCGCAGATGCCGGCGATGCCATCTTCATTCCAACGGTAGGCACGTGAACGAGCATGATCGTGGGGGAAATAAGTCCATGCGTCACCATCCCTGCTGTAGTCCTCGCGGACAGTGCCCCAGGCACGCTCGGCCAAATAAGGACCCCAGCGGTTCCAGTGGCCCTCGTGCTGCTGATTCATACGGAGGCGAACGCCCTCACGCGTTTTGTAAATGTTCATAATCTTTTTCCTGCCTCGCCTCGCTGGGTTACCCGCCGGACTTCACGCCCACCCGGAACGACGCTCGAAATCTTCCACCAGCATCGAGAACGCGCAGGCCGTCACCGGAAGTAAGCGCGCTCGTCGGAGCGGTCATGGGCTCAAGCGCGATGAAATCCTTCCCCTCGGGAGCAAAGACTTGCGCGTACGGGAATCCTTCCAGAAACGTGACCGTAATTCTGCGGCCACCGCCAGATATCGAAAAAGAAGACTGCTCACCGATCACCGCAAAACCATCGTCATAACTCTTGTCCCCGAGCAGGGAATCCCTTGGCTCGAAGTTTTCTTTCCCTCCCGTGGGAATCCCGCGTGAATCCAGCAGCAACTTGAGCATTGCAGGCAATCGCAGACGCCACTGTGCGCGCGGCAATTGCGGTATCCCGAAGTAAGGGTGAAAGCCGAAACTGATAGGGACGGCCGTGCCAGCGCCAGCAAAAACAGTTGTTTGCAGCGTCAAATGATCCAGAGCAAGTGTCGCGGCGATCTCCACTGTGTGCGGGTACGGAAAGACCGCGAGAAACTCCGCCCGATCCCATTCGAGTCGCGCCAGAAACGAATCTCGTTTCGCCTCGACGATTTCCCACACCAGCATGCCCCACGGAACGCCATGAATCGGCAGGCCGCGATCGTCAAAATGCAGCAACCGCGAATTCGGATCAAGAGCCACATCACGTCCAGCCGCTCGATACTTCAGAGTCGCGAGTCGATTCGCCCAGGGATACAGAAGCGGAATTCCCGCCGTGCTGCCCTTGGCTCGGGCCGTTTCCAGATCATCGATGCGCCGCAGCAGTTCCTCTCCCCAATGGCGAAGCGAAACACCCAACAACCCGGCGCTCGGCCAAAAATCGGCGCAGAGGTCAGCGGCGGCCAGGGAGAGTCTAGCGGTGGAGTTCATTATTCTTTCTCTGCTAATTTCATTTGTTCTTGTCAACAATTGGCCGAGGCGATGTCAGGTTATTTCAACCGTGCAGACTCCGCGTTCCGAAAATTTCCGCGGCCCTCTGCTTCGACGGCGGCCACTTTCCTCAGGCGGCGCAAGTGCCGCTGTTCCTGGCTATACTTCGCTCCCAGAAAAGTCTGCACAAGATCCCACGCAACGCAGGCCCCCACCGTGCGTCCGCCCATGCAGAGTATGTTCATGTGATCGTCCTCGACACCTTGCTTCGCGGAAAAATGATCATGAATCAGCGCCGCGCGCACTCCCAATATTTTGTTGGCGCAGACCGACGCCCCCACCCCGCTGCCACAAATGGCAATGCCACGCTCCACTTTGCCTGCAACCACCGCTCGCGCAAGCGGAAGCACATAATCGGGATAATCATCGCCACTCGAAAGGGAATTCGCCCCGAAATCCACAACTTCGTGGCCTGCCGCGCGAAGCTGGCCAGCCAGCTCTTCCTTCAATCCAAACCCACCATGATCCGTAGCAATCCCTACGCGCATCTAAGTGCTCCCTTTCAATCGTCGAACACTAGTCAAGGTCAGGACGCCGAGAGCCGGCCCGCCGCATCCCGATCAGCCAGCACAAAAGTGTTCTCTTGACGAATCCGCCCGGATGGAATCGAACTGTCGCCGGCCAGCAACTTCGGCAGGATCTCTACTTTCTCCTTACCCGTCACCAGAAACAGGATTTTCCGCGATCGATTGATGATCGGATAAGTGAGAGTCATCCGCCGCCGTCCCATGTACACCGCCGTAAGCGCCACATCCGCATTCGTCACCGCCAACACTGGATCGCCTGGCACCAGCGAAGCGGTGTGTCCGTCCGGGCCCATGCCAAGGTGGGTAAGATCCAAAACTGGCGGCGATCCCGATAGCTCCGCGAGCGTCGCGGCATATTGTTTCGCGGCCGCTTCCAGGTCGCTTGCCTCCACGGGCATGGCATGAATATTTTCTTTCGGAATCGGCGCGTCCTCGAGAAGACTCTCGTGGAGATGCGTCAGATTTCGATCAGAACTGCCGGCGGGAGCAACGCGCTCATCCACCTGCACCATGTGCATCTGCTTCCACGGAACGTCTTCTGTCGCCAAAGCGCGCAGCATCACCCACGGTGTATGTCCGCCACTCACCGCAATCACGAATCGTCCGCGGGCGGCAACCGCAGCCCGCGCTTCCGCCGCGATAAATTCCGCGGCCTTCTGTGCGACGACTTCCGGATTCGCCAACACGTCGACTTTCATCTGACTCACTTCCTTCTGGGCGTTATGGATTGTGCGCATCAACTGTAGCCACCTCATTTCTAGTCAAATTGGGATTACGATTCATGGTGGACTGGTCTGAGCATTGCTGGTCTCATTCCACAGCTGAATTACCGGTCGAGACAATTCCTGATCGTACCCTAGGGCGCTCAAGCTTGCCGTGCTCAGAAGGAGATTTCTACTGTGGATCGTACGTGCGACGCCCACCAGCTTGACGCAAGGACGCGAATGAAATGCCCGCTCGAGAAAAGGAGCACATTCCCCGGAATGGCGCGAATTCGCTTCACGACACGCGGTCTGCTCGCGCTGCCACCTCTCCCGGCATTTCTCCCCCAGGGCACCCATCACGGGCGTGCCAATTACGCGACACCATGTCACGCAAGACTCGCGGGCTTATGCGCAGTCTCGGTCCTGCTACCACGCTGAACGCCCGCCCCAAAATCAGCCTCCCCTGCGGTTTTTCGGGTGGACAGCCGCATTAATTTTTGCCCAGCAGCAATTCCTTCGTAGCCGCGACAACATGATCTGGCTCGAATCCAAATTTTCGTTGCAACTCTTTGAGCGGGGCGGAAGCTCCGAACGTTTTCATACAGGTAAGCTGCCCGCCGGTGCCGACGTATCGCTCCCATCCAAAGCTTGAGGCTTGCTCCAGGGCAACGCGCGCCTTCACATGAGGCGGCAGCACCGTGTCCCTATACTCCTGAGTTTGGTGATCGAAGATTTCCCAGGACGGCATCGAGACGACTCGCGAGCGAATACCATCGGCGACCAGTTTTTCATGGGCTTGCACCGCGAGACTGACTTCGCTGCCGGACGCGATGAGAATCACCTCGGGATTCCCCCCGGGGATATCCGCGAGGACGTAGGCGCCGCGAGCAAGCCCAGACGCGGGGGCGTACTTGGCTCGGTCCAAGGTCGGCAACGGCTGGCGTGAAAGCGCCAGCACGGCGGGTTCGTGACGCAGCCGAATGATATAGCGGTAGGCCTCCACGACTTCATTGGCGTCACCCGGTCGGAGTGTGATCAGGCCTGGGATAGCGCGTAATGACGCTAGATGCTCGACGGGCTGGTGTGTTGGGCCATCCTCTCCGTCGCCCATAGCGTCATGAGTGAAGACAAGGATGGTTGGCAGCTCCATCAATGCCGAGAGCCTGATGGCAGGCCGCGCATAATCACTGAAAATGAAGAACGTCGCGCCGAATGGTCGAAGCTTTGAGAGCGAGAGTCCATTCACGATTGCAGCCATCGAGTGTTCGCGGATTCCGAAATGCAGGTTCTTTCCGCCGGGGCTATTCGCTTGGATGCTTCCCGCGCCTTCGTACTTCAATGTGGTCTTGTTCGACGGTCCAAGATCCGCCGAACCGCCGAGAAACCAGGGGATATTTTGCGCGAGAGTATTCAACACTTTGCCAGATGCTTCGCGCCCGGCGACTCCCTTGGGGTCGGCTGGAAATACCGGAAGGTCGCGATCCCATCCTGCGGGAAGCTCTCGCCGCTGCATCAGATCAATCTCGGCGGCCAGCTCCGGAAATTTTATCTGATACTGGGCAAAGAGTTTAGTCCACTCAAGCCGGGCCTGATCACCCCGGGCACCCACTCCGGATCTGAAGTGATTGTAGACGCCGTCAGGCACGAGGAACTTCGCGTCCTCAGGCCAGCCATATACGCGCTTGACCAGGCGGACCTCGTCATCGCCCAGTGGCTCGCCGTGAGCTTCCGGCGTGTCTTGCTTATGCGGAGAACCGTAGCCGATATGGCTATCCAAAATGATGAAGGTCGGTCTTTCCTTCGTCTTCCTGAAAATTTCAAAGGCGCGTTCGATCCGATCGATGTCGTTGGCATCACCAACGCGCAGGACATTCCACCCGTACGCCAGAAATCGCGTCGCAACATCTTCCGTGAACGCGATACTTGTGTCCCCTTCGATCGTGATGTGGTTGTTGTCGTAAATCCAACAGAGATTGTCGAGGCCCAGGTGCCCGGCGAGGGACGCCGCTTCCGAGGATATCCCTTCCATCATGCAGCCATCCCCGCATACGGCATAAATGTGGTAGTTAAAAATCTCAAAGTCCGGTCGATTGTAATGGGCAGCCAACCACCTCTCTCCGATAGCCATGCCCACGCTCGTCGCAACGCCTTGTCCGAGCGGACCGGTCGTCGTCTCAACTCCTGAGACCCAGTGGTATTCCGGGTGTCCGGGTGCCCTACTGTCGAGCTGCCGAAATCGGCGGATGTCGTCCAGTGTCACCGAGGGTTGGCCAAGTCTCTCGTAGTTAGCGTTGACCGCCTGAGTCTGTGTAAGGTGGAGGATGGACCAGAGTAGCATCGATGCGTGCCCGTTCGAGAGCACAAAGCGATCTCGGTTTGGCCAGATCGGGTCCTTCGGATCAAAATACATGGTCCGGTTCCACAGAGTGTATACAAGCGGGGCCAGCGCCATCGGGGTCCCCGGATGCCCCGAGTTCGCCTGTTGCACAGCGTCGATCGACAGAGTGCGAATCGTATTCACGCAAAGCTGATCAAGGTTTGGTTTCATATTTGTTCCAGCAAGTTGTGTCGCTCCCATAAGTTTCACCTCGACGTGGTTTGAATTCATCTGAACCTGTTTTCAATTCGCTGGGCTTGCAAGATTCCGCTACGTAGACGTTGCCTCCACCGCAGCAACCTTGCCCAAGCGGCGCAGGTGGCGTTCATCCGAGCTGTACTTCGCTTCGAGAAAGGTGCTGGCAAGATCCCAGGCAACGCAAGGACCCACAGTTCGACCGCCCATACATAAAATATTCATGTGATCGTCTTCGACTCCTTGTTTCGCCGAGAAGTGGTCATGTATCAGAGCTGCACGCACACCCT
>Ga0306923_10005951_pt1 | contig 11961 bp, 10 predicted proteins | sample sta12Can44000108_FD_203841 | JGI IMG/M metagenome (GOLD analysis project Ga0306923, IMG submission 203841) | Lab enrichment of tropical soil microbial communities from Luquillo Experimental Forest, Puerto Rico - statanox.12C.anox.44.000.108 (v2)... | ecosystem: Environmental > Terrestrial >...
CTCCGCCGTTACCAGCGGCTCACGCCCCGATTGCTTCCGGCTGGAGCAACAGTTGCCGGGTGGGTCAGCTTCCTCCCACTGGATCAACGTGCCCTTTCCACGGCGCACGAATTTTGCGGGTTAGTCATCGTCGCTATCAGGGATCTCCGAGGGCGTAAAAGAGACTCCGCGCAGAACCTCGCCGCTCTCCGCGGTTCGCAGCGTTTTGAATGTCTCTCCCGAAGCATCGGCTTCAGTTGTGAAAGACAGATTGTCGGTGATAACGACCAACTGGTTCGGATCAGCGCCCTGATCGCCTGAGCCGCTGACAGTAGAAGTAATTCCGTAAATTGTTACCGTCCCGTCTCCATTCCTCTTCCCTGCAATGTTCCGCAGCCCATCAGCAGCCGGAGCCCAATCAACGCCAGTGGCCGGATTGGTGCCAACCGGATAGCCGGACACCAAATAAGGCTTCCCAAGATTCAAGCCGCCCGTCAAAGTATAGGCAAGCTGCCATTGACCGGTAACCAATATCCATTTTTGTAAGCCACCATACCCGGTAGCAGCATTGGCTAAAACGCCGTCTCCCTCATCCGCAACATATAGCGTGGTTGCATTAGCGAACCAGAGCCCAAACGGATGATAGACCGTACCCGTCGTACTTTTCGCCAGCGTGGTCGAAAACCCTGGAAGAACTGAGATTTGAGTATTAGCGGCGGTAGCGAACGTTGGCAAAGCTCCAGCCACACCAACTTGATAGACGGTGTTTATGCCATTGCCGCCACTCCCCTTGCTGACCTAAAGGGTCTTGTTGAAAATCGCTTCGCCTCTGAAGTTGTCATCTTTGCCAGAGTTATCCTGCGGATATCCGTTCTGCGTTACCGAATATCCATATTGATATCCTTTTGAAGCCCCCACTATCCCTTGCTGCTCGCCAACAACTGTCGAATCGCTCCCCCCGAACACATTGATGATCTGCACACCGGTGTTATCCACAATATTCTGCGCCCCTTTCTGAGTGCCATTCCCGGCATTACCGACCATGTAATAGATCCAGTCAGAAAGGATTACGGACCGCCCGTTGTTGCCGCTATAAGCATTTACCGGCTTAGCCCGAACGTGCCCCAGCACATCGACATGACCTACGGCTCGTTGAAAAATCGAGGTAACCGGATTCGAAAGGTCGACATGCCCGGGCGTGTTCGAATTCGAAACGTCTAGCGTATTGACCGGCGCAACATATCCCAGGAACGTTAGCGAGGTGCCTTCCGTCGACAGGTGGATCGCGAGTTCCGATTTAGAGCTGAAGCTCGTAGTCAAAAGACTCGTCGGCACCGGCAACCTGCTCAAAAACCTTCCGCTCCTGGTCAGTTGCAACAAATAGATCGGTGACGTAATTCCGAAACTCGAGTCCGCCAATGCATTATTGAAAACGTACCACTCGATTATCTCAAGTCCGTGTCGAAAATGTGACATTAAGAAGGCAGGACAAACATCATTTAGCCGGCTTTGACGAGTCCGCCGGAGTTGCAAGCAACCCCCTCCAGACAGCCCCGTGATCAATGACGACCTCAGCAGGGTAAGGAGAACAAAAACCTGCTCCTCACTCGCATAACGTGCCTACTGCCTCTGGAAGAAACGAACCTCCTCGCGAAGGCGTTCGACTTCCTTCATCAGGTTCATCATGAGTTTGATTCCAGTCAGGTTCAACCCGCAAGCCCTGCGCAGATATTCGATCCGCCTGACAACATGGATCGCCCGGTCATCAAAGTACCGACCGCTGTCAGGCGATTTCTTGGCCGGCGAAACCAGTCCATGTTTGTAGTAGAGAACAATGAGGCGGCGCGGCACCTGCGCAAGATCCGCCATCGCTTCAATCGTGTAGATAGCGCCCATCGAATGCTCGACGGGCTGCGCAGCCTGCGTCGACTTTTCACCAGAATTGCCGGATTCTTTCATTGCCACTCTTGATAACGGTCCATCTTTACGCGTTCCTTGGATTGAAATGCGACACTCGGCCCAAGCTCTTCCAGAGTTCCCGCTCCTCTTCGGTAACTTGTTCCGGTACAACTATGTTGATGACCACGAAGAGATCTCCTTTTTCACCGGATTGCCCTTCAACCAGTCCGCGGCCTCGTACGCGCAATTGGTGGCCGTTGTTCGTGCCGGGTGGAATTTTCACGGAGACTCGATCCTGGAGAGTCGGGATCACGATTTTCGTACCAAGAACCGCCTCCCATGGCGCCAGATCAAGGCTGTAATAGAGGTCAGCCCCACGAACCCGGAAGTCAGGATGAGCAGCGAAACGAATCCGAAGATAGAGATCGCCTGGTTGCCCCCCACCGATTCCTTCGTTCCCCATACCCGGAACGCGAATAATCTGCCCGTCAACCACTCCGGATGGAATTTTTACCTTAATCGTCTGGGTCGTTACCTGAGCTGTCTTACGATTGGTTCGCTGGAGCGTGAGCATTCGAACCGATCCCTTAGCCGCCTCCTCGAGTGTAACCAGGATGTCGCTTTCAAGATCGCCACCGCGGCGGGCAAATCCGGCCTGCCGATCTCCACGATCCTCGTATTCGCGCTGGCTTCCATAACCAGAAAAGCCGTCAACGCCCCCGCGCCCGCCGAAGAATTGCTCAAAGAAATCGGAAAATCCCGTGCCATCAAACCGGAATTCAAAAGATCCTTCGGAATACGGAGCGCCTTGCGCTTCGCCCCGCTGCCATCCGGGAGGAGGTTGGAAACCAGCTCCATTTTTCCATTGAGAACCGAGTTCATCATATTTTTTTCGGTTCGCCGGATCGCCCAGGACCTCGTAAGCCTCGTTGATTTCCTTGAATCTTTCCTCGGCAGCTTTCTTATCCTTGGCCACATCAGGATGATATTTCCGCGCAAGCTTACGAAATGCTTTTTTAATGTCCTCGCTACTGGCTTCACGAGGCACGTCCAAAATCTTGTAATAATCTTTGAATTCAACCGGCATGTCGATGCAGTTCCATCACCTTCCAACCGGCCACAGTCAAGCCGCGTTGGCCGAGTCTTGATCCGAGAACGGTTAATGTCAATGAGCCCGCAAAACGTTTTGCAGTCAACGGGTTCGTTCCTGAGGAAGGAGTATTCGGCACTTGCGGAGCTATCCCAGGCTGAAAGTCGTCGGTTTTTTGCGGCGAGGTTGTCTCACGAAACCTCATGGTGTAGGATGGCGCCTCCGTGGAGATCAGCATCGGGTAAAGCTGTCGCCCCATCGTCCCTCCTCACGGTGATAACCTGAACACCCAACCACAAAATGTTTTCACGCATACCCTTCGAGAAGGTCAATTGGCTCATAAGTTCATTTCTGATTGGCACGTTGTTGCTCGCTCTCACCGCGGTACCGCCATATGTCTGGTTCTTTGGGATCGATCGATTCCAAGTCATTCTTTTTTTTGCGATGTTCTTGGCCTGCGGCTTTTCCATCACCCTCGGTTATCACCGACTGTTTTCACACCTGAGTTTCCAGGCTCATTGGACCATAAAACTTTTCACGCTGATCTTCGGCGCCGGCGCGTTTGAAAACTCCGTTTTGCTATGGGCGTGCGAGCATCGGAACCATCACAAGCACGTGGACGACGATGACGATCCCTACTGCATTTCCAAAGGACTTTTTCATGCGCACATAGGATGGCTGCTTTTCAAGCTGGATCCCGGTCCACCTTTCGACAACGTTGCCGACTTGCAAAAAGATCCGCTCATCATGTGGCAGCATCGCAACATTCACTGGATCGCAGCATCCGTTTCCTTTGTCCTGCCCACCGCGATCGGGTACGCGTGGGGCGGTTGGCGTTCAGCACTGGGAGCATTTCTCATCGCTGGGGTTGCCCGCCTGGTCGTTCTGCAACATTGCACGTTCTGTATCAATTCACTCTGTCATTATCTCGGAACCCGCCCTTATTCCTCCAAGTGCAGCGCTCGCGACTCGTGGCTGATGGCTATCGTCACTTTGGGGGAGGGCTACCACAACTATCATCACGAGTTTCAGCACGATTACCGTAATGGAGTGAAACCTTGGCAAATCGATCCCACAAAGTGGCTGATCTGGATCCTTTCCCAATTCGGCCTTGTCCGAAAACTGCGCCGTGTTCCGAATGAAAAAATCGTTTTAGCGGAACTGGCGGAGGCGCAGAGGCAGCTTGAGACCAAACTTGCTACCCCAGGACTTACCGAAGCAGCGACAGCCTATTTCGCAAACGCCTATCACAGGCTACAAAATACAGCTCAAAACTGGACGCTTCAAAAGGCGCAGCAAATTGAAGTGACTCGCGAAATGCTCAAAGAAGTCCAGAACGAGATTCGAACTGCGACTCGAATCCTGAGCCTGCCCGTGTCACAAATTCGGCCCCCGGCTTAGTTAGCCTGGGGGTTCGCCGTTCACCGTCACCCGGCGAGTTCGGAGTTGGGAGTTCCGGGTTCGGGACCAGCAAACCGCGATCAAATCCTCCTCCTCGTCGTCGTCCTTCTCATCCTCGTGCCCGTGCTCGTCGTCGTGCTCGTGCTCGGGAAGCTATCAAGCCCTACCTATCCAGTCTTTGCATGTGGGCATAACCGCGAAAAGGACAGCAATTCACAGAACGAGGAGACGTCGCACGAAGCGCATCTCCTCAAGACCGGCGGCCGACAAAGCAGGTGGAACGAAGCGGACACACAAACCCGATCGAGTTGATGCCGCCACGCTTCGAGCACGAGGACGACGACGAGCACGAGGACGAACTTTGGTTGCGGCTACGCCGCGTTGTGTCTCTGTGGTGAATCCCTTCGCCATTCGCCGTTCGCCGCTAATTCGGACTCGGACATTGTCCAAATTAGCGTAACTGCTGGAATTTTTGAAAGGTCCAAGTGGTCAAAAAGTTCATGAAAAGCCTTGTCAGAAACACTTGATATTTGTAGGCAAATGGCAAGGGAAGAACGACCAACGTTCAATTTGAATTTGTAGCAATTCGTGAAACGGAGGCGCTCTAAACCCCGGTAGGCGCACGATGCAGGCAGTTGATTATGACAAATCAAGTCATTGTGGGGAGGTCTCGTTTTGGGCTATTGACATGTTTTGGCGTCCTTGCGCTGCTCTGCTCGCCGGCGGCGAGGGCACAACAAAACCTTGTGAGCGCACCCCAAACCCCTGCGTCCGCGCAGGAACTTCCCAAAATCACCGTAACTGGTTATATCGTGCCGTGGATCGGCAACGGTCCGCAGCCAGTCGTCACGTTAGACCAGCAGTTTATCAGGGATCAGGGTTCTCAAACTGTCTCTAATCTGCTTTTGCGCCTCCCAGCGAACTCTGGCGGCAACTTTTCCGAACAGGTAAATTCGGGAGCCAGCTTCTCCCCGGGCGCGGCCGCTATAAGTCTTCGTGGCTTGGGCCCGCAAAACACGCTCGTCCTGGTGGATGGATTCCGTTTTCCAGCATTTCCGTTTCCTCAAAATTTAAACATCAGCTTTGTCGACCTGAATTCAATCCCGCTGGAGCCGGTCGACCGAATCGAAATACTCAAAGACAGCGGTAGCGCGACTTACGGATCGGACGCCATCGCTGGGGTCGTTAACATAATTCTTAAAGACCAATATCAAGGCGCCCACACTTTGTTTTACTATGGTATCAGCGGACGCGGGGACCTCGAAACATTTCGTGCAGCCGCAACCTCAGGTTTCATAGTGAAGCCAACCGAAACTTCCAAATTCAGTGTCGTAGCTGCTTTTGATTACTTCAATCAAAGCCCAATTCTGGCGACAGACCGCGGATTCTCTAACGTCACCAGCCATGCGAAGTTTGGCAACTATTTTAATCAGCTCGCAGATTTGAACGGAACGGCCGGCGTATTTACCGGCCAGACTACAGGTACCACGTACTATGTCCCGCCCGGAGCCACTACGGCTACTTTAACCACCACGGCTCCTCCGTTTGTCAACCCCAGTAACAGTACGGTCTATGATACAGATCTTATAGGTCGGGAGGACCGTTTCGGCGCGTATTTGAATACGAAGTATGACTTCAATCAGTACGTTAGACTGCACGAAGAATTTTTATTTCAACGGAATACAGAAGTCACGGTAACTCCAAATCAAGGCTTCAATTTTTTTGATCAGCTAGTCATCCCAGCATCCAACCCCTTTAATCCGACTGGTGAAGACTTGATGCCCCTGCCGCCACCTCAAGGGTTGGATACTCGCGAGTTTGGACCGTGGCGACAAACTACGAATGTAAGTACCTATCGTAATGTTGCCGGGATCACGTTACTGAATCTGCCGAAGAACTGGTTTGGCGATTTCAGTATTAACTATGGCGAGTCAGACGGGACAATCACGATCCAGAACGGCATCAATCGAATGAAGATGCAGGAAGCGTTACAAGGAACTTTGCCTGGGTTCGAAGGCGTTTTTTACAATCCTTTTGTCGATCAATCTGCTAATTTGAGGCCGAACCCTCCGGCCCTGGTAGACGCGATTCGCTCGTTCCAACAGAATAATAGCGGATCGAGGTTGACCCAATGGTCGCTGAAGGGTGGCGGCGAGGTTTTTGACCTGCCTGCCGGACCGATCACTATCGGATTAGGTGCTGAGTATCGATCTGAGGTGATTACCGCGATCAATGACCCAAATAGCCACAATGTAACTACAATCAACGGCGTGCTAGTAAGCAACATTACTTCCGCAACCTATCCGGGCCAGCTTACTAATGGGAGCCAGAATGTCTGGAGCGGGTTTGGCGAACTGTCGATCCCTATATTGGGCGGAAAATGGTCTTGGCCGGGTGCAAGGCAGTTGGAGCTTCTCATTGAAGAGCGGTACGACGCCTATAGTAATTTTGGCGGGGCTTCTAAACCGAAGTTTTCAATCCGCTACAAACCGCTCGACGATTTAGCCTTTCGGGCAACTTATGCTGAAGGATTCCGCGCGCCAAGTCTCGCCGAGCTGTTTACCGTACAGCTCCAGACGGCCTCACCTTCCGCCCTCGTTGACCCGGTGACCGGCAGCACGATTTTCCCCATACTTTTTGTGCGAGGCAATCCGAATCTTCAGCCGGTGAACTCCTACAGCTATTACCTGGATGCGGTCTGGAGCCCGGGATCGGCCGATCCGGAGCATAGCTGGTGGGGCTGGGCAAACGGGTTCACGGCTTACATCGACTGGTGGGAAATCACGCGGCATAACGACATTGGTCAGCTGGATCCGCAGACGGTTTTGTCCAGCAATAATCCTGCATTGGTGATTCGCGATCCGCAAACGGGCCAGGTCGAATTCCTTAACATTCCGTACGAAAACCTTGGGAACACACTGACCGAGGGAATTGACTTCGGATTTAGCTATGTCACTAAGGAATTTTCGTGGGGAAAATTAGATGCTCTCCTGGACGCCAACTATCTGTACAATCGTTCGGCCAAGGTGCTCCTTCCTTCGGGCAACTTCACGATATTTGACGAGACGGACTCGTTTACCCGTCCGGACTTCAAGATGATGGCAAACCTGTTTTATTCCAAGACGGTTTTCGGCAACGATACGTTCCGTACGGGATTCACCCTTAACTACGTTGATTCAGAACACGATGCTCTCGATAATTTCAAGGGCACAAATCCGTTGGGAGGCACCGAGCCAAACGGACTAGTGCATCGGGTCGGAAGCTGGACGACGGTTGACTGGCAGGTTTCTTACACACTCGGCCCGCCAGCCGAGGTGACTCCCGAAAGTCCAAAGCCAGGTTACGACAAAGAAGGAAAAAGAATCATCGGCGAGCAAGCGATCTCTCCTAAGCCGGAAGGTCCAAAATCCGGCTTGCGCCGATGGCTGGCAAACACAACCGCCACCTTCGGTATTAACAACATTGGCGATGTAAAACCTCCGTTCGCTGATGTTACGGTCGGTTTCGACGTGCAGACAACGAGCCCCATCGGCAGATTTTTCTATTTTCAGCTCGAGAAGAGGTTTTGAGCAGGCCAATTGGTTCGCGCCTGGGGCGAAAGCAGTCTCTAAGCAAGCGAACTCCGAAATTCTAAGGCGAAAATCTCACGAGCGCCTTGGCTTGTGAGATTTTCGCGTTAAAGAGCTTTTATTGAAGAGATCAGACCCAAAATTGCGTGGCGGCGTTATTGGCACCTTTGCCTTCCTGGTCTCTATCAACATCGCCGTGTGGATATGGGCGTTTGTTGTCTTTCGAGGTAATCCGGTCCTCCTCGCAACAACCTTCATCGCTTATGGTTTCGGATTGAGACATGCAGTAGACGCGGACCACATAACGGCAATTGACAACGTAACTCGCAAGCTCATGCAAGAAGGCCAGCGACCGCTTTTAATTGGGCTCTTCTTCTCCCTCGGGCACTCGACGGTTGTCGTGATCGCCGCATTCTTTGCCTTCCTGACCGCAACTGCCCTCGAGAATCAGTTCGCCCAATGGAAGCAGATCGGAACAATTATCGGCACGTCGGTGTCGGCGATCTTCCTGTTTGTCATCGCGGGGATGAACATTCTGATCTTTCGAGGGGTGTACGAGACCTTCCAACAGGTCAAAAAAGGTGCCGGCTTCTCTGATCAAAACCCGGACACCCTTCTCGCACGGAGCGGGATCTTCGGCCGGGCTTTCCATCCGATTTTCAAAATGCTTTCCAAGAGCTGGCATATGTATCCGATCGGATTTTTGTTCGGCCTCGGCTTTGACACGGCGACCGAAGTGGCTCTTCTCGGCATCGCGGCATCGGCGGGAGCAAAGGGTTTGCCCGTGAGCTCTATGATGATTTTTCCAGCGCTCTTTACGGCGGGAATGATGCTTGTTGACACCGCCGACGGCATTCTGATGATCGGAGCTTACGGCTGGGCGTTCTTGAAGCCGATGCGCAAGCTCTACTACAATATGACGATAACGCTGATATCGGTCGGGGTTGCGCTTTTTGTCGGTGGCGTCGAAGCGATCGGCTTGCTGAAAGACCAGTTGAATCTGCAAGGCGGAGTCTGGGATCTAGTCGGGAATCTGAATGACAACTTCGGTAATCTCGGCTTCCTCATCATCGGCCTCTTCCTGGTGGGATGGGCGGCTTCGGTGCTTTTCTACCGTCTGAGGGGATTCGACAATCTCGAATAGCCGGACTTCGCTCGGGACCGGTAGCTGCAACCAGCGCTAGTGCATCGTATCATAAGTAGGAGACATACCGCCGTCGGTCAGTTGGCTGATTTTCAAGGCGCGAACGACGAGCACATCTGAATCGATACGTAAGGAGTGAGCAACGCAGAAAATCAGCCAACTGGCCACGGCCCAAGGGGTTGGCTTGAAAAGGGTCCGTCTGCTTCGTTGCTCGCTCGTCACGTATCGCATCGGATATGCTCCTCACTCACGCCTCGCATCCAGACCCTTTTGAAGCCAACGGTAGGTCTCTTACTTATGATACGATGCACTAGTTCCCAGAGGAGCCGGAAGGATGGATTCGATGTCATTCGTCAGAAACCGGTGCTGGATCGGCCCCTAGTGTCCTGTCCCCGAAATAAGCATGCCTTTCGCCGCAGGTCAGTTGGCTGTTTTTCACGGCGCGAGCGACGAGCATATCTAAATCGATTACGTGAGGAGCGAGCAACGCGGAAAAACAGCCAACTGGCCGCGGCCCGGAGGGTTGCGATGAAAATGGGCCGGCGGCTGTCCCGCGGCTGCGGGATCGGTTACGTATCGCTCTAGATATGCGCCCTCCTCGCGCCTTGCCGGCGGCCCATTTTGATCGCAACGAAAGATATGCTTATTTCGGGGACAGGACACCAGCGCCACCCCATCACAGCGCTATCTCGCACGGAGCTTCATCGTTACTTCACAATCTCCGCGTTCTCCAGCATGTTGATCCCGTCGCGGCTGACGACCGTCCCTTTCATTGTGATCGTTTTCGCCGCATATTCAACCAACTCGGCATTCATCGGCTTATGGTCGCCGACAAGGAGGTAGACCTTACCGTCGGTGGCTTTGAGACCCACTGGCAAACCGGCCTTAATGCAGACCTTGGCACAGCCGGCGTGCTCTTCGCCGCTTAGGCCGCCCTCGGTGTAACAGACCAGGTCGATGACCTCGCCCTTGATTGTGGCGTTTTCCGCCCCGGAGGCAGCATCCGCCTTGGGATCCGCCGCCCATAACGAACCGGAAAGACCAACGAACAAACTGCTGGCGGCGAAGAGAGAGCGTATAGATTTTGTGGAGAGTTTCATGACCGTAAGGGACTTGGTTTTGACTAATTTAGTTTATTCACCGATAGACCGGTTGAGCGCGCTGAGGACTGCCTGAATCGACGCCAACTCGATATTCGTGTCGACTCCCACGCCCCACTTTGTAACGCCGGCAGCCGGCTTGATCTGAACGTAGGCAATCGCCCGGGCATCCGCACCCGAACTCAGGGCATGCTCGCGATAATAGCCGATTTCGAACTTCGGCGCATCCGTAGCTTGCAAGGCATTGACAAAGGCCGCAATGGGACCGTTACCGTAACCGACCAGGTTGACCCGCTCCGAACCCCGAAGGACCGCCGCCTGACAGCGTAACTGTCCGGATGAACCGTCGGCGTGAAATTCTTCCAGCTTCCACGGTTCGATCCGATCCACGTACTCGCGCCAGAAAATGTCTTTCAATTCCGCAGCGGTGACTTCGCGCCCCAGACGATCGACTTCATCATTGGCCAGCGGGCCGAATTCGCGCTGCATTTCTTTCGGCAATTCAATTCCGAATTCGCTCTCGAGCAGATAGGAAATTCCACCTTTGCCGCTCTGGCTGTTAACGCGGATTACCTCTCGGTACTCACGGCCGATATCCACGGGGTCAATTGTCAGATAGGGAACGTCCCAGAGCTGGTCTCCTTTATTTTTCGCCCACTCGTTCAGCCCTTTTTTGATCGCATCCTGATGCGACCCGCTGAAAGCAGTAAATACAAGTTCGCCGGCATAGGGCTGTCGAACCGGCACCATCATCCCGGTGCAAGTCTCGTATACATTCCGCAGGCTGTTGATATCAGAGAAATCGAGTCCCGGGTCAATGCCGTGCGCATAGAGATTTAGCGCCACAGTTACGATATCGAGATTCCCGGTCCGTTCCCCGTTCCCGAACAACGTACCCTCAACGCGCTCGGCGCCTGCCAGTAGCGCAAGTTCGGTCGCAGCCACACCGGTGCCGCGGTCATTGTGAGTGTGAACACTCAGCACAATCGAATCCCGATGCTCGATGTTCCGGTTCATCCACTCGATCTGATCGGCGTAGATATTGGGCATCGCAACCTCCACCGTATCGGGCAAATTCAAGATCATTTTCCGTTCAGGTGTTGGTTGCCAGACGTCCATGACAGCCTCGGAGATTTCTTTCGCAAACTCCACTTCAGTGGCCGAAAAGCTCTCAGGCGAATACTGGAGGGTCACATTCGAATCTTTCAGCGAATCCAAGCGTTCCTGTATCCAAATTGCTCCTCTCACCGCTATCTTCAGGATTTGTGATTTGTCCAAACCGAACACCACGCGGCGCTGCGCTGGAGATGTCGAGTTGTAGAGATGAATGATTGCATTTTTCGCACCCTTTAAGGATTCGAACGTGCGCTCAATCAAATCTTCGCGTGCCTGGACAAGCACCTGTATGGCGACATCGTCGGGAACGCGATTTTCTTCGATGAGGCGCCGGTTGAATTGAAATTCGGTGTTAGATGCTGACGGAAAGCCCACCTCGATCTCTCGGAACCCGCATTGTACGAGCGAGTGGAACATCTCGAGTTTCTGAGAGACGTTCATCGGAACAGCCAACGCCTGGTTGCCGTCACGCAGATCGACGCTGCACCAAATGGGAGCCTTTGTCAGACTCCGGTTTGGCCAACCTCTGTCAGGGAGGTCGATCGGCGGAAAGGGACGATATTTCTGATTGGGATCAGGGATCATAATTCTTTGTCTCTGTTGCGGGTGGCTTCCAGAGGCCGAAATCGGATACCCGGTGTTCGCTTTCTGTCAGCCAACTAA
>Ga0306923_10005952_pt1 | contig 11961 bp, 9 predicted proteins | sample sta12Can44000108_FD_203841 | JGI IMG/M metagenome (GOLD analysis project Ga0306923, IMG submission 203841) | Lab enrichment of tropical soil microbial communities from Luquillo Experimental Forest, Puerto Rico - statanox.12C.anox.44.000.108 (v2)... | ecosystem: Environmental > Terrestrial > Soil...
CGTGAACGCCGACACGGGCGCGATCGATATGGTCATGGATCCAAACCGCGCTAACGTCCTCTATGCGGCGATGTGGCAGGCGTATCGGCGCCCGTGGATCCTGTCGAGCGGCGGTCCGGGCAGCGGATTGTACAAGAGCACCGACGGCGGCGAGCACTGGACGAACCTCTCGCGCAACACAGGCTTTCCTACGGCGCCGCTCGGCAAGATCGGCGTGGCAGTGGCCGCAAGCAACTCCGCTATCGTCTACGCAATCGTGCAAGCCAAAGACGGCGGCGTATTCCGCTCGGCTGACGGCGGCACGACGTGGCGACGCGTCAATGGCGAAATGAAGCTCCGGCAGCGCGCCTTCTACTATATGAGCATCTTCGTGGACCCCAAGAACCCCGACCTCGTCTACGTTCCGGAAGTCGATGCATTGTGGTTTTCGCACGACGGTGGCAAAGTCTTCACAAAGTTGCATACACCGCACGGCGACAATCACGCGCTATGGATCGATCCAACAAACACCCGGGTACTTCTCGAAGGCAACGATGGAGGCGCTACCGTTTCAACGGATGGTGGTGCAACGTGGAGTGAAGAACACAATCAGCCGACCGGCCAGTTCTACCATGTGAGCCTTGATGACCAGTTCCCGTACCACATCTACGGGGCGCAACAAGATGAAGACTCGTTCGACGGGCCGAGCGCTTCCAGCAAAGGCTACATCGATGTGGGCGACTGGCACAGCGTCGCGTACGGCGAGAGCACCTTTATCGCGCCGCAGCCAGGCGACCCGAATATCACCTATGGCAGCGGATACTATAGCATCCTCGTGCGCTATGATTTGCGGACGGGGCAATACCAAAGCATCAGCCCCTGGCCTAATTTCCAGGCCGGCGCAGCATCAGCCGAGCTCAAGTACCGGTTCGGTTGGACGCATCCCATATTGTTCTGCGCAACGAATCCAAAACAGCTGCTGGTCGGAGCACAATACGTCCTAAGCAGCGAGGATTACGGGCAGACATGGGCGGTGATCAGCCCCGATCTAACGCGCAACGACCCGGCAACCGAAGGGCCCACGGGTGGTCCGGTCGATCTCGACCAGACGAGCGCTGAAGTATTTCCCGGTGTGTCCGCGCTTGCGCCATCGCCAGTCGACGGCAAAGTGATGTGGGCAGGTTCGGATGATGGCTTTGTCTGGGTCACGACAGACGCCGCCAAGACGTGGCAGAAGGTCACACCGCCGGCATTGCCCGAGCGGGCGCAGATCAGCAGCATCGAGGCATCACATTACGCTGCCGGCACCGCGTATGTCAGCGCGTCGCGCTACATGTGGGACGACTTCCATCCATACATCTTCTCGACGGCCGACTACGGACGTCACTGGACGACACTGACAAGCGGCCTACCCGACGATCAATACGTGTTCGCGGTCCGGCAAGATCCCAATCAGGCCCAGCTGCTGTTCGCAGGAACGAAGAACACGGTCTACGTCAGCTTCGACGGTGGCATGCTCTGGCAGCCCCTGTCGCTCAATCTTCCTCGAGCGCAGGTTCGAGACATCGCTATCAACACGCGTCAAGGCGAGGTAGTCGCCGCAACACATGGCAGAGCATTTTGGGTGCTGGGCGATCTCGCGTTCCTCGAGCAGCTCGCAACGGCATCCGGCCAGACCAGGGATGCGCGCGTCTTTGGGCCGCAAACCGCCTTTTTGACGCACGCATATGGAGCAACCGAGTTCAGCGCACGGGTGCCGTCAGCAGGTAAGAATCCGCAGTTCGGCGCGACGGTCTTCTTCGATGTCCCGTCGTCGTACGACGGCAAGACGACTGTCGTACTGCAGTTCCTGGATGCACGGGGGCAGATGGTTCGCAGCTTTAGCTTGCATGTCAAGAAGAAGGGGGACATCAGCGAAGCGCAGCGTGACCTGATGACGCCGGCGCAACTCAAGCAATCAGCAGAAGAAAAACTCACTGCCATCCAGCCGGGCATCAATCGATTTCAGTGGGATCTTCGGTATCCTGATGCCACCGAGGTCAACGGGTTCTGGACACCGATTGCGGCAGGAGGTCTGCCCGACGAGGTGAGCGGTCCGACGGTGGTTCCCGGCCGCTACACCGTGGTGCTAGATTATGGAGGGACGAAAAGCCAAGCACCACTCGACATCGCCTTGGATCCGAGCCTGACCGCGACATCCGAAATGCTCGCCGCACGCCTGGCATTGCAGTTAGATATCCGCACAGCTTTGGACACACTGGATAGGGCGATCAACGATGCCCTCGCGTCAAAAGATAAGCTCAACGCTGCGGTGTCTGCTGGCCGGCTTGCTGCGCCACAAGCACGTGCTTCATTGAGCGCGCTGGATAGCGAAATCGGCGAGTTGGTGCAGTTGGATATCCACTCGAGTGAAGGCCAGCTCTTGCATGAAGCTAAGCTGCGCAGCCACTTAGCCTACCTCGCTGCAGACATTGGCCTCGCGTATGACCGCCCGACGGCTGCCCAGTATTCGGTGTTCGAGGCGCTGAGCGCGCAGGCGAAAGCAGGCGAGGCAAAGCTGCACGCCGCTGTGGATAACGCAAACAGCCTGCTCGCATCGGCGCGCTAACCCCGTGAGTGCAGGCAACCAAGCATATTCGGAGGGATGAGATGTTGGTGGATTTTGGGGGTGGCAAGATATTTCCACGTCGAGGCCGGGAGCCGCTTGGTGATTTTTTCTGGCTCGCCCGCATGTTTGACAAGGCGCGCGCAAAAGCGAGGCACACGCAAGACGGTTACATTTATCCCTGTCCAATGGATCGCGCGATGATGCAACGCTGGGGCATACGGCCAAGCGACTTCACGGCTGGCGTCAAAGAACACCAGACAGATAGCCAAATCTTGAGCTGGCTGTCTGAGCGGGTCGCCCAAGACCGAAAGGAAGCCGCCAATGCATGGCTTTTGCGGCAACAATACAGGCTTGACAAACAAGATGCCGACGAGGGGGTGGAGGGTGCGGTGGCCCCGTTTCCATGGCGCGATATCATGTTTGGCATCGCTATTATTGCAATCTCTTGGGTCATCGTTTGGATGATGTTTCGGCCGCACCACCTGTAAATAGAGCGTAAGACTTCCAGTGGATAGAAAAACCGTCTTTGCGCAATAAAGCAATCTGTGTCATCCTGGTCGAATGCTTTAGCTCTTCACCATCTTCGAAGGCATAGGCTGATGCAACACGCGCGTTCACCTCGGTGTTTGTACATCGTTCTTCTGGTCGTGCTCGGACTACTCGCAGCCGGTTCTGCTCGAGGCTTCGCTGCGACGACCGATGCGCAGAAGGCGCTTGATGACAATCCTAAAGACATCACAGCGCGTATGGACCTCATACAATCGGACATCAACAGCGGGAACTATGCGGCCGCGGAACGGCTAGCTGACGATGGCGTCAAGCTGCTCCCGTCGGCTGCTGCGCTGTGGTCTGCCCGGGGCGCGGCGTATTTCAACGATGGCGTTGCAAAGCGCAGTTCGGGAAGCCCGAGCGTAGACGAGCTGAGGCTAGCGGCAGAATCCTACGATCAGGCACTCAAGCTGGATCCGCCCACGGTCCCCGTCGCCGAAGCATCCGCCGCCTTTGCTCAATACGGCTTGGTGCTGTCGCAACAGCAACAGTTTGCACAGTGCTTGGTCTACGCCGACCGGGCCACGACGGTCAACCCGCAGGCGTGGCAGTACGCGATGCTCAAGGGCGATTGCGAATCGGGTTTAGGGCATTATCAGGCTGCGCTGGCTGATTACCGGACGGCGCAGCGCACCGATGATAACACCAACGTGATGGTCAGCGCACGGTTATTGGCGGCCATGGGCAACGCCCAACTCAAGACCGGCGATGTCGCAGGGGGTCTGCAGTCGTTGAACAAGGCAGCTGCGGTCGACCCCAAGTCGCCGTTTGCGTATCAAACGCTCTATGCGTACTACTCCTCGATGAGCGTGCCCGATCTCCCAAAGGCGCTAGACGCGCTCCAGCATCTGGCAGACTTGCAACCTGGCGACGCAAGCGTGCAGATCACCATGGGCAACCTATATCTGCGCGAAAGCAAGCTCGATTTGGCAAGCGCGGCGTTTTCCAAGGCGCTGCAGATCGACCCAAGAAATGCGGACGCGCAATTCGGCTTTGCCGAACTCGCGGCGGCGCAATACGACATGAAGTCGACTGACACTGCACTGAACAAAGCAATTGCGATGAATCCTGACGATGCCTCCTTCTACCAGGCGAGCCTCGCTCAGTTGTTACTCTCGATGAATGGGACAACACAGCTGCGCACTAACCAGCATCTCAGCGCGCCCGGGGGTACGACAAGTTTCACTGCGACGTCCGAGCAAGACATACAGGCGCAGAAGTATGCAGAAGCTGCAACACGAGCTGATCCTAATGATGGAACCGCATGGTATTGGCTAGGGGTTAGCTACGCGCAGCAAGGCAGAAAAGAGATGGCAGCAGCCTCGTTGACCAAAGCTCAGCAAATCTTTGCCTCGAAGAGCTGCGTCGATATACATTTTGCGAATCGAGCGAGTGGCACGTCATGCCTCGAGTATCAGAAGATGATGCTCGCGCAAGCGAATGCAGCGTATTCGCAGCTGAAGGACTCCAATGCGACGCTCATGGGAACAAATGGCCGCGGTGGAGGTACCGGCAAGGATATCACGACCAACGGAGACATGCCCCACTAGCGTGATCGCTCGGATCTGGCACGGCAAGACCCCGGCAGCCAAAGCCGACGAATATCTGCACCTCATGCGCACGATCGCGATACCCGACTATCGATCGACACGAGGCAATACAGCTGCGTACGCATTCCGGCGCATCGAGGGCGACACCGCGCATTTTTTGATGGTTACATTCTGGGAATCAGAAGCGGACGTCCGCAGATTTGCCGGCGACGATATCCGCAAAGCCAAGTACTACGACTTCGACAAGGATTTCTTGCTCGAACTGGAGCCCTTCTCGACGCACTACGAGCTGTACGACCGCTGACCTGTCCCTAGCTCATCAGTGCTGGCAGCGGGGGTCGCTGGCTGTTGCGTCGAGCGCATACAAGCGGACGTAGCCATCCTCGCCTATGAGACAAACGCCAGGTAACCGCGAAACCGCTACCTCCACAGGCGTGGGCTGCAAAAATCCCGGCTCATCCGGTGATCCCGACCTCCCTGCGGCGACCAGCACTCCAACGCTACGCGAGCGCAGCCTGCGCAGCCAGACATCCGGCGGGAAAAGAAAATCTTCATAAACGTGGCGCGTGAAATCCGGGCCGACGAGCGGGAACGGACGCAAGCCGATCACGGCCGCGTTGTGATATCCGGCTATTCGCCGATCAGATGCGATGGTGCTGGGCGGTAGCAAGTTCGTCCATTGGATGTATTCACTATTCCAGTGCTCGCGGATAGCTTGAGCACCACGAACGCTGGCTACGGCCCACACAACAATCGCCGCGGCGACCAAAAATCTGCGAAGAGGCTGGGACTTCCAGAGCGCTGCTGTCATGACGCAGAGCACGACGATTCCCACGCCCAAGGCAAACGGAAATGAACTTGCATCAAAGGTCGCGGTTGCTTTGCCGCTCCGTACGATTGCGCTTGCCGCTGCTGCGACGGCGAGCAACCCTGGCAGAGGGAATGCACGAACGTCGTCGAGCGCGATGGGTAGCGCGGTCGCGAGGATGAAGAGCAGCAACAAAGCGTAGCGGATGGACCACCCTTCCCGAATTTGGTCGAGTGTGCCAGGGACCGATTCCGCGGCGTTTGGCATAAGGATCCAGGCGACGTATGCTGCCAGCGCGAGCCACGGAAGCGCTCGTGCGAAGCTGATCTGCCGGTGGCGAATCGCGATGAACGGCAGAGCGATAGCACCACCGATGGCGGTTTGGCCCCCGTAGTGGCGGATCGCGTCAAGCGACATGCGCCACGCGTGACTGAAGTTTTTCGCTATGGTTGAGGCCCAGCCCATGGAGGCCATGGGCGCAACGACATGGCCTGCCAGCAGTACGGTTCGCAGATACCACGGCGCGGCAACCACCAGGGCCCAAGCCACGTCCGCAAAGGAAAACGGCCAGCCTTCGAATGCGATCATGACGACCCCAACCGCGGGTACGAGCCACAGCGCCGTGACCTTGGTTGCCACCACCAAGCCGGCGGCCAGCGCCGCGAGGCGTGGCGAACGTCGCCACAACGCACAGGTGCACGCGAGCAATCCGCAGACGAGCAGATCATTGAGCGATGTGAACATCTGGTCAACCGATATGGGCATCGCGCCGGCAATAATGGCTGCGGCCGCGGCGCCATCCTGCCTCGCCCCAGCTCTGCGTGCCCACGCATACGCCGCCGAGAGCATGACGCCAATTGTCAGCAACCCAATGATCGCGCGTGCGTTGAGGGTGCCCGCCGTCGCGCAAGCTACGGCGTCCGCGATTTCGGACGCGCTCGGGAACATCACTGCTCTTGTGAACCACATGCCCCGGTCTTGCAGCAGCGCGGCCGTCACCGGTAAGTGGTACATAAGGCTGTCGCCATCGAGGTGCGGCGACGCGATCGCTGCACCGCAACGGAATGCAGCGACCACGAGCAATGCGCCGGCTGCCGCTTTGGTCGGCAGCGAGAGCGACCTCCATATCGCCCCGATGCGCTCTCGGAGTGCGCCTGCTGTGCCCCGCCCTTGCACGAAAGCTGCGACCACAGAACCTCCCAATGCAAGCGGCCAGACGAACACAGCGGCAAAGGCGAGCGCTGTGGCCGGCGCGACGAGGGTGAGCACGATGCGGACGGCAGCGCCGGCGGCACCCTCCGCGCGCCGTACAGCCGCACCCGCACAGCAAACGCACACCTCCGCAATACATGCAGCAAGTACTGCCACGCGAACGAACGAGACAACGTCGGCGAAGCCGGCTATGTGCAACATTGTGCGCGCACGCATACGACGAGCACGACAAGGCGACGGCACTGACGTACTTCTTGGCTTGACATCACCCTTCTAAGGTCAATCCGTGATTTTGTTTTGGTCTTCCATCGCAGCGATCAGGTCTTTGGAACCGGATCCCCAGCGCGAGACAGCTCTGATGGCGGACGTGACGGGCAGGCTCACCCGGTGCACGCGCTCCGGTGCGAGGATATAGATCGCACCGGCGAACGCGGTGGGCACCGATGGCACAAAAATGGTCAGACGGCCGTCTTCAAGTTCCTCGATGATGAAGGCGGGGACGAGAGCATCCTCAATCTCGGCTAGCGCCGGCTTCCATGCCTCGTTTTGGGTCTCCCCAGCGAACTGGCGAGTCAGACTACGAACGACGGTATAGCCGGGAATTTTTTGAAATATAGACTTCTCCATTTTTTCCCAGAGCGCACGGCCTTTCCGATTGCGGATTGCTGAGCCCGTGATGAAGCAGATCACCAACACCAGCAACAACGAGAGGATCTTATCCGCAGGAAGCGCGGCGGGGACGAGTTTCGCGAGTGGCATCACAAGCTTGGTCAGCGATTGCATTGCTTTGAGCAATAACAACAGAGCGAGGTAAATCGGAGCGAGGATGAGGACGCCAGCGAGCACCCGGCTGAAGATAAAATTGAAGAATTTCTTCATGCGCCCTTACATTGTCTTGGCCGACGTTTTAGCGCAAGTCGCAGTCCCTTGAAACGTTACTTTGTCACCCTGTATCGCTTCAAAAGCATCCTGGTAGGTTGTATCGCTGATCTTGGTTACGGTATCTCGTGCCGTCGATGCTTTACCTTGGTACCAACTGGTGCCGGTCATCTCGCGCACATTGGTTCCGCTATCTTTTCCGGTCTGGAAATCAATACCGCCGAACATGTCAGCGCCATTGGACCACCACAGCTTCTTTGCCGTCATCCAACCCATATAGCTAGACGCTGAATAGGATTTTGAGTTATAGTAGCTAGCTATCACGTTTTGGGGTTCAGTCCAGTAGACGACCCGAGCGGCTATCGTCTGACTGGGCATGTTGCTCGTCGCGGCAAGCTTTGTGGTACAGCTCCAGGTTCCGATGAGGTATTTTTGGTCTGCCATCTTGCCGGTGAGCACCGGAGCTTGCGCTACATCAGATGAAGCGACGCTCGAGCCAACAATGAAAGCGCCCACAGCTGCAATAGTGCTGATCGCCGTCTTGAGCATTGCGGCCACCTTTCTTTGGTGAGCGCAGGGTTGGCTGAGGAGAGGGCAGCTCCTGGGACAGTGTCAATTTTCCGTTTCAGGCGTCAGCGAGAGTTCATAGTTCAATGGCTTTCTGTCCCATTGACTCGTGCCAATCTCCTCGAGCGTGCCATCAATCGTGGCGCCTCGGATCGTGCCTTCAAATCCTATTCCATAGTACGCTTGGCCAGGAAGCCCCGATGAGGTGATGATCAGCGATAGGTGATGGCCGTACAGCCTTCCGACAACGGGGCCCGAAATTGCATCAACCTTAAGGGTTCCAGCGATGGTTCCGGTTGGATCAGCGCTCAGAATATCAAGGTGCGCAAACCTGCCGGCCGTTTGTTCAAGTCCAGCTGGCATCACCGCAGGCGTTCCTGACCACTTGCCGATCACAAATGGGCTCGGTCCGATATATGGAGACATCGAAAGGCAAATCACCAACGCCAATCCCGCCAGAAATCCAACCTCGAGCCAACCGAAGCGCCACCGGTCCATAGCGTTATGACGACGACTCGTATGCCCGCCGCGCATACACGTAGGAGAGAAGCGCAAACCCGATCAGCGAGTAGTAGAAACCGTCACCGAACGTGCGCCCGAACATCGAACTGCGCAGAAAATCCCCCAGCACCATACCGAGAACGGCGGCCGCTAACCCAAATCCGGCAAGACTGACAGCACGAGTGCGAAGGGTAATGAGGGGAGCGGTGGCAAGCGCGATAGCTGCGAGAATGACGAACGATCCCATAAGACCAGCATGAGCGAGCGATGGGCTGGGCACGTTGATGCGTGCCAAGTCGATAGGACCGATGAACGCCTGGACATCGACGCGATAAAACGGAAGCAGCGCGCCGAGCAACCCAAAAAGGCCGCCTACGAGAGCCATGATCTTTTCTGGTCCGAGGGTTCTCGCTATACGCTGAGCGTGCTGGCTTGCCTGACGCATCGCAACATCTGCTTGAGGGGTCAAAATTTTTGCACTACTCGGTCCTTTGGCGCCGCTTACAGCGTTGCCACACGTCTGGCAAAAAGCCGCCGCCGGCGGCAATGGGGCGCCACAAGATGGACAGCTCGTCGCGTTCGTCAACCCTATCCTCCTAGAGGCTTCTACATATAGAATATCGGTCTGAAATCCCCAACGGCTTACGGGTAAGAAACATCAAGCCGTACGTCAAACATCGGCTTCTGACGCAGCCTTCAAACGGGCAGGGCGATCCTATGACGACACAGAGCTCATCTCATAGAGTCAATCTTCGGACTTTTTTCGTCGTCGGACTCTCGCTGCTCGTCTCTACGAGGCGTGATAGCAGATGTGCAAATCCAGCCCGCGTAGCGTGGGCTAGCGCATACCAGAGGACCAATATGCACGCGCTGCTTGCTTCATGAAGGGGGTGCAGTACGGGCGGCTCGCGTTTGGTATTGCAGCAGTGCTGTTCGGCGTCATCGCACTTATGTGGCACGACGCCGACACGTGGCAGGCGCTGACCAAGATCTGGAGCCTGCCGTCCGGTACAATCATCGGCGAATGTCTCATGGTCACTCAAATCGCCGGCGGCATTGGTCTGCTGTATCCGCGCACCGTCCGTTGGGCATCGATCATTCTCAGCGTCGTCTATGTGCTGTTTTCGCTGGCGTGCATTCCTGGCATCGTCGCCGCACCAACCAACTTTGGGCAATACGATGGCTTCTTTGAACAGTTTTCTTTAGTATGCGGCGCTATTGCCGTCTACGCAATGAACACTCCACGATCGTCCGCCCTTGCCCGGGTGGCGCGCTTTGGGCTCGGCCTCTGCGCGATCTCATTTACGCTCGCTCAACTAATCTATCTTGGTGAGACTGCAAGCTTGGTACCAAAATGGATTCCGCCAAACCAGATGTTTTGGGCGGTACTCACAACGATAGCGTTTGCATTTGCAGCGGTCGCGATCCTCATCAATCGTCAGGCGCGGCTCGCAATGCGTTTAATGACGCTGATGCTAGGACTCTTTGGCGTCTTGGTTTGGATACCGCTCCTCGTCGCCCACCCAGAGGCCCATTTCAGTTGGTCTGAATTCGCTTTGACCTTTCTGATCACCGGGGCCTCATGGAATGTAAGCGATCTAAGGTCTTTCTGATTCGGCCGTTGTTTTCGGCCATGTAACTGCCTAAGATCGCCCAATCGCCACGGTGTCTCCGCCCGGTTTGAAAGCTGTGGCTAGGGCTGCTCGGCCAATCAGCCGAAGACAGAAGTAATGTCACTTGAGCGGGGGGCCGACCCCAGCGTCACCAGCCCGGTCACTTTACCTACGGGTACGGTGACGTTTTTGTTTTCGGATATCGAGGGCTCGACGCAGCGTTGGGAAGCGCATCGGGAGGCGATGAAAGCTGCGGTCGCGAGGCACGAGCAGCACATGCGCGCCGCCATCGCGCAACATGGCGGGTACACTTTTAAGACCATGGGCGACGCGTTTTGCAGTGCCTTCCCCACGGCGCCACAAGCTCTTGGTGCAGCGATCGAAGCCCAACTTGCCCTGGCCAAAGAGGATTTTTCGAGCGTCGGTGGCTTGCGCGTACGGATGGGCATGCACGCCGGGTACGCCGACGAGCGCAACGGCGACTACTTCGGACCGGCAGTGAACCGCGTCGCACGCCTCATGTCTATCGGCCACGGCGGTCAGGTCTTGCTCTCGGGCGCTACCAGGGAACTAGCGTACGGCGAGCTCCCAACTGGAGCTGCGCTGTTGGACCTTGGCTCGCATCGGCTGAAGGATCTCACCGAAGCCGAGCAAGTGTGGCAAGTGACCGTCCTCGGACTGCCGGCGGAATTTCCGCCGCTGAAGTCGCTTGATACACTGCCCAATAACCTGCCAATCCAACGAACGACGTTCGTTGGGCGCGACCACGACGTGGCTGCGGTAAAAGATCTCCTCAGTCGCCATCGCTTGCTGACGTTGGTCGGGTCCGGCGGCGTTGGTAAGACACGCGTCGCGCTCCAGGTCGGAGCCGATATGCTCGAGCACTTCCCTGACGGTGTTTGGTTTGTCGACTTCGCGCCGATCAAGGATCTCGAGCTCGTCTCAAGCCTTATTGCCCAGGTGCTGGGTATGAGCCAGCACGAGGGTAAGCGCGTCGACGAATCGATTCCAGCCTGGCTCAAGCGCAAGAAGCTCATGCTCATCCTCGACAACTGCGAGCACCTCCTCGAACCGGTCGCTACGATCGGGGCCGCGATCATGGGCACCGCGCCGGAAGTCCGCATCCTGAACACCTCGCGCCAAGTGCTCGATATCAGCGGTGAAGAGGTCTTCCGGGTTCCGTCGCTCGACGTGCCGCGTACCATCGCCGACCTCACGCCTGCGGCGGTGGAGGAATTCGGAGCCGTGGCACTCTTTGTCGATCGAGCAAGGTCCGTAGACAAGTCGTTCGCGCTCACCGATGATACAGCGCCCATCGTCGCGGATATCTGCAGGCGATTGGATGGCATCCCGCTTGCCATCGAGCTCGCGGCCGCGCGGGTGAAGGTGCTGTCCGTTCCCAATCTGGCTCACCGTCTCAACGAGCGGTTCAAGATCCTCACGGGCGGTAGCCGAGACGTGCTGCCGCGCCAGAAGACCTTAGGCGCGCTCATCGACTGGAGCTACGACCTGCTCACACCGCAGGAGCAGATGTTGTTCTTGCGCCTCAGCATCTTCGCAGGCGGCTTTGGGTTGGAGGCAGCCACAAAGGTATGCGGTGGTGAGGGTCTCGACGAGATCGAGATACTGGATCTGCTCGCCTCGTTGACCGACAAGTCGCTCGTGGTCGCGGATACTGCCGGCAAACAGGAGCGC
>Ga0306923_10005954_pt1 | contig 11953 bp, 9 predicted proteins | sample sta12Can44000108_FD_203841 | JGI IMG/M metagenome (GOLD analysis project Ga0306923, IMG submission 203841) | Lab enrichment of tropical soil microbial communities from Luquillo Experimental Forest, Puerto Rico - statanox.12C.anox.44.000.108 (v2)... | ecosystem: Environmental > Terrestrial > Soil...
ATGCAAAAAGGGGAGAGCAAAATAGATGAGTATTAATTTATCCGGCTTTTTTGGCATTGGTATATCCGTTTTTTAAAAGCCATTGCAATACTTTTTCTCTTTGATCACCTTGAACAATTATTTCGTTGTCTTTGGCACTTCCGCCGGTTCCGCAATAGTTCTTTAATTTCTTTCCTAATTGTTGCAAATCATCTTCAGTGCCAATAAAACCTGTTAACAAAGTTACTACTTTGCCTGCACGTTGTTTACTGTCTAACCATATACGTAACTTTTGTTGTTGTGGCAGTAGGGTAGGCAATGTTTCATTTTGTTCTTCTTCAAATTTAAAATTCGGATCGGTACTAAAAACAAATCCTCTGCTATCTGATATTTTCTTTTTCGACATAAGCGTTTAAAAATTAATTTATAAAAAACAATAAACGATTCTACTGCTACACTAACAAACAAGTAAAGCAGCAACCACTAAACCATTACTGCTTTTAAACTCAAATCCAAACTCTGTGCCTGATGAATTAATCCGCCAACACTAATAAAATCAACACCTGTAGCTGCATACGCTTGAATATTAGTAAGGTTAATACCGCCACTGGCTTCTGTTTCAAAAGAGCCGTTTATCAGTTGTAATGCTTCTGTTATTTGTTCGGTAGAAAAATTGTCCAACATTACACGCAATACTTTTCCTTTGCCAATTGCACAAACTTTTTTTACATCATTAATACTCCTGGTTTCAACCTCAATTTTTAATGCAGGCTTTTTTGTTTGAATATATTGATAAGCTTTTTCAACCGCGTTCTCAATTCCGCCACAGTAATCAATGTGGTTATCTTTCAACATAATCATATCAAATAATCCGAAACGATGATTGGTTCCGCCGCCAATTCTTACTGCTTCTTTTTCTAACAAACGAAAGTTGGGTGTTGTTTTACGTGTATCCAGTAACCTTGTTTTGTAGTCTTTTAATTTATCGGTATAAACTTTTGTAAGTGTTGCAATGCCGCTCATTCTTTGCATACAGTTTAATACCAAACGTTCGCAGGTTAATATGGTATGAATAGAGGCGGTTATTTCAAAAGCTTTTTCGCCATATTTCATATTTTCGCCATCGTTTTTAAATATTTCTATTTGCGAAGAAGGCTCTATAAAATGAAAAATTTTCTCAGCAACGGCAACGCCGGCCAATATCCCATCCTGTTTAATTTTTAAAACAGCTTTGCCTTTTTGGTTGGATGGAATGCAGCTTAATGTAGAATGGTCTCCATCTCCAACATCTTCTTTCAGTGCATTGGTAATTAATTCTTGTAATTGTTCATCAAAACTTTTCATAGCGGCAAGTTAATTAGTTTATAAAAGCAAAAAGGATTCCGGGTGGGAATCCTTTCATTTTAAGAAGATTTTTTTAACTGATTCTTACAGAAGTTATCTGGTGTTTACCATCTTTATTTTTCAATAAAAGTGTAACATTAAAAGCCTTGTTTTTTGTTTGTAGCTTACCTGTAATGTACATCATAACCCCTGATTCTCTTTGCGATGTAAGATCGAAACCTTTAACTGTATTTTCCGAAAAAAAAGCTTGTATGGTTATACTTGCCTGATTTTTGCCAATATTTTTAATCTCTTCTTTTCCTGGCAAAGTAAGATCGAGGTAATTATCGAAATAAGCAGATACCTGCTCTGCATTACCCGATTTTAAGCCTTTAACAATTTCATCTGTATCGGATTGCGGTATGGTAAATGATGCCAGTATCATTATTACACTTAACATCGCTAATATCTTTTTCATGATAATCCTATTTCTGTTAATCGTTCTAAAATTATGCCAAATATAACAATGCAAATTTTGGTATGGCAAATGTCATGTTTAAAGTTCACAAAAAAGTTAACTTTGCACTTCAAAAAAATGGTATGCCGGCATTTTAAAGTGCATACACTTAAACGAAAAAATATTCATTATGAGCAAGAAAGCAATGTTAATTATCATGGATGGATGGGGGCTTGGCAAAGTAAAGAATGCCGATGCCATTCAAAATGCAGATGTACCTTTTGTTAGTTCGTTGTATAGTAAATATCCTAACACAACTTTAGTTACCTGTGGCGAAGCCGTAGGATTGCCTGACGGACAAATGGGCAACAGCGAAGTTGGTCACCTTAATTTGGGTGCCGGAAGAATTGTTTATCAGGAATTGCAACGTATTAATGTAGCAATAAGAAATGGTGAGTTTGGTAAAAACGAACAATTGTTAGCAGCTATAAAATATGCAAAAGAAAATAATAAACCATTACACTTAATTGGTTTGGTGAGTGATGGCGGCGTGCATTCTCATATCAATCATGTAAAAGCTATCGCAGATGTTTGTAAAGCAGAAGGCTTAACAGAAGTGTATGTACAGGCGTTTACCGATGGCCGTGATTGCGACCCCAAAAGTGGCCTTGCTTTTATTAAAGAATTACAAGAACATTTAGACAAAACAGTTGGTAAAATCGCATCTGTAACAGGTCGTTATTATGCAATGGACCGTGATAAAAGATGGGAACGTGTTAAGTTGGCTTACGATGCAGTTGTAAACGGAGTTGGCGAGCAAAGTAATGATATCTTAAAATCAATTGAGGCTTCTTACGCTAACGGCGTTACTGATGAATTTATTAAACCGATCATCAACGCAAAAGTTAAAAGTGATAAATCAAAAATTAGTGAAGGCGATGCAGTAATTTGTTTCAATTTTCGTACAGACCGTTGCCGTGAAATTACCAACGTGTTAACACAGGAAAATCATCCGGATCAAAATATGCAGACCTTAAAATTGCATTACACTACAATGACTGAATATGATAAAACTTTTCGTGATGTGAATGTAATTTTTGAAAATGATAATCTAAATAATACTTTAGGCGAAGTACTTGCGGCCAATGGCAAAAAGCAAATTCGTATTGCAGAAACAGAAAAATATCCACACGTTACATTCTTCTTCAGTGGTGGGCGCGAACAAGAATTTGAAGGTGAAAAACGTATTATGGCTGCATCTCCCAAAGTAGCTACTTACGATTTACAACCCGAAATGAGTGCTTATGAATTAACAGATAAATTGGTGCCTGAAATTGAAAACGAAACAGCAGATTTTATTTGTTTAAATTATGCCAATGCAGATATGGTGGGCCATACAGGCGTTTTTAGTGCAGTAATAAAAGCTGTTGAAACTGTTGATAAATGTGTAGAAAGAGTGGTTACCGCCGCTGTTGCTCATGGTTATACCATTTTCTTAACAGCAGACCATGGCAATGCAGATTATATGAAGAATGATGATGGTAGCCCTAACACACAACATTCTCTTAATTTGGTGCCTTTGTTTGTAATTGATAAAGATTGGAAAGGCACAGTTAAACCGGGTAAACTGGGCGATTTGGCTCCATCTATTTTACATGTAATGGGAATTACCATTCCGAAAGAAATGACCGGAGATGTTTTAGTAAATCCTTAAAAATAAATGGGTAAGTTCGTGTTGTAAAAAGCATTGCTTACCCTTTTTTATACTTGTTACATATGAAAAAAATTTTCTTTAAAATTTTAATGGCAATAGTATTGGTGTTTATTGTTATTCAGTTTGTACACCCTAAAAAAAATCAGTCTGCAGATGTTTCTGAGAACGATATCAGTAAGAGTTATGCAACTCCCGATGATGTAAAATTAATTTTGGCAAAAGCTTGTAACGATTGCCATTCAAACAATACAACGTATCCATGGTATAATAATATTCAGCCGGTGGCATGGTGGTTAAATAACCACATAAAAGAAGGTAAACGCCACCTTAATTTCAGCGAATTTGCTGCATACAGAGTTGCACGGCAATACAAAAAAATGGATGAATGTGCGGAACAAATAAAAGAAAGCGAAATGCCTTTGAGTTCTTACACCTGGATCCATAAAAATGCAATACTTACAGCAGATGAAAAGTCGAAATTATTTGCCTGGTTAGAAAGCATTCAAAGCGCTTTAAAAGCCAAATATCCTGCAGATAGTTTGGTAATGCCAAAACAGCGATAGTTAGTTAATCTGTTGCCATTAGTGCTGCAGATGAAGTGATTGCGACGCAACGATGGTGCCATGAAATATTATAGCCGGTATTAAAATTTTTATAATAGCACCTGAAGGTTTTAAATATCTTCAGGTGCTTTTGTTTTATGTTTGCATCATGCGAATTACTTCTGCAAAATATCTTGTATCGGCACCTTCGTTTGATTTATGCCCTAAACCGGAAAAGCCGGAATATGCGTTTATTGGAAGAAGCAATGTGGGCAAATCGTCGCTTATTAATATGCTTACCAACCAAAAAGGGTTGGCAAAAACATCGGCTAATCCGGGCAAAACGCAGTTTATTAACCATTTCATTATAAACAACGGTTGGTATATTGTTGATTTGCCGGGTTATGGATATGCCAAAATTTCGCAAAGCAGCAGAAGGCGTTGGGAGCAGATGATTGAAAATTATTTGCGTAAAAGAGAAAACCTGGTAAATGTTTTTGTACTGATTGATGCACGCCATGCACCTCAAAAAATTGATATTGAATTTGTAAATCAATTAGGCAAATGGCAAATTCCTTTTGTATTGGTTTTTACAAAAGCCGATAAAGAAAAGCCTAGTGTTGTTGCCCGAAATGTAAAAGCGTTTTTGGATGAAATGCGCAACGGCGATTGGGAATTTTTACCGCAACATTTTGTTACCAGTGCCGAAAAAAAAACAGGGCGGGATGAAGTGCTTGCCTTTATTGCACAATGTAATGAACAGCTAACAATGAATAATGAATAATGAACAGTTAACAATCTTAGTCATTCTTCATTACATTAATTCACTGCTTTATCTGCACAACAACTGCTGGCGAAAGCTTCGGGTTTAGCTTTAAAAGCAAAGCCCATTCCTAAAATATAGCCCATTGCTTCTTTCAGTGCATCGTTACTTTTAAAACTTGGGTTCGTATTAATATCTGCATGAACTTCCATATCCACCTTATATTTAATAAATAAATCACATAAAGCATAAGCAATATCAATGCTTTTAGAAACTTCGGCAAGCATTCTTTCTTTAAGGTGATATTTGGTTTTTGTTTTATCGTTATGAATGTACATAAATCCGCCATTGTGTTCCCGCAGAAAAACAATAACTGTTGCAAACTCGGTATCCTCGCCTTTTACCTGGCTGTCGGTACCAATGCAAACTTTTAATTTGGTACCCTTTGCTGTTTCGTTTTTAATAGCATCTTCTACAGCATCCTTAATAGGTAACTGAATGTTTTCGCCGTTAAATTTTCTCCAACGCATAGTATGTAGGTTTTTTGAAGTTACCGATAAAACCTATTATCTACGGTTATTTTATTATTAACAGCCGTTAATAACCTTACAGTTTATTATAATGTAGCCGGCAGCAGAATATCCGTTAAACCCGGTTGCGTCGCACACTTCGGCGGTTTATTCGCTACTCGGCTTAATATTGGTTAGTACTCAACATAACCAAAGTGCATGCTTCCAAAGCTTCAATACCATTGGCTTTGACAAGATGGTAAAGTTCTTCATTTTCCGTACCGGGATTAAAAATAACCCGTTTAGGATGCAGCGATAAAATGTAATCGTAGTATTCTCTTTGATGTGGTTTGTTTAAATACAAGGTAACGGTATCAATATTTTCAAGTGATGGTTTATCAGTAATAATTTGTACATCTTTAACCGTTCCCGTTTTTTTACCAATAGCAAATACAGGATGCTGATAAGCCCTTAGCTTTTCAACAGCAAGAAAACCGTACCGCGATGGGTTTTCCGAAGCTCCTAAAACCAATGTTTTTTTTGTCATTATTTCGGGTAAGATTTTTAAGCAATGTACAAAAAACTACATTTTGTTTTTGGGTAATCAGTAAGCCAATGGTGCAAAGATTTTGCATAATTTTTTTTAACAAACATTGTTCAGTCAAAATATAATATATAACTTTCACTATATTACTTTTCTAATCCTCAAATAAAAATCTCATGGCAAAAAAAGCTATAAAAAAAATTGTAAAAAAAGCTGCTCCTAAAAAAGTGGCAAAAAAGGCTGTTAAAAAAGCCGTAACAAAAAAAGTTGCTCCTAAGAAAGTTGCAAAAAAAGCTATAAAAAAGATTGTGAAAAAAATTGCTCCTAAAAAGGTGACAAAAAAGGCTGTTAAAAAAGCCGTAACAAAAAAAGTTGCTCTTAAGAAAGTTGCAAAAAAAACAGCACCCAAAAAGGTTGTAAAAAAAGCGGTTAAGAAAGTTGCTGTAAAAAAGGTTGCACCTAAAAAAGCTGTAAAAAAGCCTGCCGTTAAAAAAGTTGCAGCGCCGGCACCACCCGTTGTAGAAACTCCGGCACCTGTTACAGAAACTCCTGTAGTAGAAACACCTGTTGCAGAAACAATTCCAACAGTATAAATAATAACATTTTTTATTTAAAAACTCCTGCTTTATGCAGGAGTTTTTGTTTGTATACCATGTGCAAAATATACTGCTTCAATAAAATTGCAAACATGATTTAATTAATTTTTTATAGTTGCTATTTTCATTAAATTTAATTGTTTGGCCACCCTAAATTGTGCGTATGCTTTATCTTTTAAAAAAAATACAAAACCCCTTGTGGCTTGTTTTCTCAACACTATTGGTGGTTTTACTGTCGTTTGTTGTTTTTTACTACTTAACATATTCCAATCTTAAAAAGACCTCAACCATAACAGACGAAGAATCTGCTGTGCTAGAATATATGCTGCGGTTAGATAACATTAAAGGAAATGCATTGGCAATAGAATCGGCAGAAAGACCATCTGTACTCGGAAAAAGGCCCGATTTGATTGATGATTTTAAACAAGCTGTTGTATCGGATTATAAAGAGTTAACCGGATTGAAAAAATTATATAAGTATAATTTCCTTCCTGTTGGGGAAATGAAAAAGTTTGATGGGTTGGTACAGCAGAAAATAAAGTTCACTCAAAATATTATTAATTTAATCGTTAGCGGCAAAAAAGAAACCGCAATTAAAATAATTGAAGAAGAAGAAAGTATTACGCTTGCCAAGCTCCTGAAAAACCAGGATCAATTATTAGAAAATGAGGGCAGAAAATTATTGCACAATTACCATAAGATACATGATGCGGATGCACTTAAAACAGAACGTGAATTTCTGTTGTTAGGCGTTTGCCTGTTTTTGTTTTTAGGGTATGCACTGTATAGGAATTTTAAAGACTCTAACAACAATTTTAAAATAGCAAAAGAAAATAAGTTTCTGACAAACCTGTTTAACAGAGCAGAAGAAGCGGTTATTATTGCTAATGATAAACTGAATATTATTTATTATAACATGGCATCGGGAAAACTTTTTAAAAGAAAACCCGATGATGTTATTGGCAAGCCCTTGGCTTATGGGGTAGGGCTGGTTGATATGCCCGAAAATTTTTCAAAAATTTTTGACGAGGTAAGTAAAACGGGAAGATGGTCGGGGGAATTGGGGCATTACCATACCGATGGAACACCGCTGCATGTCTACATCTCTATTTCATCTATTAAAGATGCAAACGGAAAAGTAATAGCTTATTCTTCTACAAGTATTGATTTTACAGAATATAAAAAAACTATCGAAAACAAAAGTTATCTCGCAACAATTTTTGAGAACAGCTATGAAGCAATCGTTGGTGCAGATACAAATTATTGTATTAAAGCATGGAATAAAGCTGCTGAAATAATGTTCGGTTATTCGGTAGAAGAAGCATTAGGGAAACCCGTTTCAGATCTTCTTATTATTGATGAAGATTATAGAAAAGGCTTTAGGGATGAGCTATTAAAAAAAGGAGGGTGGAAGGGGAAAGTAAGTATTATTAATAAGAGAAACCAGCTTGTACAAACACATCTATCTGTTTCTTGTATTAAAGATGATAATGGGAATATTCTGGACTACATCGGAACATATAAAGATATTTCTGAAATCACCGAATTACAGGAAGAGTTGCAAAGTTTAAATTATTCGCTTCAGCAACAAGTGGAAGAAAAATCAGGGTTTATCACCGAAATACTTGAACGTATCAGCGATGGGTTTGTTGCGATAGACAGAGAGGATAAGTTTACATATATCAATTCTTATATCGGAAAAATTACCGGAGTAGACGTATCCGGTATGGTTGGTAAAAATTATTTGGAAGTTTTCCCCGCTTTAAAAGAAACTGCTTTTGTTGCGGCATTTCATAAAGCAATTAAAACACAGCAAAGTGCCCAATATGAAGTGTTTAGTACGATATGGAAAATGTGGTTAGATATAACTATTTACCCTTCATCAAACGGCGTATCGGTTTACCTGAAAGATATAACCAAACGAAAAGAAAAGGATGAGCAATTATTGTTAAAAGATACAGCAATTGAAGGCTCGATTAACGGGGTTGGAATGACAGACCTTTCCGGAAATATTATTTATGCGAATGAAGCGTTGGTGAAAATGTGGGGAGGTAAGAAAAAAGAAGATTTAATTGGATTGAAGTTAACCGAAGTTTTTGCCGGACAACGGGTTTATCAAACTATAGAAGCATTACAGACAAAAGGTTTTGATAGCGGAGAAGATATTGGCAAAAAAATAGACGGGTCTTTATTTGATGTTGATTTTGTAGCAAATGTAATTTTCGACGAAACAAAAAAACCATTGTGCATGGTTGGTTTTTTTGTAGATATTTCTAACAGAAAAAAACAAACCGAAGAAATTAATAAGCTGGTAAGTATTATTGAAAATTCTTTTGCTTTGGTTGGTATTATGAGTTTAGATAATAAGATTCTTTACTTAAATACTGCTACAAAAAAGCTTATCGGGGTTGAAAAAAATGAAAATATTTCTAACCTGAATCCGTTGCTCTTTTTCCCGGAAGAAACCAGAACTGAAATTTTAGCCGAAGTGTTTGAAAAAGGCTATTGGTCCGGAGAAAATTTCCTGATAACAAAATCTCAACAAAAGATACCTATTATACAACATATATTATTACATAAAAACGAACGTGGGGAACCTCTTTATATTTCAAGCAATGCATTGGATTTAACAGAATTAAAACAGAAACAAGAAATAGTTGAACAACAATCTGCTGCTCTTGCCTTGCAAAATTCTAAGTTGGAAGCTATTTATAATTCTATTCAAAGTTATTTGCTTGAGGTAGATAGAGACAGCAACATCATATCATTGAATAAAACAAGAATGGGGTTGAATGAAAGCTCGTTAATAGGGCAGCCATTCAGTAAATTTTTAAATAATGCGAAAAAAGCCAATGAGATTAAACAATTGATTAATGATATTTTCGAAAATAAATCGATAAAACAAATTGAAGCCGATGTGTTGGAATCAGATGGCAGGATACTGTCTTATTTTGGTTATGGTTCTCCAATTATAATAAATGGAGAAGTGCAATCTGTTTTGTTAACTATTGCAGATGTTTCTGAACTGAAATCAAAACAATCCGAATTAGAAAAACTGGCCACCATTATAGAAAAATCAATCTCTTATATTGGTTTGGCCGATATGAACAGAACACCTGTTTATTTCAATAAATCTTTGCGTAATGCATTTGGTGTTTCTCACGATGCAGATTTATCTCAATATAAAGTGTTTGATTTTTATTCTAAAAAAGGAAAGCGAACTATGAAGTCCGCTTTTGCTCAACTCAATGAAACCGGTTATTGGATTGGTGAAAATGAGATGTGTTCTTTAGATGGCAGAATAATTCCTGTAATGCAATCGCTTATTTTAATTAAAGACGAAAAAGGAGTGCCTATTTATACATCTTCCAATGCGATTGATATTACAGAATTAAAGGCACGCCAAAACGAAAATCAACGCCTGGCAGATATTATTGATAATTCCCTTGCATTTACAGGTATTGCAAATTTGGATGAGAATATCATTTATTCTAATAAAGAGATGACAAAGGTTTTTGGGTTAGATAAATTTGGAAAAGAAACATACAGTCTTAAAGAACTATATTCTGAAAAAGGAAAAATAGTAAGAGAAGAAGCTTTAAAAGTGGTGAAGAAACAAGGCCGGTGGCAGGGCGAAAACGAAATGGTTTCAACGGATGGAAAAATAATACCTATATATCAAACTATACTTGCACATAAGAATGAAAATAATGAAATAGAATTTACATCTACCACGGCAATAGATATTACCGATTTAAAAAGAAAGCAGGAAGAATCTGAATTGTATTTAAGTGTGTTAAATAATTCTACTGCATATTTTTCCATTGCAGATGAGCAGTTAAATATGGTGTATGCAAACCAGTCTTTTAAAGATATTGTTGAAATAGAAGATGATATTACACATCATAGTATATACGATTTCAAATCTTCAAAAGGAGTATCCGTTTTTTTAAATCCTAATCATTCCATTCATAAAGAAAAAAAATGGGTAGGAGAAAATTATTATAAAAGTAAAAGCGGAAAAGATATTCCCGTTCTACAGGTAATTGTGTTACATGAGTTTGATGGTAAAGTAAAATACATTAGCAGTACGGCTATCAATATTTCCGAAATAAAAGAGAATGAAAAAGAAAAGGAAAGGCTTATTCAACTGATTAATTCTTCTCCTGCATTCTTTGCTATGACTGATTTGCAGAGTAATGCATTCTTTGCAAATGCGGCAATAAAACGTGCATTAGGTATAAATGATGAATATTCTGTAATTCCGCTAAACGAGTTTAGAAATGAGAAAGGGGCAAAAATAATGAGCAGGGCAAAAGAAGAATTGCAAAGAACAGGTAGCTGGCAGGGAGAGAATTATTATTTAACCCGTAGCGGAAAGAAAATCCCTGTTCTTCAGGCATTGCATTTACATAAAGAAGAAAATGGCAAACCTGCTTATATATCTGCTACCTCAATTGATATTTCGCAACTGAAAGAAAATGAAAAAGAATTAAATAAACTTGCCGGGATTATTGAAAATACAAAAGCTCTTGTTTTAATTGTTGATTTGGATTTTAAAATCCTATATCTAAATAAAGCTGCAAAAGAAAGATTTGAAATAGGTAGCAACGAAGACATTAGTGAATTAGACGGGTTTGATTTTGTTCCTAACGATACAAAAGCATTAATGAAAGCAGAAGAAGCTAAATTTTTCTCTGAAGGAAAATGGATTGGCGAATTAAATTTTAAAACCAGAAATGGAAAAACAATTCCGGTTTTAGAAGTTGGTGTTTTACATAAAGATGAGAATGGAACACCGCAATATATGTCGTTTACATTAGTGGATATTACAGAACAAAAAGAAGCGGAAAAAGAATTGGTAAGGTTAAATATAGAACTACGTGAATTATCTAATCATTTGCAGGATATCAGAGAAGAAGAAAGATCTGAAATCGCACGAGAAATTCATGATGTATTAGGGCAAAACCTTACGGTATTAAAGATGGCTGCATCGTGGATTAAAAAACATCTTCATGATAACCTTGCTGGAGCAGAGAGAAGATTGGAAGAATTAATGGATGTTACAGATGAAACTATTCAATCCAGCAGAAAATTATACAATGCACTCCATCCGAATATGCTGGATGATATTGGTTTGGTTGCTGCTATTCAATGGCATGCTAATACTGTTACAAAAACTACGGGAATTGATATTGAAGTGTTTTCCAATTTAAGTAATAAAATATTAAGCTCTAAATTAAGATTGGGCTTATATAGAATTTATCAGGAAAGTGTAACCAATATTCTGCGCCATGCCAATGCTTCGCATGTAACAGTTAATTTAAATAAAGATCAGCAAATTATTACCATGTCTGTTAGCGATAATGGAAATGGGTTCGATACAACTAAAGTAGATATTTTGCATAGCCACGGATTGCTCGGTATGCGTGAAAGGGTGTATGCAATGAGCGGAAAACTTAATATCAATACAGAAATTAATAAAGGAACATTGATAGAAGTAATTATTCCTGTTGCAAAAGAATT
>Ga0306923_10005957_pt1 | contig 11951 bp, 11 predicted proteins | sample sta12Can44000108_FD_203841 | JGI IMG/M metagenome (GOLD analysis project Ga0306923, IMG submission 203841) | Lab enrichment of tropical soil microbial communities from Luquillo Experimental Forest, Puerto Rico - statanox.12C.anox.44.000.108 (v2)... | ecosystem: Environmental > Terrestrial >...
GGAAGGAACCGCTGTTACGCGCCCCTGGCTTGTCAACTTCCTGAAGAACCCCAATACGCTGCGCCCGGCTCTGATCCGCCGCATGCCCAAGTTCAACCTGACCGATGCCGAGGCCGATACGCTGGCAGACTACATCATGACCGTTTACCAGACGCCGGCCTTTGACCGCGACTCGATCGATTCCTCGCGATTCACCCCGGCTGATGCGGAGCACGGCAAGGAACTGTTCTATGGAAAATACGCCTGCCAGTCCTGCCATATCGTGGATCCGGACAAGGACAAGGGTTACATCGGGCCGACTCTGACCCAGACCGGCGCGCGGCTCAACGCAGCCTGGATTTTCCATTGGCTCAAGAGCGCCGAAAGCCTACGTCCCGGCACACTCGAGCCCGTGTGGAAGATGAGTGATGAGGATGCTAGGGCGGTCTCCGCATTCCTGGTGGCGCAGAAAATCGCGCCGCGAACGGAGCCGGCAAAGAAATGAACCGGACTTGGTGGGCATGGGTGATTCCGATGATGGCGAGCGTCGGCGCTTGTGCGCGGCACCCTGCGACACCGCTCGAGCCAAAGCCCAAAGCATTCGGCGCCGAGGTGGTATTGGTGAGCGGAGACAAGCAGGTGGCCGGCGTAGGTGCACAACTGGACCAGCCGGTCGTGGTGCAGGTGAACGATAGGAAGGGCGCAGCGGTCGCCGGCGCGCCGGTGCGTTTCGCGGCGGCGGGCGGCGTCGCTTTCCAACCGGATCGCGGGTTGACTGGCTCCGACGGCCAGTTCACCACCAACGTCAGCCTCGGCGGCATGGCCGGCCCTTATCAGATTGTGGCGGTGACCACCGATTCCTCCGGAAAACGCGCTGAGGTGCGCATCGAGGAGATCGCGGAGGGCTACCAAGAACGGCTTGGTCAGCAGCTCAATGCCATCCACTGCATCCGTTGCCACGATCCCGAATCCACCCCGGAGCGCGTCTCCAACCACGACAACCTCTCCGCCCAAGCGCATGCGTTCACCGAGGGCGCGGTCCTGAACGCGATCAGCGACGCGAATTTAACCGCGATCATCAGTCACGGCGGCGCCGCCCTCAACAAGTCCCCCGAAATGCCACCGTACGGAAATCGTTTGACCAAGTCCGAAATCGACGCGCTCGTCGCGTATATTCGCGCGGTCTCCGATCCGCCCTATCGCCCACAGGGAGTTTTCTATGCGACTAACTAACATCCTTGTCTCAATACTGCTCAGCGTCGCGGCCGGGCGCTCAGGCCCTGGTTCCTGATGAAATCCGCCACGCCCAACTGCGCGCCTTCCACGAGAAGTATCGCAACGAGTTGAAGCTGGTTGCCAGTTTACAGCACGTGCAGAATTTTCCGTATGATTTCTATTTCGGCCGCAAATCGGACCGAAAAGAGAAAGAACAGAAACGGAGCGACCAGATGATCGAACGCGCGGTTCGTGCTCATCAACGGCGAGCGGGCCAGACTGAACCGGCAGGCGGCAGGAGGTGGCTTATCGCCGTGCTGACGATAGACGGCGCTTGGTGGCACCTGACGGCGATTCTTCTCGCAGCGTTTGCGTTTTTGTCGGTGCTTACGGGTACCGCGGTCACAAGCAACCCAGAGCGGCCCTTGTACTCCCTGGGGCAGAGTCACATCTGGCTGGGTGCAATCGTTGGGATTCTCACGATGGCGGTGGGGATCTGGATTCACGCCACGAGTGAACGTCGATGGCTGCGCGTTTTGACCGCCATCGCCATGGCGGCCGTGCTCGTGCAAGTTCTCCTGGGCCTCCAGACGCTTCCCCAGCCTCCGGAGACTCGGATAGCGCATTCCTTCATCGGACAGCTCGTTTTTTCGATGACGGCAGTGATTGCCGTCTGCACATCCGATCGTTGGAGACGGACGCCCGAGCGGGTCGAAGCTTCTTCGATGCGGGTTCTCGTGAAGATCGTCCCCGTCGTGGTGTTGGCGCAAGTCGGGCTCGGTGCCTTGTTCCGTCACGGCGCCATGGACGTAATGCCCCATCTGCTTGGCGCGTTCATCACCGCATTTTTCATCCTAGGGCTGGCCCTGCCTGTGATCTACCGGCCGGAACACAGTTCGTTGCGCCTGGCCGCCCAGGTGTATCTGGTGATCGCATCCGCTCAAGTGTTCCTTGGCCTCGCGTTGTTCGCGATGCAGTTCATGGATACGGACCCGACGGTGATCATTCTGTTGATGACGATTCACGCTGCGACTGGAGCTTTGACACTGGCGGCGACAGTAGTGATGGCCGTTCTGATCGGCCGAAGCGTGTGCGCCCCGAAGCGGATGAACTAGCTGACGACGCTCCACGTTCAGGAACCAAAGTAGGCATTCCCGCCGTTGGCGCTGCCACCGAAATTCAGCCGGCCCTGAGGGCCGGCTGCTTGGAAGCCTCGGACGTCTTCCATAGAAAGGCGCATTTGCGGTCCTCGTGCGCCCAAAAGATCCCGGTCTTTTGTCCAGCGACGAGTATGGTCTTGGTGTTAGGTACTGTTCCCAGGGTCGGGGAAGCCCAGAAGTCATCGGGCCCGGCATCCTTGGGTGACCTGCTCCGTTGTGAGTTAGCGCTGCCTGCATCCTAAGAAGCGGGCATTCGCAATCCCGGCGCCCCATCCGTTCCACGAAGGCTTCGCGCTCCAGTCACTCAAGCCTGAATTCCGGGCACACCGGTGCGACAAGCTCTGCGATCCTCCGCCGGCAGTCTGGAGCAGGAGCAGCTTAGGCTGCGGGATGCTGCTGCTGCGCCACTTGGCCAGAGGGTACCGCGGCCACGGTCGAAGGGCGAGGAGGTGCGGCTGATAACGGCGTGGCGCCCTGGTCTGGCAGTCTCGCCTTCAGCATAGCTTCGAGTTGTTCCACGTGCTGCTTCATCCCCTCCAGCTCTCTGATGACTTCTTCGAGTGGTCGTGGGTTCGGGGCCGGCTGAAGGGGCGGGCTCTGCGCGGTCAGCCTCGGGACGGCGAACTCGGCTAAAACACATACCATCCAGACGCCTATTCGAATCGTCCTGATCATCTGAATGAGCACAGTCTCCCGCGATCGCAAGCCCCCATAAAACGGAACAGCGACGATGGAGAGTAGCCGCTATTGGGGAAAAAATGCGAATCTGGCGCCGACCGTGCAAAATATCAATATTTATAGATCCGTTACCAACTCCTTGATGCCGGCCAACAAGGCGCTGACTTTGTTACAACCAAAGGGCTGACGAGCCATAGGTTTTGCTTCGACAAGAATGGACTACGCTTGGATCGGCAAGAAGCTGTAGAATGAACCGTCGTGAAAACACGAATCGGTCTGCTGCTGGTTTCGGTAACCTCAATGCCCGCACAGTGGCTGAACTATCCATCGAAGGGAATTCCGCGGTTGCCGGACGGGAAGCCGAATCTCACTGCGCCGGCGCCGAAGGCGCCGGATGGCAAATCCGATCTTTCGGGAATCTGGCAGACTCCGGGGCCCAAGTATCTGGCCAATATCGCGGCAGACCTTAAGCCGGGCGAGGTGCCCCTCCAGGCGTGGGCCGCGAAGGTTCTCCAAGAGCGTTCGCAGCTTCTGCACGCCAGCGAAGAATCAAACGCGCACTGCTTGCCGCCGGGTGTGCCGCGAATCAATGCGACGCCGAATCCGTTCAAGTTGATTCAGATGCCCGGAGAAACCGTTGTCCTGTATGAAGCCTTCGGCCTCTACCGGCAGGTTTTTACCGACGGCCGCGAGCTTCCGAAGGATCCCCAGCCGAGCTGGCAAGGATACTCAGCCGGTAAGTGGCAACGCGACACGCTGGTGGTCGAGACGGCCGGTTTTAACGGACAGACGTGGCTGGACCAGGCAGGACATCCGACTACCGACGCCTTGCACCTGACGGAACGCTTCCATCGTCGCGACTTCGGCCACTTGGACGATCAGATTACGATTGACGATCCGAAAGCCTACACGCGGCCATGGACCATTACTGAAACATTTGAGCTGCAGCCCGACACGGAACTCATCGAGTTCGTGTGCGAAAACGAAAAGGACGTGGAACATCTGAAACGGATTCGAGCCGCCGGAAACTGAGAACCGATGAAGTCGTCGGGGATCGTAATGGAATGGGGTCGTCCGGTTTCAAAGGCTCCGAAGTCCGGCGCCCTGCCGGCAAATTCATCGGTGATCTTCGGCAGCACTAAGCCAGCATCACGACCCGCTGACCCAGCGCGCAGACTGAAAATCAAGGCCGTCAGGCGTGTACGCCGCCGCGGATCACTCGTATCGGGCTTGACACGTTCGCCAAGACCTCGTAGTCCACCCATGCGCTCCGCTGATCCTGTCCCGTCGCCCCGGTCGGTGCGCCGTAACCTGAAGGCCGTTACGGCGAATCGACTGAACCACAAGACCTGGGACCCATTCTTAACAAACTGAGCCAACCGACGGGCGCTAGGCTCGCCGAGTGTGCCAGCGTCTGGAAGCGGCGCGCCGCGGCTACTTACTCTGCAAGGCCGGGACTTATCTAGGTAGGCCGCAGCGCGAAATCGTGAGCAGCTTGTGTACCGGGCCCATGCGTTGCCCGGGGCACGGGCAGACAGCAGAGTAATGATTGACCTGAACCGATGATCAGGACAAGGTATTAGACACAGGGGGGCGGGCAGAGAGCCAGCCAAAACTCTTAGGTCGACTCACCTTCGCCGGTTTTTCGTTACTTCGTCCGCCGACCTGTTTTCTTCCGCCCGGGCGCCGCTGAGGATGTCGGCCAGACCGTAATTGCCTTCATTACAAGCAAACTCATAAATCGCTCCAACGGCAGGTCCCATCACCAGCTCCCCGCTCCAGGGTTTCGCCCACGTCGCCGGATCTTCGACCGTGAACTGGTATAGGATGGTTTCCTTGCTGGTCCGCGAGAAGCGCTCCACCACGTGCAGATTCTCGCTCGATCCGCGGAAATGTGTCTTGTCGGTGAAGTTCGTGGTGTCAACAACCAGCGTGTCGCCCTCCCAGCGGCTAATCGAATCCCCTCGCCATTGGCGGATGTTTTGCTCGAGGTGCGGACGGCCGTCCGTAGGAATAATCCGGGTATCGTGGTACATTTCGTTCAGAATTGCCACGTATCCAGGATTCTGGACGATCAGCATGTTGTTGTTGTACATGGGAGGTAGCATCGGTGGGCCCTCAAGCTCTCCATAAACGATGCAACGTTCCGTTAAACTGCGGTACTCTGGCCCCTCGAACTCGTGAGCCTTTGCCGTCGCCGTGCGCTCCGCATTCCGCTTTACGGCCTCCGGAAGCATGCGAGGAATTCGCCCTTCCGGTCCTATGATCAGCGAAGTTCTGAGATTCGGCGCGAATTTGGACTGCATGGCATCCATGCCGTATTGGACGAAATCATAATGCACTTCTTGCGGGCCGCCGCGATCCCCTAGAAATCCTCTCTTGGCTACCAGCGCCGCGTATTCGTCCGCCATATAGAATTCCTTCGTTCCCAGTTCTTTCGGACGCTCTAACGGTGTATTGCTGGCGTTGCTCCAAATGCCTTCAAGATCAGGGTGGCCGTCGGCTTTCCGCGGCGCAGTCCAAGTTTTTGTCTCGTTATTGGCCGCCGGCTTTGCTGAAGTCGAGTAGACCTGGGCGACGGTCGCTAACGGGGCCGCGAGCACGAGCAACACTAAACCCACGCACGTTAGAAAGAATTGGCGCATCATAATCTCCCATGTGGTTATACTCCAAAAGATCGTCGGCAGCCAGGCCAGCCGAACGAAGGACGACTGGCAGCACTTTGACCGCATCGTTAATCTATGGCTCCCGAGCGACGCAAGCAGCTTGACGGTCGCGCCCACTGACCGCTCCTTAATCCGGGAGCAAGTCAAGCCTCCTAAATTAGCCTAGCGCTCGTAGATCCCGGAGTCACTGCGGCGCCAAGCCTGAGAATCCCAGGCTACCGCGCAACTTTTGGGGGTAGAACTGCCGGGGCGCCCGCAACCGGTTTGTCAAACTTCGCTGGATCGATCGCCACGTTCGGCTGCACGTCCTCCAGGGTGTATGTGGATTGTCCATCAGTCCACGTCAAACGCCACTGGAAAGGCATCTTCACGCCGCCCACTTCACGGTAATCGGAATAGTCGATCTGCACGGGAACCGAACCGACGATTGTCTTGCTGAATCGCACAACCCGGGCCAGCAAATCCGTCTGTTTGTCAAAGAATAACTTCACAAGGCTTCCGCCGGTCAACGCCTGTATGACGCGGACCTCACGATCGTTGATCAGCGTGGTCGGAAAGTCCGTGCGCCGCTGCGTGAGGGCCTGCCCCAGCCCTGCTGGGAAACCAAGCGCCCAATCCAGCTTCACGCCGTCCAAGTCTCCGCCCGGAACAAGCTGCAGGGGCGAGACTGGCTTGTCCGGCCCCGTCACCCAGGCATCGCGTCCGTCATAGACGGTCACGCTATCGCCGTTCTGGGTATGAACGGTGACCCGCCGCTGTCCTGTGCTCCTCGCGTAGACTTCGAAGGCAACTTTCCCGTGATAGGTATCAAACCCTTCGTAACTACCCTTACCCACGAAGCTAGTGAGACCGGTCAGCCTCTCAGCGCCGCCCAACGCCTTGATATAGCGGTCGAGAATCTCATCGGCAGTCGGAGTCGCAGGAGCGCGCCGACTCGTTTCAACGTCGTTGGGATCTTCTGGGGGTGGCTCGCTGTATTGTTCCAGCAGACTCGGAACAGTCCTCGGCGATGGGCCGCCGCGATGGCACGTATAGCAGGTCACTGCTTCGCGTCCGCCGAACAACGTTTTGTTGATCGTGTTGACGATTTGGACCATCCGGCGGGCGGTGCGCTTCACCGGAGGGTCATCCGCATACTTGGCCCAGTTGCCGAGAACTTCATCGCCATGGCAGTTCGTACAGTTGTAACCCAAGGCCGCAGAAAAAAAACCCATCGTCTCCATGAACTGATTGACAGGGATTCCTTTCAGCACCTGAACGTTTTTGAACACATCCTCCGCCATAAGTGGTTTCGTTTGGCCGCCAGTTTGACCGCATGCCGGAAACGCTCCGAACAGCGCGATGCTTCCAATTGTACAAACTCGATAAAATCCCAGCTTCATCTAGTCCCTTGCCGCTATCGCTGTAAATTGACGATTAAGATTTATCAGCCGTTGCCCGCCACCAAGCGCCTGGTTCCGAATCCTCCGAACCGGCTGAAGTTTACTACAGCCATTTACAAAATACAACTGAGAACGGCAGGATGACCCGTCAGATCGGCGCACGCCAAACGCTCGATTCGGAAACCGCGAGACCGCGAGAAGTCAACCGGAAAATGTTTTTCACCGTTGACCTTCCGCGCACGGCCAGCCATCGGGCTCATCAGTCCTCGCCCCGATCGGCCTGCCCGTTTTCCGGCCCGTAGGCATTGGCTCGTAGGGACCGCCACCTCCAATCGCTCGCTTCCGCCACTCTGCCGGCAAAACGAATGCCGATTCGGAAGTGAGAGTCGCCGACACTCCTCAGTTGGCGCGCCCGGAGCAATCACGCGCGGATAAACGCCGACGGTGATCAACCACATTGATTGAACAAAAATCGGCTGTGGTATACTCCCTATCGTTTGAAAGGAGAGCCGCTTTGAGGAGAATCTCGGTTGCTTTAATCGTTCTCTCGGCAGCGGCATCTTTGTGGGCGCACCACTCGCCGTCGGCCATATTCGAGATGTCCAAAAAGCTGAATGGCTCGGTCGCGAAGGTCGACTGGGTGAATCCGCACATTGTGGTGCTCATTGATGACCAGGGCGGCAGCGGGACCGAGTCGTGGAAGTTCGAGAGCAACCCACCGGCCTGGTTCAGGAGGGTGGGAGTAGGCAAGGTCGATTTTGCCAAAGCCATCGGGCAAACCGTTACCATGCAGGGAGTCCTCGCGAAGGATGACTCCCTTTGCGTGTACCCTCACAAAATCACGTTGCCTGACGGAAGTGCCTTGGAATTAGTGAATCCCGACGATGTCAAGTAATCAGTCGAGCGCTGTCAAGGAGAGTGCAGCATGAAATACAGTCTGTTTGGCGTGGTAACAACCGCCTTCCTGCTCCCCGTGTTTGCGGCTGCTCAGCAGAGTCCAGCGGCGAAGATTGGGCGCACGGCCGACGGCCATCCCGACCTGAGCGGGGTTTGGGCATTCGGGATCGGCCTGCCCGCCGGAGGCCTGAAAAAAGTCGTGAATGGATCGACGACCGTGAAGACCTTCGATCAGAGCGCACGGCGGCAGTCCCAAATCCCGGTCGCGGGTGCCCTTCCGTGGACACCGACACCCTCCTATAAGCCGGAGTTCCTGGACAAGGTGAAGTATCTGTCCGACAACGAGAGCAAGACGGACGAAGTTTTCTATTGCGGGAGGCCCGGCGTGCCGCGCATCGGCCCGCCGCGAAAGATCATTCAACTGCCAAACGAAATCGTCTTCTTCTACGAGGACATTTCTGGAGATCCATATCGCATCATTCCTACTGATGGCCGTGCGCATCGGAAGGACGCGAATCCCTCCTATTATGGAGACTCTGTCGGGCATTGGGAGGGAGATGTGTTGATAGTGGAAGTTAGCAATTTTGTTGACAGCACATGGTTCGGTGAAGACGGCTATTTCCACAGCGACGCCATGCACGTGATCGAGCGTCTCTGGCGCGACGGCGAAAACCTGGTATATCAGGCTACCGTGGAAGACCCGAAGGTTTTGACGAACCCGTGGACCAATTACCCGCGCGTTGTGAAGTCATCCACCGACCCCCTGGAGGAATCGCCCCGGTGTGTGGAAGACGATGGTAACCGGCTGCTTAACAACGACCATCATGGGCAGCGCTAGGAGCAACGGTCCAACATCAAAGATAATATCCGTTGGCCCAACGCAATCGGCACATCGCTGCCGCAACCGTCTCGGTTCGAGAAGAGCGGTGGCCATTCCGCCGGCACCGGCTCTGGCCGTTTGCGGCAAACCGGCGCACTTGGTCGTGGGCCCGGTTTGAGTTACGGACGGTTTGCAACCAAATCTGTTTCGAATTACGATTAGCGGCACCGATCGTCATCGGAAAGTCGCTCGGGCGCATCTGCGTCGGATGCCTCGCCTGGTACAGCGACAAGCGTAACGATATGGGCGGATGTCAAAAGCCAACCTCGCTGCCGGCGACGCCCGACATCATTTGTGTCTTGACGGCGTTCGATTTCCAAGTCAGTACCTGCCTCGCAGCGTGAGCGCCTCAATGTTGCGCAGAAATGTCGCCCGAATCGTCAAGGCGCCGTGCAAAGGGCTGCTCATCATCTTTATCCGGTTTCGAGCCGGCGGTATTGTTCGCGTTTCGACGAAGACCCGAAGGTCTCACCCAACGGGGTAGTGCGACGATCAACGAATGACGGGCCACACTTTCACCCGGGACGGGCACACTTTCCGGGTGGGCGATGTGGGAGTAATTGAACGAAATCGCTTCCGTGCGGATCATACGGGTTGCGTCGTTCCTGGATCGAAGCGCGCCGGTCAGGCTATAGCTGGCTGGCTCGAGCTTGGCGGCCGCGGGCGACTAGTCGCGTGACCAGAGAGGGGCATATAATGTGCAAGGTTTCAAGACTCTTAGAGCGCCTGAAGCGGAGGGGGAAGATGATCGGTCGAGGACTCATTAGTTGTTTGATCGCTGCAACAGGGTTCTTAAACGCACAGACCGCCAATCGACCGAGCACGGCGAGCGGAGAATGGCCCGCCTACGGCGGCGACCTGGGCAGTTCCAAATACTCACCACTAGACCAGATCGATAAGGATAATTTCTCGAAGCTGAGGATCGCTTGGCGAGCCAAGTCTCCCGACGCAACGCTGAGCATGACCATTTCTGGAGGCGAATGGACCGCGGATCCCCGCAGCATTTTTGCGGAGTTGAACCGTCTGGACCCCTCCCGCTGGCGAGACGGCGCCCCACCGTTCACATCAAATTTCAAGGCGACACCGCTGATGATCGCCGGTGTCCTGTATCTCAACTCGCCCTCGTCGGTAGCTACGGCGCTCGATGCGCGGACCGGGGTGACCAAGTGGGTTTATAATCCCAAAAGCTACGAATCCGGAACGACTACCATGAGTGCCCGCTGGAACGAGCGCGGTGTCGCTTACTGGACAGATGGAAAAGAAGAGCGAATCTTTTGGGGTACCGGCGACGGCCACCTCATCGCCGTCGACGCCAAGACCGGCCGTCCCCGAGACGACTTCGGCGATCACGGCCGCGTGGATCTGATGGAAGGGCTGCCCCGCGCCCAGCGCGGCGAGCGCGACTGGCTAAACGCTCTGACCTATTCGGTGCAGTCTCCTCCACTGGTGGTTCGTGATGTGGTGCTCACGCCGGCGTCGATCTCTTCCTACATCGTCAACAAGGAACAGATCCCCGGCTGGATCCGAGCCTTCGATGTCCGCAGCGGAAAGCTACGGTGGACGTTCCGGACCATTCCCCGGCCGGGCGACTACGGCATCGACACCTGGAAGGATGATTCCTGGGCTTACGCTGGGAAGGCGACGCCCTGGTCCATGATGAGTGCGGACGACGAGCTGGGCTACATCTATATTCCGACGAACACCACGGCACCCGATTATTACGGCGGGCATCGCCATGGCGACAACCTGTTCGCCGAGAGTGTCATCTGCCTGGATGTGGAAACGGGCAAGCGCGTGTGGCACTTCCAGACCGTCCACCACGGGCTTTGGGATTACGACAATCCTGCCGCGCCCACGCTCATGAACGTGAGCGTGGCTGGGAGGCCGGTAAAGATGCTCGCGCAGGTCACCAAGCAGGGATTCCTGTTCGCCTTCGATCGCGTGACAGGGAAGCCGATCTGGCCGATCGAAGAGCACTCCGTTCCCCAGTCGGACATCCCCGGCGAGGAGGCTTCTCTCACGCAACCCTTCCCCACCAAACCAGCGCCTTACGAATACCAAGGCGCCCTAGCGACCGACCTTGCGGACTTCACACCGCAAATCCACAGCTTGGCCGTGGCTGCCGTAAGAGGTTTCAGGCTGGGGCCGCTGTTCACTCCGCCATCGCTAGAAGGGACCATTCAGCGGCCGAGTTCGGGAGGCGGCGGAAACTGGGGTGGTGCGGCGGCCGATCCCGAGACCGGAATCCTGTACGTACCTTCCCGCAATGCATGGTCCGTTAACCGATTGGAGCTGCCGGATCCTTCGCATAAAGGAAATCTCCGATATATGGAATCGAAGAAAGGACCGCCGCAGATGCCGCAAGGCTTGCAGTTTTTCAAGCCGCCGTATTCACGGATGACCGCTATCGACATGAACACAGGCGAACACATCTGGATGACGCCGACGGGAAACGGTGATCGGCTGCGGAACAATCCCTTATTGAAGACTCTGAATCTTCCCCCGTTGGGTGGCGACAGCACGGCCGCTGGCCCGCTTCTGACCAAGACACTGTTGATTTACCCGCTCTCAGCCGGTGGTACCGACAATGGTCCACGCCTGGTGGCTTATGACAAGGCAACCGGGAAAGAGGTGGCTTCGGCGGACATTCCGGGAATCGCGATCGGTACGCCGATGACTTACAAGTTGGGAGATAAACAATACATCGCCCTCACGGTGAGTGGACCACCGGGAGGGGTGCCGGAGCTTGTCGCGTTGACGCTGCCGTAGTGTGGATCTGGTCTAAATATTCTTCAGTCATCAAGTTTTCGATGACGCTGCTTGGAGATTGTCCGCCCCGCTAATTGCCATGACGGTCAATTTGTTTCTGGAAATCAGCCTCGGCTCGTCTTCGGCGTTCTGATACGGGTCGCTCTACGCGGGAGGGAGCGCATGCACTCTTCGTCTCCAACTCTTTCGGGCATTCGGTGAACGGCTCCAGTCAAGGATTTGCACCATAGGAGCGCTCAGGCTGCGTCGCTCATGCCTCCGCAACGCTTCTTTCTCTGCACGGCAGGCCGTTCCATGTTCAACTAGGCATCGGTTCGAACCTGTT
>Ga0306923_10005964_pt1 | contig 11945 bp, 10 predicted proteins | sample sta12Can44000108_FD_203841 | JGI IMG/M metagenome (GOLD analysis project Ga0306923, IMG submission 203841) | Lab enrichment of tropical soil microbial communities from Luquillo Experimental Forest, Puerto Rico - statanox.12C.anox.44.000.108 (v2)... | ecosystem: Environmental > Terrestrial >...
CACTCGCGGGCACGATGTCCAAGTACCTCGTCGAGAGGATCGAGGGCACGCCCAACGTGGAGGTGCGGTATCGCAGCGAGGTGGTGGCCGGCCGGGGCGATGGGCACCTGGAGGGGCTGACCCTCGCCGACCGGGGCTCAGGCATCACGGAGGAGGTGTCATCGAGCTGGCTTTTCATCTTCATCGGCGCCACACCTCACACCGAATGGCTTGGCTCCGACGTAGCCCGCGACGATAAGGGGTTCATCATCACCGGCCAGGACCTCTTGGCGCCCGCCTATGTGCGGCACTGGCCGTTGCCCCGCCCCCCGTTCACCCTGGAGACAAGCGTGCCCGGCGTATTCGCGGCCGGCGACGTGCGGCTGGACTCCATGAAGCGGGTCGCGTCGGCCGTAGGTGAAGGCGCGATGTCGATTTACCACGTGCACCGCTACCTGGCCACGGTCTGATGCTTATCGACGAACTGGCCTCGCTCAGGCTCTTCGACGGCCTGACCCGCGACCAGCTCGCCGAGCTGATCGCGGGCAGTGCGGAGATCCGTATCGAGCCCGGCGTGGATCTGTTCCGCGAGGGTGAGCATGCGGACTACTGGTGGGTGCTCCTCGACGGGGCGATGGACCTCGTGCGCCACGTCGGCCGCGAGGACACCGTGGTGCGAAAGTGGGACGCGCCGGGCCATTGGGCCGGTGGATTCCGCGCATTCGATGAACACGGCGTCTATCTCGCGACCGGCCGCGGAGCGACCGCCGGGCGGGTGCTGCGGGTGCCGGCCGCGGTGCTCCGCGACCGGCTCAACGACTGGTTCCCGCTCGGCAGGCACCTCATCGAAGGGCTCTATGGCACCGCGCGATCGATCGAGTCAACGGTACGGCAGCGTGAGTCCCTCGTCACGCTGGGCAAGCTCGCGGCGGGTCTCGCTCACGAGATCAACAACCCGGCCGCCGCAACCGCCCGGGCGGTCGACGCCCTCGAGACCACGTGCCAGACACTGCTAGCGTCGCTCGCCCGGCTCGCCAATGAGGAGATCTCTGCCCAGCAGTTCGCCGCAATCGACACGCTGCGCCTTGAAGCCGGGCCTCAGGTGCCAGTCCAGGATCCGCTGATCCTGGCCGACCATGAGGACGCCCTGTCGGCGTGGCTTAGCCGGCACGGCATCGATCGTGAGTGGATCATCGCCCCGCCGCTCGCCGCCGCCGGGATCGACGTGGCCTGGTGCGAGCGGGCCGCCGCGGTGCTGGAAGGACCGGCTCTGGAGGCGGGTCTGGAGTGGGTGGCGAGCACGTTCTCCGTCGCCACTCTGCTGTCAGACATCAAGGAGTCGAACCGGCGTATCTCCGGGCTCGTCGCCGCCGTCAGGTCCTACTCACAGATGGACCGCGCATCGATGCAGCGGATCGACGTGACGGACGGCCTCGAAAGCACGCTGGTCATGCTCGGGCACAAGCTCCGCCCTGGCATCACGGTCGTGCGTGACTACGATCCCAGCGTCCCCGAGATCGAGGCGCACGCTGGCGAGCTTAATCAGGTGTGGACCAATCTCATCGACAACGCCATCGACGCGATGGACGGAGAAGGCACGCTGCGGCTGGTGACACGGGCCGAGGAGGACGATGTCGTCATCGAGGTCGGTGACACCGGCTCGGGCATGCCGCCGGAAGTGGCGGCCCGCGCGTTCGAGACCTTCTACACGACCAAGGAAGCAGGTAAAGGCACCGGTCTTGGTCTCGACATCGCCCAGCGCATCATCGTAGAGCGCCACGGCGGCACGATCACCATTGACTCCCAGCCAGGCAACACGGTGCTGCGCGTCCGCATCCCCGCCCGCCCGCACGCGGCCCGGGGGCAAGCGGCCAGCTAACCCGCTCCAGGCGGCTCGGCGAGCGCGCCTCCCCGGTCTGTCGCATAACGTTTGTTATGCGCCGTCGTAGGGGCGAACCCCGGCCGTCCCCGAGTCCGGTGCGGAGGCTGCTGCGCCCACCTGGCCGCCAGACGAATCAGGCGCTGCTGGTCGTGCTGCTGTTCGCCTTCGGCACCGGGGTCGCCACGGTTGCGATCGGCTCACCGGACGGGGCCTGGGTAGCCATCGGCCACGGGATCTGCGGAATGGCCGTGGTGCTGCTCATCCCGAGGAAGTCCCGGGTGGTGCGTGGCGGGCTGCGACGCGCGCGCCTAAGCCGGTGGCTGTCGCTGCTGCTGGCCGCGTTGGCGCTGATTACCCTCGCCGCGGGGCTCGGTTATGCCACCGGGCTGGTGCGCTCGATCGTCGGTCAGCCCGGGCTGTGGGTGCATATCGCGGTCGCCCTCACGCTGGTGCCTTTGGTGGTGTGGCACATCTGGGCCCGGGGCATCCGGGCCCGGGGCATCCGGCCGCGCCGGACGGATCTGTCGCGCCGGGCGCTGCTGCGAGCCGGTGCGGTGGCCGCGGGTGCGGTCGCGCTCTACGCGGCTGCCGAATCCGCGATTACCGGGCTCGCACTGCCAGGGGCTCGACGCCGTTTCACCGGCTCGTACGAGGTCGCGTCGTTCCAGCCAGAGGCGATGCCAGCGACCAGTTGGCTGCTCGACGCGGTGCCCACCATCGACCCGGATCGGTGGCGGCTGTCTATCAAGGACGGGCAAGGACGCCACGAGCTGACGCTGGCGCAGCTGACCGCGTACGACACCACGGTGCGGGCAACGCTGGACTGCACGTCCGGCTGGTTCTCCCACCAAGACTGGACCGGCCTGCCGCTGGACACGCTGCTCCACCGCGAGGGGAACGCGAACAGCGTGTACGTGCACTCGGTCACCGGCTACTGGGTCCGTTTCCCGATCCACGACATGGATCGCTTGCTGCTCGCGACGCAGGTGGGCGGTGCTCCCCTCTCCGCCGATCACGGATTCCCGGTGCGCCTCGTGGCTCCCGGGCGGCGGGGCTACTGGTGGGTCAAGTGGGTTGATCGCATCGAGCTAGAGGCCACACCGTCGTGGTGGCAGCCGCCGTTCCCCACCGGCTGACGCTACCGACGGCGGGGCTGCAGGGCGAGTGGGCAGTCAGGACGCCTTCCGCGGGCTCCGGGTTCTACTGGGGATCGGTGTAAGCATCGAGATCGCGGGCGGGAGCTGGATACAGCCGGTGGCGGGCGGGATGCATCAGTACGCACCAGATCAGGACGCGCAGGCGCCGCACGGGCCCGAGGTGGCTGGCGTTGCGGAGCACCCGTCGCGTCCATGACCCGTTCAGGACGGTCCATTCCAGCTTGCTGGCCGTTTGCCGTGGGCTGCGCGGTGGCTGTGTCTGAGGCCTGACTGGGTGGCTTTCCCGGTACTGGTGATCGGCCAGTGCCGCTGCGGCGTGCACGGCGGCCTCCAGCAGCTGGTCGGCGGGCAGGCGAGCGGGCGCGACATAGTGGCTGGTGGCGGGCAGCGGAAGCAGGTCGTGCAGGTCACCGACGATGTGGTACTTGGAATCGCGCAGGGCCGCCATCAGGATTTGCGCTTGTTCGTTTGCCCAGGCCAGCTGGTCGGGAGGCAGGGCCAGGCGCGGCTGGAGCGGCCGGGCGCTCAGCACGTTCTGCGCAAGGATTCGCTTGATGTTCCGGGTGTAAAACCACTCGGGCATGCCGTCTGACAGCGCCTCGTTCATCCGGCGCAAGAACTCGGCTTCTGCCGGCCCCAGCGAGCCATTGACACGTGCTGCCGGGACGTCGATGCCGCGGGAATCGATTCCCACCACGGAGGCGAACCGTGCCCAGAGCGCCCCGGCCGGTGCCTGCGGTGGCACGGTAATGACATGTACGTGGTCCGGCGGGATGTGCCGCGACCACATCTGGAGGATGGCTAGCGTGTCATGGGCTGCCCAAAACCACGACCGGCGGCGCCGGTCAGCGGCCGGTGCGGCGTCGATGACGCCTGCCAGCCACTGTTCCCAGGGAACCGTGCCGCGGCACTTGACAGTCTCCTGCCACTCGGTAGGCAGCAGGCTGGCGATGTCGCGCACGGTGAGGACGACGTGCACCTCGGCCGGAAGCAGTGACCGGATGCCGCGGTCGGCCTGAGGCGGGTTGCATGCCGCCAGTACCTCATCGGAGATAGCCACGGTCCCGCGCGCCTGCAGCGCCTGGCCGGTCAGGACCTCCCACTCGCCGGTCCACGGAGCGGCCGGATCACCGGCCAGCCGCGGAGCCTCCCGCAGGTCGCGGCTTGCACGATTATGATCTCGATGACTGTAGCCAGGCAGCATGACGCCCTGGGCAGCCAGCCGGGCGCGGTTAGCCCACATGGCCTGCTGCACGAACGTAGTGCCCGTTTTCGGCTCGCCGATGTGCAGGTAGATACGGGGCTCGCGAGCGCGGGGCCCGCGGCTTCTCCGGCCGGGTCGCGCCCGGCCTGACTTATCGCTCAACGTCAACGCGACACCTGATCCGCTTGCCGGCGTACCAGCGCCTTACGGTCACAGAACAGCCATGGACAAGCAAGGCAACGGCAATGGTAGCGGCCTGGACCTGAAGTGGCCCGGGGTTTCATCAAGGTCTCCACCGAACCCGGGGCGAACCCGCTCCGGTCACCAGCGGCCTGAACGCCGCCCGATCAGCGGGTGTGCCGCTGAGTTCGCCGCCGGTGCCGGTAACGGACACCTTGGTCCATCTGCGCCACTATTACCGCCTTCGCGGCGAACCGAGCGGTGGGAATGCCACGTACGGCCACAGTCTGGGTGCGCCCATCAGTAGGCTAACCAAGCCACGGCCGCAGGCCGTGCTGGACCAGGATCGTTCGGACTGTCCGCCGACAAGCCGAGCGCTGAGGGGTTGCCTGTGCCAGGCGAACACGCATCACAATACGAGCTGCCCGGCTACGGTCATGCGGCGGACGATGGTGCAGTGGCTCAGCAAGGCGCAGCGCCTCCGCTGCCCGCCAGTTCGGAGGGTTCCGCCGCCCAGCACAACCGGGCCGCCGCGCCACATGCCCCGGTCACCACACCTGACACGCCGGCCGCCGTGCCACAACGCCGGCCGGGTTGGCTTGCCTGGCTGCCTCCCTCTGCCCGCCTGGGCTTGCCGGTCTTCGCGGTCTCGCTGGTCCTGCTCCTGGTCCGCTTTTTGCTGCCCAGCCCGGTGGGCCAGGCCGATAACCGCGATGGGCCGCGGCTGATGTGCAACATGGGCCTGGGGCCGGCCAGCCCTCAACGGCATCACCGGTACTTCGATTACGCCTACTTCGACTATGTGCCAAGCCGGGCCGCATGCGCCGGCCGCCACCTGTACCCCTCATCTGAGCTGGTGCCGCTGCAGTTGGCCAAGGTGCTGACGCCGGTGTTCGGGCTGCCCGGCTCGGTGAACCTGATCGCGCTCGGGGTGATCTTCTGCGTGATCGCCTCGGCTGGGATCGCGCTGCTGGCGGTGGGGCTGCGGATGCGGCCGTGGGCTCAGCTAGTGGTGGTGGCGGCCGCCTGGGTGATCGTGGCCGATGCAGCGTTTTTCGACGTTTTCGCCAGCCCGTTCAGCGAGCCCGCCGCCTTGGTCGGCTTGCTGCTGGCCGCCGCCGGGGTGCTGTATCTGGGCCGGCGCGGGCCCGCGGCCGTCCTCGGCTTGGTACTGGCCGGGACGGGCGGATTCCTGGTGATCTTGTCGAAGGAGCAGTACCTGATCCTGGCCGCGCCGATCTGCCTCACCCTGATCCTGGCCAGCGCCGGCCGCGGCCGGGGGATGCGGCGGTTCCTGACCCGGCAAACGGCCGCAGCCACCGCCGTCGCCGCAGTCCTCGCCCTGCTCACTGTCGGCTACCTGCGCTGGGATTACACCAGCCGCTACGGAGCACGGCTGCACCAGATCCAGGCCGTGGACATGATCTTCACCGACATTGTCACCACCCCCGCCGACGCCCCGGCCGGACTGCGCGCGCTTGGCCTGCCCGCCAGCTGGGCGAAGTACGCCGGGCACTACTACTGGGACACCGGCTCGGTCCGATCCGACCCGCTGTACAGCCGTTATGCGGCAAAACTCAGTACTGGCAACATCGCCCACTACCTGCTGACTCATCCCGGCGCCACGATCAGGATCGGGCAACAGGCAGCCAACTTCGCACAGGCATACCGGGTCCGTGCGCTCGGTGACTACCCGCCGACCGCCGGGTACCCACCTCACACCTCCGAATCCCGGGTGGTCGTAGTCACCTGGCTGATGAATCAGCTCCCGCGCGCCGGCCTGATGCTGTACCTCCCGTTGTGGGCCGCGATGACGGCGGCCGGGCTCATTGCGCTACGCCGACGGCGAGGTAAGCCCTGGCACCGGGACGGCGCCGCACTCGTCCTATGCATGGTGGGATGCGCGCTGGCCGCGTTCATCCCGCCGGCCTTCTTCGCCGGCATCTCCACCACTAGGCACATGGTCGTCGCGAATCTTGCCACCGCGCTCGCATTGGTGGTCGCTGCCGCGCTGACCGGGTCAATGGCCCGCCAAGCCGTGACCACCAGATGGGACCATCCCGCGCCGTAGAACGGCCGCGTCCGTGGACCGGCGGGGCGCGAAGATAGGCCTGCAGGCAGCCTTCGTGCATCTGATCTACAACGTTTAGCGATCATAGTGATCTACGTGATACCGGTCCTGCGCCCCGTGCCCCTGTTCTGCGCCCAAACCTTCGCCCGCATCGCGGCCGAGCGCAAGTGGGTCATCGCCGTCTGGCTCCTCACCGTCTTCATCGCGCTGCCCGCCCTGGTCATCATCCTGGTAAGCGTGCTCTAAACCGGCTCGATTACGCGTCGGCCATGACCCTCAGGATGACACGGCGATGCGTGTGGGCGGCCGCCACAAGGACTGCGGCAAGCTCATCCTCGCGTAGCTCCTCCGCGGCCTGCACGATGATCACCAGTGGCTCATCGGTGTCGGCGGCGTGCCGCACAACGTCTTCGACCTGCTGTCTCTCGCGGATCAGCGCCTCGGGTGACAGCACGGACATCACGACCTCGCCGCCTTCCGGCGGCCCAAGACGCCCCTCTGCGTCTCCCGCAACGTGATCGAGTGCTACTCGGCCGCTCGTTACGCTCGGCGGCGGGGCGGCGCGGAAGTGGCGATCAACCGCGCCGTCACGTGGCAATTGCACAATGAGGCTGGTCTCGCTGATCATGGCTCCGCCAGCCTATCGCGTGGCCGTCCCGCGCTCTGTGGACGCATCGGTCACCGCATGCATCCCCTGCGGCTGCCCGCACAGGCACACAACGGAGAACCGGCCGGAAGGTGATGCGGCTCGGTGGTCAGTGGGACCGGTACCAGGCGACAGTTCGCTGTACTGCGTCGCGGTGCGGGGTGGGCTCCAGGTGGCCGAATGCGGCTTTGAATTTGCTGGCGTCGATGACGAAGGGCGCGCGGAACTGGTAGGTGGTCTCGCGCATCTCACGCAGCAGCGGCGAGAAGATGCCCGCGACCGCGAGCAGTGCCGGGGTGGCGATGCTCGCGCGGACCGGGACCGGCTGCCCGGCGGCCTGGGCGATCATGTCGAAGAACTGCTGGGCAGTCAGCGGCTCGGCCGCTGGCAGATGCCAGACCTGCCCGTCTGCTTCGCGGCGGTCCGCGAGAACCAGCAGCCCGCGGGCGATGTCAGGCAGGTAGTGGAAGGTGTGCGGCTGGTCGAGGCGCCCGGGCCATTGCGGCCTCTTTCCGGCGAGGATCCGCCCGAAGACCGTCTGGCCTGCGGCCGAGGCGGTTCCGTGCGGGCCGTAGTAGTCCGAAGCTCGTCCGATCGCGACCCTCGCCCGGCCATCGCGGTGCGCGGCTAGCAGCTGGGCGGCCATCTCGGCCCGGATCCGGCCTTTGCGGCCGTGCGCGGCAGCGGGCAGGTCTTCACGCAACGGCCCATCCACCGGCCCGTAGGCGTACAGGTTGTCGGCGAACACCAGCTTGGCACCGCTGGATTCGGCTGCGCCCAAAATGGAACTGGTCAGCGCGGGAAACAGCTCGGGCCACTGGGTATACGGCGGGTTCGCGCAGTGATAGATCACAGAGGCGGCGGCTGCCATGCGGGCCGCCTGGGCCGGATCCGATGCGTCGGCCGCCGCACCCTGCGCCCCCTCGGGTGCCTGCCCACTGCGGCTGACTGCCCGTACCCTGCGGCCGGCGCGCACCAGCTCACCCACGACGGCGCCGCCGATAGCACCGGTGGCGCCGAAAACCACGTGCAACGGACCGCCCGGTTCGGCCATTGTGATGCTCCTTCCCCTGGCGCTCAGCGCCCGGCGCCGAATATCCACGAACTCTTCCACCAGCACGCTCCGCGAGGGACCACATGCCGGAGCAAGTGCGAGATTCGCGCTTCGGCATGGCTTATCGCGGTCTCTGAGCGCAGCACGTCCTGGGCCGGGTCATCGGGTGGTCAGGGAATGGATGGCGTCATTGAGGTAGGCACGCCGCCCGGCCTTGGTTGCGGGCAGGACGGCGGGGGTTGAGTGGGCGAGCTGGCCATGCCCGAGGTAGGCGCTGTAGGCCAGGAGCGCGCGCCGGCGGGCTTCGGCCACGGGGAATCCAAGGCGCCGCAACACCGTGGCGATCAGGTCGAGCCGGGCAGCGGTGACCCGCTCCAGCGCCGGCGCGACCGCGGGGTGAGCGGCGCTGGCCAGCAGCGCCGGGCCTACCCGGTCCTGCTCGGCGCGCCCGATCACGTCGGCCACCAGGCGCCGGAACTGGCTGGCCGGCGCGTCGTGGGCGGCGGTAATCTCCGCGACCACATCGGTGGTCGTCTCCTTCTCCCAGCGCCCGATGGCGGCCTCAAGCAGTGCGTCCCGGTTTTCGAAGTGCCAGTAGAAGCTGCCCTTGGTGGCGCCCAGGCGGGCGGCGAGCGGTTCGACCCCCACCGCAGCCAGGCCGCCGTCCGCGATCGCGGCCAAGGCAGCGGTGATCCAGTCGTCGCGGGTGAGCCGGCGCCGGCCGCTTGCCTTCTGCGCTGCCATGGCCATACGCTACCGTATGGAACTGCCATACGGTAGCGTATGGAAGCTGTCAGAAGGAGGCGGCGATGGGTGCTGGCCGGTACGACGTGATCGTGGTGGGGGCACGGGTGGCCGGCGCGGCCACCGCGATGCTGCTGGCCCGGCAGGGGCTGCGGGTGCTGGCGGTGGACCGGGTCTCGTTTCCCTGCGACACCATCTCTTCCCATCAGCTCCAGGTCCCGGGCGTGGCGCTGCTGCAACAGTGGGGCCTTTTGGGCAGTCTGACGGCGGCGGGCACACCGCCGACCCGCCGGGTGCGGTTTGACGCCGGTGGCGGCATGGTGGTGAACGGGCAGTTCCCCGCCTACGAGGGCGTCGACGCCCTGTACAGCCCGCGGCGGACCCTGCTCGACACGATCTTGGTCGAGGCGGCGCGCGAGGCGGGGGCGGAGGTCTGGGAGAACTTCCGGGTGACGCAACTGACGGGCTCGGGCAACCGGGTCACCGGGATCCGGGGCAGCGCCCGCGGCCGCCCGGAGGCGACCCAGACCGCGAGCCTGGTGATCGGTGCAGACGGGAAGCGGTCGCTGGTGGCCAGCGCGGTCGGTGCGCGGCGGTACCGCGAGCGGCCAGTGCGGTCGTTTGCCAGCTATTCGTACTGGTCTGGGCTTCCGGTTTCGGGCGGCGAGCTGTACCAGCGGCCGGGCCGCGCGGTGGCAGTCTTCCCCACCAACGGCGAGCTCACCATGGTGTACGTGGCGGCGCCGATGACCGAGTTCGCGTCGGCGCGCGCTGACCTGGAGGGTCATTACCTGCGCACGCTTGACATGTGCGGCGATCTGGGCGAGCGGGTCCGCAGCGGCAGCAGGGCGGAGCGGCTGCGCACCACGCCCGACCAGCCCAACACGTTCCGGTGCTCGCATGGGCCCGGGTGGGCGCTGGCAGGGGACGCTGGCGTGGTCATGGACTCGATCTCGGCGCAGGGGATGACCAACGCGCTGCGCGACGCCAGCTACCTGTCCGCTGCCGTCACCGCAGGGCTGGGCGGCAGCCGGCCACTGGCCAGCGCGCTGCACGACCATCAGCGCTGCCGCGACCGGGCCATCCGCGGCATGTACGACTTCACCCTCGGCCTCGCCGCCTTCTCCCCGCCCAGCCCTGCCCAGCGGCTCTTCCTCGCCGCCGTCGCCGCCGACCAGCAGGAGACCGACCGGTTCCTCGGCGCCTTCGCTGGCATCGTGCCGCCCGGCGACTACTTCACCCTCGGCACCGTGGTGCGCGTCCTCGGCTCGCGGGGTGTCCGCAAGCTCACGGCAGCGGCGAGTCAGGTCATGCCCTCAGGAGGTCACGGTCACGGTCACGGAGGCACTGAATCCGCGGCCGGTCGAGGGTTGCGTGGTCCAGCCCTGGAGGGTATAAGTGCCGGTCGCCGTAGGGCTCAGGGTCAAGGTATAGGTCTGCGTCTCCTGCCCGGCGAGCAAGAGGAAGCTGCACGTCGCCGAGCCCGCGATACGGCAGATCCCGGTACGCGGCGGTTTGGAGCTGACCACGGTGAAACCCAGCCGGCGGATGCCCACGGTGATCCCGGGCACCTGGGTGCTGCCGAGGTTGATCGCGCTCTCGGTCACGGTGAAGGTCGACCCCATCTTGACGGTCGAGGCCGATGCTGCCAGCGCACCGGTGAAATCCCCGTTCGCAGCATGGGCCGACGGCGCGGCGGCCAGCAATCCTGCGCCAGCGAGCGCGGCTACGGCGGCTAGCCGGGCGGCGCGCATGCCCAGCCGGGTGCAAGCCGATCCGGTCCTGCCTGCGGTCTCGCCCATCATCCTCACCTTTTCTGATCATGCTGTGTCACCGAGGACCCCGCGCCGCCATGGGGTGCGCGCCCTGTGCTGGGCGCACTCACCACCCCGGCCTGACGGTGCGCGATCTCCCGCCTGACATCCGTTATAGAACGTCCGGGTTCCATGTGAAAGAGCGTGATGTCCGGCGGCCCGGCCGCACGGGACACTCAGAGCGGCCAGACGGCCGCGTCGCCAGCCGCACAACACCGATATTTCGGGCTGGACGGCTTGGGTCCGGCAGGACACTGCCAAGCGGAACGGTCTTGCCAGCGGCGGTGCCCATGTCAACACTGGGACTGTGGGCCAAGAGTCCGTCCGCGAGTTCATCCAGCGCCTCACCGATGCGGCTGGCAATCTGCCCGACGGCGTGGACAGCCCTGTCGAGCTAGCCATTTGTGACGGCAGAGACCTGCAGTTCATCACCCGGGTAGACGTGAGTGTGTGGACCACCGTCCCCGACAGCGGCCCGCTGCAGTCATATGTGCTGATCCGCCCGCACGATCACCCCGGCGACAGTCCCGGCCCGCGAACACGAGGCGCCGCCGCACACGCCGATGAAGAACTGCGCTGGCTCACCGAACACGATGACGACTGAACTGCCACCCTCTGCCTGACCATGCCGCCAGCGCTCGCAGGCGGGGCGGGCTGCGCCCGCGCCCGTGCGCTGAGATACCCCGGGTTCTGGACGGGCTCATCGCCGCGGGCGGGTGGATCCGGTCGAAGTCATGCTACGGGCGCTCGTGCGCCTCTACGCTGGCGCCATGGCCGATCACCTTGTTCCTCCGTACGGTGGTGTCCTGGTCGACGGCGTCGTGGATGACGAGCGCGCCTTTGAGCTGCGCAAGGCGTCCACCCACTGGCCGTCCTGGGATCTCACGCCACGCCATCTATGCGACCTCGAACTCTTGTTGTCCGGTGCGTTCTCGCCGTTGCGCGGGTTCCTCGGCAGCGCCGACGTCGCGTCGGTCTGTGCTGATATGCGGCTGTCCGACGGAACGCTCTGGCCGATACCAGTGACACTCGACGTCCCCGACGATCTGGCCACCCAGGTCGGCCCGGGTGCCTCCGTGGCCCTGCGTGACCCCGAGGGAGTGATGCTGGCGGCGCTGCACGTCGAGGAGGTTTACCGGCCCGACCGGCGGGCGGAGGCCCAGGGGGTCTTCGGGACGACCGACCCCGCCCACCCGGGCGTCGCCCACCTGCTC
>Ga0306923_10005967_pt1 | contig 11943 bp, 11 predicted proteins | sample sta12Can44000108_FD_203841 | JGI IMG/M metagenome (GOLD analysis project Ga0306923, IMG submission 203841) | Lab enrichment of tropical soil microbial communities from Luquillo Experimental Forest, Puerto Rico - statanox.12C.anox.44.000.108 (v2)... | ecosystem: Environmental > Terrestrial >...
GATGGAAAGGTGGAAGGGTTCAGGGCCTCGGAGGTAAAACCGGCCGGCGTCTTCGGGATGGTCGGCATCCGGAACGGGGACGTACTGCTCCGGATCAACGACTTTCCCATCGATTCGCCGGAAAAAGCCATTCAGTCCTTCGTTTCCCTGAAGGGACAGAGCAGGATCAAGCTCGATCTCATCCGGGACGGTCAACCGACGACGTTTACGTATGACATCAGGTAGATGTACAGGTAAAGGTAGAGAAAAAACCGCACCTTTATCTTTACCTGCCTTTAAGTGGAGGCCCCATTGACCAGACGACTCTCGACATTCATTACCGCACTGGTGATGCTGTGCACCCTGCTGGCGCCACTCCCGGCCGCAGCCAAAGGGGTAGTGCTGAACTTCAGCGACGTGGACATCTCCACCATGGTGAAGTTCATCAGTGACCTGACAGGAAAGAACTTCGTCCTGGATGACCGGGTGAAGGGAAAGATCTCCGTCTACTCCCCGAGCAAGCTCACCCCCGACGAGGCGTTCAACCTCTTCACATCGGTCCTGGAACTGAAGGGGTTCACTCTCATCAAGGTCGGAAAGATATACAAGATCATCCCGACCGCCGCTGCCAAGCAATCCGGCATGAAGGTCCTGACCGACGGAGTACGGGGGCCGGTGAACGAGGCATACGTGGCCCGGGTCATCGAACTGGAGCACATCGCGGCGCAGGAAGCGGTAACCTTCCTCCAGCCCGTCGTTTCCAAGGACGGCTACATCTCCTCCTTCGGCCCCGCCAACATGGTGCTGGTGGTCGATTCGTCCCTGAACATCCAGAAGATCCTCGGCATTCTGGAGATGATCGACACCGACCAGCGGCGCGACAAGGCGGAATTGGTCTTTCTGAAGAACGCCGGCGCCGAAGGCGCGGCAAAAGTGATCCAGGAATGGCTGAAGAGCAAGGACAAGAGCGTAAAAGCCGCGGGACAGGGCGCCGGAGGCATCGTCGTTCCCGACATCAGGCTGAATGCCCTGGTCGTCTTCGGCAGCGACAAGGACAAGGCGGACGTTAAAAACCTGGTCGCCATGCTCGACGTCGTCCCCCCCTCCACCAGCAGCAAGGTTAACGTCTACTACCTCGAAAATGCCGACGCCACCGATGTCGCCAAGGTGCTCGACGGGGTCGTGAAAGGCATTTCCGCGGCCACTCCCGCCACCGTTCCGGGGCAAGCTGCCGCAGCACCCCAGCAGTCCCCCTTTGAGGGGGGGAAGATCACCATCACCCCCGACAAGGCAACCAACTCCCTGGTGATCATGGCATCCCCCAACGACTACCAGAACCTCCTCTCGGTGATCCAGAAGCTGGACAAGAGGCGTCGCCAGGTGTTCGTCCAGGCGGTAATAGCGGAGATATCCCTCGACAAGCTGAAGGACCTTGGCCTGCAGTGGGGCCTGTTCGGCGCCGCTTCGGACGGCAAGTATGTCAGCGTGGTAGGGACATACGATCCGCAAAACACTCTCAGCCAGCTTTTTTCTGTCCTGCAGGGTTTCAGCCAGGCTGGCATTACCCTGCCGACAAGCCTGGGAAACACGCCGATGAACTTTGCAGCGGTGCTCCATGCGCTCTATGCCAATGACGCGACAAATATCCTCTCCACCCCGACAATCCTGACAGCGGACAACAAGGAAGCGTATATAACCGTCGGCGAGAACGTACCGCTGCTCACCACAAGCACCGTCATTACCGGTGGCGCTACCCAGCAGTCGGTGGAACGGAAGGACGTCGGCATCACCCTAAAAATTACCCCGCAGATCAGTGAGGGAGAGTACGTCAAGCTCGACATCGACCAGGATATCTCCGCGGTGACGCCAAACAAAGGGCAAGCCACCGATATCGTTCTCTCGACACGCAAGGCGAAGACCTCGGTCGTCGTAAAGGACAAGGATACCGTGGTGATCGGCGGGCTGCTTCAGGACCAGGATATCGAGACCGTCAACAAGATTCCGCTGTTGGGCGACATTCCCGGCCTCGGCTGGCTCTTCAAGAACACCCATAAGGAGAGGACCAAGACCAATTTGCTGATCGTCCTCACACCACGGATCATCCGCAGTGCAGCGGATATGGCTGATGTAACGGTCACCCAGAAGCAGAAGTTCGGCGAAGCGGTGCGCATGGACCAGCCGTTCAGCCTCGACAAGGAGCTCCAACTCAAGCCATGACCGTGAACGCAGAACTGGAAAAAATCGCCGAACGGCTAGGCCTCCCTTTCCAGGCCGAGATCGAAGACAGCCGGGTGGAGACCGCCCTGCTCGCCCGACTGCCGTTGGCATTTGCCAGGGGAAACCTCCTTCTGCCGCTGCGGGAGGAAGACGGGAGGCTCCTCGTGGCCGTTGCCGATCCCGCCAACCTCCTTGTCCTTGACGAGGTGCGCGGGGTGTTCGGCATGCCGGTCCAGGGGGTCGTGGTACCGCGCGAGGCTCTCCTGGAGGCGGTGAACCGGCTCTACTCCAGGATGTCCGGCTCGGCCCAGGAAGTGGTGGAAGAGCTGGAAGGGGTGGACCTCTCCACCATCGCCACCGAGCTCGCCGTACCGAAAGACCTCCTGGAGCTGACCGACGAGGCCCCCGTGATCCGCCTCCTGAACTCGATCATCTTTCAGGCGGTGAAGGAACGGGCAAGCGACATCCACATCGAGCCGTTCGAGCGGGAACTGGAGGTGCGGTTCCGGATCGACGGGCTCCTCTACAAGATGCTCTCGCCGCCGAAGGTCGTGCAGGAGGCGCTGATCTCCCGGGTAAAGATCATGGCGGGGCTGAACATCGCCGAGAAGAGGCTCCCCCAGGACGGGAGGCTCAGGGTGATCGTCGCGGGCAGGGACGTGGACATCCGGGTCTCGATCCTCCCCACCTTCTTCGGGGAGCGCGTAGTGCTGCGTCTCCTGGACAAGCAGCGGGGGGTGATCTCGCTCGCCGACATCGGCTTCGCCGCCGCCGACGTCCGGACCATGGAGCGGTTGCTCGCCCGGACAAGCGGGATCGTCCTGGTCACGGGACCTACCGGGAGCGGCAAGACCACCACTCTCTACGCCGCCCTCTCCAGGATCAACTCGCCGGAAAAGAACATCATCACCATCGAGGACCCGATCGAGTACCAGCTGAAGGGGATCGGGCAGATCCAGGTCAACGCGAAGATCGACCTCACCTTCGCCAATGGGCTCCGCTCGATCCTGCGCCAGGACCCGGACATCATCATGGTGGGGGAGATCCGGGACGCGGAGACCGCCGAGATCGCCATGCAGGCATCCCTCACCGGCCACCTGGTCCTTTCCACCCTCCATACCAACGACGCGGCCACGGCGGTGACGCGGTTGATCGACATGGGGGTCGAGCCGTTCATGGTGGCATCGACCCTCTCCGCGGTCCTCGCCCAGCGGCTGGTCAGGGTGATCTGTCCCCACTGCAAGGAAGAGTACAAGCCGGAAAGGGAGTACGCCGGCATTGTCCTCCCCGAGCGCCTCTACCGGGGTCGCGGCTGCGACAAATGCTTCAACCTCGGGAGCATCGGGCGGGTCGGCATCTACGAGCTGCTGCTTATCGACAGCGAGCTCACCTCCATGATCATCCGCCAGACCCCCGCCGGGACCATCAAGGAGTATGCGGTTTCCCGCGGCATGCGGACGCTGCGCGAGGATGGCCTGGCCAAGGCGGCTGCCGGCATCACCACCATCGAGGAGGTGCTGCGGGTGACCCAGGAGGAGTATGCCGAGCTTTCGGTATAGCGCATACGGCCGCGGCGGCGGCGAAGTGACCGGCGTCGTCGATGCGGACAGCCTGCGGGCCGCCCGGGAGCGACTGAAAAAGGACGGCCTTGTCCCCCGCACCATCGTCCCGGCGGAAGAGGCAGCTGTCGCGGGACCGTTGAAGGCTCTGCGCCGGCGCGTTCCCCTGCCGGAGTTGTGCCTGATGACCAGAAGGCTCGCGACGCTGCTCGGCTCGGCGGTGCCGGTGTACGAAGCGGTCGCCACACTGTACGCCCAGGAACGCCCCGGGGAGCTGAAAAACATCCTCGGTCGGGTGCGGGACCGGCTGGCCGAGGGGGCGGGCCTTGCCAAGGCCTTGGCCTCCGAGCCCCGCGTGTTCGGAGACAGCTACGTGAGCATGGTGGCTGCGGGCGAGGCGAGCGGCGCTCTGGACGTGATCCTGGAGCGGCTTGCCGAGTTTCTGGAGGACCAGGACGCGGTCCGGAGCAAGGTCGTCACCTCGCTCGCCTACCCCATCCTGATGGTGGTGGTCGGCGCCGGGGTCATGATGTTCCTCCTCGGCTTCGTCGTGCCGAAGATCGTCACGATCTTCGAGCAGAGCAAGGCAGCCCTGCCGCTGATCACGGTCGTTCTGATCAAGGTAAGTCGCCTGGTGCAGAGGGGGTGGTGGGCGCTCTTGCTGCTCGCCGGTGCGGCGGTGTACACCTACCGGAGGCTGGCAGGAGGGGAAGAGTTCCGGCACCGCCGGGACCGGTTTCTTCTCCGGCTCCCGCTGATCGGAGCGCTCTGGCAACGGCTGGTCCTTTCCCGCTTCGCCAAGGTGCTGGGGCTTCTCCTGGTGAGTGGTGTCCCGGTCATAAAGGCGATGGACATCACCAGCGCCGCGGTAGTCAATCGGGAATACCGCGCCTTGCTGTCCCGGGTGAAGGAAGAGTTGATCGAGGGGGGAAGCCTTTCCGCCGCCCTCGGGCGAAGCCCCCTCTTCCCGCCGCTCCTGGTTCACATGATCGGCGTCGGCGAGAAGAGCGGCGAGTTGGAACGGATGCTGACCAAGGCAGGAGACGCCTTCGAGCGGGAGTTCGAGGCACAGGTGACCCGGTTGATGGCACTCCTTGAGCCGCTGCTCGTACTCGGGATGGGGGTCTGCGTCGGACTGGTGGTGGTGGCGGTCCTGCTCCCCATCTTCGAGCTGAATCAGTTGATAAAATAAATGTTCAAGGTTCAAGGTTCAACACTAAAGACCCGATTCTCCTTTTTTCAACGTTGAACCTTGAACTTTGAACCTTGAACAGAGAATTTTTGGAGGTCGTCCATGAAACATTCATTGCGTGACAACCGCGGCTTCACCCTCATCGAGATCATGGTGGTGATCGTCATCCTGGCCATGCTCGCGGCCTTGATCGGCCCGAGGATCATGGGGCGTTCCGACGACGCCAAGATCGCCGATGCCAAGGTGCAGATCAAGAACATCGAGACCGCCCTGAAGCTCTACAAGCTGGACAACGGCACCTACCCCACCACCGAGCAGGGGCTCCAGTCCCTGGTGGAGAAGCCGACCGTGGGGCAGATCCCGAAAAACTACCGGGCGGAAGGGTACCTGGAAAGCAAGAAGCCCCCCAAGGACCCGTGGGGGAACGATTACCTCTACCTCTCCCCGGGGGAGCACGGCGACTTCGACATCTGCTCCTACGGCGCCGACGGCGTCAAGGGGGGAGAAGGGAAGGACGCGGACATCTGCAGCTGGGACCTTCGCTAGCGACTGTTCAATGTTCTATGTTCAACGTTCAAAGTTAATAGCATTGCAGCGCTAACTGCTACCTGTCAGCCCAACATGACGTTAAAGAAACCTAGAACCTTGAACATTGGACCGAGAACAGCCTTTAAAGGCGGCTTCACCCTGATCGAGATGGTGGTGGTGCTGGTCGTCATTTCACTGGTGGCGGTGCTCGTCCTCCCCCTCCTCCCCTCGACCGACGCCGCAAACCTGCGCAGTTCGGCGCGGCGGCTTTCAAGCGTCATCAGGTACCTGGGGGACCGGTCGGTCACCACAAAAACCCCGTACCGGATGCTGCTGGACCTGACCGACAACACCATCGCCGTGAAGAAGATCGTCAACGGCGAGGAAGCTCCCCCCGACGATCCCTTTTTTGCCGGCAAGCTGCTTGCGGAAGGGGTATCCATCGAGGATGTGGAAATCCCCCGGCTCGGGAAGCTGAGCGAGGGAACGGTGAGCGTCGATTTCGGGGTTGCCGGCCTCGGTGAGTTCGTCATCATCCACCTGAAAGGGACAAGGGATGACCATTTCACGGTGACGGCCATCCCCGACGGCGGGCGGGTCGAGGCTCAGGAAGGGTACCAGGAGATGAAGCTGTGAAGGGGGGGGCTGCGGGGTTTACGCTGCTGGAGGTGATGATCGCCCTTGCCATCATGGCAGGGGTGATCATGACGGTCATCAGCTCCTTCAACTACCACCTGTCGGTGGTCAACCGCGACCGGGAGGAGACCATCGCCATCCTCCTCGCGCGGGCAAAGCTGGACGATCCCGGCTTCAACAAGAGCCAGTCCGCAAAAGGGACCTTCGCCCCCGACTGGCCCGACATCGCCTGGGAGACCGTTGTCACGCCCGCGGAGATTCCGGGAGCGGGCGGCCTCTTGAACCAGTTGACCCTGACGGTCTCATGGGATGCGGAACGGAGAAAGCTTGCCCTCGTCCAATACGTGGCGAAATAAGGGGTTCACCCTGCTGGAAGTGCTGGTGGCACTCCTGCTCCTGGTCATCCTCAGCGGCGCCCTGTACGGCACCTATTTTTCCCTGATGCGCGGCCGCGAGACGGCGATGGCGAAAATGGATGCACGCCGGGAACTCTCCGTAACCCTTGACCAGCTGCGCCGGGAGCTCTCGGCCGCCTTTTACAACACCCAGAACCAACGGCTCCATTTCGTGGTCGAGGACCGGGACTATTTCGGCAAACCCGCCTCGACTCTCGACTTCACCACCATTGTACCCCCCCGCAGCGACAGCCTGATCGCGTCGGACCAGGTACAGGTGGTCTACAAACCAGTGGAAAAGGAGCAGAAGATCCTGCTGACGCGGCAGGCACGGGACCTCTACGTTACCGTCGATCCTGTACCCTACCCGCAGATGGAAGAGTTGGAGGGATTCCTGGTAGAGTGCTCGTCGGACGGCTCGAAATGGGTCAAGAGTTGGGACACGAAGCTTAACACCGTTCTTCCCAAATACGTCCGGATCACCATCAGGCAGAAGGAAGGGGAAAAGACCGTGGACTTCTCCGCCATCGTCAGGCTGGAGATGGCGAGTTGAAGGACCAGCGGGGCTTCGCCCTTGTCATAACACTGCTGGTGACCGCCCTGCTCGTGGCGCTGTCCGCCGAGTTCGTGGACGAGGTGTTTGTCGGCACCTCCGCCCGGCAAAACTTCATCGACGGGCAGCAGGCGAGCATCATGGCGAGATCGGGGGTGACCGCCTGTGTCAAGGGTCTGCAGACCATCCAGAACTTGCACCCGAAGTACAGCTCGCTGGCGGACCTGACTCAGCTGGCCAAACTCCTCAGTGTTGCGGACGAGCGGGGAACGCTCCAGGTCACCATCGAAGACGAGAGCGGCAAGGTGAACCTCAACCAGATCTTCGGTCCCAATGGTGTGGTAGCTAACCAGCAAAACCACGATATCGCCGCTCGGCTCTTCAAGAAGCTGGGGCTGTCTCCGGATCTGCTCGACCCTCTCGACGACTGGGTGGATGACAGTGGTATAGCGCCGCATCCGGCGGGGGCGAAAAGCCCCTACTACAACACTCTGAAGCCCCCCTACAACGTAAAGAGCGGCAAGCTCGACACGGTCGAGGAACTCGCTCTGGTCAAGGGATTCGACGCCGGGACCGTGCAGCGGCTCCGGCCGTTCATCACCATATACTCGGTTATGCCGGGCCTGGTCAACATAAACACCGCGCCGAAGGAGATCATCGCAGCCCTCGACGACATGATGACCGACTCCCTCACCAACCAGGTGCTGGATTACCGGAAGACCACGCCATTTCAGGACAAATCCGAATTGGCCAAGGTCCCCGGGATGCAGACCATCGCCCCGGGGCTTACCACCAGCACCACGACCTCGGGAACCGTCTACCGCATCGTCTCTCAGGCGACGGTCGGGGAAACGACCCGTGTGATCGAAACGGTGGTGAACACCAGCAGCCAGTCCTTCTACTGGAGAGAATTCTGATGAACTACCTGATTGTCCAACTGTCGGCGGACGAGGCGCTCTTCGCCAGGTTCCGGAAGAAGGGAAAGGACCTCGTCTTTGTCGGCGCGTCCCGTGATGCGATCGACGCGGAGCGCCCCTTTGCCTCTCTCCTGCCCGAGATCAAGCAGAAAGGGGAGACGGAGGAAAAGATCGTCCTCGCCATCCCCCCCTCGCTTCTCTTCATGCGCGAAGTCGAGTTCCTGCTTCCGGACCGGCGCAAGGTTCGGGAGGTCCTCCCGCTGGAAATGAAGGGAGAAACGGCGGTCGACACGGATGAACTGGTCTTCGACGCTCTCCCCCTGGCCGGGGGACGGTTTCTCGCCATCTGGGGAAAGCGGCATGAATTCGCGCGGGAAATCCGGGGAATGGAAGAGGAAGACCTGGAGCCCGAGATCGTCACCGCATCCCTGTTCCACTGGGGCACGCTCCTCCCGGAAAAAACAGGGACTGCCGTCGTCGCCCTGACCGACGGGGACGCGCTGGCCGTCTTCCTTGACGGTGCGCCGGCCTACTTCCGCCCGCTGGGACAGGGAGAGCTGGCAGAAGAGATCAGGAAGACACTGGCGGCCCTGGAAATCGCCAAGGGGATCAGGGTCGGCCAGGTCTTCCTCCATGGACGCGCAGCCCGCCTGGCCGGTGATGCCGCGCTCCCCGACATGCCGGGAGAGGCATCGTTCGCGCCTCTCCCCATCACCGGCGGGCTGGCGGCGACCTTCCCCGCCGACCACGCCGCGGCCCGCGACCTGGCAGGGGCCTACGCCCTGGCGAGGGCATGCAGCGGAGAAGAGCCGGTCGATTTCAGGAGGGGTGAGCTTGCCTACACCGCCGGCCGGGCAAAGACCCGCAAAAAACTCCGTCTCACCCTCACCCTCGCCGCGGCCGCGGTCCTCCTCCTGTTCGGAGAGGTCGGCATGCGCTACGCCCTCGTCGCGCGGGACCTGGCGTCCCTCAATGCATCGATCAGATCGATCTACCGCGAGGTGTTTCCCACCCGTAAAAAACCGGTCGATGAGGTGGCGGAGCTCCGCACCGAGATCAAGCGGCTCGCCGGCTCCGGCGCTGAATCCTCCGTCCTCTCCACCCTGAAGAAGATTGCCGAGCTGAAGGGAGACGATATCACCGGCATCTACGAAGCCGAGATTGAGGGGAGGCAGGTGAGGCTGACGGGGGACGCCCGCTCGGTTCAGGGGGCCAACGACTTCAAGGCTCGCGCGGCAACTGTTTTCACCGGCGCCGAGCTGAGTGAGATCAAATCCCGACCCGACGGGAGTGTCGGCTTCAGCTTTAAGGCCACGGTGAAGGGAGGGGGAAAATGAGACTCCTTAACCTCCTGAGCGAGCATTATCGCGGGATGGAGAGCAGAACCCGGCTCCGGTGGGGAATGGGGCTCGTGCTCCTGCTCATCCTCGCCTCACTCTATTCGGCCGCCAACAAACGGGTTGCATACCTCGCGAAGAAGCGGGCCTCGCGGGAAGCGGACGTGACCGAGATGCTCGTCCTGAAGCAGCGTTACCGGGAAGGCACGGTCGACGCGCAGAAGGTGGCCAACCGGATGGCGGCGGTCCGTCCCGACGATTCCCCGGCAAAACTCATCGACGAGATCGGCATCAAGGGGAAAAGCAGCCAGATCAGGCCGCTCAAGGGTGAAGAGCACGCCGGCGCCGTGGAGGATGCCGCCGAGGTAAAGCTTGAAGGGTTGACAGTCAACGAGGCGGTGAACCTGGTCTTTCGCCTGGAGAAAGGAACGAAGCCCGTCGTGATCAAGAAGGCGCTGTTCCGGACCAGGTTCGACGACCCGGCTAAACTCGATCTGACCCTGACTATCGCCCTGCTGAAACCGGCCCCGCAGGGGCAGAAATGAGGCTCGCCCGCCCCTTGCTCATCTGCGCCGCGGCCATCGGTGCGCTGTTCCTGTTCCTTCTTGCCACCTTCTGCTTCATCCCGGACCGTGAGCTTCTGACCGTAGCCGTCCGCGCCCTCCAGCAGCACGGGTACTTCCTCCGCGCGGAACGATTCGGGAAGGCCTTCCCCCTTGGAATAAAGGCGGTCAGCCTGGAGATCGCCGATGATCGCGGCGTGCTCCTGAAGGCTGAAAAGGCCTCCCTCCATCTCGACCTGCTCCCCCTCATGGCCGGCAGGCTGACGTTCACCGCCCATGCCGCCATAGGGGGAGGCGTGGCCTCGGGCGACTACTCCCCCCGGAATGGCGACACCCATTTTGAGCTTCACGGGATTCGCCTTGAGGATCTCCCTTTCATCCAGACTGTCACCGGCGCCCGGGCAAAGGGGGTTGCCCGTCTCCAAGGCCACCTGAAGGAAACGGGCAAAGGAGTTTCCGGGCAGGCACAGCTTGAAATCAAAGGGGCGAACGTAAGCGGGGTAAAGATCGGCGAGATGCCCCTCCCCGATGCCGACTACACCGCGATCCAGGGAATGATGCGGGCAGGCTCAGGAAAGTATTCTCTGGAGAGCTTCACCCTCCAGGGTGAAGGGCTCTACGTCAGGCTCAAGGGGGAGTTCCCCCTGACGGCACCGGCCGGCGCCGCTCCCCTCAATCTGACCCTGGAACTGATGCCGAAGCCGGATTTTCTGGAGAGACAGAAGTTCGTGTTTCTCCTCCTCACCAAGTATCTCACTACCCCCGGCCGCTACGAGATCCCGATCCGGGGCACCCTCACCAAACCCGCCATACAGTAAGTAAGAACTAAAGCCTTTCCTGCCGTCATTGCGAGGAGCCCAGCGACGTAGCAATCTCGCTGTATCGGTAAGTTTTTTGAGAACGAGATTGCTTCGCTACGCTCGCAATGACCCATTCGTGATATTTTGCATGGTCATCAAGCTTTATCTTCAGCACTGCGCAGCCTCGCCACCCGCTCTACGACCGGCGGATGGGTGTAGTAGAAGCGGGCATACAGGGGATGGGGGTGAAGGTTGGCAAGATTTTCACGGGTAAGCTTGATGAGGGCCGTGGCCAAGTCTTCCGGAGCGCCGGTCAGGTCGCGGGCAAACCGGTCTGCCTCCCATTCGTGCCGGCGGGAGAGCCAACTGGTAAGGGGAATGGCCGGAAACGCGACCAGAGCGCCGATGAACGCGATGATCGCAACCTGGGCGGCGAACGACGCCTGTGAAAGGCCCAACACGCCCGGGAGCCCTCCCCACGCCAGCAACCGGAAGACTGCGTACAGTACCGCCAATCCCCCTGCCTGCATGACCAGGAGCCGCTTCCAGATGTGCCCCCTCTTCCAGTGCCCCACTTCATGGGCAAGGATCGCCAGGATTTCCCCGTGACTCATCTGCTCCAGAAGCGTGTCGTAGAGAACGATCCTTTTCACCCTCCCGATGCCGGTGAAATAGGCGTTCGAATGACGGCTGCGGCGGGACGCATCCACCTGGAGTACCCGGCTTACCGAGAGTCCGGCCTTTCCGAGCAAGGACCGGATCTCCTCTTCGAGCCCCTCCGCCCGTACCGGCTCAAAGGTATTGAAGAGCGGTTCGATAACGTACGGAGACAGGTAGAGGAAGAACACGGTCACCGCTGCGAAGAACCCCCAGACCAGGAGCCACCAGAGCCCGGGAGCGTAGCGCACGAGCCCCAAGGCACCGCCGGCCAACATCACCGTGAAAAATAACCCGATCAAGGTGGTCTTTGCCAGGTCCGAGAACCAGAGCTTTAACGACATGGTCGTGAAGCCGTAACGGGTTTCGACGTGGAAGGCCGAATAATAGTTGAACGGAATGTCTACCACGATTTCCGCCAGTGAGAGCCCGACCAAGAAAAGAACCCCGCCGGTGATAAACGAGCCGCCAAAGGAGGCAACCCCCCGGTCATACGTCTCGAGCAGTCCGCCAAAGAAGAAGGCAATGAGCAGGACACCTTCCGTAAGGGATTCGACGAGGCCTACCCGGCTGCGCTCGAGGGTATAGGCAGACGTTCTGGCAAGGAGAT
>Ga0306923_10005969_pt1 | contig 11942 bp, 9 predicted proteins | sample sta12Can44000108_FD_203841 | JGI IMG/M metagenome (GOLD analysis project Ga0306923, IMG submission 203841) | Lab enrichment of tropical soil microbial communities from Luquillo Experimental Forest, Puerto Rico - statanox.12C.anox.44.000.108 (v2)... | ecosystem: Environmental > Terrestrial > Soil...
AAACTGAAAAATTTTTGGCAACTTCGTTGCTCTCCAAAACATGAAAAACCACTAACACGCTATTCGGTAGCTTGACACACACCATAGGAGGGCGCCTGGGTCAGGCGCCGCGAGAAACCGCCTTATTTACTTCCCCCGGCGCCTTGCCCAGGCGCCCTACAAATCCCGGCGAACTTGACAAATGGGTTTCATCGCGCTTCATCTAAGCTCCCTCCCCGCATTAGCCGGATCAGGGAAAAATGATGTTGTCACCCTCCCCTAATGATCAATGATCACCGTTGAGAAGTTGACCAAGAGTTTCGGCCCGAAACTCGCGGTTGATCACCTGACATTCAGCGTTGCCAAAGGCGAAGTCCTGGGATTCCTCGGGCCGAACGGTGCCGGAAAATCAACCAGCATGCGGTTAATCACAGGATATCTGCCGCCGAGCGACGGCAAAATTTCCGTCTGCGGCTTCGACGTGAGCGAAAAGTCGCTCGAGGCTCGGCGCAAGGTTGGCTATCTCCCGGAGAACGCGCCCATTTACAGCGATATGTCGGTGTTGGGCTTTCTCGGGTTCTGTGCCGAACTACGGGGCCTGTTCGGTCCGGCGAAGAAGCAGGCTATCAATCGCGTGGTTGAGCTTTGCATGCTGCAACGTGTTCTGCACCAGAGTGTCGATACATTATCGAAAGGGTATCGGCACCGAACCTGCCTGGCACAGGCGATTGTTCACGACCCGGAGGTGCTGATCCTCGATGAACCAACCGATGGCCTGGACCCGAATCAGAAGCACGAAGTGCGGTCCCTGATCAAACGGATGGGCCAGGAGAAAGCGATCATCTTCTCCACTCACATCCTGGAAGAAGTCGAGGCTGCCTGCACCCGTGCCCTCATCATTGACCAGGGAAAGATCGTTGCTAACGGCACACCCGACGAACTGAAAGCGCGCGCGCCGCTGGCTGGCACGCTGGTTGTTGGAATCCGCAACCTCAGCTGGGCGAAACTCCAGCCTCAGCTGAAGCCGCTGACCAACCTCGAGCGAGCGGAGCTTCTGTCGGAGGAGGGTTCCGGTGTCATGGCAAGACTTCACCCCAAAGGCGCCAAAGGGGCGCTTTTGCCCGAACTCTTTGACCTGGCACATCGTTACAACTGGAGCGTCGAGCATCTCAACGTCGACGAGGGTCGATTGGACGACGTCTTTCGTTCCATCACTTTGCCCGATACCAAGAAAATCGAATGAAGGCCATCTGGACCATAGCGAAACGCGAGCTCGGCGCCTATTTCTCCTCACCGGTCGCGTATGTGTTTATCGTGATCTTTCTTTTGCTGGCCGGGTTTTTCACCTTCCTAGTCGGGCGCTTCTTCGAAAGAGGCATAGCGGATCTGGCTCCCTTCTTCGTATGGCACCCCTGGCTTTATCTTTTCCTCGTGCCCGCGGTCGGGATGCGGCTCTGGTCTGAAGAATTACGCCTAGGCACGCTCGAGCTTTTGTTGACGATGCCGATCACACCCTGGCAGGCGATTCTGGGCAAGTTCCTGGCCAGCTGGCTGTTTCTGCTGCTGGCGCTGTTCCTCACGTTTCCCCTGGTGCTGACGGTTGCCTATCTTGGCCACCCCGACTTTGGAGCGATTTTCGCCGGCTATGCGGGCAGTGCTCTGCTGGCGGGGGGATTTCTGGCGATTACCTGCCTGACCTCCTCTCTGACCCGAAACCAGGTGATCAGTTTCGTTCTCTCCGTTGTCATCTGTCTATTTCTAATCCTGTCCGGCTGGCCCCCGGTCACGGATATGGTAATCAACTGGGCGCCGGCCTGGCTGGTCGATGCCCTCGCTTCCGTTGGTGTGATGACTCACTTTGATGCTTTTCAACGTGGCGTTATTGACAGCCGTGATCTGCTCTTCTTCCTCAGTTTAATGGTGTTCTTTCTCTTCACGACCAGTGTCGTCCTCCGCGCACATCGCGCCTGACCGTATGAAAAAAGTTGAGAGCTGGCTCTATTCGGTGCTCGGCGTCGTCGCCGTGCTGGTAATCCTGGTCGCCATCAACCTGCTCGGTAACCTTTTCAAGGTTCGGTCCGATTTGAGCCAGAACAAGCTGTACACGCTGTCCGATGGCACCAAGCGCATCCTTGGTAAAATCGATAGCGACGTCGAAATCCGCTTTTACTTCAGCAAGAATGATGCGGCGATGCCCGTTCCCCTGCGCGCTTACGCACAGCAGGTCGAGGATCTTCTCTCCGAGTACGTGCAGGCCAGCCACGGCAAAATCAAAGTCAGGAAGCTTGATCCCATACCGGATTCGGACGCAGAAGACTCGGCGAATCTCGACGGCGTTGACGGCCAAGTCATCAATCTCACGGACAAAGTTTATCTCGGCCTAGCGGTGAGCTCCCTGGACGCGAAAATGGCCATTCCGTTTCTCAGTCCGGATCGCGAGCCGCTGCTCGAGTACGACATTTCCCGGGCAATCTCCAGCGTGATCAACCCGAAGAAGGCGATTATCGGGGTCATGAGTGCCTTGCCCGTTTCCGGGCAGAGTTCGCCCATGATGATGCTCCAGCGACAACAGCCCAGCAGGCCCTGGGTCTTCGTCAACGAACTGAGGCAGAATTACGAGGTCCGGAACGTCCCGCTGACCGCCGACAAGATCGATGATGACCTCTCGGTTCTGGTTCTGGTTCACCCGAAAGGGATCACCCCCGAGGCACAGTTTGCCATCGACCAATACCTGTTGCGCGGAGGTAGAGTGGTTGCCTTGCTCGATCCCCTTTCGTTCGTCGACACCCAGCTTAGCGGTCAGGCCGGGATGATGGGCGGCCAGACGTTTTCTTCGAATCTCGATAAACTGCTTCCAGCCTGGGGTCTTAAATTCACCGACCACGAAGTCGTCGGTGACCCGGCATTTGCCACCCAGATCCAGGCCGAAGGCGGTTCCAAGTCGGATCCCACGGTGCTTTCCATCACCGCAGATGGGCTGAACAGGAAGGACCCGCTGGGAGCGGTGTCGAACGATCTGCTTTTACCATTTGCAGGCGCTTTTACCGGCACGCCGGCCGCCGGTCTCAAAGAAGTGACACTCGTAACCACGTCAAAACAGGCGGGACTCGTCGATGTTACGACGGCTCAAATGGGGTCGGATGCTGTCCGCAAACAGCTTAAGAGCCATCCCGGCCAGTTTAGCCTTGCTGTGAGACTGACCGGCAGGTTCAAGACAGCCTTCCCGGATGGCCGGCCCGCTCCGTCGGAAAAGGAGCAGCCAAAGCCGGACCCGAGTCCCGACCCGGCTGCATCCCCCTCCCCTTCGCCCTCTGCCGGCCCAGTCCTGAAAGAGGGTAAAGCCGACGCGGTTGTCGTTCTGGTCGGCGACTCAGACTTCGTTTATGACGAGATTGCCGGCCGTGCTGAACAGGCCCTTAATCAAACGATATTCGTTCCCTCGAACGGAAACCTGAACTTTATTGAGAGCTGCATTGAGGAGCTCGCCGGCGACTCCAACCTGATCGGCATCCGGAGCCGGGCCTCAGGGAACCGGCCATTTATCGTCGTAAAGAGGATGGAGGCACGCGCAGAAGAAAAATACCAGAGCAAGATCGACGAGCTTGAGACCAGTCTCGCCGACACGCGCCAGAAACTCTCGGACCTGCAAGGTGGCAAACAGACCGATGAGCAGACGGTTTTGTCTCCCGAGCAACAAGCTGAGATCAAGAAGTTTCACTCGAGTGAGGCCAAGATTAACCAGGAGCTGAAACAGGTCCGGAAGAACTTACGCCAGGAGATCGACTCCCTGCAGAACAAGTTGAAGTGGCTGAACGTGCTGGGCATGCCGGTATTGGTCACTATCGTGGGACTCACCCTGGCTGGAATCAAACGTCGAAAGCGGGCTGCTCGATGAAACGAAAGCACTTTCTCATTCTTGCAATCGTTGCCGTTGTGCTGGCGCTGGCCGGTATGGCTTATCAGCTTTCGCAGTCAGCCGGCTGGAGCTCGGCAAAAAGCGGCCGGGAGATGTTTCCAGATCTCCCGGTCAACGATGTCGCTAAAATTCAGATTCAAACCGGCAGCGACAAACTCACGCTTCAAAGACAAAGCAGTGGCTGGCAGGTTGTTGAACGGGGCGGCTACCCGGCTGATTTCGCGAAAATCCGGGATTTGATTCGTTCGCTCTGGGAATTGAAGGCGGTGCGAGAAATGCAGGTCGGTACCGCGCAATTCGGCCGCTTGAAGATTTTGCCGCCTGGAAAAGGAGAGAACAGCGGCACCCAGATTGATCTGTTGGACAGCAATGGGAGGTCCCTCGGCACCCTGATTCTTGGAAAGAAACAGGAGCAAAGCGACGAGTCGGCAACCGGACCGGCGGGCCGTTTCGTTTTTAATCCGTCGCATCCAGACCGGGTTTATGTCGTCTCTGACAGTTTTGACTCCGCTGATCCCCTACTGATCGGCCAATGGCTCGATAAAGCTTTTATCTCCGCCGATAACCTCAAGGAAGTCACAAAGGCAGGAACAGACCCGAAGACAGGCTGGAAACTGGCGCGAACCAACGACAAGGCGGAGTGGAAGCTGGAGGATGCCAGCCCGAACGAATCGGTGAAAAAAGAGTTCGCCGGTAGCCTGACCGGTTTTCACCCCAGCATTACAGATGTTCTGCCCGCGGATACCGCCGCGGATAAAACCGGCTTGCGACAGCCAACCACAGCGGACTTGACGGCATTCGATGGATTCGAGTACCGAATGGAGATCGGGAAGCAGGGAGCGGAAAAATCACGCTATGTGCAAGTCAATGTCACCGGGCATTTTAACGAGGTGCGCTCTCCCGAACCAAACGAGAGACCGGAAGACAAGCAAAAACGGGACGACGAGTTTAAGAAACACCTTGCCGATCTGAAACAACGCCTGGAGAAGGAGCAGAAGTTTCAGAACTGGGTCTACCTGGTCCCGGAGTGGAGCGTGGAGCAGCTTCTGAAGCCGCGTAGTGAAGTGGTAGCTACGGCGCCGCCCGCCCCGACTCCCGGCGCATCGCCAACCGGGGCGCCAGCAGCCGGGGCAGCCTCCCCTTCGCGAGCGCCCCAGGCATCTCCGATGCCGTAGGGCGCGTGGGTTCACCCGCCAGATCCGAAATTGAATTCACATTTCGGTTTCCTGCTGTGTTCCGCGGTTCACGTGTGGTTTAATCCCTGAGCGGTGACTACCTTAAGTGCGAATCGCTTCTATAACGAGTTCGATCTCGCCTGCCGGGAACATCGCGAGCCGGACGATTACCGAACGCCATTCCAAACCGACCGCGACCGAATCATCTACAGCTCGGCGTTCCGCCGCCTGCAGGCCAAAACGCAGGTTTTTCTTTCCGGCGAGTTTGATTTCTACCGGACCCGGCTAACCCATTCACTGGAGGTGGCGCAAATCGGGCGCGCCATCTGTTCGTACTTGTTACAGACCTCGCCCTATCTGGATGCCGGCTTTTATATTGACTCGGACCTGGTGGAGGCGGTTTGCCTCGCACATGATCTGGGGCACTCTCCGTTTGGTCACGCCGGCGAGAGAACACTGCACCAGTTGATGGTACCTTTCGGTGGATTTGAAGGCAACGCACAGAGCTTGCGGATTATCACCGAGACGATTTACCCCGGGCTCGCGTCCCGGCGCGGGATGAATCCGACGCGGGCCTTTATCGACGGGATTTTAAAGTACAAGGCTCTTTTCCGGGAAGACCCCTCGGCAAGCAACCACTTTATCTACGACGACCAGTCTTCCTGGCGTGATTTTGTCCAGGCACCTGCCGGGCCTGAAGGCGACTCGAATCGCCAACAGTACCGTAGCCTCGAGTGTGAGCTCATGGATTGGGCGGATGACACCGCGTACTGCCTGAACGATCTGGTCGACGGCATCAATGCAGGGTTTCTTCGCCTGGAACGCGTGGAGCGTTGGGCGGAACTCCAGAACCTGACTGGAGACCAGGCTCACCATGTTGCGTCAGTTTTGTCGGCTATCCGGGAGCACAAAGCAGAAGCCAGATTCAGTCGTCGCATTGGCCTTTTTATCCGGTCAACTTCGCTGGTGGAGCGATCTACGCCTTTCTCGAACAGCAGCAGCAGATACCGATTCGGGCTTTTTGTTGATCCGTCGATTCGAGCTGAGGCCAATCTCTACAAGAAGCTCTCCCGGGATCTGGTCTTCGATCACTCGCAATTGCACCAACTCGAGCGCAAAGGCCGAGTCATACTGGAAGGGATTTTTGGCGCATTCGCCGAAAGCTACCTGAATGATGCCAGGTTCGGACTCCGTTTATTACCGGAAAGCTTTGATCGAATTATCCGCTCTAAACCCGATCGTCGTGTCCGGGCCCGACTGGTCTGTGACTATGTAGCGGGTATGACGGACGGTTTTGCCCTGCGGACATATCAGCGCCTGTTTGACCCCGATTTTGGCTCGATCGTCCCGGGGTTGTAGGGCGGTGCCTGGCCCAGACGCCCTACAAGGGCCTACAAGAACCTGTCCACTTTACTGGAAAACGCTGTGAACAACTGCGCACGCTTCCCGCCCCAGATAAGTTCTGAGCCACTCTTCGCTGGTTGTGCCGCATTTACTCACAAGCTAGCGTTCGCCGGAAATCAAGTCCTGGTGCCACTTCGCGATCCGCAGGGCAAGAAATTCACCGCCTGAAGATGAAGAAGTCCTGGTTCGTCAAGCAGACCAAATCATCACAAAATTGTTAGTAATTAAGCGCGACCGTAGGCAGGATCCCCTGGTAACAGCGGCACCGACACGGAATCAAAGATCGGTGGACGCACAACGGGCCAGTGGTTTAGCTTTTAAAAAGCATGCGAGTGCTGCTAGCTGAAGACGAGAAGAAGGTTTGCCAGCTTGTTCGAAAAGCGCTGCAGGAATGCGGGTTTGCCGTAGACGCCGTGCAGGACGGCGAGAGCGCTCTAGAGTCAGCCTTGACCGGCTCCTATGATGTGTTTGTCCTGGACGTCATGATGCCAGGAAAAGATGGGCTTAGCGTCCTCCGGATGCTGCGTGCAGCGAGGAATTCAACGCCGATCCTTATACTTACGGCGCGCGGCGAAGTCTCCGAGAAAGTGGAAGGCTTGGAGCTGGGTGCCGATGATTATGTGGCGAAGCCCTTTGTCATGCGGGAGTTGGTGGCCCGTGTCAATGCGCTGGCCCGGAGGGCCAATGGCGAACGGGCGACTTCCTTGCGGGTTGGGGACCTTACGATGAATTTATTGACCCGCGAGGTAACCCGTGGCGGTCAGAAAATCGAACTCGCAGTACGCGAGTTTGCGCTGCTTGACTATCTGATGCGATATCCCGGCCGCGTTTTATCACGTACGAGCATCTGTGAACATGTTTGGGATCATCATTTTGATACCGGAACCAACGTCGTCGACGTGTACATCAATCGTCTTCGCCGAAAGATAGATGATTTTCACGAGGCAAAACTGCTTCATACTGTGCGGGGAGTAGGTTACATGCTGAGGGCGCCGGAGTGAGAGATTGGCCGCTGAGTACCAAGCTGACTGCGTGGTCGGCGTTAATAGCCGGGTTGAGTACACTCTCTTGCATAATAGGCACAGGGTTTTTCTTGATGTGGGCACAAATTGGTCTCCTGGACGGCCAGCTGAAAAAGGAGGCCCGGCATTTCTTTAACGAGTGGGAGCGACGCGGCGATCAGTCCGTAGAAGCGCGAGTGGCGCAAATACCGGACATGCTCGCCGTCACCGCAACCAGACGGTACATTCAGCTCCTGGACGATAAGCAAAGGACTCTGTACGTCTCCCCCGACCTGCCGAGCGGCGGGTTGCCCGCGACAGACATGATCCGGGATACGATAAAGATGCAGAAGAAGCAGTATCGAATGGGAACTTTCCGGCGGCGCGGGCTGGAGCTGCGAATTGCCGCGGATATGGTCGAAATCGAAGAGGACGCCACCGAGCGAGCGATCACGATTGCATCTGCGCTCCCGGTGATGGTTGTACTAACGGCCTTTGGCGGCTGGTGGATCGCTCGAAAGGCCTTGCGCCCGGTGCACGCCATTGCTACGGCAGCAGAGGAGATAACCGCTGACCGGCTGGACAGACGTCTTCCGGTTCCGGCCGTTGAGGACGAGATCGGCCGGCTCACCAAGGTGCTGAACGCGATGATTGACCGACTCGATATCAGTTTTCGTCAGGCGGTTCGGTTCAGCGCCGACGCATCGCACGAGCTGAAGACACCGCTGACCGTGCTGAGGACCAGCATAGAGGATCTGCTTGAATCGCCGAGTCTCTCCGAAGCTGATCGGACTGCGGTTGCTGGTCTGCTTGAGCAAACGCACCGGCTTTCTTCCGTGACAGACAGTCTTTTGCTGCTTTCGCGCGCGGACGCCGGACAGTTGCACCTGGACCTGGAATCTACCAACGTGTGCGAAATCATCCGGGCCTGCGTCGATGATGCCCGGATTCTGGCTGAGCCGCGCGAAATCAACATTGAGGAAAATCTCCCAAACGCCTTGTACGCAAAAGTCGACGCGGGACGTCTCACTCAGGTTCTGCTCAACCTTCTCGACAACGCCATAAAGTACAATCTGGACCGTGGTCTGGTGAAGATTACGGCAGGAGCAGAGCCGGCCAAGAAGTTCCTCTGGATCACGATCGGGAATACCGGCCAGGACATTCGCCCGGAGATCGCTCCCCAGCTTTTCGAGCGATTTTTCCGGGAGGATCTGCAGACTGGTGTTCCCGGTCATGGACTGGGTCTGAGTATTGCCCGTGAACTGGCCAGAGCTCACGGCGGGGACATTGCTCTTGCCCAATCGCGAGATGGTTGGACAGAGTTTCGGATCAGCCTTCCGCTGGAAAGTGACCTCCCCCGCCGGGCGGAGCGGCCTGACCGCGAGCTGGATGTTGTCCGCTAGGTCGACAACGGGCTCTAGCTCTAGATATGGATGGCTTCACCAAACGCGGCGCCGGTCGCCTCATGAACGGCTTCGCTCAGGGTCGGATGGGCGTGAATCGTCGCTTCGATCTCTTCATAGGTTGCCTCAAGGGTCATCGCCAATCCGAGCTCCGCGATCAGCTCGGTGGCCTCGGGCCCGATAATGTGCGCCCCCAGGATTTCACCGTGCGGCTCACCGATAATCAGCTTAACGAAACCTTCCGGCTCGCCAACGGCCAACGCCTTGCCACTGGCAGAGAAAGGGAATTTGCCGATCTTGAATTGCAAGCCCTGCTCCTTCGCCGCCCTTTCGGTTAATCCAACGCTTGCCACTTGTGGTTGGCAGTAGGTGCAGGAGGGGAACTGCCTTACCCGCTTAGGGTTATGGGAGGTAAACATCCCTTCCACCGCCTGGATCGCTTCCCACATCGCAACATGGGCTAACCAGGGCGGTCCAATGATGTCGCCGGCAGCGAACACGTTTTTGACGCTGGTCTGGTAACGCCCATCCACTTCGATGTATCCCTTTCGGTCCAACCGTAGCTCAAGGCCGCGCGGCAGGAGCGGTGCAACGCCGATCGCCACCAGAACACAATCGGCCTCGAGAGTCTCTTGCTTTTTCCCTTCGACCGTGACGTGTGCCAAAGTTTTGTCTGCCCTAGCTTTAACGACTTTAGTGTTCGTCAGGACCTTGATGCCCTGTTTGGATAACGATCTTTCCAACGCGACACTGACCTCGGTGTCCTCGACCGGGAGAGCATTGGGTAACATCTCGACCAGCATGACTTCGGTGCCGAACGCATTGAAAAAGTAAGCGAACTCAACGCCGATGGCGCCGGCGCCAATAATGATCAGCCGCTTAGGCTGGTTTTCCAGGATCATCGCCTGGTGGCTGTCCACGACCGTATTGCCGTTAATGTTGAGTCCGGGCATCGCGCGGGCCACCGCGCCCGTAGCAATCAGAATATTGGCTGCTTCAACCGTCTCTGATTGCCCCTCTTTAGTCACGTAGACAACCTTATCAGGAGCCGGAATCGTGGCTTCGCCCCGGAGATAATCGATCTTGTGCTTTTTAAAGAGGAATTCGACGCCGCCGGCGAGTCTATCGGCTACTCCCCTGCTGCGTGAAATAATCTTGGCCCAGTCATAAGAGAGATGGTCAAACTTGAAACCGAAATCAGCGGCCCGCTTCACCAGGAGGGAATAAAGCTCGGCGTTGCGCAGCAGCGACTTCGTCGGAATGCAGCCCCAATTCAGGCAGGTCCCGCCCGCGCGATCCTTTTCGACACAGGCCACTTTCTTCCCCAGTTGCGCGGCGCGAATGGCGCCGACATAACCCGCGGGACCGCCACCTACCACAACGAGATCGTAGTTCATAGTTTTGGGTTCGGTAGAGACGAGTTCCACCTCGTTCTTCGGTGTAATTGCAGGTTGGTGTGTTATGTTAGTATTTGCTTCTACGTCCCAAGTGTTCGCGATCACCCTTAAAAGTCGATCTAACTGTTAGTCAAGGCAGCCTTGCCTGCGCAGATGTTAGTTAATAGTTCTATCGACCCGAACACCGCGGACGAGGTGAAACTGGTCCTACCGGACACTAAATTAACATCAGAGCCGGGTTTTCTAACAGTTTCTTTAACTCGGTCAGGAATTGTGCACCGATCGAGCCATCGACTACCCGGTGGTCGCAGCTGATTCCCAGGGTGATGCGCTGTCCGATAACAATTTGATCGGCGGCATCGACAACCGGTTTTCTGACGATTGCGCCTACGGAAACAATTAACGATTGCGGCGGGTTGATGATGGCGAAGAATTGTTCGACTCCGTAGCCGCCAAGGTTGGAGACCGTGATCGTGCCGCCCTGGTACTCCTCTGGCTTCAGTTTTTTAGTGCGAGCGCGGGCTGCCAGATCCTTGATGTCCGCACTGATCTGGCTCAGGCTCTTCTTTTGGGCTTCACGAATCACGGGCGTAACCAGGCCATCTTCGATCGCAACGGCACAGGCGAGTTGGACATTAGCGAACTGGATAACAGCGTCGCCGGCGAAGGCAGCGTTCGCCTGAGGCACGCGCGCCGCGGCGACGGCGGTCGCTTTGAGGATGAAATCGTTGACAGTGATCTTGGAGAGGCCCGCGGCTTCGAGGGATGAATTGATCTCTTGGCGGAGATTGACCATGGGGCCGGCGTCGATCTCAGCTTGAAGATAGAAGTGCGGGATCGTCGTTTTGGCTTCGAGGAGACGACTGGCGATCGCTTTGCGCATCCCGCTCAGTGTGATGCGCTTGTCTTCGGCGGCCGCAGCGACCTGGGGGACCTCCTTTGAAGGAGCCGGTTGCGGCCGTGGCTTCGGTCCTTTTTGGGCGGTCTTTGCCGCTTCGAGCACATCGTCACGGACGATCCGGCCGCCGGGGCCGGAGCCGTGCAGCGACGTCAGCTCTACCCCAAGCTCCCGAGCAATCTTCTTAGCCAGCGGGGATGCTTTCACCCGGTCTTCCGTAGTCGCCGGTGAGGGCTGGTCCCCTGCTCCATCTGCCGGGCCTGCTTCTTCTCGAACGGCCGTTGTTTTGGCCTTATCGGGCTTGGCTTCGGTTGGGCTACTCGCCGTGCCCGCCGGTCCGTCCGGCTTTGCCGCCGCTGCGACAGGCGGAGCGGCTGGTCCCTTGGCTTTCCCGCCCGAGGCCAGTGCCTCCTCGCCTTCCTGGAGCAGCACCGCCAGTTTTTGACCGATCTCTACTTTCTGGCCCTCGTTTACGTAAATCTCACTCAGGATCCCTTCATCGAACGCCTCCATCTCCATCGTGGCTTTGTCGGTTTCCACTTCGGCAATGACGTCCCCAACGGCAACGGTGTCGCCAACCTTTTTGAGCCACCGCACAAGTGTCCCCTCGGTCATCGTGTCACTCAGCTTCGGCATTTCGATGGGGATAGGCATAACTGAGTCCAGGTCTTAACAGATTTGGAGCACACTGGCGATCACCCGTTGAGGATCCGGCAATTGTTTTCTTTCGGCAGGCGGGCTGTAGATGGCGGGAGCATCAATGGCAGAA
>Ga0306923_10005972_pt1 | contig 11937 bp, 11 predicted proteins | sample sta12Can44000108_FD_203841 | JGI IMG/M metagenome (GOLD analysis project Ga0306923, IMG submission 203841) | Lab enrichment of tropical soil microbial communities from Luquillo Experimental Forest, Puerto Rico - statanox.12C.anox.44.000.108 (v2)... | ecosystem: Environmental > Terrestrial >...
GAAAGTAATGCAGCAGCTCTTGCAGCCCGAGGAAGTACCAAGGGGCCTTGGCGGGATTGGGCGTTTCGAGCGGATCGGCAAGTTTCTCTAGCGGTGCATTCCAAAACAGCGAGAGCAGCACCAGAACCAGGGCCAGGATCTCCACCGCCACCGCGCCGCGAAACAAGGCCTCTGGAAAGGTCATGACGTAGTCGTCGTCCTGAACCTTCACGTGAGGCGACTTGCGCCTCGTGACGAATGCAACGCGAACCGCCGTCTTACGGCTGTCGGAGTCGAACGAAGCGACGAAGTCTTTGCGCTCACTCATGGCGCTCACTCCCCCCGTGGTAGAGGCCGCCATCCTTGCGAATCCGCCAGAAGTGAATGGCCACGAAAGCCACGGCCGCGAGGGGCAGGATCACGCAATGCAACACATAGAAACGGAGCAAGGCGTTCGCATTGACGCCATTGCCGCCCAGGATCAGGAACCGGATCCGGGCACCCACAATTGGCATCGCCGAAATCAGGTTGGAGCCGACGGTAATCGCCCAGAACGCCAGTTGGTCCCACGGCAACAAATATCCGGTGTAACTGAGGAACAACGTGAGCAGCAGAAGGATCACGCCGATCACCCAGTTGAATTCCCGCGGCGGCCGGTAGGCGCCGCGATAGAAGACCTTGAACATGTGCGCAAAGACCAGCAGCACCATCGAGTGGGCCGACCAACGGTGCAGGTTGCGAAGGAAAAGGCCCGCCGACACCACAAAGCGCAGATCTTTCATGTCGGTGTATGCTTGCGGAACCGAGGGATGGTAGTAGAGCATCAGCGGGACGCCGGTCACCACCAGGATTGCGAACGTTCCCAGGCTCAGAGTGCCGAGAAACCAGGTGACTCGAAACGACAGGGAGCGTTTCCTCACCTTGACCGAGGCGAGATGGAGGAACAGGTTCTGTTGGATAGCGAGCGCGCGGCGCAGATTGGTGTCTCCTAATCCGCTGCGAAAAATCGATTGCCAGACGCGCCCCCTCGCGAGCTGCGTCTCCAGAGTATTGGCCATGTCAGGTCCTTACAAACTGCTTCCGGCTTAACTCCTCGGAGCGGTCCACTAGCAGATCGCCCTCGTCGCTCAGCCACATCTTCAACCAACGCAATGGCCGCGGCGCAGGCCCCTCGATTTTGGAGCCATCACGCCGGAACTTGCTGCCGTGGCACGGGCACGCGACGATTCCCAACTCCGGCTTCCAGGCCGTCAGACAGCCGAGATGCGTACAGACCGCGGATAGGGCATAGAGGCCTTCGGACCCGTGCACGATGTAAAGGCCCGACGGCAGGTCTTGGGTGACGGTGCCTGGCGGATAACCGTCGGGCTTGCCGGCGTTGACGATCGGCGAGGGTTCGTACAGGACGTTGGGCGTTAGAAATTCGTAGCCAAACACCATGGCGCCAGCGCTTGCCGCACAGATTGAGCCGACTCCGAGTTGCACGAACGCCTGCCGCCGGCTGACGTCCGGGTTTTTCGATTCCTTGCGAACCGGTTCACTCATTCAGCCTCCACGCAACGCAACGAATAAGCTTCCATGGTGATCACGTTGACCGGGCATCTTTCGGCACAGAGCCCGCAACGGATGCAGCGGGTTTCGTCCTTGAGCATGGCCGCTCCAGTGATGATGCCAAGTTCATGGGCTGCCACATCGTCAAGCTCCACGCGGAAGCTCGACCGCGAGGTTTCGAGTAGCGCGACAACCTCGGGGGGAAATTCGATGCTCTCGAGCGGCACTAGTTGAATGCACCCCTCCGGGCAGACGTCGACGCAGCCGCCGCACAGGATGCACTGCGAGCCGTCCGTCTCGTTGCCCTCAAACACGGTGTTGATCCAGCACCGCAGGCAGCGGCGGGCCTCCCGCATTGCTGAGATCTGGTTGTAACCAATCTCGACCTCGGTCATGCCGGTGCGGCGATCTAACGGCAGCATGGGCACCGCTTCGCGGTCCAGATTCATGAAATCGGCGAACATGCGGTGGTGGTCAAGGATTTCGACTTCCACCTCAGGCTCGGGGCGCTCACGCCCGGTCAAATAGCGATCAATGGCGGCTGCGATCCTCTTGCCGTCGCCTACGCTGTCGATGATGAGGCGCGGACCGAACACGCAGTCGCCCCCGGCAAATACACCGGGTGCGGTGGTCATCAAACTATTCCGGTCCACGACGATCAGGCCACGGCCTGAAATCTCAACGCAGTCCTCCGGCGTCAGGAAGTCGAGTCGCGGCGTTTGGCCGATCGCCAGAATAACGGTGTCGCATTGTATGGTCGATTCGCTGTGGTCTTCGAATGTCGGGTTGAACCGGCCGGAGGCATCGAATACTGACTTGGTACGGACCGTTTCGAGCCCGACCACCTTGCCGTTCTGGCCGAGGACGCGGGCGGGACCCAGGCCGTCTCTCAGTCGGATACCCTCGGCCTCGGCTTCCTCGACCTCTTCGAAGGCCGCAGGCATCTCGTCACGCCGCTCCAGACAGACAATACTGACTTCCCGCGCTCCCAGGCGTAAAGCCGAGAGGGAAATGTCGACCATCTCGTGTGTGGCGACCGCGCTGATGCTCGCGGGATTGGGTTCGGGTGCGTCGGGCCGGTGCTGTTTGAGCACCTCACGCGCCGCTGAGCGCGCCACGTCCATGGCCACGTTGCCGCCGCCGATTACCAGCACCTGCTTTCCGATGGTGAAGCGGTAGCCGAGGTTGGCATTCAACAGGAATTCGATCCCTTTGTGGACGCCATCCAGGTCGACACCGGGGATGGAGAGATCCCGGCTGCGATGCGCGCCTACCGCCAGCACGATAGCGTCGAAGCCCCGGTCGCGCAACTCGCGGATCGTGAAATCGCGGCCCGCGGTCTGATTTGTCTGGAGCGTGACGTCGCCGGTCTCGAGGATCTCGCGGATCTGCGATTCCACGATGTTGCGCGGCAGGCGATACTCGGGAATGCCCAAGCTAAGCATGCCGCCGGGCACGGAAGCAGCTTCAAATATGGTTATCGAATAACCCAGCCGGGCCAGATCATGCGCGGCCGAAAGGCCGACTGGGCCGCTGCCGACGATGGCTATGCGAAACGGCATTCGCTCAACGGGCGGGCGCCCAATTTGGAGGGGCTGACGCGATTCCGGGCCGTAACGCTCGGTGAGAAAGCGCTTCAGCGCGCGAATCGAAATCGGCTTGTCGATGGCGCCTCGCCGGCAAGCCGTTTCGCACGGATGCGCGCAGACTCGCCCGCAAATACTGGCCATGGGATTTGGGTCACGCGCATAACGATAGGCTTTCTCAAAACGCCCCTCCGCGATTAAGGCCACATACCGACCGGCATTGGTCCCCGCCGGGCAGGCCATCATGCACGGAAAGTTGCTCTCCAGCCAGTCTCGGTCGACTTTCTTGTCACGGAATCGGCTCAGCATGACAGCCTCGCCCGGTCTTTACTTGGAGAGTGTGAACTCGACGGTCACGTCACCCCCGACCGCGACAGGTTTGGACTGGTTCTTGTACCCTTCGTGCCAGGCGGTGACGGTGTAGCTGCCGTCGGGGACGTTGGTGATCTTAAAGCTGCCCGAATCGTCGGTTTCGGCGTAATACGGTGTTGGGGTAACGATGACGTAGCCTGACATTTCGGGGTGCACGTTGCACAACAGAGGCACCACTCCGGGGGTGTCGAACTGGAAGTTGCGGATCTGCCCCTTGGGCCACGTGCCCATATTGTGGGTCAGCTTTTTGTTTCCACTGATAGCCGGCCAGAAGATGTTGTGCTGAACATTGTCACTGTTCAGGAACTGCACGGTCGTACCGACCGGTGTCACCAGGATGTGCGGCTGAAACAGAAGCGATTTCTGGTCCATGGTGAGAGGCTTGTCAGGCTTGGGAAAGGTTTTGCCTGCTACGGCTTCTACCCACACCACCGAAATTCCCTTTCCGGCTGTGACTCTGCCTGTTATGTTGCCGGCGTCGGCAGCCATGGCCCCTGACGCCAGAAGCATGAGAATCATTCGATATTTCGCCATGATGGTTTTGTTTCCTTTCACGATCTATTGGACGAACTGGAGACCAAACAACGCCGTATTCATCCGCAATGGGTCGACCGCGATTAGCTTGTTGGTCACGGGATCTCGGTCGACCACAGCTGCCTGCTGCTCAATTAAGACTTGAACCCTGGATGTGAACCGGTTGCGCGTCGCGTGAACCGGCACTAAGAACGTAGTGTTGGTGGCCAACGCGCGGCCGTTGATCCGGACGGCCCCCGGATTTACCCTGTCCCAGCGCATAATCGCCATGATTCAGGTCCAATCGACTGAAGTTGGGGATGTTGCCGGCCGAGACCGAGTTCTCAAAAGTCTGGTTTGTCCAGGAAACTCCTTACCGAGGTCGTTCAGCTTCGAAAAATCAACGGGGAACGTCATATACGACGTGGCATTGGGGCGGGGCAACGCCAAAATCGCATTCCCTCTTTGCGTGACCGGGAATCCGCCGAGTGCCAGCACGCCGAGCGCCCAAATAGGTTTCAACAGGGTCCGCACGAACGCTCCCTCGCCGACTCAAGACCGCGGCTGGTAATCTCCATCGGTCACAGGTGAATGCACCTTGTAGGCCAGCCTTGCGGACAATTTGTATCCTCTTGATCCTGTGGGCTTAGCCCCCGCCCGGCCCTTATGACCACCCGCAAAACATGGGGCACTAGCCACACGTTGACATTCTGGTCCTGCGCGAAAACACCCATCATGCTGCCGATCAGGTGGTCCGTATAGCGACCAAGGAGTGCGAAGAAAACCGCGCGACCGATAAGGCTACCGATGACATAGCGATACCGCCCGATGGGTGCCCTCTCGATCTCAGTCAGTATGTCGATCACTCTACAGGCCTAGGATGCGCTCCGCGTTGCCGTGGAAGATCCGCTCCTTGATTTCGTCCGAATACCCAAGCTCGTCCCATTCGCGAAACAATCGGTCGTAAGGGATGCTCGGATAGTCGCTACCAAACATCACTTTATCCCTTAGTCGACCAGTGATGTCGGCCTTTAGTTGAGCTGGGAAATATTTGGGGGCCCAGCCTGAGAGTTCCCAGAAAACGTTGCCCTTGTGCAGGGCCACGGCTGTCATCTCGTCCACCCAGGGCCAGCCGGGATGCGCCGCAATAATGGTTAAATTCGGAAAATCGGCTGCCAGTTCGTCGATCGCGGCAGGATGGGCGTGCCGGATTTTCGCGCCCATCCCCCCTGGCATGCCGGCCCCCATGCCTGTGGTCCCCACGTCAATCATCACGGGCACCTTCAAAGAGTTGATGATTTCAAAAAGCGGATAGAGCTGCTTATCGTTGACTGCATAGTGACCCATGATCGGATGAAAGTGGAATCCGAGCATGCCCAGCTCCTGGACCGCGCGCTGGGCTTCGCGAAGTGCAATTTCCCCTTTCAAAGGATCGACTGCCGCCCAGCACTGGATGATGCGATCCGGATGACGCTTTTGCATCCCCGACACAAAATCGTTGGAGCAAGGCGGCGTCCCGGCTGTAGTCTCGAGATCCAGCGCCACCAGCAACGCTTCCACCCCCGCAGTAGTGAACTCCTCGACAACCTCCTCTTCGGGCCTCGCCCGCCACTGCCGCTTCCAGTACTTGGCTAGAGCATCCACGTAGGGCTGCTGGCAGGCGATCCACTCCTTCGTGTTCGGGTAGCAATGCAAGTCGATGATTCTCACCTGCGGGATACCAGATCGGCGAGCCTGCTTTTTGCAACTTTACCAAAAGTCGACAAAGGAAAATCTCTGACAATCTCCAAGCGCTCGGGTAGCTTGTACTTAGCGATTTCCTTGCTCAGCAAGAAGCTCTTCAACTCTTCGAAGGTGAGCTCCTGGCCGTTGCGGAGGATTACACAGGCGCACATCCGCTCGCCCATCGTGGGATCCGGCAGGGGAACGCAGGCGACGTTTTGAACGGCCGGATGCGACAGGATGAGGTTCTCGACCTCTTCGGCGCTGATTTTCTCGCCGCCACGGTTGATCAGATCTTTCTTGCGACCCTCCACAATGTAGTTGCCGGATGGATGCTGGCGCATCAGGTCCCCGGACTTGTAGAACCCATCCGGTGTAAAAACCTGAGCATTATACTCGGGTACTCCAAAGTACCCCCTCAGGGTATAAGGGCCGCGGCACGATAGCTCGCCCACGGCGCCCATAGCGACCTCGCGTCCATCCTCATCGATCAACTGGATTTCGTCATCGGGGCAAACAGGGCGTCCGACCGTACCCATGCGCACGTCTTCAGGATCGTCGAGCCGGACAAACATGATGACGCCCTCGCTCATGCCAAAATTTTCCTGCACAAAAGCGCTAGGGATTAGTTTATTGGCGAGAGCGCGCGTTTCGGGTTGCAGGCACTGGCCGCCGCTCTGAATGATTTTCAGAGAAGACAGGTTATAACGAGCCAAAACCGGGTCGTTTAGCAGACGAATCAGCAACGCCGGTACCACCTTTAAATGGGTCACCTGATGCTTCTCCACCAAGGCGAAGATATTTTCCGGTCTGGCGCTGCGACTGAGCACTGCGCTGGCGCCGGAGAAGAGAAATCCTTGCACCCCCGGGCAAGCCAACGGCAGGTTGTGCGCGATCGGCAGCACAACCAATAGCACCGAGTCCTGGTGGACCGCGCACACTTTCGCTGCCGCTTTGGAATTGTACGCGTAATCGTTGTGCGTCCGGGGAATCAGCTTGGGAATCCCAGTGGTACCGCCGGAGAGCTGAAAGACGGCAGGATCGGTGGGTTCGATGCGAACCTCTGCCAACGCCGATGAGGGCAACCGAGCGGGCGTAGCGATTAGATCCGCCAGCTGGCTCAGGGTGATGCCGTGTCGCAACCCAGGGTTTTCCCGTCGGATGCGCTCCACCATGGCAGCGTAATTAAAATCGTGATCCGCATCCGGAATCACGCATGCGACGGCTCCAGAGAGCTGGACGAACTGGCTGATTTCCGCGTACCGGTGCGTGGCCAGCGCCGCGACGGGAATGCAACCGATCTTCTGTAGGGCCACGTAAAGAATCACGAACTCGGCCACATTCGGCAACTGCACCACGATCCGGTCGAGCGGCGTCATGCCGGCGGCGAGCAGATTCAAGGCGAGATTGGTTGAAAGCCCGTCGAGTTCAGCGTAGGTAATGACGCGGGCCCGATCAATCAGCGCGACACGATCGGCGTACCGCTTCAACACCACTCGGTATTCTTCGGCCAATGACCGGTCGACCCAGTAACCGCGCTCCCGGTAACGCCGGGCGAGTTCTGGAGGAAAAGGAACTACGCCTTCCAGCATGGGGCTTGCTCCTTCAATTGGTCGCCGCGTAGCCGCCGTCAATCACGATGACTTCGCCGTTGACCATACAGTTTCCGATGATCAGGCCGACGATCACTTCAGCCACATCCTCGGCTGTGACACAACGGCCGAGCGGCGTGCTCCGAGCTCGACGCGCCATCAGATCGCCATACCGGTCTTTCAGCATGCGCATCATCCAATCTCCTTCCAGCCATCCGGGCGCCACCGCGTTGACGCGAATTTCCGGTCCGAGATTGAGAGCCAGCAGCTTAGTGAGGTTGATGAGCGCAGCCTTGCTGGCGGCATAAGGCAGCGGCTGCGGGCCCGGCCGCAGACCCACGATGCTGGCCGTGTTCACCACGCTTCCCCCAGCCTTCCGCAGGAGCGGCACGGCCGCGCGCGTAACTTGAAAGACTCCCCGGACATTCACTCGAAAAACACGATCCCACTCCTCCAGAGTCATGCCGTCCAGGTCCTTGGGTTTCACATTGCTCGTGGTGCCCGCGTTATTTACCAGCGCATCCAGCCGCCCGAATTCCCGTTCGATGGCACCCAGCATTTGCCGCACTCCGGAATCGTCGCTGACATCGCAACAAGCAAGCAGGGTCCTTGCCCCTTGGCTCTCGGTCAGGCGGGCGGTCTCGCGGGCGGCGTCCTCGCTGCGACTGTAATTGATCGTGACATCGAATCCGGCTTTGGCCAGCGCAAGCGCCGCCGCGCGCCCGATCCCGCTCGACGCACCAGTAACCAGCGCCACCTTTCGTTCGTGCCCCATTCGCTCTCTTGGTAGTATATACGCTGATTCCCGGCCATCCCTGGCTTTGAGGCGTGTTCTACCGGCTGAGCGCGGCCTGGATGCCCTTTTGGGTGTCGGCCAGAGTGCAACCGGACGGGCCGGTTGGCAACGCAGTGACGAGGGGGGCCGTGGAGGCACACTTCGCCTCGGCTGATACCCGATCCACAGGGTCGTACTGGGTCGCGAGCAGGGAAAGCAACAGCCCGAAGACCGAATACTTTGGATGGCCCATGCCGCCTCCGCGATTAAGTATCCTCTGCAAGATCATCGTACGGAGTCATCACGCGCGGCCCTAGATCGTGATATAGACTAGCGATGTCCGAGGATTAGGGAGGAAGACTCCATGTTCAGAGGGAACCGAAGGCCATTTGCGCCCTTGATGGCGTGTGTGTTGCTGGCGACGGGTAATTGGCAGGCGTTAGCCCAAGCTGTCAGAGCTAATGGCGTAACGGTTTTTGAAGGGGCACGGCTCATCACAGGCGACGGCAGCCCGCCTATTGAGAACTCATCGTTTGTTGTTGAAAATACCCAGTTCACTCAGGTCGGGAAGCGGGGCGAAGTGGAGGCGCCGCCGAACGCGTCGCGAATCGATCTCGCCGGCAAAACCGTCATGCCCGCGAAGGTCGACCTCCATGGACATATCGGCTTCCAGCACGATGTGGACGGCACCATGGCGAAGGAGTATTACACGCGGGCGAATCTCGTCGACCATCTCGAGCGGCTCGCGTATTACGGTTTCAGCGCGATTATCGGGATTGGAGATCTGGTGGATCGATCGGACCTTCACGGCGGCAGGACCAGCTGGGGCGATGTGCCGCTTCGGGTGAGGGACGAGATCATACCTGGCGCGGCTGTGTTCCGAACGGCAGGCACTGGAATTGCGTGGCCGGGATCCGGGGCCAACGGGCACCCATCGCGAACCGACGTCCCTTACCCGGTAACGACCGCAGAGCAAGCGCGTGCGGCGGTCCAGGATAATGTCCGCATCAAGCCCGAATTCATCAAGATCTGGGTGGATGACCGGGGCGGGCGCACGAAGAAACTCACTCCGCCCCTGTATCTGGCGGTTATCCAGGAGGCGCACAAGTACAATGTTCCGGTTGCCGCGCACAACGTCACTTTGGCGGATGCCAAACTGCTGATGCGAGCGGGCGTGGAGGGTTGGCTGCACCTTCCGGTTCGCAATGGTGAGGTGCCGGATGAGGAATTGCTTGCGATCATTAGGGACCGGATCGCCACGAACGACCGCCCGAATCTGTGGTTCAACCCGGGAGCGGGGTGGGCAGCGTCGAGCCGGGAGGTTTGGGACGACCCTCTGCTGCGGGAGACGATCTCGCCTCAACAAGTCGAGAAGCAATGGGGTGATTATCTGGCGAAACTGACACCGGACCGCGTGGAGCAAGCGCGCCGCAATCTCCGCCAGATGGGCGCGACGAACGCGCTCAAGCTGCGAGCTGCCGGCATGAAGATTGTACTGGGCAGTGACACGGGGCAGACACGATTCTTTATCGGCTGGATGGGACAATTGGAACTAGAAAACTGGGTGTGGATGGGGTTAACGCCGATGGAGGCGATCGTCGCGGCGACGCACGATTCGGCTGAGGCAGCACATCTAAACACGGGTATGGTGGCGCCCGGGCGGAGCGCCGATTTTATCGTCCTAGACGCCAATCCGCTGGAGAACATCGGCAATACGCGGCGGATCAATCGGGTTTACCTGCGCGGGCAAGAACTCGATCGAGCTGCGCTGAGAAAGAAATGGCAGGCGAAGTGGCTTTCTCGAGCCAAGTGATAGAGAAAACCTGGCTTTTGAATCTATACTTTAGGTCGGCATATGGTGTGTTGTGAAATTTAGCGAACTTCTTATCGCCCGCCATAGGCTCAGTCCGTGGCTACTTAGAGTTCCGCCGCAATAGCTGTAACAAACCCCGGTACCCATTGACCATGGGGCGAGGAGCCCCCTATAATCTCATCCCAGGTTCGTTCGTTTTGGTGCCGTTACTGCCGCTGAGTAGTGCAACCGCAGGGCGGATCGGTTTTGGACGGGCAAATAAGAGTATGGCTGGCAGGCTTCGTTCTGCCGGAGGAGAGGTAGCATGCGTTCACTCGTTGTCACGATTTGGGTTTTTCTGATGGCTATTGTCGCCTTTGGTCAGACTGGCGTGGGCACCATTACCGGAACGGTTCAGGACCCGGCGGGCGCCGTGGTCGCAGGCGCCGATGTGGTCGCTAAAAACACGGATACAGGCATCCAGTATAAGGGTGCATCTACCGCGACCGGTAATTACACGATTGCTCAACTGCCTCCTGGGCCATATCAGATCAACGTGATGGTGCCGGGCTTCAGGACGTACACGCGGTCGGGCGTTACGGTGCAAGTCGCGCAGGTCCTCCGGCTGGATGTCGCCCTGGAAGTGGGCGCCTCTACCGAAACCGTCACGGTTCGGGCGGAGGCGACGATGCTGAGGACGGAAAGCGGCGACCTGGCCCAGAACATCACTGTTGAGGCCCTCGATGACCTTCCCATTTTAGGAATCGGCAACGCGAATGCGGGTAGCTCCGGCATCCGTAATCCGTATGGCCTGGCACTGCTCGTTCCGGGTACGAATTACAGCGCCAATTTCACGATGGTGGTCAACGGCGCGCCCAGCAACACGGCTGGGTACCGGATTGAAGGACAGGATATGACGAATCATTTTGTATCCTTCGCGCTTCAGGAAATGCAGCCCAGCGCGGACGCGATTCAGGAAGTCGCCGTCCAGACCAGCAACTACTCGCCGGAATTCGGTACGGCGGGCGGCGGTCTCTTTAACATCACCATGAAGTCAGGAACCAATCAGTTCCATGGCAGCGGTTATGACTACTTCGTCAACGAAGCCCTGAATGCGGGCTATCCGTTTTCCAACAACGGAGCAGGGAATAAGGTCCGTCCGCGAAACCGTCGCAACGACTACGGCGGAACGCTGGGCGGTCCCGTCTGGATTCCCAAACTCTATAACGGCCACGACAAGACTTTTTTCTTCTTCAACTGGGAGGAGTTTCTCGAAACCAGCACGCTGCCCTTCTCTCTGACGGTGCCCACTGCAGCCTACCGTCAGGGTGATTTCTCAGCCATATCGCCCAACGGCGGAACCAACTCCGTCCTTCTTGGTGTCCCGCAGGGTCCGCTTCCCGCGGTAGACGCGCTGAACCGGCCCATTTACGCCAACACCATTTACGATCCCTCGTCGGAACGGCCAGCGCCAAATGGCGGGACGGTGCGCGATCCCTTCCAGAACAACATCATTCCACAAACCATGATCAGTCCGGTGGCGCAGAAGATCCAGAGCCTTTTCCCGAACCCGATCAATGCTAACTATGTCAACAATGCAGTCGGGACCAACCTGAGCCGGCGGACCACGGTGATTCCATCGCTCAAGATCGATCAGGTCGTGGGCTCCAAAGGAAGGTTGTCTTTTTATTGGTCGCAGACGCAGACGGACAGCCAATACTCTTCCCCCAACGGCAATGCGGACGGCCTGCCCGACGAGATTTCCGGCGCGCGCGGAACATTCTTCCATTACTGGGTCGCGCGCCTCAATTACGACCATACGCTGAGTCCGACGTTGCTGCTCCACTTGGGCGCAGGCTACAACCAGATTTTTGCGCCCGATACGGCGCCGTACACGAGCTTCAACGCCCAGCAGCAGCTTGGTGTCGCTGGGTTCCAGAGCAACCGCAATTTCCCGTACATCTCCGGTATGTGCCCCGCCCCGCCGCCGGGTGCCGTTGGCTGCGGCCCCGGTCTCGGGGGAATGCAACCGATCGGGACGAGCAATGGGATCCA
>Ga0306923_10005973_pt1 | contig 11937 bp, 9 predicted proteins | sample sta12Can44000108_FD_203841 | JGI IMG/M metagenome (GOLD analysis project Ga0306923, IMG submission 203841) | Lab enrichment of tropical soil microbial communities from Luquillo Experimental Forest, Puerto Rico - statanox.12C.anox.44.000.108 (v2)... | ecosystem: Environmental > Terrestrial > Soil...
TCGGTTTCGCGCAGCATCTTCTCGTAGAGGGCCAATTCGTCCGGGTCGTCGTAATAGCCGTAGCTGCCCGCGAAATTCGGCAGATATGTCTGCACGTCGAGCAATGGGTTCGGCACCCCGCGGCAATTGGCGATAAGCGCGACCTCGAAATTGCCGTTGCGCAATGCCTCCAATTCGGGGCCCGTCGGCATGACCCGCTGCGTGACGTGCAGCCCGATCTTGCTCCATTCGTCGACGAGCCAGGTGCCGACATATTTGTAGGGCTGGTCGACGCTGCGGTTCAAAAGCTCGAAGGAGAGCCCCTCGGCGCCCGCCTCCTTCAAGAGCCGTTTCGCCTCTGCCCGCGACTTTTCGAGATCCGGCCAGAACCCGGCGATCTGCTGCAGCTCCTCCTTTGTCGCGGCCAATGGCGAGGCGGGGAACACGATGCCGCCGACAGCTCGCACATTGGCGATCTTCGACAATGCCGGCCCACCGTGCCAGCGGTCGATGGCGAGACTGAGGGCGCGGCGGACGCGGGGGTCGTCAAACGGCTTTTTCTTGTGGTTCGGCGTGACCAGACTGCCGCAATTCCAGTCGCTCTCCTGCACCGTGATCTTGTCGCCCAGCGCCTTGATGAGCTCGTCGCGTGCCGCGGGCGGAAAGCCGCGGAACTCGATCGCAGCGCGGTCGGCGCGGATCGCGTCGAGCCTTACCGCCTGCTTGTCGGCATAGATCGCCTTGAACCCGTCGAGATAAGGCAGCCCTTTGCGATAATAATCGGGGTTGCGCACACCGCTGATCGACTGCCCGGTCTCGAATTCGGAGAATTTGAACGGACCGGAGCCGAGGATGTTCTTCTCGTACCAGCGTGGGTCCTTATCGAGTATTTCCTTTTTGTAAATAAAGGCGTAGGGATCGGCGAGCGCTGGCAGAAACGCGTCGGTGGCGAATTTGAGGCGGAAGACGACGGTCGAAGGATCCGGCGCCTCCACCGTGTCGACCATCTCGTACCAGCTCTCACGCGGGCTCAGCATCCCCTTCGGGGGATGGATAATCATATCCCAGCTCTTGGCGACATCGGCAGCGCTCAGAGGCGAGCCGTCGTGGAATTTGACCCCGTCGCGGATCTTGAAGGTGACGGTCTTGCCGCCATCGGTCGGCTTCGGCATCACCGTGCAGAGATCGCAGACGAAGTCGCTCGTCGAAGACGGGTTCTCGGGATTGATCCGGATCAGCACGCTGTAGAAGGGCGCCGCCGAGTGCAGCGTCGCGAAAGTCTGTTCGCGGTGGCCGTCAAAGCTCGGCGGCGCATCCGCGGGGATCGTATAGGTCAACACCCCGCCGCGTTTACCCGCTTCTTCTTCGCCAGGCCCGGCTGCCAGTGCAGCGCTCCCGAGGGCGAATGCGCCCAGAGCTGCCGCCAACCACCGACCGATCGTCATCTTGACCTCTCGTCGCGAGATTTATCAGGAAGCGGAGATATCGGCCGCGGGCTCCAGCTGCCTCGGCACCCGTTGGGTATCGACTGTGATCTCGGTACTCCGAAAGCACGCAGCGAGATGCGTTGCGCTTCCGGTCGGTTGCAGCGGCGGCCTCGCCCGGGCGCAGGCCTCGATAGCGAACCGGCAACGCGGCCGGAACGAGCAGCCGGCGTCGAGCCGCGTCAAGTCGGGCGGCTGACCCTCAACGGGGTCGAGTCGCGCCTGGCGCGGACGGTCAAGCCGGGGTACAGAGCGCAGCAGCGCCATCGTATAGGGGTGCCGTGGGTTGTGATAGATCTGCGCGGCGAGCCCGGCTTCGACGATGCGGCCGGCATACATCACATTGACCCGATTGGCGTAGCGCGCCACGACCCCGAGATTATGGGTAATGATGATCAGCGCGACGTCGAGCCGGTGTGTCAGCTGCTTCATCAGCTCGAGGATCTGCGCCTGGATCGTGACGTCCAGCGCAGTCGTAGGCTCGTCGGCAATGATCAGCTTGGGGTCGCAGGCCAGTGCGATCGCGATCATGATGCGCTGCCGCATGCCGCCCGACAGCTGGTGCGGATACTGCTTTAGCCGCCGCGCTGGGTCGGCGATGCCCACCATCCCGAGCAGCTCGACCGCGCGCTTCTGGGCCGCGACGCGATCGGCTCCGCGATGCTGCTCGAGTGTCTCGGTGATCTGCCGGCCGATTGTCAGGACCGGGTTCAGCGAAGTCATCGGCTCCTGAAAGATCATGCCGATGTCGGAGCCCCGAATTTCCCGAATTTCCTCGTTTGAAAGGCGCAGCAGGTCGCGGCCGTCGAAGAGAATCTCGCCTCGGGTTACGCGCCCGGGCGGATCCGGAATGAGGCGCAGGATCGACAAGGCACCGGCGGTCTTGCCGGACCCGCTCTCGCCGACAATCGCGACCGTCTCGCCGCGCTCGACGGTATAAGAAATCCCGTCGACGGCGGGCACCACACCCGCGCCGGTGCGAAACTCGGTATGTAGCTCCTTTACCTCCAGGAGAGGCAGCAAAGCACCCGTTCCATTCCTCCCATCCGCGCCGCGCTCCTGTTCTTCTTCTGCCCGAGCGTGTCCTATCGAGCTGTATATGACCTGTCAACGGCGGCGCTGGACTGCCTGCGGGGAGGCAGCCCTTCACGGCTCGCTTGGCGCCGGTTAAGATCCCGGCCCCGTCAACATCACCCAGGATGAGAAGGACCGTTCATGGCGATCTCAATGTACCACGCCTCTGTCCCAGTATTCCTGCAGTTGCTCGGCGGCCTCAAGGGCGTCATCGAAAAGGCCGAGGCGCACGCCACAGCCAAAAAATGGGAAGAGAACACGGTGCTAAACGAGCGACTCTTTCCAGACATGTTCACGCTCGCCCGTCAGGTGCGGCAGGCGAGCGAGCACGCCTTTGGCGCCGGCCGCGCCGCGGGTGTCCAGGTGCCGAGCTTGCCCGCGATCGATAACAGCTATGCGGAGATGAAGTCACGGATCGACAAGACGATCGATTTCCTCAAAGGCTTGAAGGCCGACCAACTCGATGGGCGAGAGAACGCAGAGGTGACGATCACCGCGGGTGGTCAAGAGCGTAAGTTCCGCGCCCAGAACTACCTCTACCACTTCGCGATGCCGAACTTCTATTTCCATACGACGACGGCCTACAACGTCCTGCGCAGCCTAGGCGTCGAGATCGGCAAGCGCGACTTCATGGGCCAGATGCCCTCGTAACGGCGCGGCGCCCCACCGAAACGTCCCCTCTCTCCACTCGCGGGGAGAGGGGCGGGTCGACTTAAAACGCCGGCGCGCCCACCCTCGGATCCGCATACCTCCAGGCTCGATCGCAGCGGTCCAAAAGGTCGCTGGAGCCGGCGGGCGGCAATGGCGCCGACAAGGCCGCTCAACCGGGGACCGCGAGTTTGGCCGCTGAAAAAAGCTCCGCGAGATAGTGGGGTAGATGCGTCGTAACCGTATCACGGTCACCGCGAAAACCGACATAGCCGTCCGGGCGTATCAAGTATGCGGCGGGAGACGACCCATAACGCTGCACGACAATTCCGTCGCGATCGACGTAATCGCCGCCGGCTGATCCGGGCGGAACGATTCGAGATACTGCAAGGACACTTTCGGGATATCGGAGCAGGGGGGCCGCCATCCCCTCGGCCGGATCGCCCAACAGCAGCAAAACATGACGGTGTTCGGCGAAGAGTTGGTAGAGCCGCCGAGATGCCCCGCCCTTGGTCGCGACGAGCGGCGCATCAGGCGCCCGATCACCCGCTGCCGGACCGGCGGTCGCGCTGCGGTGATCCTCGACGATCGCACTGCGCCGATAATTGATCGCGATGCCCGATATACCCTCGCCCAATCTCTCTTCGAAACCGGGGAGCCGGATGAGCAGCGCCATCATATGGTCGCGGATGAAGCGAGTGAATGTTCCGTGTAGCGAGACGAGGCGAGTTGCCCGATCGGTTTGCCGAATGACCGCCTCGTCGATCGGCTTGCGCTCTGTCTCGTAACTGTCGAGCAGCTTTGGATCGCTGACGTTCCGGATAACCAGACTAAGCTTCCAGGCAAGGTTAAACGCGTCTTGAACGCCCATATTCATACCCTGGCCACCGACCGGACTGTGAATATGCGCGGCGTCACCAAGCAGAAACACCCGGTCCCGACGAAATTGCTCTGCCTCCCTGCGATGGATACGGAAGACCGCCGTCCAGCGGGGGTCGACAAGGCGCAGCCGAGCCAAGCCGCGCTCGTCGAGCAGCGCCTGGCACTGCGCGAGACTGGGCTGACCCTTCCAGTCGGTCGGGGAGTTGGTGCAAATCAATCGCCAGCGATCCTCCGGCAACGGAAAAAACGCCAGCGCGCCGCCCGCGCCCAGCCATACCTGCGCCTCGTTGTGGTTGACCTCGCCTTCGAGCTTTATGTCGGCGAGCACAAAATGCTCCGGATAGGTGCTACCGGAAAAGGAAATGCCAAGCTGGTCGCGGACAGCACTGTGCGCGCCATCGCATCCCATGATCCAATCGGTGTCGAACTCCTCGATCCGGTCATCCTTACGCAGCCGGACGGAGACCCCGGAAGCGCGCTGCGTCAATCCAATCAACTCCGTGTTGCGCTCGACCACGACACCCAGCTTAGCGAGATGCTCCCCCAGCAGCCGTTCGGTCTCGTCTTGCGGAACTCCCAAAACACCGGGATAGCGCGTCTCGAGCATGCCGAAATCGGCATGAGCGATACGCCCCGCGTCGCCATAGAGATTGACGCCTGTAATGTGCTGGCCCACGGCAAGGAAATCATCGGCGAGCCCCATTAGCTCAAGGCTCTCCATGGTCCGCGAGTGGATTGCAATTGCTCTCGACTCCATTGCGCGGTGCGGCGCCTTATCGATGAGGCGGCATTGGATCCCGTCGCGCGCGAGTTCGTGCGCCATGACCAACCCCGTGGGCCCCGCGCCGACGATCAGCACCTTCGGTCTTTCCTTCATGCCAACCCTCCACCGTCGCTCAATTAACAACTGCCGGGTGGTCGCTCGGGTTCCCGTCGACGCGCCGGTGCAATTAAGGCGTGAGCAGACAATCGACCGTTGCTGCATCTGCAGCAACCTGCAGCGAGACTTCTTGCAATAGTTGTAGAGAGCCAAACGTGGTCCAATAATGGAGCGTGAAAGAATCGAAGTAACGAGATAGGTCAGTCGAGCAAACGACATGCGCGTCTTCGTGGCGGGCGCCAGCGGTGCCATGGGCGGCCGCCTCCTGCCGCTCCTCGTATCCGCGGGTCATTCCGTGGTGGGCCTGACACGCATCCCCGCCAGGGCCGAGTCGATACGTCGGGTCGGGGCGGAGGCGACGATTGCGGATGCGTTGAACAGAGCCGCGATTGTAAAAGCCGTGGCCGGCGCCAAGCCGGATGTCATTGTGCACGAAATGACGTCCCTCAGAGCCGCGAACGACTTGCGCAGGGTCGAGCGGTCATTCACGCTCACCAATCGCTTGCGCACCGAAGGATTGCAAAATCTGCTGGCGGTCGCCAGACAGACCGGCACCCCACGCATCGTGGCGCAGAGCTTTTGCGGATGGCCTTATGCCCGCGCTGGGGGTCCGGTCAAATCGGAAGAAGACCCGCTCGATCCCGAGCCGCCGCGAGAGTTGCGCCGCACGCTCGAGGCCATTCGTTACCTCGAACGCACCGTGACGGATTCTTCCGAAATCGACGGCGTCGTCCTCAGATACGGCGCGTTCTATGGCCGTGGAACGGGCCTCTTCGACGGCCCGTTGATCGATCAGCTGCGTCGGCGACGCGTGCCCTTGATCGGAAACGCCAATGGCTGGTGGTCTTTCCTGCGTGTCGACGATGCGGCAGCCGCTACGGCGGTCGCCGCCGAACGCGGCGCAGCAGGCATTTACAACATCGTCGACGATGAACCGGCGCCGGTGCGCGAGTGGTTGCCGGCGCTGGCTGCCGCGCTCGGCGCGAGGCCGCCCCGGCATATCCCGAAATGGCTGGCGCGCATCGGCGCCGGCGCGCACATCGTCGCGATGATGACAGAGGCTCGCGCAGGTTCGAACGCCAAGGCGAAGCGCGAACTCTTGTGGCAGCCGGCGCATCCTTCGTGGCGGCAAGGCTTCACGGAGGTTCTGGTGCGGTGCATCTGACGTTGGAGATTGTAGATGGACGCGGCCCGCCCGACCACCATGCTGCGCCGACTGTTGAGGGCGCCGGTCTATTTGTACCGTTGGAGATGCGGTTGGCTGCTCGGGCACCGTTTTCTGTTGCTGATCAGTATCGGCCGCCGCACCGGTCGGCGCCGCCATACGGTCCTCGAGGTCGTCGATTATCGGGACGCAGGTCCCGAGGCCGTCGTGATCAGCGCTTTTGGTCGCAGCGCCGACTGGCTCCGCAACATCGAAGCCCGGCCCGGTGCCGAGGTGGTCATCGGGTCGCAACACTTCCCCGCTGCCCACCGCTTTCTCGATGAGGGAGAGGCTGTAACGGTAATCAGCGGCTACGAGCGCCGCAATTGGCTCATCGCGCCAATAATCCGCGCCGGGTTTAGCGGTTTTCTAGGCTGGCGCTACCAGAGCTCAAACGATGATCGCCGGCGGCTCGCCGGCCAGCTGCCACTGGTAGCCTTCCACCCCCGGAGCGAGATCGAACCACCAACTCGCCGCCATGGCCGGTTTCGCTGCCTCGCAATGCCGAGTGGAGGGCACTGACTATTTTCGGGTCCCGGAAGGGGGGCCACGACTGAGTTTTCCGCTAGAGTTTGCCGCGAAACGCGCGACCGTAACGCGCAAAGACATGGTTGAACTCGGCGACCGCGGCGCGCGGGCCGCTAGAATGCGACCAGACCGCGCTGATGACTGCGAGGAAATCGGCACCGGCTTCGACAAGGGGCCCGCAATTCTCTTGCATGATGCCGCCGATCGCACAGCACTGCACAACCGTCGTCTCACTCCAGTCGCGCAGCAATTCGGGGTCGGCGTGGTGCTTGGCGGCCTTGGTCATGCTCGGGAAGAAGGCGCCAAAGGCGACGTAGTCGGCGCCGGCTTCGGCAGCGGTGATGGCGCGGTCGCGGCTGGCGCCGCAGGTCACGCCGACGATGCGGTTGGGGCCCAACAGGCGCCGCGCCTCGGTATAGGGCGCGTCTTCTTCGCCGACATGCACACCGTCGCAATCGAGCTCGGCGGCTAGGTCCGGCCGGTCGTTCATGATGAACGCGACGCCGCGGCCCTGCGCTATGGGCTTCAAGACCCGCGTCGCGCGCCGCACGGTGTCGTCGTCGCAGTCCTTCAGCCGCAATTGCAACGACGCGACATCGCCGCCGGCGAGCGCCTCTTCGAGCTCTTTCGCAAACCGGTCGGGGTCGAGCGCGGGTGGCGTGATCAGGTAGAGCCGTGTCGTCGCGCGCGCTTCGTGTTGCACCACCTTTATCTCCCAAACAACTCGATTTCTGCTTCTATCAGGCCGTGCGGCACCAGGCGAGAACCTCGGCACGACACCCGTTCGGCGCGCTGGAGCGGACGCGGCCGGCACGATAAGACAACAGCTCGACGACATAGGAGGCAATGATGCCAAAATCGCTCGCGGCTGTGCTCTTAACCGCTTTCGCCTCGACTGCCCCTTTTTGGGCGAGCGCCGGAACTGCGCTCGCACAGGGGGCCCAGCCGGGGGCCCAGCCGAGCTTACCGCCTGCTCCGCAACCGACGCCTAGCTTTCAGGTTGGACCGCGCGCGCCGGGCGCCCTGCCAGGGGGTTCCGGAAACTATGCCGTCAGTGCAGCCGCGAACGAGCATGCCGCCTTTATGTGGATCGTGGACAATATTCAGCACGCCGTCATACTCTGTGAAAAGATCGAAGGCGGCCGCGACTTCACCTGCGCAAAGAAGTCATTGCCTTGACAGCGACACCCGCGAAGCGCGACACCGAGGGCTGGTGGCAACCCCTGTCTGGCGGGAACTCTGACGATGGCGCTCTCCGACGTGAAGGCTCTCACTTTCGACGTTTTCGGCACGGTGGTGAACTGGCGCGACAGCATCGCCCGTGAGGCGAAGAGCTTCCTCGGCCCCAAGGGCTATGACAAGGATTGGCACGCCTTCGCGGACCGCTGGCGGGCGCGCTACCAGCCGGCTATGGAAAAGGTGCGCAAAGGCGAACGGCCCTGGGCGAAGCTCGACGATCTGCATCGCGAGAACCTGGTCGAGCTGCTGAAGGAATTTCAAGTCGGCGGCCTCGGCGAGGCCGATATCGACCACCTCAACCGCGCCTGGCACCGGCTGGACGGGTGGCCGGATACGGTTGAAGGCCTGACGCGGCTGAAACGCAAATTTATCCTCGCGACCTTATCGAACGGCAATGTCGCGCTGATGGTCAACATGGCCAAACACGCCGGTCTACCATGGGACGTGATCCTCGGCGCCGAGGTGGCCCACGCCTACAAGCCGCAGCCCGAGGCCTATGACCGAACCGCCGCACTGCTCGACCTCAAGCCAGCGCAGTGCATGATGGTGGCGGCCCACAATAGTGATCTCGTCGCGGCACGGGGCCGCGGGTTTCGCACCGCCTTTGTCAGCCGGCCGCTCGAACACGGCCCCAACAAGACCAGGGACCTCAAAGCCGAGCACGATTTCGACGTGATCGCCGACGATTTCGTCGATCTGGCGGCGAAGCTCGCTTGCTGATAAATCGAGGCGACGAGGGAAACCCGCCTCTAGCCGCTTCCCCGACGGAAGCCGGGGACCAGCGCTCTATCGCAAGGACTCTTCCTTGATTAGTGAATCCTTGCGATTGCCTGATGCGCAGGAGTTGGAGGACCAATGGATCCCGGCTTTCGCCGGGAACGCGACCGGTGGCTTGATCCCGACGAGACCCGCTCCCTATTTCGGCGCGCGCTCTCAAGGTGACGCCTCCAACCAATGCGGGTCGACCGCATCACTGAGACGGTCGGCGGTGCCGAACTGAGCCAGTAACTCAGAACTGCTCCTCGTCCAATGCGAAGGCGGTCGAGGCGCCACTTTTCACTGCGGTCAATAACGCACTCGTCTTGGGCAGGATCTGCTCTGCATAGAACCTCGCCGTCGCGATTTTTGCCCGGCAGAAACCCTCGTCCCCTCCTGATGCGAGCATCTCTCTGGTAGCGATTGCCGCTCGCGCCATCTGCCAGCCGCCGCAGACGTAACCTGTCAGCATCATATAGTTCACTGACGCGGCATGCGCGGCATTGGGATCCTCGCGGATCGTCTGCAGAACCCACTGGGTGGCTTGTTCCAGCGCCTCCACGCCAACCGCAAGATTGTCGCGGATTGCGGGCAAGTCGATGTTATCGGAACCGCCTAGCTGCCTTTCAGCCGCGCGCATCTCCTCGATGAGCTCAGCCATCGCCGCTCCGTTGTCGGTCGCCAATTTGCGCCCAACCAAGTCGCAGGCCTGAATGCCGGTCGTCCCCTCGTAGATCGGAGCAATGCGCGAGTCGCGCAGGTACTGAGCGGCGCCAGTTTCTTCGATGAAACCCATGCCGCCATAGACCTGGACGCCGAGCGAGGCGATGTCGACCCCGAGTTCGGTACACCAGCCTTTGAGCACCGGCGTCAGCAGATCGACCCGCCTCTGCCGCCGGTCGCGTTCAGTTTCGTCAGGATGCTTGTGCGCGACGTCGCTGTCGGCCGACAGCACATACCCAAAGGCGCGCATCGCCTCGATCTGTGCCTTCATCGTCATTAGCATGCGGCGTACGTCGGGATGATGAATGATCGTCACCCGGTCGCCGCTGCGCTGCCCCACCGGCCGGCCCTGGACCCGTTCCTTGGCATAGTCCCGTGCCGCTTGATACGCCCGCTCGGCGATCCCCAGACCCTGCAATCCGACCTTCTGGCGGGCCTCGTTCATCATCGTGAACATATGCGCGAGGCCCTCATTCTCCCGGCCCACCAGATAGCCGATCGCGCCCTCCTTCTCGCCAAAGCTAATCACGCAAGTGGGGCTCGCGTGGATGCCAAGCTTGTGCTCGATCGAGGCGCACGCGACATCGTTTCGCTCGGTCAACGAGCCGTCTGTGCCGACCAGAAATTTGGGCACCAGGAAAAGCGATATGCCGCGGGTGCCTTCCGGCGCATCGGGCAAGCGGGCGAGCACTAGGTGCACGACATTCTCGGCCATGTCGTGATCGCCCCAGGTGATGAAGATCTTCTGGCCGGAGATGCGATAGTGCTCGCCCTCAGGTACTGCCTTGGTCCGGACGGCCGACAAATCCGAACCCGCCTGCGGTTCGGTCAGGTTCATCGTCCCCGTCCACTCGCCGCTGACGAGCTTTGGCAGAAACCGGCTCTTCAGCTCATCGGAGGCGTGCGCTTTGATCGCCTCCGTCGCCCCGGCGGTAAGGAGCGGACAGAGCGCGAAGCTCATATTGGCCGAGTTCCACATCTCGATGGTCGCGGCGGCGATTAGTCCAGGCAGTCCTTGTCCGCCATATTCGGGATCTCCGCTCAGCCCGTTCCAGCCGTTCTCGACAAACTGGCGGTAGGCGTCGGCAAAGCCGTCGGCGGCGACGACGCCCTCCTTGGTCAAGGATGCGCCTTGTTCGTCACCTGGCTTGTTGAGCGGCCCCAGCACTTCACCGGCTAGCTTTGCAGCTTCTTCGAGCACTGCCTCGACCAGATCCGGTGTCACTTCTTCATAACCCGGCAATGCAGAGAGGCTCTCCAGCCCCGCCAGTTCGGTGATGACGAACTGCATGTCGCGGAGGGGCGCACGATAAGCGGGCATAGGCTGGCTCCTCTATCTGGGGTAGAGCTGGCGCAAGGCCTTCTTGTCGAGCTTGCCCACACTTGTTTTGGGCAGAATCTCGACAAAAACGACGCGCTCCGGAACCCCGTATCGCGAGATCACACCTCTGGCCGCGAAATCGTGGAGATGGGCCTTTATTTCGGCTTCACTGACCTGCTGCCCGGATTGCACCACGACCAACGCCAGAGGCCGCTCGGTCCATCTCGGGTCCGGCACCCCGATGACGGCAGCTTCGACCACTACCGGATGCTGGAGGATCAGATCCTCGAGATCGAGCGAGGACACCCATTCGCCTCCGGTCTTGATCACATCCTTGAGGCGGTCGGTGATTTTGAGGTAGCCCTCGCCGTCGATCACCGCGATATCGCCGGTGTGCAGCCAGCCGCCCGCCCACAGGTGTCGGGAATTGGCCGGGTCCTTGAGGTATCCCTGGGTCAGCCAGGGTGCTCGCACCACCACTTCGCCCTGTGACACGCCGTCATGCGGCAGGTCGTTCATGTCTTCGTCGACGATGCGGATCTCGACCATTGGAGCGGGCCTGCCGGTCTTGCAGCGTATCTCGACCTGGCGGTCGATGTCCCAATCCTCCATATGCGGTTTGAGGTGGGACAAGGTCAGGATCGGGCAGGTTTCCGACATGCCGTAGCCGGTGAACGCATCGATGCCGAGCCCCAACGCCTGTTTCGCCAGCGCTTGCGGCATCGCTGCGCCGCCGATGATCACCTTCCAACCGGCCAGCGAGATCCCTTTGCCCGCGGCGTTTGACAGCACCATCTGCAGGATCGTCGGCACGCAGTGCGAGAAACTGACCTTCTCGCGGTGGATGAGGTCGACGAGCGCATCCGGCTGATAGCGCCCGGGATAGACCTGTTTGACGCCCAGCGTGGTGGCGACGTAGGGCACGCCCCACCCATGGACATGGAACATCGGCGTGATGGGCATGTAGACGTCGCCCTCGTTGAAGCGGCCGTGACCGGTTCCGGCGAGGGCGCTGCGCATCGCCAGGCTATGCAGCACGAGTTGGCGCTGGCTGAAATACACCCCCTTCGGAAGCCCCGTGGTGCCGGTCGTGTAAAAGGTCGTAGCCCGGGTGTCCTCGTCGAGCTCCGGAAAGGGGTAGTCCGGGTCCGACCGGGTCAGCAGAGACTCGTATTCGGCATCCAAAGTCAGAGGGGTCTCGGGCACCTCGCCATTGTCA
>Ga0306923_10005977_pt1 | contig 11934 bp, 7 predicted proteins | sample sta12Can44000108_FD_203841 | JGI IMG/M metagenome (GOLD analysis project Ga0306923, IMG submission 203841) | Lab enrichment of tropical soil microbial communities from Luquillo Experimental Forest, Puerto Rico - statanox.12C.anox.44.000.108 (v2)... | ecosystem: Environmental > Terrestrial > Soil...
GTGCCCGACCTCGTGCAGACGGTCGCGACGAAGCGGGACGTGGCCTTCCTCGTGAAGGGCTCGGTGGCGGTGGCGACCCCGCTCGGCGACGTGGACGTTCCGTTCTCGCGCGACGGCCGGATCGAGATCCCGCGCGCGCCGGGCTTCCAGCTCGACGGCGTGCGGGTGCGGGAGCTGTCGGCGACGAACGTGTCGCTCGACGTGCGGCTGAAGGTGGCGAACGGGAACCGGTTCCCGCTGCCGGTGGGCGCGCTCACCTACGGGCTGCGGCTCGACGGGAACGAGGTCGCCTCGGGCGCGGGCCAGCCGGTCGTCGCGGTGCCTCCGGGCGGCACGGCCACGGTGACGATCCCGGTGCGCCTCTCGCTCCTGGGCGCGGGCGCGGCCATCCAGCGGCTCGTCACCGGCGGCGACGTGCCCGTGCAGGTGAAGGGCACGGCCGGGTTCGGGGACCTGGCCTTCCCGTTCCAGGTGGGGGACAGCGCGGCGCGGTAGCCCCCTCACCCCGTCCCTCTCCCCGCGGCGCGGGGAGAGGGGGCTGAGCGCACTAGCTCGCAGCCGCCTTCGTGGACCGGTCCTCGCGGAGGATGAAGTACACGGCCTCGGGGTGGTGCAGCACGACAGCCGAGGTGGACTGCTCCGGCACCATCTGCTGCGCGCTCGTGAGCGACACCCCGATCGCGCGCTCCGGATCGAGGAGCTTCCAGATCGCGCGCTGGTCGTCGAGCTCCGGCCACGACGGATAGCCCGGCGAGTAGCGCTTCCCCTGCGTCTCCGGGATCCCGAGCTCGCGCCGCACCTGCACGTGCCAGTAATCGGCGAGAGCCTCCGCCGTCTCCACCGCGAGGCCGTGGAGGTAGAGCGCCTCCGCGTAGCGGCCCTGCTCGTTCAGCTGGTCCGCGACGCGCGTCGCCTGGTCGCCCACCGTGACCACCTGGAACGGGACGACGTCGGTGCCGGGCTCCTCGCGGAAGTAGTCGGCGAGGCAGAGCTTCTGGTCGCCCGGCTGGCGCGGGAACGAGAGCGTCGCGAGGACCCGCTTCCGGTCCTGCGGGTCGAGCACGACGAGGTCGTTCCCGGATGCGTGGCACGGGAAGTAGCCGTACACGACCTTCGGCACGAGCCAGCCGTTCGCGAGGCACTCGGTCTGGAGCGCCGCGAGCTTCGGCCCGAACTCGGTCCGCACGGCGCGCTCGTACTCCTCGCCCTTCAGCTTCACGCCCCACTGGAGCTTGAACAGCTCGGCGAGGTCGAGGTGCGGCCACACGTCCTTCAGGTCGATCGTCCCCGCCGGAACGGTGCGCGTGCCCCAGAACGGCGGCGCAGGCACCTTCTCGAGCCGCCGCACCGCCGAACGTCCGGCCGACGCCGGCGCCGACGCGACCACGTGGTCGGGCGTGTCCCGCTGCACGATCGCCTTCGCGAGCACCGCGCGGCGGAGGTCCTCCTTCTTCTCCGGGACCACGAGCTGCTCGACCACCTCGAGCCCCTCGAACGCGTCCTTCGCGTAGAAGACGCCGCCGGCGTAGGGCGTGCGGTCCTCGAGGAAGTGGGTGCGGTAGCCGAACTTCCGGTTGATGGCGGCGCCGCCGATGATCACCGGGAACGACAGGTTGCGCCGCGCGAGCTCCTGCACGCAGTACGGCATCTGCTTCGACGTGGAGACGAGGAGCGCCGAGAGGCCGATCGCGTCGGCCTGCACCTCCACCGCCTTCTCGATGATCGTCGCGACCGGCACCTGCTTGCCGAGGTCCACCACCTCGAAGCCGTTGTTCGAGAGGATCGTCTTCACGAGGTTCTTGCCGATGTCGTGCACGTCGCCGTACACGGTCGCGACGACGACCTTCCCCTTCGCGACGCCCTCCTTCCGCTCCAGGAACTGCTCGAGGTGCGCGACCGCGCGCTTCATCACCTCGGCCGACTGGAGCACGAACGGCAGGATGAGCTCGCCGGCGCCGAAGCGGTCGCCCACGTCCTTCATCGCCGGCAGGAGCACGCGGTTCAGCACGTCGACCGGGCTCTGGCGCGTCATCGCGTCGTCGAGCAGCGCCTCGATCCCCTCGGGCCGCCGGTGGAGGATCGCGAGGTGGATGCGCTCCTCGGTGCTCTTCCCCGCGAACGTGTCCTCCGCGGCCTGCGCGGTGTGGGGCTGCTTGTCAGCCAAGCCCTGGAAGTGCTCGATGAGCCGCGAGAGCGCGTCGTCGCGCCGGTCGAAGACGAGGTCCTCGGCGAGCGCGCGCTCCTCCTCCGGGATGGCCGGGTAGGGGCGGATGTCCTTCGGGTTCACGATGGCGAGGTCGAGCCCCGCCTGCACCGCGTGGAACAGGAACACCGAGTTCACGACCTCGCGCGCCGGCTTCGCGAGGCCGAAGGAGACGTTCGACACGCCGAGGCAGGTGAAGACGCCGGGGTTCTCGGCCTTGATGCGGCGGATGCCCTCGAGCGTCTCCACGGCGCTGTGGCGGTACTCGGCGGAGCCGGTGGCGAGCGTGAAGGTGAGGGGATCGAAGACGATCGACGACGGCTCGACCCCGTGCTCCTTCGCGACGGCGACGGTGCGCCGCGCGATCTCGGCCTTCCGCTCCGCGCTCTGCGCCATCCCCTTCTCGTCGATGGTCATCGCGACCACCGCCGCGCCGTAGCGGCGGACGAGCGGCAGGACCTTGCGGATCCGCTCGCCCGACTTCTCGAGGTTCACCGAGTTCACGATGCAGCGGCCGGGGTAGTTCTTCAGCGCCGCCTCGACGACGTCGGCCTCGGTGGAGTCGATCATGAGCGGCGCGTCGACGCCCTGGGCGAGGAGCCGCGCGAGGGTGCGCATCTGCGCCACCTCGTCCTCGCGCTCGTTCAGCGCCACGCACACGTCGAGCACGTGCGCGCCGCCCTCCACCTGGTCGCGCGCGATCCGGAGCAGGCCCGGGTAGTCGTCGGCGAGGAGGAGCTCCTTCACCTTCCGGGAGCCCTGCGCGTTCACCCGCTCGCCCACCACGAGCGGGCGCGGGTCCATGTCGAGCGGTACCGCGCGCATCGCCGAGGAGAGGAGCGGCGTGGCGCCGTTGCGCCGCCGGCGCGGCGCGGTGAGCTCCGCGATCCGCTTCGAGACCGCCGCCATGTGCGCCGGCGTCGTGCCGCAGCAGCCGCCCACCATCTCCACGCCGAAGTCGCGCACGAACTCGGCGAGCGCGTCGGCGAGCGCCTCGGGCGAGAGCTTGTAGACGGCGTGGCCGTCCACGTTCTCGGGCATCCCGGCGTTCGGGAGCACCGAGACGAACTTGGAGCTCCGCTCGGAGAGGAGCCGCACGCTCTCGCGCATCTCCGCGGGGCCGGTGGAGCAGTTGAGGCCGATCGCGTCCACCGGGAGGTGCTCGAGCGTGGCGAGCGCGGAGACGACGTCGGTGCCGAGCAGCATGCGGCCGTTCGCGTCGATGAGCGTCGGCTGCGCGATGAGGAACACGTCCTTCATCGCGTCGCGCCGGACCGCGTCCACCGCGAGCACCGCCGCACGCAGCTCGAGGATGTCCTGCTGCGTCTCGATGACGATCGCGTCGACCCCGCCGTCCACGAGCCCGCGCGCCTGCTCGGCGAAGATCCGCTCCAGCGCGTCGGGGGTCACGTTCGAGAGCACGGGATCGGACGACGACGGCAGCATCCCGGTGGGCCCCATGGAGCCGGCGACGAAGCGCGGCCGGTCGGGCGTGGCGTAGCGCTCGGCTGCCCGGCGGGCGGTCACCGCGGCGCGGAGGTTCACCTCGTACGTGCGGTGGCCGAGCCCGTACTCGTCGAGCTTCAGGCGCGAGGACCCGAAGGTGTTCGTCTCCACCACGTCGCAGCCGGCGGCGAAGTAGCGCGCGTGGATCCCCTCGACGAGGTCGGGCCGGGTGAGCGTGAGGAGGTCGTTCGCCCCCTCCTTGCCGCCGAACTCGGAGGCCTTGAGCGCGTGGCCCTGGATCTGCGTGCCCATCGCCCCGTCGAACACGAGCACGCGGCGCGCGAGCGCTTCACGGAAGTTCACCGGGAGTTCGCCCTTCTTCGTGCGGCGCCCCACGCGCCGTGGGGCGCGCCTCGGGGCGCGTGAAAGTCTTTCATTCTAGCCTAAGATGCGCGGCCGTGCCGAAGACCCCCCTCGGAAAGGCCGCCCTGATCGCGCTCGTCGCCACGCTCGTGCGCGCGCTCGCGACCGTGGGCCTCGAGCTCTACGCCGACGAGGCCTACTACTGGCTCTGGTCGCTCCGGCCGGCCCCGGGTTACTTCGATCACCCGCCGATGGTCGCCTGGCTCATCGCCCTCTCCTCGGCGGTGCTCCCCGGCGAGCTGGGCGTGCGGCTGCCCTTCCTGCTGTGCGGCGGGCTCGCGATCCTGTTCGCCGCGCTCACCGCGCGCGAGCTCTCCGACCACCCGCGCGCGCCCGTGTACGCGGCGCTCCTCGCCGCCGCCTCGCCGCTCCTCCACGTCACCGGGACGCTCGCGCTGCCCGACGCTCCGCTCGAGGCGGCCTACGCGGCGGCGGTGTGGCTGCTCGCGCGTGCGCGCGGCCGGCGCTGGGCGTGGGCGGGCCTCGCGGTGGGCCTCGCGCTCCTCTCGAAGTACTCCGCCGCGCTGCTCGCGCCCGCGCTCCTCGGCCTCGTCGCCTGGGACCCGGAGCTCCGCCGCGCCCTGCGCACGCCGTGGCCCTGGATCGGCGCCGCCGTCGCGGTGCTCGTCTTCTCGCCCACGATCCTGTGGGACGCGCAGCGCGGCTTCGCGTCGATCGGCTTCCAGCTCCACCACGGCTTCCGCCACCGCGCCTCGCTCCGCACGTTCCTCGAGTTCGTGGGCGCCCAGCTCGCCGCCCTCGGGCCCATCGTCTTCGTGGCGCTCGTCCCGCTCTTCCGCGCGCGGGAGTCGGCCTGGAAGCGGGTGGCCCTCGCGGCCCTCGTCCCGCTCGCCGTCCCGATCTACTCGGCGACGCGCAGCGACCCCGAGGTGAACTGGACGGTGCACGCCTTCGCGCCGCTCTGCGCCGCGGCCGGCGCGTGGCTCGCGGCCCGCAGGGCAGGGCGCCCGCTCGTCGCGGTCCACGTCGCGCTCGGCCTCGTCGCAGCGGTCGGGCTCGCGTGGGGGCAGCGCGACCCGCGCTTCGCGGGCAGCGCCGTCTACGACCGCTTCCACGGCTGGGCGGAGTTCGCCGGCCGGATGCACCGGGCGGCGGCGGAGGGCTGCGCCGAGGCGAGGCTCTCCTGCGACCTGCGGGACCCGTTCGTCTTCCCTGCGAACTACCGGTACGCGGGGCAGATCGCGTTCTACGGTGGGTGGCGGCGGCTCGGCCAGGGCATCGGCCGCGCGTCGCAGCTCGACCTGTGGAACGAGCAGCCGAGACCGGGCGAGCCGGTCCTGGTGGTCGCCGACTCGCCGGAGACGCTCGACGAGTTCCTCCGCCGCGCCCGGGCCGACCAGCGCGCGCCCGCGCGCTCCTTCGAGATCCGCGGTGCGAACGGCGCGCTCATGCGGCGCGGGATCGTCGCGCCCTTCACCGGCTTTGCGGGGGCGAGCTTCACCCGCTAAGAAGCCCTCGTGCTCCACGAGGCGCGATGGTGGGAGCAGGCCGACGGCGGCAAGCTCCGCTGCACGCTCTGTCCGCGAGATTGCCGCATCGGAGAGGGACAGGCCGGCTTCTGCTTCGTGCGGCGGAACGAGGGCGGGCGCCTCGTGTCGCTCGCCTACGGACGGTCCACCGGCTTCGCGGTGGATCCCATCGAGAAGAAGCCGCTCGCGCACTTCTACCCGGGCACGACCGTGCTCTCGTTCGGCACCGCCGGCTGCAACCTGGGCTGCCGCTTCTGCCAGAACTGGAGCATCTCGAAGGCGAAGCTCGCCGAGCGCGCGAGCGGCCTGTACACGGCGCGGGAGGTGGTGGACCTCGCGATCGAGGAGGGCGCGCCGTCGGTCGCGTTCACCTACAACGACCCGGTGATCTGGGCGGAGTGGGGCCTCGACGTCGCGCGCGAGGCCCGTTCACGCGGGGTGAAGACCGTGTTCGTGACCGCGGGCTTCGTGGGCGAGCGGGCGCGGGAGGAGATCTTCCCGTGGATGGACGCCACGAACGTCGATCTGAAGGGGTTCACCGAGGACTTCTACCGGCGCGTCACCCTCTCGCACCTCGCGCCGGTGCTCGAGACGCTGGAGTGGCTCGCGCGCTCGAACACCTGGACCGAGGTGACGACGCTGCTCATCCCGGGCCTGAACGACGGCGACGCCGAGGTGCGCGCGCTCTCGAAGTGGGTGGGCGGGCACATGGGCCCGGACACGCCGCTCCACTTCACCGCCTTCCACCCCGACTTCGCGATGCGCGACCGGCCGCCCACGCCGCCGGCGACGCTGCTCCGGGCGCGCACGATCGCGCGCGAGGTGGGGCTCCGCCACGTCTACACGGGGAACGTGCACGACCCGGCGTCGCAGACCACGTTCTGTCCGGGGTGCGGCGCGAAGGTGATCGAGCGCGACTGGCACGCGATCCTCGCCTGCCGGATGGAGGGCGATCGCTGCGCGGCCTGCGGTGAGCGGATCGTAGGGCGCTTCGCGGCGCGCGCGGCGTCGCCGACGCCAGGGCGACGGCGGTCCATCGGGATCGTCTGAAGGAGGGGAGGCGGCCGGCGCGCTACTGCGCGGGCGCGGTCGCCTCGGGGTAGGCGAGGCCGCAGGCGATCTTTCCCGCGGAGGTGGACTGGGTGTCGCAGGCCCGATCGTCGTTCGACGGGTTCGGGCAGGCGGGGATCTCTGCGGTGCCGCGGAGGCGCTCCTCGCAGAAGTCCTGCTGGGACCCGGTGGGCTTCGGGTTCCCCTTGCCGATCTGATCCTTCACGGCGGTCCTGCAGGCGTCGCGGAGCCCGCCGGGAGGCTGGCAGAGGCAGATGCGGTCCCCGAGGTCCTCGCACGGCGAGCCACAGCCCATGGCGAGGGCGAGCGGGAGGGCGGCGAGGAGGAGGTGGAGCCGGCGCATGCGAGGGCGCGGAGGATCGCCTGGAAACGCGCGGCGATCAAGCGCGGCGGGGCGTTCCCGTGAATGGTGGCGGCGCGGGGCGCGTCTGACATGATGCCCACATGATCGCGCTCGCCCTCTCCATGGCCCTCGCCGCAGCCCCGGCCGCCCCCTCCGACGCCTCGGCGGCGAAGGCGCTCGCGGCCCGCGTCCAGGCCTACTACGACCACACCAAGGACCTCGAGGCCCGGTTCGTCCAGACCTACACGTACGCTGCGTTCGGCCGAAAGCAGACCTCGAGCGGCACCTTCCAGGTGAAGAAGCCGGGGAAGCTCCGCTGGGACTACGAGAAGCCGGAGAAGAAGGTGGTGCTGGTGAGCGGGAGCCGGCTCGTGCAGTGGGAGCCGACGGCGAACCAGGTGTACGTGGACGAGAAGTTCGACGCGACGGCGATGAGCGCGGCGGTGTCGTTCCTCCTCGGGTCGGGGAAGCTGGAGCGCGAGTTCTCGCTCTCCGTGGACGACGCCGGCCGGCTCCTCCTCACCCCGAAGCAGGAGGACCCGCGCGTCGCGTCGATCGCGCTCACGGTGGGTCCGGCGGGTGAGGTGACGGCGACGCGCGTGGTGGACGGGAGCAGCAACGTGAACGAGGTCCAGTTCACCGATCTCCGCCGGAACCCGGGGCTCCCGGACTCCCGGTTCGTGCTCGACCTGCCGAAGGACGTCCGCCGCGTCGGGGCGCCGGCGCAGCGCTGACGCTCTGGAGCGCTCGCCCGCGCGCCGGCCGCGTGGTGCGCGCGCCGGGTCGGGTCCCGCCGCGGCGGCGCTCCGTCGGAGGACCCGCCCGACGCGGCGCGAAGAGCCGGCGCGTGCGCAGCAGGGGTCTGCGCTCGGGCCGGTCGTCAGCCCAGGATCTGGAGCGGCTTCCGAGGCGCGACCGTCGGGGCTCCCGCCGGGAGGCGGCGCGCCACGCGGGACGGATCGCGGGCGACCACCTTGCCCACGAGGTCGTAGTCGCCCGCCTCGGTGATCTCGACCGTGACGATCTCGCCCGGGTAGGCGACCGGCTCGAGCCCCTCCGCGAAGTCGTTCAGGTAGGTGAGCCCGTCGATCTCCGGCGCCTGCTGCGACGAGCGGCCTGCGAGGAGGTGCTCCGTCTCCTCCGCGCGCCCCTCCACGAGCACCTCGATCCGGCGGCCGATCAGCTCCTCCTGCTGCTCGCGCGAGATCTCCTGCTGGAGCGCCATGATCCGCTCCTTCCGCTCGCGCTTCACCTCGTCCGGCACCTGGTCCGCCATCGTCGCGGCGAGCGTGCCCTCCTCCGCGGAGTACTCGAAGACGCCCAGCCGCTCGAAGCGCTGCTCCTCCACGAAGCGGAGGAGATCCTCGAAGTCCTCGTCCGTCTCGCCCGGCAGGCCCACGATGAGCGCCGTGCGGATCGCGAGCCCCGGCACGCGGGCGCGCAGCTTCGCGAGCAGCTCGCGGAGGAAGGTGGAGTCGCGGCCGCGCCGCATCGCCCGCAGGAGCCGGTCCGACGAGTGCTGCAGCGGCATGTCGAGGTACTTCGCGATCTTCTCCTCGCGCGCCATCACGTCGATGAGCGCGTCGGGGAAGTCGCGCGGGTAGGCGTAGTGGAGCCGGATCCAGCGGATCCCCTCCACGCGGCAGAGCGCCGGCAGGAGGTCGTGCAGGCGCGGCCGGCCCGGCAGGTCGTGGCCCCAGGCCGTGAGGTCCTGCGCGACGAGCGACAGCTCCACCACGCCCTGCGCGGCGAGCTGCTCCGCCTCGGCGACGAGGTCGGCCACGGTGCGGGAGCGCTGCGCGCCGCGCAGCTTCGGGATGATGCAGAAGGCGCAGTCGTTGTCGCAGCCCTCGGCGATCTTCAGATAGGCGGTGTGCGTGGCGAGCGAGTTCACGCGCGGCGTGGTCGCCGCGTGGACGAAGTCGGGGTCGGGCACGACGATCCGCTTCGCCTGCGCGTCGGACACGATGCGCGCGATCTCCGCGTAGGCGCCCGTGCCGATGAAGTGGTCCACCTCCGGGAGCTCCTCCGCCAGCTCTCCCGGGTACCGCTGAGTGAGGCAGCCCGCGACCACGAGCTTCTTGCAGCGGCCGGCGCGCTTCTCCTCCGCGAGCTCGACGATCGCGGAGATCGACTCCTCCTTCGCGCTCTCGATGAAGCCGCAGGTGTTCACGACGATGACGTCGGCCTCGCCGGGTTCCGGCACGAGCCGGTATCCCGCGCTATGAAGGGTGCCGAGCATCACCTCGCTGTCCACCCGGTTCTTCGGGCAGCCGAGCGTGTGCATGTAGACGGTGGTCTGGCTCATCTTCTGGTGGGTCCCGAGGAGGGGCGCGGATCTAACAGGTCGGAGCCCGCCGCCGCAATCGACCGGACCTACCTTTGCCCGCATGAGCCCTGCCCACGCCTCCCTCTGGATAGCGACCGCCAAGGGCGCGGGGCGTCCGCGGCTGCATGGCGACCTCGCGGTGGACGTCTGCGTGGTGGGCGGCGGCATCGCCGGGCTCACGGCCGCACGGCTGCTGCAGAGGCAAGGGCTTCGCGTGGCGGTGGTGGAGGCGTCGCGGCTCGCCGCGCGCGACTCCGGCCACACCACGGCGCACCTCACCGAGCTCCTCGACGCTGGGTACGTGGCCCTCCGCGCGCGCTTCGGGAGGGACGGCGCGCGGCTCGCCGCGGCGTCCCAGCGGGCGGCCATCGATCAGATCGCCAGCCTCGCGGGCGAGGAGGCGATCGCCTGCCGCTTCGCGAGGGTGCCCGCCCACCGCTACGCCGAGACCGAGCACGAGCTGCCCGGCCTCGAGGAGGAGCTCGCGGCGATGCGCGACGTGGGGCTCCACGCGCGGCACGTGCGGGACGCCGGGCTGCCGTTCCGGGTGAAGGGCGCGATCCGGGTGGAGGGCCAGGCGCAGTTCCATCCGCGCGAGTACCTCATCGGCCTCGCCGATCGGATCTGCGAGCAAGGCGGCCGGATGTTCGAGGGGACGCGCGCGCTGAAGATCCGGGAAGGCGCGACCTGCAGCGTCGAGACCGCGCGCGGCACCGTCTCCTGCCGAGAGGTCGTGGTCGCGACCCACCTCCCCGTGTCGTCCCGCTTCACCCTCCCGACCTCGCTCGTCGCCTACCGCACCTACGCGCTCGCGGCGCGCGTCCCCGCGCCGCCGCCGCCAGGCCTCTACTACGACTCCGCCGACCCGTATCACTACGTGCGCACGCAGGAGACGACGAAGGGCACGTTCCTCCTCGCCGGCGGGGAGGACCACGAGGTGGGCCAGGACGAGGACGCCACGGGCCGCCTCGCGCGGCTCGAGCGGTGGGTGAGGGAGCGCTGGCCGGGCGCCGACGTCGCGTACCACTGGTCGGGGCAGGTGCTCGAGCCGGGCGACGGGCTCGCGCTCATCGGCCGCGCGCCGGGGTCGAAGCGGGTGTGGATCGCGACCGGCTTCTCCGGCACCGGCATGACCTTCGGCACGCTGGCCGGGATGATCCTCGCCGACGGGATCGCCGGGCGCGAGAGCCCGTACGCGCGGCTCTACGACCCGGCGCGCTCCGGGCGCGGAGCGCGCGCAGGCCGCGAGGACCGCCCGGTCGCGTAGCGCGCGAGCGCCTCGGCGCCGCCAGCACGACCGCACGCGCGGGCCCGATCCCGACGCCCGCGGAGCGCCCCATCGGGCACCCGACACCCGGACCGAGCGCCGCGCATGGGACCGGCGCGTCCGGACGAACGTCCGCGCGCCCTCGCCATGCTCGACTCGATCGCCAGCTTCCTGTCGTCCGACCAGTTCATGCCGCACGGCCACTGCTACCAGTGGCTCCCGTCGCTCATCGGCCTGCACGTCGGCTCGGACGCCCTCATCGGGACCGCCTACCTGGTCATCGCGCTCACGCTGTGGGGGCTCGTGCGCAGGATCCGGCTGCCCTTCAGCCCGATGATCCTCGCGTTCGGCACCTTCATCGGCGCCTGCGGCCTCACGCACTACATGGAGGTGTGGACGCTCTGGATCCCGGACTACTGGTTCTCGGGCGCGGTGAAGCTCCTCACGGCGGCGGCCTCCGTCGCGACCGGGGCCTATCTCGTGCGCGCGCGGTCCACGATCGGCCGCGTGGCCCAGAGCGCTCGGCTCGCCGAGGAGCGGCGGATCGAGCTCGAGACGAAGAGCCAGGAGCTGGAGCGGCTCTACGCCCAGGTGAAGGAGCTCGACGACGCGCGCACGCGCTTCTTCGCGAACGCGAGCCACGAGCTGCGTACGCCGCTCGCGCTCGTGCTCGGCGCGCTCGAGCGCACGCTCCAGCGTGACTGCCCGCCCGCGGCGGCGCACGACCTCGGCGTCGCGCGCCGGAACGCGCGCGTGCTCCTGCACCACGTGAACGACCTGCTCGACGTCGCGCGGCTCGAGGAAGGGCGCATGGCGGTGAGGTATGCCCGGGTGGACCTCGCCCGGCTGGTGCGGGACACCGCGGCCCAGTTCGAGGTGGCCGCGACGGAGCGGCGGATCGCGCTCGAGGTCCGCGCGCCCGACGCGCTCTCCGCGGAGGTGGACGCCGAGGAGCTGCAGCGCGTCGTGTTGAATCTCCTCGCGAACGCCTTCCAGTTCGTCCCCGACGGCGGCAGCGTCACGGTCGAGCTCGAGGGCGCGGACGGTCGCGCGCGGCTCGAGGTGTCGGACAGCGGGCCCGGGATCGCGGAGGAGCTGCGGGGCGCGATCTTCGAGCGGTTCCGGCAGGACGAGCGGCTCGCGCGGAGCGGCGGGACCGGGCTGGGGCTCTCCATCGCGAAGGACTTCGTGGAGCTGCATCGCGGCACCATCGAGGCCACCGCGCGGCCCGGCGGCGGCGCGCTGTTCCTCGTGGAGCTCCCCCTCGCCGCACCGGCCGGGGTGCCGGTGGCGGAGGCCAGCGCCGTGCCGGCCTGGCGCGATCCGGGCGCGGTCGCCGAAGCGGTGCGCCGGGTGCCGGGG
>Ga0306923_10005980_pt1 | contig 11931 bp, 17 predicted proteins | sample sta12Can44000108_FD_203841 | JGI IMG/M metagenome (GOLD analysis project Ga0306923, IMG submission 203841) | Lab enrichment of tropical soil microbial communities from Luquillo Experimental Forest, Puerto Rico - statanox.12C.anox.44.000.108 (v2)... | ecosystem: Environmental > Terrestrial >...
CCGTATATTATACTTCAAGTTCTATATTCGTCGGATTGCCGTTGATCAGAAAAACAAGCGTGCCAACATCGCCTCGTAGTAAAAATCCCCTGGCCTGTTCTTCATTAACGTTCCTTTCATCCAAGCCTATCCATGCTCGAAATAACTGCCCTGGGAGCACAGCTAGGTGATCAACTCCGTCCGGCGTCGGACACCACTGTCGCCCGAATCGCAACTGTAGAACATCAAGGGGAAAATCCTTAACCGTCAGGCTGCGCGGTCTATATGCAGAAAGGCGCACGTCTGCACATTCCATCGCATCGTTCCGCATCGTTACGTAGCATTTCAATGGATAGGTCAAGGCCAACTTATGATCTATATCCGGTATACTGACACTGACCCTCGTAACACGCGGGGTTAACTTTCGTTTCTCGGCATATCGGAATACAGAGAGAGATGTTACCCCTGCGAGAACCGCAAGTAACGCGCTTATTGTAGCAACTACAATGCTCAAGCTCTCACTCACTATGCCTCCGAAATCGCTATGCATGATCCACAAGAGATGAGGGAGAATGCGAACAATATGTAGGACAAAGTAGCAATATATTCTGGTGTTAATTGTGGATTGAAAGGAGCGGCAGAATATAATGCGGTCGATATTGCTAAACATATAGAGGTAAACGATCCCGCCAATATATCCGCATTGGTTCGGGTGCGTTTTGTGCCGAATAACTCTCCCAAAGCCACTGCACACATGCCAGCAATAACTATACAAAGTTCTCCATGCTTTATTACATCATTAGGTTCACCGAGTCTACCCGAAAGAATATATACAATAAACAGAGGAAGCAATGAGCCGCCTACGCCTGTGAATAGCCATCTCAGGAACTTGTTTAGCATATATCGGCGTTCCCGCTTATTAGCGATATACGACCCTCCGCGAAATCCACTATCCGGGGCGAGTAGAGCGGCACTCGCGTCGACTCCGATGTCCCCTCTACCATTTCCCTTTCATTTCCATAGATTTAAGTATGTAGTATCGCATTGTTACGGGCGAGCGTTGCGGGATAGGTCGGGGTCTGCATCCTTGCGGATGATACCCGCAGCAGCCCCATTCTTGTCGAATAGCAGTTGCATCCCTGCGGCCTCGATCACCCGTCGCATGGCCGCGATGTTGTTGGCGATGGGGGTCCTCTGCCCCCGCTCGAAATCCTGCACGGTACTTAGCGACACGCCCGCGCGCTTCGCAAGTTCGACCTGCGACCAACCCAACCATGCCCTCGCCGCCCGGCTCTGTTGCGGGCTCATCGTTCCGCGAAGGCCATGCATAATACCTGACGTACCATAAAAAACTTGACGACTCCTAGCCATCAGGTATTCTGCGGTAGGTCATGCAAAACACCTGATGCTTGGAGTCCCCGATGCTCACCATCGAAACCATCAACGACGCTGCGGGACCGCATGTTGATGAGGCGGATCTTCATGCGGATGCCGCTCAATGTCCTTATTGCGGCGCGCCGCTTTCACGCAAGGAATTTGAGGAAATCCGGGGCAGAATCGAGGCCGAGGAGCGCGCTCGCGCCGCCAAGGTGGAACAAGCTCTTAAGGATCGATTCGCCCGCGAGAGGCAGCATGCCGAAGCCAAAGCCAAAGTCGCGGTCGAGCAGGCCAAGAAGGAAGCCGTCCAACTCGCCGAGCGGCAGATCAAGACGCTAAAGGCCAACCAAGAGGCGGTGATCGCGGCGCGCCTGAAAACTCAACGTGAGGCGTCCCGAGAAGAAGCTGACGGAAGCCGTCAATTCCGAGCGAGCGAAACATTTCGGCGAGAAGCTGAAGATGGAAGAACAGCTTCAGCAAATGCAGCGTCGGCTTCAGAAGAAAACCGCCAATGAGCTTGGCGACGAAGGAGAATTTTACCGGAATTAAGCGTGAATTTCCGAATGATCAGGTCGAGCGAGTGAAAAAGGGCAAAGAGGGTGGCGATATTATTCACAAGATCGTCGGTCAGAATGGCCAGATCTGTGGAAAAATCATTTACGATGTAAAGAATACCAACCGGTTCATGACGAATTATTTGACGAAATTACGTGCCGACCAACTCCGCGAGGAGGCCGATTACGCCGTTCTGAGCACTCGGGCGTTCCCGGCTGGCACTCAGCAATTGGCCGTCCAAGACGGTGTGGTCATCGTCCATCCGGCTAGTGCCGTCGCGGTCGCAAGCCTATTGCGGCGGCAGGTTATCCAGGTCCACGCCCTTCGCCTCGGCAAGGAGGGCCGCGAGGAGAAGGCTCAAGCACTCTATGCATTCATGATCTCACCCCGCGCCGCAGAACTTTGGGACGAGATCACGAAGGCGACCGAGGGTTTTCGTGCGCTGGATCTATCGGAAAAAACGGCGCACGAGAAAACCTGGGGTCGGCGCGCTGACTTGATCCGCGCCGTCCAGGCCGTCCACGACGAGTTCTCAACGGGGATCGACCGGATCATCGGGGCCACGGAGGCATCTCCGTGATCCGCGCGCAAGCCGTAGTCGTCGACCGAGCCCGGCGACCCGCAGCGGTAGACCGACGCAGTCCGACACGAGCGGAATCCTTGGTGGCGTCGGGGCTCATCGATGTAGCAGCCGGAATCGGCGATCTCGCCCATAGTCTGACGGAGTCGGTCATGCAGGCCATTGAGGCGAGGATGTCGGAGCGAGGCCGCGGCGCTCGCGCCGCGGCGGATGTCGACTTCTTGCGCGAGGCCGTGTTCACAGGCATCGCGGAGAGCCTAATCAATCGGGTCGAACAAAACCTCAAAACACATCCGGGACATACAAAAAGGTATGACTCCAACATATCGACAAATCGTGTGGCATGTGAAAACAATGAGAAAACATTGTTTACATAAGTTATAAACATATTGACATATCATTTCAGAACAAGACGTTGATGTGTTTTGTGTAATCTGTCATGTGTATTTGCCAACTTGACAAACGTACTTGATTCCAGCGTCTAATAATAGGAAAAGAGGCGATCCCGTGGTTCGTGCAGTGGGCTGACACTCCGCGATGTGGGGCCTCGCGCCCGACGAGGAGGGTCGGTGATGACCAACGACGAGGTTCGTCAAGCCCGTCGGCACACTGAGCCGCCAGCGGCGGCAGCGGCAAACGACAATGCCTTGGGGGCAGCTTCGACCCGGATCGACACGACGGCAAGAAAGTCGCGGGCCGTCAAGTCCCGGCGATACCGAGTCGGTGTCCCAACCACCGTAGCCGCGAACGACAACGAGCCCGCTGCGGCGTCTCAGGCAGCCGCACACGACAATAAGACCCGCGCGACGCTCCAGGCGGCAAACGACAAGGAGGAGGTTGCGTCGACGCGGCCAGCCGCTAACGACAACGAAGCCACCGCGCCGGCGCTTCGCGCCGTCGCGGCTGAGCACCCCACTCCCGATGACAGCCCCAGCATCAACGTTGTCGACGATCTTCCGCGACCGCTTCCGGTGCTTCGCGGAGAAGCTGAGATCGTCAAAAAGCTGCTCGGTGCGCGGTTCCGCCAAATCCTGTTTGGAAAGGAGAAGTCATGACCGACTCTCACGATGAATGGCGTCAACTAAGCCCGGCTCCGTCGATTCCTAAGCGCGCCGCTATCTATATCCGCTCCTCATCGCGGGCGAACGCCAGTTCGTCTGTCGATGAGCAGAAACGCGCTGCTCGCGCCTACTGCGAGGCACAGGGCTGGCAGATCGTCGCCGAATACGTCGAAATGTAGCTCCACACCGCTGGATAGCACGCAATGACGAAGCGAGCCGCCGCCTACATTCGGGTGTCGACCGGCAGACAGGCCGAGGGAGAGTTGTCGCTGCCAGACCAGAGGCGAGCTATCGAGGCTTATTGCAAGGATCGCGGCTGGCCCGTTGTGGCGACCTACATCGACCACGTGTCCGCCTCAGACGAAAATAAGAGACGACCTGATTTCGAGAGGATGATAGACGACGGCCTTACCGGAAGGGGTGGGTTCAATGTCATCGTTGTCCATAGCTACTCCCGTTACTTCCGTATTGCCGTTCAAGCGGAACTCTATCATCGGAAACTGAAAAAATCGGGTATCGATATTGTCTCGATTACGCAGCCTTTCGGCGAAGGATCGACTGGGGACATGGTTCGTCAGATCGTCGGCATATTTGATGAGTTTCAGTCGAAGGAAATTGGTAAACATGTTTCCCGCACAATGAAGGAAAACGCCCGGCAAGGGTTCATAAATGGTAGAGTTCCATTCGGCTACAAAGCGGTCGTAGTAGAAAAGCGTGGGGACTCGCAAAAAAAGAAGGCCGACATAAACAAGATGAGGAACCAACAATCAAATTAATGTTCCAGTTGGCGTTTAGCGGCCCTACTGGTACTGATCCTATAGGAGTCAAAGAAATTGCGAAGGAGTTCCAACGCCGGAATATCAGGAATCGAAATGGCCGATATTTTACGGCACAGGAAATCAATGCGGTGCTTCATAACACAGCTTATATTGGTCGGCTCTACTATAACAAGCACGATTCTCGCATGAAACAAGACAGGCCCCAGGAGGAATGGATTCCGATTTCTATCCCTCCCATTATTGACGAGGCTTTGTTTGAGGCCGTTCACGCCAAAATGCGTGAGCGCGACCCGATGCGCTCCAAGATCCGTTCTACTCAGAATCCGACCCTGCTCAAAAACGTGGTCTGCGGTTCGTGTGGATCGAAAATGAGGGGTTCCAGCGCAAAATCGGGCCGTTACCACTACTATCAGTGCAAGAAGGCAGAGAAGTTCGTCGACGGGGGCTGCTCTCAGCCCAGGCGAATCGGACGAGAGTTGTTGGACAAACTCGTCGTCGATCATCTAGCCGAGATTGTCTTTGAGCCGATGCGGCTGCGCTCGCTGGGGGGCGAGTCAATCGAAGCCGAACGGTCGGCACAGGATGAAGCCCCACGGCAACTCAATTCGTTGCTGCGTCGGAAAGCCGAACTCGATACTCGCCTCTCGCGCCTTTATACGGCCATCCAACTCGGTAAGATCAGCGTTGATGATCCGGTTCTTGAGGATCAGGTTGTCGGCCTCAAAGGAGAACGTAGTCAGATTGAGATACAGATCGCCGCGCTGCGGGCGGCGGATTCAGAGTTCCCCCCACTTACCATCGGCAAGGTTCGTGAGTTTAGTGCCGCTCTCCGGGAAGCCCTATTCACGGGGGAGTTTCGTGTGCGCCGCGCCTATCTGAGCTTTTTCTTGACACGCATCACCGTTTACAAGCGCGAGATCAAGTTAGAGGGGCACAAAGGCCTCCTCGCCAAAGCTTATGCGCGCGGTACTACACCAGCCGCCATAGGCCCAAAGGGCCATATGGCGGCGGTTCTTCCTCAAGTAGATAGTTGGTGGGTGCAGGGGGACTCGAACCCTCGACCCGCTGATTAAGAGTTTTAGATCCTCAGTTTCGCGTTGTTGCCGCTGGTATCCTGGTGTGAGCAATAACAATAGAGTAGCACTTCCTCGGTTGCCGACCGTCTCCCCGAACTTGATTTCCGGTGATACCTAGGTGATACCTAGGACGGAAATTGCCGGGGCTACTGATTTTCGAAATATCGGGTCACCAGCGGTGCGCGGCAAGATCACGAAGCGTGCGGTCGACGCGTTGATGCCGGCGGTCAATGGTATCGAAGCGGTGCTGTGGGATACCGAGCTCAAGCGCTTTGGCGTGCGCGTGCAGCGCGGCGGCGCCAAGAGCTATATTTTGCATTACCGCGCCGGCACCGGGCGAGGCGCACCGCTGCGCAAGTTGACGATCGGGCGGCACGGCTCGCCTTGGACGCCCGAAACCGCCCGTCGCGAAGCTAGACGATTGCTCGGGCTAGTCGGAACCGGTGCTGATCCGGCCGCCGATAAGATTGCCCGCCAGGAAGCGCCGACGGTGACCGAACTCGGCGAACGTTTTCTTGTCGAGCATGCCGAGGCGAAGCGCAAGAGCAGCACCGCGGTTGAGTACAGGCGGTTACTCGACAAGATTATCCTGCCAGCACTCGGCAAGCGAAAAGTGGCGGACGTCACCCGCGCCGAGGCCACGAGGCTGCATCACGCCAACCGCGCGGCACCTTACCAAGCCAACCGAGTGCTCGCGGTGCTAAGCAAGATGTTCAATCTCGCCGAACGATGGGGCTTGCGGCCGGACGGTTCGAACCCCTGCCGCCACGTCGAGAGATTTCCCGAAAAGAAGCGCGAGCGGATGCTGTCGCCCGCCGAATTGGCACGGCTTGGAAAGGCGCTCATGGCGTATGACGGCTCACCCTATGCCGTCTCCGCGGTCAAGCTGCTGGTGTTAACCGGGGCGCGGCTCGGCGAAGTGCTTGGCCTTAAATGGGAATGGATCGATTTCGAACGCGGCGAAGCGCGACTGCCTGACAGCAAGACTGGCGCAAAGACCATTCATCTGCCGCCACCGGCGCTTGCCGTGCTTGCCGAGGTGCCCCAACTCGCCGGCAATCCCTATGTGATCGTCGGTGCCAAGCCCGGCGCCGCGCTCGTTAACCTCGAAAAACCCTGGCGGGCGATTCGCGGAGCCGCAGCACTCGATGATGTGCGCCTTCACGATTTGCGGCACGCGTTCGCTAGCATCGCCGCGTCGAGCGGGATGGGTTTACCGATCATCGGGAAGATGCTCGGCCACACCCAGCCGGCTACGACGGCGCGCTACGCGCACCTGTCGAGCGATCCGGTGAAAGCCGCAGCTGCCGCTGTTGCCAACAAGATCGTCGCAGCGATGGACGAGGTCGGGAATGGTGGGAAAATAGTGCTGCCGCTGGCCTCGCAGCGCCGGTAAAGCGACTTTAGGGATCAGCCGGAAGCGGCAGCCAAAATATCAGGGGTGAACGGAGACGCCGGATCAGCAACCAAAATAGCGAACGCTCCGGTGTGCCGTGCCGATGCTTTCCATTCGGCCGAGGCGGGGCCGGACGTAGCGGATCTATGCAGCTGCCGCGGTGTCGTGGCCCTCGTTGGGAAAGGGCGATGTCTGCGGAGGTCAGCTCGACGGGTAGAAGGAAGGCTTGGATGAACGGGTCAGACGAAACCTTTGGGGAATGGTCAGCGCGGTGGAAGCAGGAGTGGGACGCCGCTGTCCAGGCGGAGCGGCTCTTCAACAACAGCGCGATTGATCGACTCACAACCGCGGTGGGCGGCCCGCCATCGGATCGCGACGCTTTAGCCGACGAACTCGAGCGCTTGGCGAGGATCCATTCGCTCTGGCGTGACGCGAACGACCAGCCAGCGGTCGGAGCGATTGGCAAATGGCTTGCCGGCTTCGCGGGCTCGGTAAGAACGTCCCGTGACTTTCTCGCCCATCCGCCCGGCGACGATCACGAACTTCTGGCGAGATTGATATTCGTTGCTGGTCAGGACCGTCACGATATCTCCCAGATCCGTCACGCGATCGAAGGGGTGCAGGTGCTAGAGGCTACATTTGGGCGATTGCTACGCGACAAATCATATGGTCTCGACCGGATCGGCTCGCGGAACGCCGCGGCCCATTGGTTGATTGGCAAGACACTGCCCGGGGTTTATGCACAGTACTTCGGTAAGACATTTGGGTATTCACGCGACAAGGTAACCGGTGAACCAAGCGGTCCAGGAATTCGATTTATTCTCGAAGTTCTGTCTATCATGAAAGTCAATACACCCCGAGACGGTAAACCATTCGGTTCAGATGCGGTCGAATACTACCTGAGATTAGCTGGATATTGACACCAACCGGGATTGGGGAACGCTGTCCGAAAAAACTCGGGTTCCCCCATTCGACCGGGCAATCCGGTCTGTTCATGTTGCCGCTCTAATCCGGCAGTCGGTTGACGCTGCCGGCCGTATCGGAGGGCAGCATGAGCAAGTCCAAATCGAGACCGTCTCTAGGGCCGCGGCTTCGAACCCCTGCCGCCGCGCATTATTTGGGCATCGCCGACTCGACTCTGGAAAAAATGAGGGTTTCCGGGACGGGTCCCGAATTCGAAATCGCCAGCGGTAAAGCAGTCGTCTACTCGATCCCCGCGCTTGAGGAGTACCTCGCTCAGAGGCGGGCCCGCAGCACCAGCGAGACCGGCAGGCAGACCCCTCGGCCCCGACGGAGCAAACACAGTCGCGATGATCCGGATGGACTGCCGAACCTGACCCGTAGCTCCTTAGACCGTTCGGACGACTGAGCACCCTAAGTGGCGCGTCGCCCTCGCGCCATCCAGTCGCCCTCCGGCGGCTTGCAAGGGCAAAGGTCACGAACTCAAAAAACGACCGGTTGGCAATTCGCGATGAGCACGGTCCGCAAACGGCATGGTGAACGGACCTTCACCGGAGTGCGCGCAACGACGGGGTTGCGCCGTTAGCGGTCGTCCGGGCCGACCGCGATCGGAACCGTCGCTGGTGACGCAGCTCGTACAAGAAGGGTTTGTAAATCACGGAATGGTGCCGACGGCCGAAGGCAGTAAGTAAGCAGCCCATTGGAAACGACACCAAGGAACCTCATACGTAGTTGATGAATTTGGGCCATTTCTTGCGGTGCAAAGACGCCGCACATCGAAACTGTTGCTCAAATGTCTCACCATACGAAGTTCTGCATCAATCTCCACGCTAGCGGCGCAATTCCGGCAAAAACCGTTTGTCATCGTTATGCGGGATAACGAAGATCGACTAACGGTGGTGGGACAACTATCGTCAAACATGTATCGTGGCCGGAGGTTAAGGGAATGACAAATCGCTGGCTGCTGGGCGCTGGAGTCGCGCTCGCCGTGATGTTCGGGGGCGCCCAGGCGCACGCGCAGCTGCTCCCGTGGAACCAGCCGGGGGTGGTGGGAGCTTGGTATATCGGGCCCGAGGGCGGGTGGACGTCGCTGACCAGCCAGTCACAGTCGACATCATCCGTCCATTTCACCGGGCCCGACGGCGGGACCTTTAGCACTCCGGGATTTAATGCCACGCCGAATACCGACAGCGGCTTCAATGTAGGCGCTCGCGGCGGCTACCAGTGGGGGCCGTGGCGTCTCGAGGAAGAATACAGCTATCGGCATAACTCGCTGTCCAACAACAACACGCTGAACATTCTCGGCCCGTTCGGCAACACTTTGACCACCACTGGCGGGCGTACTCAGGGTCAGGCTATATCCCACGCGCTCATGACCAACCTGATCTATGATATCGGTACGTGGGCTTGGAATTGGTGGGTGCCGATCACACCCCACGTCGGGGCTGGAATCGGTGCGGTCGACGTCATCACAAGCGCGTCGATCAACTCCTTCACGCTGCGCAATCCCATAGGCGCGCCGATCAGCCCATCCTCGCCGTTATCCGTGGCGCCGCAAACCTTCGGCGGCACTCTGATAAACGGCAGCGGCTGGAGGTTCGGCTATCAGGCGATCGCGGGGCTTCGCTTCGAATTCGCCCCCCAAGTCGCGTTTGACCTCGACTATCGTTTCTTGGGGACCCCCGACCAGACGATTACCAACAACAGCTCTGCGAGATACCCGTTCCCGCATGGCACCGGCGGAACAAACTGCTGCGCAGGCGGCAGATTTACCAGCAAATACAACTCGAACAATCTGGTGGCCAGCATAACGATGAAGTTCGGCGTGCCGCCGGCGCCGCCGCCGCCCCCGCCCCCGCCGCCCCCGCCGCCGCCACCGGCTCAGAAAGTGTTCCTCGTCTTCTTCGACTGGGATAAGTATAACATCACGCCGGAGGGTGAGAAAATCATCGAGCTCGCGGCGCAACAATACAAGGCGGGCGGCTCGGTCAAGATCCAGGTCAACGGCTACACCGACACCACCGGCTCGTACGCCTACAACCAGCGGCTCTCCGAGCGGCGCGCCAATGCCGTGGCGACCCGTCTTGCCGCGCTGGGTGTAGCGCGCAGTGACATGGCCGTTGCCGGTCACAGCTTCAACGATCTGCGCGTACCGACGCCGCCAGGTGTGCGCGAGCCGCAGAACCGACGCGTCGAGATCGTGTTCCCGAGTTAAGCGGTCTCGTTCTCAAACCACCCGGGGTCCCGCGAAAGGCGGGATCCCGGGAGAACGCCGCGGAGACGCCGCGGCGTTTTTGCCGGCGCTTCCCAATTACGGGTAATAGGCTGGGGCAGCTTGATCACCGACAATTGCTTGAGGTCGTGGCCTGCCCTGCGCCGAAGTTCTAGGGGTGCGCCTCAGCCCAATTCTTGGCACGATCGGCTCGTCTCCTTACCAACTGTCGCCAGTCGAACAAACCCGCTCTCGCGGGACGGATGGGCGGCGTGATCGGTGCGTTTTCGGCGCCGGCGTGAAGGGATAAGCAGAAGGCGTGACGATCGGGCATCCGATCTAACCTTCAGTTCGAGAGAGGAGACTCCCGATGATCTCCTGTCCTGTCGGGTCGCGTGTAGCGGCCGGTAAGTTCGGCGAGGAGGCTGCGTATAAGGAGCCCAATTACTCACTGGCGTTCATACTATGGAACCCTCGACAAATGGGAATCGGGCGCAGGGTTGCGGTATTGAGTGCTGCCCACTCGACTGCTTGCGGGTTGGCGCGAGAGAGCTGATGGGCCGAAAGCGCTCTTGCCGAAGCACCAGCAGCCCTGATGTGGTCGACATAATTGTATTCCACCAACCAGGCATCGAGATTCGGCCTGGAGCTCGTCGAGCGAGTGAATGGATCTTCTTGCAGAACGCGATTCGGTAGAACTCGTCGCGGCTGTCTCGACCGCGAGATAATTAATCAATCATGTTAGTATATATGCCTGACATGAGGCTTGCATTCTATGAAATAGGATCATCCATGAACGACTTTATCTGCACAACCCACCAGGGCTTGGCCGAGGCCTACGACTTTTTCAATGAGCGACTATTCGCTGGTCGGTTGCCGCGTTGCCTGGTCACGCTGCATCGGCATCGCGGAGCTTATGGCTACTTCCCGGGTAAGTGGTTCAACAGCCGGGACGGCAAGGAAGTGACCGACGAAATCGCGCTCAATCCAGCGCATTTCCGGGGTCAGAAGATGGGGGAGAGCCTTTCAAATTTGGCGCATGAAATGTGCCACCATGAGCAATGCCATTTCGGCAAGCCGGGCGGCCGGATCTACTACAACGAAGAATGGGCCGACATGATGAAGGCGATTGGGCTTATCCCGGCCAAGACGAGAGAGTCCGTCGGGAAACCCAGGCGGGAGGTCAGCCATTACGTCGTGCCAGGCGGCCCTTTCGCCCTCGCGTGTACGGAGCTTGTCAAATCGGGCTTTGCGGTCCGCTACGTCGAATTATGGAGCGACGAGCAGGCGCCCATAACGAAATATATCTGTCCTGCGTGTGGCCTCGGCGCATGGGGCAAGCCGGCAATCAACCTTGTGTGTGGAAGCTGTAACGAGCGTATGGAAGGCGAGGAGACGAACAGGGAAGGAGAGAGCGGCAGCTAGCCCCCGACCCGTGTTTCTCGGGGTGCTGTTTCCCCTCGCGGTCATGCACAAATAGGGGCCTGATCGGACGTCAGGTGGCCCCGGTTCTCGATCGGCCGGCCAGCCGGCGCGCTGCGAGGTCATCGTGCGCCACGGCAACACCGGCTGGGCCACGTACCACTGGCGGCGCGCCGATGAGCTGACCGTGCTCGCCAACGCCAATCCGGAGAACCACCGCTACCTGCGCTACAGCGTCCGGCACCAGGAAGAGCAGGCCGGCGAGACCTCCTGATCGGCTTCGACGGCCGGAACGGCGGTTCGAGGCCGGCAGCCGTCGGAGTCCCCTCGTAAAATCGCCGCTAGTGGATGAAAATTTGACGCTTGGGTACCCGCGCCGGGGTCCGCTCGGGTGGAAACCGGTCCTTCGCCGACACGAGTCGGGGCGACCGGGTAGCGCCGATGGACTAAACCGCTCCCGCGGTAATTGGCGAGACGAGGGGTTTCGGGAGTAGCGGGAAGCAGGCGTCCTGTCTTGAGATCGAGGGGCCTTGA
>Ga0306923_10005981_pt1 | contig 11931 bp, 7 predicted proteins | sample sta12Can44000108_FD_203841 | JGI IMG/M metagenome (GOLD analysis project Ga0306923, IMG submission 203841) | Lab enrichment of tropical soil microbial communities from Luquillo Experimental Forest, Puerto Rico - statanox.12C.anox.44.000.108 (v2)... | ecosystem: Environmental > Terrestrial > Soil...
TGGGTCAGGGCTGGTGCGCTGGCATCTGCCGGGAACGCTGTCGGCCGGTGTGACGCGAGCGGGGGCTGCGGGTAAGCCGATGGGCCCTGACGATGTCGGGATCGCGCGGGTCGAGCCGTAGCGGCTCTTGCTGCCCGCCGGCTGAGCGAGTGTGGCGTTTGCTGATACGGATCTGCCTCATCGGGGTGACCTCCTTCCAAGTGGCCTAGCGTCCGAGTGCGGGTTGTTCGTTCTGCGTGCCGGGGGCGGGCGCTGCGACCGTGGTCAAGACGCTCTTAGGGTGCGGTGGTACCGGCCTGGGAGGCATCGGCCAGCTGGCCGATATGCAATCGGTGAGGACCGTAGCGGTAGGGCGCGGATTCGCGTGGTCCTGGACAGGTTGGTGGAGCGGAGGCATGGTCAGCCGGGAGGCATCCTTGCTGCCGCGCGGATGGAGCGCAGATTCGCGATCTTGGCGGCGGCAGCCACCGCCACGGGCGGTGTCGGGCTTACACGCTGCCGGGGCCTATGTCCGTCGGCCGGCTCGTTACCCCCGGTGCCGGGCCGCCTCGGCGGCGAGCTGGGCGCGGGAGGTGACGTGAAGCTTGGCGAACACGTGCGCGAGATGGGTTTGCACCGTCCGGCGGGATACGTACAGGCGCTGGCCGATCTGCGGGTTGGACAGTCCCTCAGCGACCAGGTCCACCACGGCCAACTCGCCGGGGGTGAGGCTCTGCCAGCCGCTTTGCGCGCGGCGGTGGGTGACGTGGCGGCCGCGGCGGATGCCCAGCTGCCGCAGCGCGGCCTCGGCCCGGGCAAGGTCACGCGTCGCGTCGAGACGCTCGTAAACGGTGATCGCCCGGTTGAGGAGCTGGCCGGCGCGGGCCACGTCGCCCCGCAGCGCGAACGCGGCGCCCGCGTCCTCGCAGGTGAGCGCGAGTTGGAGCGGGCGCGGCCCGCGGGCGCAGGCCTCGACCGCTGACTGCAGGATGCCGGGGTCATTTTCGGTTAGTCCCTGGCAGCGCAGCGCGGCGCCGGTGATCCAGGCCACCTGATTGCGGGACGCCACGCCGGTGACCGCGGCCGCGACATCCCGGGCCCGGCCCGCCTCACCGGCGGCCAGTACCAGCCGGACCAGATCAGGACCGATGACCGGGTACTCGAGCGCGAGCCCGGACCCGGCGCACCGGTCCCAGCAGTCGCTTAGCGTCTCCAGCGCGTCCGCGAGGTCGCCGTCAGCCTCCAGCAGAAGGGCCCGCGCCCATGCGTACCAGTCAGCGCGTGTGCCGGACACCTGGCCCGGCGGGGCGCCGACGGCATCCCATGCGCCGGGCAGGTCGTTACGATGCAGCCTGATCAGGGACAGCACGCTGCGCCGGAGGAGGTGGAGATGGTTGTGGCTCTCGCTGGGCGCGCCCGCCCGCCTGGTGTCCGTCTCGATTTCGGCGACCTCATCGTCCCAGTCCCCCGCGACGAAGCGCTCGAACGCGCGAAGGGTCTGATAGGGGGCCAGGGCCCAGCCGATGCCGAGTTCCTCGCTGATCCGCATGCCGGATTCGATCGTGGTCCTGGCCTCATCGAGCCGGTCAAACTCCACGAGGACGTAGCAGCGGGGAATGTGGACCGGAAAGCGGTGTCCCAGCCTGCTGGGGCTCTGGTCAGCCAACAGCACGGCCTCGTCGGCGATCTGGAGCGCCTCCGGGAGGTGCCCGCGCAAGAGAGCATTGAAGGCGAGTGTGGCCATGGCGATACTCGTGGCCACGTGATCGCGGGCCGATACGGCTGCCGACCGGGCTTCCCCGGCGGCGGCGGCGGCACCGTCGAGGTCTGCCACTAGCATACGGTCGAAGCTGGCCCACGCCTGGGCTTCGGCTCGCTCTGAACCGGTGAGCAGGGGTGACTGGCATGCCCGTTCCAGTTCGCGGAGACCTTCGGGCGCCCGCCCGCTCGATAGCAGAGCGTGCCCGAGGCATGCCCGGACCGTGCCCTCCAGGGGTGGATCGAGGTCGCGGCCGAGTAGCGAGCGGCAGGCCGTCTCGGCGTCACCGATGCGCCCGGCCCACATGAGGCTGCTGGCCTGTTCGGCGAGCAGGCCATCGCGGCCAGGATCCGTGGGTGTCATCAGCCCGGCCGCGCGGCCCAGCAGATCTGCGGCAACCTCCGGTGACCGCGGCGCAGCCTGGCGGGCCGCCCGGGCCAGCCAGGTGACTGCCTCGGTGTCCCCGGTTACCGCGCCGCGGGCCAGGTGCTCGGCGACCTGCAGGGGCGGCGCGCCCGCCTGCGCCAGCCGCTGGCCGGCCTCGCGGTGCAGGCCGCGCCGCACGCTGCCGGCCAGATCCTCATACATGGCATCACGGATCAGGTCATGGCGGAACCGCAGCCGCGCCCCGTCGTCGTCCAGGACCCGGGCCCGGATCGCCTCGCCCAGCACGACGGACAGCTCGACCGCGGGGCGGCCGGTGACCGTTGCCAGGTCGGTGAGCGAGAACCCCGATCCCAGGATGGAGGCGGCCCGCAGCGCCTGCAGCGTGGACTCGGGCAAGAAGCTGACCCGGCGCAAGATGGTCAGCCGCAGCGTCGGCGGCAGCACCGTCTGCGCCACCTCCGCCCGCCCGCCGACGGTCGTGATCGCCTCCTCCTGGGCCAGCGCGGCGAGCAGTTCGGAGATGAACAGCGGGTTGCCCGCCGCCCCGGCCACCTCCGCCAGCAGCCGCGGCCCCGGTTCGGCAGCCACCGCCTGGGCCACCAGCCCGGTCACCGCCTCCCCGGTCAGAGGATGCAGGACCAGATGCCGGGCGCCGGCCGCCTCCAGCGCCTCGGCCAGCCGGTCCAGCTCAGCGCCGCGCGGGAAGGGCCGCAGGCACCCGATGACACCCACCGGAAGACCGGCCAGGCGGCGGGCCAGCACGCCCACCGTCAGCAGGCTCGACGGATCGGCCCACTGCAGGTCATCCAGGCCCAGCACTAACGGCCCGGACAGTACCAGCTCCTCTGCCAGGTCGGTGAGCGCATCCACCACGCGGAACCGCAGCCCCGGGTCGCTGGTCACCGTGATCGGGCCCAGCTCCCCCGCTCCCGGGCCGGCCAGCAGCCCGGCGATCGCCGCGCGCCGCGGGTCCGGCGACGACCGGGCGCACCTCAAAGCGGCGGCCAGCACGCCGAACGGCCGGGTCCGCTCCAGCTCCTCGGCCCGGCCCGCGGCCACCCGCATACCCCGCCCGGCCGCGTCCTCAAGCGCCCTCGCGAGCAGGCGGGTCTTGCCGATCCCGGCCTCGCCCTCAACCAGCACCACCGCTGGCCCGCCGGCGGCAACACGGTCCAGGGCCTCGCCCAGGGCCTGGATCTCAGCCTCCCGCCCGCAGATCCGCGGAACTGGGGCCAACGTGCCCATGACCGGATGCTACAGCGGCCTCGGGCGGCCATGCCCGGCCCCAGCTCGCCACATGTTAGGGCCCCGCAGATGAGCCGGGGCCAGCCGCCGCGGTCACCTCATACAACGCCCGCAACAGCCCCAGCCAGCCCGTGAAACTTATCTCCCGCCCGCTGCCCGGGTGCTGACCCTGGCCCGGGCCACAGACCACCCACAGACGGCCAGCCGGCGGCTCGACGACCTCCAGCACAATGCGGATCTCCATCCCCCCATCGTCCAGGCTCCACCGGCCGGCAACATCGGCCAGTTGGCCGATGCCTGCCAGACCGATGCCGCCGCACCCTGAGAGTGTCTTGACTACCTCCGGTAACCCCGGCCCGTGCGCAACATGGATGCTCTGGTGCAGATCAACGATGTAGCGAAGCGCTACGACGGTGACGGCCACCCCGAGGCCGCGGGCAGCGTGGCTGCGCGGTCCGTTGCCCGGGGAGCCGCCGTTGTGCTGGCCTGCGGGCACGAGGACCGGGTCAACGTGAGCGGCGTGCAGGCTGCGGCCCTGTTCGCCTCCTGGCTGCAACCGTCGGAGGCGCTGACCGCCGGAAGGGTGGCAGAGGCCATCGAGTGGGCCGTGCGGCGATTCGGCGCCGGTGGCTGCGCTGGCCGGATGGCGCAGGAGTTCGGCGACCATCCCGAGGCGGCCATCGAGCGAATGCGCTGGGTCCGCCGTGTCGCGGCTGGGGCCGGTTCATTCAGGAGAACACGGGCGGGCCGATCTCGGACGCCATAGCTCGATCGAGCACGCTCCAGGTGCGTAGATCGCCAGGCGTAGGCCGCCGCCACTGAGCGTGAACTAAACGGGCATGCCCGATCCGCCTGATTGTGGTCGGCTGTGTAGTCAAGATAGACGATCCGGATGGCCGCGCCGATCGGGCTGAACTGCTCATCCCAGTGAGAAGGTCATGGGGCCGTAGCCGGGGAGCATGACGCTGCCGTGGCGGGGAACCTCCGACCCGTTCGGCGTCGGCGAGTTCGGGCTCGCCCGCCGCGGGGTAGCCGACTGTACCGCTTATGGCGATGATGCCGGGCACGTAGTACACAGACTCGTTGGTGCTGCCACGGGCACCTTGACCGCGGAGTTGCGGAACACCAAGGCGGAAGTCACCAGGAACAGCACCGGCAGGAGCAGGGTTGAAGAAGACTGCATGGCAAGCCGGCGTTTACTTCGCGGCTTTTATCGAACGCCAATGGCCGGGCTGGCTAGGGTGATGTAGCACATTCCGGCCGCCAGATCTCGGCGCCGGAACTGGCGCCTGTTCTCCGCCGAGCGCTTCGATATGATCGCCACTAGCCTCCCTCTTTCACGTGACTGGTGAGCTGCCACTCTGGCGCCTTATTTGATCGTAACTGGTCAGGTGCCTGAAATCGCGGTGATGTGATCAGGCGGCGATGGGCATCCATGGCTGGCCCTCGGTGAGCATGATGAGGGCGTCGAAGAAGCTGAGGCCGTGTTTGGCTGCGGTGGATAGGTAGCTGCGGATGGTGCAGAATTGCCGGGCGCCGGTGAGGGTGCGCAGGCATCCGGAGACTTTCTGCCGGAGCTTGACCATCCGGATGTCGCGCTCGGTCCCGTTGTTATCAGGTGGCACCGCGAAGTCCTGGGTGAACCGCAGGTAGTCGTCTTGGCGGCTGAGCAGGCGGCGGGCCAGCGCGTGATGCTTGCGGGCGAGCGTGCCGGGGCGGTCCCGGGTCTGGCCGATCCCGATCAGGGCAGCGGAGCGGTAACGGGTGACCTGCTCAGCGAGGGCGGCCGGGTCCACAGCGCCGCGGCTCTGGCTGATCGCCTCGCTGACCAGTGCTTGCATCGCGGTGAGCGCTTCGGCGGCCTGGGCAGCCCAGCACCATTCGCCCGCTGGGGCGAGGTCCGTGACGGCCTGCAGTTCGCGCAGGGCGTGGGCGCAGCACAGCTGGTGGCCTGCTTGGGTGTAGATGTCATAAGGTGCCCAGGCGTCGTGCACGGTAACCCCGGCGAAGGCGGGCAGGACCCCCATCGCCTCCATGGCCTGCTTCCCGCGCTTGGGGTGCACCATGAGCAGGGTGTAGGTGCTGGTGCGGGCGCAGTGCACCCAGGCCAGTTTCCCCTCCACCCGGAACCCAGTCTCATCGAACCCGGCCACGGCGCTGGCCGCGATGTGCTCGCGGGCATGCTCCAGGAATCCATCGAGCTTGCTGGCGGCGCGGGCGGTGAGCGCGGCGACCGTGCCGGACGAGACCGGGATGCCGAACAGCTCGGCCAGTGCCTGCGCGGTCCGGTTCTTGGACAGGAACTGCCCGATGTAGAGGTAGATGATGACCGCGGCGATCCGTGGCCCGTAGCAGGCGGCGGCCTCGGCGCCACCGGGAGCGGCGGCCTTGGTCCGGTGGCCGCAGGCGCATTCCCGCTCGATCAGCTGGTGCTCGGTCACCGTCACCGCCAGCGGCGGCAGGTCGAACACCTGGCGGCGCTCCACCCCGGTGACTGGCCGGCCCGCCAGGGCCGCCCCGCACCGGCCGCAGCAGCCCGGCTCATGCCGCACCTGGCGGTCCGGGCGGGCCACCTGCCCCAGCGTCGTTCCGGGGTGCCCGTCTTGCCCGCCGGGCTTGCGCCCGCTTTTCTTCCGCAGCGAGCGCGGCCCGGGCGCCGGCTTGGCAAGTCCTTCGCTGGAGGGCGGCTTGGAGGAGTTCCGGGAGTTCTGCTTCAGCCGGGCCTCAAGCTCGGCGATCCGCGCCCGCGCCCGCTCAAGTTCTCCCCGCGTGTCTTCCAGCGCGGCGAGGGCATCGGCCAGCTCCCGGCGCAGCGAGGCGACCAGCGCCGCCACCACGTCATCGCCGGAATCAGCGTGATCAGCGGGCACACCCGGACACTACGGGACGAAGATCCACTACCGGCGGTATCCCCATCACATCGGCGTGCCGGCTTCCCAGCACAGCAAAAGCCTCGCGGCAGGCAGCCGCCCGGGCCTGGCGTCTGGTCCATGCCTCGTCCAGATGTACGCGGCGCAGTTAGGTTCGGGGTCGTGGATGACGCGGCAGGGGGCCAGCGGGGCACCAGGGCCATCCTCTCAGCGGATCTGGAGGGGTTTCTGCGGGCGCGCTGGGGCGTGCAGCCCGCTGGCGCGGCGCCCGACCTCGGCGGGTCGGGCAATCTGAACCTGCTGGTCACCGACGGCAGGTCGCTCAAGGTGGCCCGGGTATACAGGCCGTTTGTGACCGGCCCGCGGGTGGCCGCACTCCAGGCGGTCCGCCGCCACCTCACCAGCCACGGCATCCCCTGCGCCGAGCCGATCCCGGCGCGCAGCGGCCGCGGCTGGGAATCCTTCGAAGGCCGGGCCGTGGAGCTGGAACCATACGTGACCGCGCCAGCGGCGATGCACACGCTGGCCGGGGTGCGAACGGGGCTGGCGGTGCTGGGGCGCATCCATGCACTGCTGGAGGCGTTCCCAGCCGGCCCGGCCGCCGCAGCCCCCCGCTTCGCCAACTACGTCGCCGCGACCGGCCTGGTGGAGGCCGTCGCCGCCGGGACCCGGCGCATCCGCGCCTGGCAGCCGGCCCCGGCCGAGGCGCAGCTGGCCGACCTCGCCGACCAGCTCGCCGGCACCCTCGCCGAGCAGGAAAGCGACCATCCCGGCCCGCCGCGGCGCCAGCTGGTGCACGGCGACTTCTGGGATGACAACGTCCGGTTCCGCCACCAGCGGGTCGCCCTGGTCACCGACTTCGACTTCGCCGGGGAACGCCCGCGAACCGACGATCTCGCGCTCACCCTCTACTACACCAGCGTCGATATCACCGACATCACCAGCGACCCGGCGCAACTCGCCGGGCTCATCGGCGCCTACGAAACCGGGCTGGGCACACGGCTCTCCCAGCACGAACGGGCCGCCATCCCGCTCGCCATGGCCCGGCAGCCGCTATGGTCCATCTCGGTCTGGGTGGCCCTCCTCGACAGTCAAGCCGCAGCCCGGCGCCACCTCGCCGCCACTGCGCCCGAACTCAACTGGGCCCTGCGACTGACCGGCCGCATCACCCAAGTTCAGAATGTGCTCACCGGCCATCCCTGAATGAAAAGGATCTCCAGCCCAGCCGATTTCACGACCGATTCATCGGCTCAATAGGACAGGGCACCTGACCAGTTACATTCCGTCATGCCCAGTGGGCGCCACAACGTGATCTCCCACGGGTTCCCCGATTACTTACTGATAACCCGAGATCCCACCGTCTCAGGTCAGCGCCGCGGTCAGATTCTCGACGCACTTCCGACCAATAAGCAGTTGGACCGTTTCGTTTCTAATAGCCACTCATATTGGGTACTTGCGCAAGAAGTCGATAGCTTGGAACAAGATTATACAGCAAGATGGACACAGCTAATCCAAGGGGCAGGCGAGGATACCGCTCTTTCTGATTGTCAGATGGATATCAATTTGTGCGGGTGGCTAATCGGGTCACATCTTCGTACCTCCGGGTTGTCCGATAGATGGATATTAAATCTATGTAATTATCAGCTTAAGCGTAAGCAGGGCCAAAGCTCAATGGCCGACATTTTGGCGGCAGCGGATCGGCTCGTTCAGCGAGGTAAAGAACCGGTGCAGTTCTTGCTTCCGCTGGCTGAGAGATCTCGACTTGATCCACGTACAGGCCTGCCCTGGCTGCCTCGGAAGATGTTTAGAGCTAGGTTCGAGGAACTCTTTCCCACTGTGACAGTGCCAAGGAGTCCTGGCGGTGGCCTACAGTTGGAAGTCTCTGCGATCGATAAGTACTCCGCAATTAAAGAAGCGAGTATGTTGCTAGCGCGTGCAGAAATGCGGGTCAACGTTTCCAGCAACAAGAGAAAGCTTGTACATGACTATGAAGCCTGGATGCACCCGGGTGCCGTCAAGGTCGATCTAGCGCCCATGTTGCCAGTCGATTTCCGCGTTCCCTCCCTGGATGTTGAGGGAGGAAAGCTTCTATTTACGGTCATGTCAGATGAGATCGAAGCGGCATTCGATCTGCTAACGACGTTCCAATCTGGCCCTGAAAGGGCTGCATGTATAGGTGCTTGGGCTGCGTTGGAGAGTCTACTGGCCGACCCGGGGGATTTCGGGAGTCTAGCCAAGGTAGCGGATCGAGCAGCTGACATTCTTACATGCCATTATGTGGCAGATGAATTTCGCAATTTGGCAATAGCGCATAGCCGGGCATCAAACGACGCGTTGGCCACAGACCTCATAGCGGCCGATAACATGACACGCATTAGACTCCTGGAGCAGCATTTTAGGAACGGCGGAGATATTATTGTCGGAACAGGGATAGGGGCTCTGGTGGCTTACCGTGCCAAACGTCTAGTCGGTAATCCATCTGAGGTAGATGATATTCGTAACGACATATCTGCAGCTCTCAGGCGCCTCTACCAGGCGCGGAACCAGATCGTACACACGGGCGCCTTCAAGCCTTACGGGTTTGATATGATGATTCTATCGGCCCAGGTGCTTTTGTCTGTGCTTATAGATAAGGTGATAGTCGCTGCACGCACTTCGGGCGATCCCGCAGGACTTATGGCCGCTAAAGCACGTTGGTCTCTTCAACGGGTCCGGAGTGGACAGAGTCTGTGCCTACTGGCATCCGTCTGAATCGGAGTTAGCTAACGCATCAACGTCGGCCACTGTGAGCGCCGCCACAGTCTCCAGCGCCAGGCCTGGGCGCTGAATTAAAGCGTCAAGCACGTCGGTTTTGCGCTCAATATGGCCCCAGTCTTCACCCCGGGCTCCCGATAGCTGCGAACTCCGAGACTGCGGGCAGGTTCAATCAAGGGTCTGCGGCGTAGCCGACGCCGTAGGCGCCTTGACGGGTTCTGCTTGCCCCGGACAATGCTGAGGCGGGAGCCAGCCAGCTGCATCCCCAGGACCTCGTGACCCGTGAACGCTGTACGTCTTGGCGGCCCCGGTCTTTCCGGTTTTCGCGCCAGCCGACCGGCGTTGGGCCCGCCGTAGCGGGAGCTCTGGCGGGAGCGGAGGCGAAGGCCGCTGTGGCGGCGGCGCGAGCGGCCCTGCCGGGCCGCCTTAAAGGCGTAAGAAGGTTCTCACAGCGGCAGCGGGAGGACTCTGTGCTGTCCCGCTTGATGCTTGACAGGGCGCAGTCTCACCAGATGCCTTCCAGGTGCCGGTGATTTGGCTTCGCTGTCGCATCTCGTTTGCGGGCCTGATGCGCCGGGAGGCCGGGATTGGCACTGGTGGCGTTGTCGGTTGTCGAGCAGCGTTACCGGGCTATCCTGCAGGCTGCCGCCGGGGTTCCGGTAACGGAGGTGGCAGAGCGGTTCGGGGTGTCGCGGCAGAGCGTGCATGCCTGGATTCGCCGTTATGAGCAGGGTGGCCTGGGCGCGCTGATGGACCGTTCCAGGCTCCCGTGCCGCCGTCAGCGCAGGGCGCTCATCTGCCTCGTTTGGCCAACCGACCATGATCGTTCCCACTTGGTTCCCAATTGGTCCCCAAAGTGTTCGAAAAACCGTCGGGACGGCCGGATTTGAACCGGCGACCCCTTGACCCCCAGTCACGTTCCGGGCGTCGCTGGACGTCGCTCAGTGTCGCTCAGTGGGCACTTGACCAGCCTTGACAGTCGCCTGGCGTCGCTGGGCGTCGCCTGAAGTCGGCCTGCGTTGGCTCTTGGATTGGCTCTTTCGCGGGGAGGCCGGGTCGACCGCCGACCGGACAGCAAAGACCGTGAATAACGCACGCCGAGCCGCCGTTCTTCTGGTCGGCCGCCAGCGGCCTCGTGCCGGGCTCCCGCCTCGCGCATAGCAGGTCTTTCTGTGTCGGCGCCTGGAGTATATGACCGGGTTCAGCCGGGTGGCGGGCCCGGGCGCAGGGCCGTCTCTGGCATGCCTGGCCGATAGGCCCGCCGGCCTGGTGGGAGTCAGGTAGTCCCCGGCGGGGGGTTGTGCGTTATACGGGCGTGGGAACCCAGCGGCTGGACTTCGCGGAGTTCTATCGCGAGTCCAAGGATGCGTGCCTGTTTTCGGTTTTGGTCAGCGTCGGTGACCGGGACAGGGCGCAGGATCTTGTGGACGAGGCCTTCGCCCGGGCCTGGGCATCGTGGCGGTTGGTCAGCAGGCATCCGGCGCCGGTATCGGGGCGCGCGGTATTCCGCTGTCAGCCCGCGGGCTGTTCTGCCCACCGTGAGATAGCAGTGAACCGCAACCCAGACTGCAACTGCTGGCGTGATCGGCTTAGGTGGCGTGCGGCGTTGCCTGCTGGGCGGCTTTGATCAGGCGTTGGAGGTCTCGGAGGGTGGCGGCGCCGATGACGCGGCCGACGATTTTGCCGCCCGGGGAGATCACGAGGGTGCTGGGGAAGGCGCTGATGGGGATCAACTGGTTGAACTTGACGGCGATGAGGTCGCCTGGATCGTTCAAGCTCGGGTAGCTGATCCGGTAGTGCCGCAGGTACGCCGTGGCGCTGGCTGAGTTGTCGGCGACGTCGACGCCGACGAACCGGACGCCCGATGCGCGGAACTGGCGGGCGGCCGCGGATAGGACCGGTGCTTCCTGGTGGCAGACCGTGCACCATGATCCCCAGAAGTTCAGTACCACCACGTGTCCGCGGTCTGCGGCCAGGCTGAGTTTCCCGCCACTCAGCAGGTGGCCGGAGATTGGCGGCAGCGGCGGCTGTTTGCCCGCGGTGAACACGGTTGTGCCAGGCAGGCCCGCCGTGGACCCGGGCGCGGACTGCGCGGCCGAGCAGCCCGCGGTAAGCATGACAGCCAGCGCGGCGGCCGCTGCGCACCCGGCCTGCATATAATCCCGGCTGCGTACCTTCAGGCGCCGGGCGGCCAAGTTCGTGACCGTGCCCGGCAGCTGGAGGAGCCCGGGGCGGAACACGGGCAGATTTTACAGCGGGTAGTAGTAACCGTGGCCCTGCCAAGCGGGGCCTGGGATTACGAGCGGTTCGGCACCCCGGGCTTCATCGTCATGGCGAGGCGGTGAGTTTCAATTCCACCCGGCTCACAAATGGCGCGGCAGGGCTTGCGTGACGCCCTTCGGCTTCAAAAACGCGCTGGAGGCCGGGCGCCAGAGCAGCCACACCGCAGCAGCGCCGACCAACCAGGCCACGACGAACAGCACGATGACGCCGTAGTACAGCACCGTCACGCCGAACCCGGCAGGGCTGCCATGTGACTGCGGGTGGAGCAGTTGCAGCGTCGCCAGGCCAAATAGCAACGTGGACAGGATGCGCGCCCAGTTCCGGCCCTGGCCGTTCGCCCGCGCCATCCACAGCCACAGGGCAACCCCGGCCAGGCCGAAGACTAGCCACACCGTGATAACGAGCGGTCTCATCTGGGGCGCGGTGAGGCTGTGGCCCAGGAACCGCCCGCGGGCGGCGGCCTGGATGTCGACGATGATCAGGGCCAGCCCGATGCTCAGCCCGACGGCGCTGAGGGCGGCACCCAGGTACATGAGCCTGACCGTGGTACGCACCGGCGCGGGGGCAGAAGGCCGCGGCGGCTCGACCGGCTGGCCGCTGGACGGATCGGGCTGGTACATGCTGACCTCGCAGTCTTGCCATAATCTATCGCGG
>Ga0306923_10005990_pt1 | contig 11925 bp, 9 predicted proteins | sample sta12Can44000108_FD_203841 | JGI IMG/M metagenome (GOLD analysis project Ga0306923, IMG submission 203841) | Lab enrichment of tropical soil microbial communities from Luquillo Experimental Forest, Puerto Rico - statanox.12C.anox.44.000.108 (v2)... | ecosystem: Environmental > Terrestrial > Soil...
GATGAAACAGTCGTCGTTGTCGACCAAGAGAAGTTTCGCGCTCAAACCAACCAACTCTCGTTCGACCGCGGCCGCCGGCGGGGTTTCGGCGGCGCCGAGCGTGCGGAAGAAACCGGTGGCCTTGAGTCGAGTCTCGCGTTCTTCCAGCGCGGGAACGGAGTCGTAGAGCAGGGTCGCGCCGACCGGATAAGTGGCCATTCCGTCGCGCAGGTACGTTGTGCGAATCAGAATGCCGGTGTTGATATCACCGTTGAGCATGAGCATACCAACCGCCCCGCCGTACCAACCGCGAGCGTCCTTTTCGAGGCATTCGATCGTCTGGGCTGCGGCTTTTTTGGGTGCCCCGATCACCGTCACCGCCCACATATGGCTTAAAAAGGCGTCAAGCGCGTCAAAACCTTCTTCGAGAATGCCTTCCACATGATCCACCGTGTGAAAGACGCCCGCGTAGCTTTCGATCAGGCGCCGCCCGATCACCTTAACCGTTCCCGGCTCGCAGACGCGCGACTTGTCGTTGCGGTCCACGTCCGTGCACATCGTTAACTCAGATTCTTCCTTGGTGGATTTCAACAGTTCTCGAATATTGTCGGCGTCCCGCAGGGGGTCGCCCGTGCGCTGGGCCGTCCCGGAGATGGGGCAGGTCTCGACACGGTGGCCCTCCACCCGCACGAACATTTCCGGCGAGGCGCCCACCAGTTGCTCTTCGCCGAACTGCAGGAAGAACTCGTAGGGGCTCGGACTGGCACCCTGCACCCGCTCGAACAGTTCCGAGGCCTTGCCTCTGTATGGGGTCTGAAATGTCTGGCGCAGTACCACTTCGTAATAGTCACCGCACCGCATGCCCTGGCGGACGGTTTCGACTTTGGCCATGTATTCTTCCGGCGTGTGGTCGGAGACAATCGGACCGGGCTTTGTTTTGACGGGGCGAGAAACCGTCTCCCCTTCACGCGCCAAACCCGATGTCGTCACCTCGCCGAGCGCGAAATCGTACTGAAACCGCTCGATCTGCTCTTTCTTCCGGTCCATAACCCAGATGTCGTCGCAGAGAAACAGGTGCAGATCCTTGTGCCCGCGTCGCGGTAGCTTCTTTTCGATCGGCTCGAACTGGAACAACAGGTCGTAGCCGAAAGCGCCGACCAGGCTCAGGCGCGAGTCTTCTTCGGATCGGAATTCTTCGATGAGCGAGCGCAACAGCGTAAATACGGATGGCTGTTTGCTCCGCTGCTCCTCGGCAAACAGGGCGGGCAACGGCTTCAAACGCCCGCCGAGACGCCGCGGTTCAGCGGCAAAATCTTCCCAATGCGGATGGCCGGCTAATACTGGTTCGAGGATTTTCGCGATTTTTTCGCCGCGCTCATTCAAGGCGCGAAACTCCACTTCGCGATCGTAGGAGACGATCTCGAGCGGCGGGCAGCGGGAGGCGATATCCCAACGCGAATACCTCCCGGGATACTCGTATCCCGAAGACAGATAGACTCCACGGTGACGATCCAGGTCGCGCAGTAAGGCCTTCAGGCCCGCTTGGAAATTCGCCTTCGAGCGAGTGCGCGTTACTACGATCCCGTGGGGAGTCTGGTACTGGTAAGCGCGCATAAATATGAACCCTCTGGGAAAATTACTAATCAGGATAACACGCGCCCACCCGCCGGTGGGGTTACCGGGCGAGTGCTTCCAGCCGCGCGATCAGATCGACGGCCAAGCCGGCTGCCGGTCCCAGATCGTGGCCGGCCCCTTCCACCGCCATTAGATCCGTGCGCGCCGGAATCTGGGCGATCGCTCGACGCAGCTCTTCCGGCGAGCCGAAGGGATCCTTGGTTCCGTGCACGAACAACGCCGGCATCCGCAGGTCGGGAAAGAAAGATGTGCGTTTCTGCTCGGGCTTTCGGGGCGGGTGCAACGGATAGGAGAGCAGCAGCAGGGCGGCCGCCGCGTCGGCGTGAGCCGCAGCCAGCATCGCCGATTGCCTACCGCCGTATGAGTGTCCGCCCAGAAAGACGCGGCCTCGAACCATCCCTCGGACAGCTTCGGCGGCGAGCGCGACGCCCTGCTGGTCCCGCTCCGCGGCCCCCGGAAACGGGGGACCCTTACGCCGCTGCCGGCGAAACGGCAAGTCGTAACGAAGCACGACGTAACCGGCCTGTTCGAAAGCGCGAGCCAGCCCTGCGAGAAGGGGCGCCTCAGAGTTCGATCCCGCCCCGTGCGTCAGCGCCAGCCCGTGGCCATTCTCGCGGTTGGGGCGGTGTAATACACCGTAGACCCCGTTCGCCTCAAACGGCTCTTCCATGGCTGGCTGTTGCGCCTACTCTTTTTTCTTGAGCGAGTGGTCGTTCTGCTGGATGAAGCGTCTGATCTCGTCGGCCATTGCCAGAAGTTTTTCCCATTGCTCGCGATACAGCGTGACGGGAAAACGGCCCAGTCCGTAAACCGAGAGGGCGCCTTTTTCACTGACCTTCAGCGCCATTTGCCCGCGGGGACGTTTGAGCAACTCGTTTTCGGCGCGGAGACGTGCGATTTCAGCCTGGTCTGCATCAGTCGACATGGGTTTCTGAATCTGTACCATAGCACAAACGAAGCAGCGTGGTACGCTGGAAAATTCCCACTCCATGCCGCGCTTCGACGCCATCCTTTTCGATTTTGACGGTGTACTCGTCGACAGCGAACCCATGCATTGCGCCTGCTGGGCGGAGGTGCTGGCGCCGCTGGGGGTCATTCTGTCCTGGGAGCAATACCGCGACCGGTTCGCCGGCCTGGACGATCGCGAGATGTTGCGCAGTCTCGCCGCCGAGGCCGATCCACCGCTCGATTGGAAGCTGCTGTGGGCACAGTTCCCCGCTAAGCAGAGGTGTTTCTGCCGGAAGATGAAAGACCCGCCGTTCCTGCCGCAGCTGGCCGACCTTCTTGAGCGCCTCTCGAAGGGATTCAATCTGGCGGTGGTCACCTCCAGTTCGCGAATCGAAATTGAGCCGCCACTCGAGGCCCGGCACCTGCGCCAATATTTCAGCGCATTGGTCACCGGCGAGGACGTAGAGCGTCATAAGCCGGCGCCTGACCCGTACCTGCTGGCAGCACGGCTGCTCGGGGCTCGCACGCCGCTGGTGGTGGAGGATTCGGCGCCGGGTCTGGCGAGCGGTTGCGCCGCCGGGTTCGCGGTCCTCGAGGTCAGCAAAGCCAACGACATGCCGGACCTTTTGCGAACCTGCCTCTTTGGCTAGGTGGCGAAGGCAAGCGAGGCCCGGTACGCTGTAAGAAAAGGGGAACTGTGGCTCCTACCATACTAAAGAAAAAGTCGCGTGAGCACCTGCGCAGCGCGCTGCCGCTGCTGAAGGAGCTGGTGCGCCCGCGCCGGCGGCTGCTGTCGTTCGGAATGGCCCTAACGTTGATCAAAAGCGTTGCCGGGCTGGCACTGCCCGCCTCCACCAAATACCTCGTGGACAACGTCATGCTGAAACACCAGGTCCGGCTGTTGACACCGCTCGTGCTGGCGGTGTTGGCCGCTACCATCATTCAAGGCGTGACGTCATTCACTCTGACGCAATTGCTCTCTAAGGAGGGCCAGCGCCTGATCGCCCAGTTGCGGCGCAGGGTGCAGGAGCACGTCGGCCGTCTTCCGGTGGCCTACTACGACGCCAACAAAGCGGGCGTGCTGGTCTCCCGCATCATGACCGACGTCGAAGGCGTTCGCAACCTGATCGGCACCGGCTTGGTGGAATTCCTAGGCGGAGTGCTGACGGCGCTGTTGTCGCTGATCATTCTCCTGCGTACGAGCGCCCTGCTTACCAGCACGTCGTTGTTATTCATCGTTGCCTTCTCCCTCGTCCTCAATAAAGCCTTTTCGCGTATCCGACCCATCTTCCGTGAACGCGGCAAGATCACGGCGGAGGTTACCGGGCGGCTGACCGAATCACTGGCGGGGGTGCGCGTCGTCAAGGGCTACCACGCTGAGGCGCAGGAGGCCCGGGTCTTCGCGGGAGGCGTCCAACGGCTGCTCGAAAACGTGTTCCGATCCCTGACGGCCATTTCGTTGATGAGCCTGTCGGCGACGGTGCTGATGGGGGTAGTGGGAGCGGTGGTCATGTTCTTGGGCTCGCGCCAGGTCTTCGCCGGCACCCTGACGCTCGGTGAATTTACGATGTTCACGGCGTTTTTGGCCTTCCTGGTGGCTCCGGTTTTCCAGGTGGTGGGAATCGGCACGCAATTAACTGAGGCACTAGCCGGCCTCGACCGCACGCAGGAAGTTCTGCACGAAAAGCCTGAGGATGGAGACACGCGGCGCAACCGGAGAATCGGTTCGATCCAAGGTGTGGTCTCCTTCCAACACGTAACTTTTGCCTACGACGAAGCCAAGCCGGTGTTGCACGACGTGAGCTTTGAGTCCCGACCCGGCACGGCCACCGCGCTGGTCGGCCCGTCGGGCTCCGGCAAATCGACGATCATCAGCCTCATCGCAGCCTTTCATGCGCCCACCGAAGGCGTAGTTCAGGTGGACGGTACCGATCTTTCCACCGTGAGCCTGAACGCCTATCGCACACAACTCGGGGTGGTCCTTCAGGATACGTTCCTTTTTGATGGCACCATCCGCGAGAATGTCGCTTTCTCGCGTCCCGGCGCCTCCGAGGAGGAGATCCTGGAAGCCTGCCGTATCGCGCACGTCGACGAGTTTGCCGAGCGGTTTGACAAGCAATACGACACCATCGTGGGCGAGCGTGGAGTGAAGCTCTCCGGCGGCCAGCGGCAGCGCGTGTCGATCGCGCGCGCCATTCTGGCGAATCCGCGGATTCTGATTCTCGACGAGGCCACTTCGAGCCTTGATTCGGAATCCGAGGCGGCCATTCAAGCCGGTCTCGCGTATTTGATGGAAGGCCGCACCACCTTCGTGATCGCCCACCGCCTCTCGACTATCCGGCGCGCAGAACAGATCCTGGTGGTGGAACAAGGCCGCATCGTAGAGCGCGGCACTCATCAATCGCTCTACGACTTGGGCGGGCGGTATTACGATCTGTACACGCGGCAGCACGGCGTAGACGCCAACCTGTTCCTGGCGCCCGGCGAAGGCGACAAGGTGCCGGAGGCGGAGCAAAAGTCTGGCATGGCGGGCGCGGCTCAACCCACGGCGGCCTCTTTGTTGCGCGGCGGCGTCGCCTAATCGGCTCCAGTCCCATGCCCATCGCCTATGACGCAATCATCATCGGCACCGGACAGGCGGGCCCCTTTCTGGCCCAGCGGCTGACCAGCGCCGGTATGAAGGTCGCGATCATTGAACGCAAATGGTTCGGCGGGACCTGCGTGAATACGGGCTGCATCCCGACTAAGACCATGGTTGCGAGCGCCTACGCCGCCCACCTGGCGCGGCGGGCGGTTGATTTCGGCGTCATGTTGGCCGCTGACGTGAAAGTTGATATGAGGCGCGTGAAGGCCCGCAAAGACGACATCTCGGGACGCTCCCGGACCGGAGTTGAAGCCTGGCTGAAGGGAATGGCGAATTGCACGGTCTACCAGGGCCACGCCCGTTTCGAATCCGCCGGGGAAGTCAGTGTTGGCGCCGAGCGGTTGACCGCGGAGCGGATTTTCATCAATGTGGGAGGCCGCGCGGTGGTGCCCCGGCTGCCGGGGCTTGATCAGATCGAGTACCTCACCAATAGCTCCATGATGGAATTGAGCTTCGTTCCCAAGCATCTGATCATCGTGGGCGGCAGCTACGTCGGGCTGGAGTTCGGCCAGATGTACAGGCGTTTCGGCAGCGAGGTCACGATCATTGAAATGGGGCCGCAGCTGATTCAGCGCGAAGACGAAGACGTCTCCGCCACCATCTTGGAGATTCTGGAAGGCGAAGGCATCCAGATCCGCCGTAACGCGAAGTGCATCGGGTTTTCGAAAACGATTGACGGCGTGGCCGCGCGTGTGGACTGTGTAGACGGCGCTCCCGAGGTGACCGGAACACAGGTGCTGCTGGCCGTCGGACGCCGCCCGAATACCGACGACTTGGGCCTGGAAAACGCTGGCATCGCCGTCGATGCCCGGGGATACATCCCCGTCGACGACCAATTGCGCACCAGCGTGCCCGGGATCTGGGCATTGGGCGACTGCAATGGAAAAGGCGGGTTTACCCACACGTCCTTTAACGATTCGGAGATTGTAGCAGCGAACCTGCTCGATCACGATCCCCGCCGCGTCAGCGACCGCATACCCGCGTATGCCTTGTACATCGATCCGCCACTCGGAAGGGCCGGTCTGACCGAAGCGGAAGTTGTTCGGACCGGGCGGCCGGCGCTGATTGGAAAGCGGCCCATGACCCGAGTAGGGCGCGCTGTCGAGAAAGGCGAGACCCAAGGATTCATGAAGGTCCTGGTTGATAGACTAACGAACGAAATCTTGGGCGCTTGTGTACTGGGAACGGGCGGAGACGAGGTGATTCATTCGATTCTGGATGTCATGTATGCCAAAGTGCCTTATACGGTGATCCAACGCGCGATGCATATACACCCGACTGTCTCGGAGCTGGTCCCGACCATGCTGGGCGAGCTCGAGCCGCTAGGCCGTCGAGAGGATGCGAGCATCGCTCGCCGGTCAGGAAAGTGAGAGTCCTGGTCTGGGAGTGGTCGCAAGCACCTCTGCTGCCGTCACTCCCTCACGCCAGCTTTGATCGCGCCAGCGGAGGTCGGGTGCGAGTCTCGGCCCAGTCCGCGTGAGAAACATTCGGTAACCCGAGGCCCCCCTCCCAGGCCACCCGGCCCCGATTCTCTTCCTTGGTAATCGGCAATACAGTCGCTAAAGCCGGGACCCGCGATGCCAAGCGACAAGACGAGACCGTGAGCCGTTCGCTTCCGTTACTGATTCTTATTGGATCGGCTCGACCGAAGCACCAAACGGCGCTGACAGGCATGTGGCACTCCACGGGGTGACGCTCGAGGACGTGTGGGTCGATTCGACGTCACGCCAGGCCGGATCGCACCAGCAGCGCGGTCGGGTCCGGGTCTCGGCCCATAAACTGGCGGTATAACTCTGCCGGATCTTCGCTATCGCCCTTGGACAGAATGTGGAAGCGGAAGGCTCCGCCAGTCGCTCGACTAAAGATGCCGCCGTCACGGAAGCGCGTGAAGGCGTCAGCATCGAGGACCTCAGCCCACTTGTAGGAATAGTAACCTGCCCCATATCCCACAGGGCTGCCGAACAGGTGCGTGAAGGCGGCGATCATGGCGTGGTCACGCGGCAAGAGCGCCGGACTGAATTCCTGCAGAATGCGGCGCGTGTATTCCACTGGATCCGGATCGCTCTCGGGCGCATAACGCGTGTGCAACAGCAAGTCGACAAAGCCGAAACCAAGTTGCCGCATCTGCGCGTTGGCCGCCCGAAACGTGCGCGCACGTTTCATCTTCTGAAACAGCTCTTCCGGTACCGGCGCGCCCGTCTCCCAGTGCCGTGCGAACAGATTGAGAGCCTCGCGCTCCCAACACCAGTTCTCCATGATCTGCGAGGGCAATTCCACAAAGTCCCACGCCACGTTGGTGCCCGCCAACGAGCGCACCTCTACGCGGCTGAACAGATGATGCAACAGATGGCCAAACTCGTGAAAGATGGTTTCCACTTCGCGGTGGGTCAGCAAGGCCGGCCGGCCGCCGACCGGCGGAGTCAGATTTCCACAGATCAGGCCCAGGTGAGGGCGGAAGCCGTCTGGCGCCGGCCCGCCTGTAATGAGCGCGTCCATCCAGGCCCCGCCCCGCTTGTTGTCGCGGGGATACCAGTCGGTGTAAAACCCGCCCAGCAATCGACCATCCGGATCGTGGATGTGGTAGTAACGCACCTCGGAATCCCAGGCGGGCACGCCGGGCTGCTCGGTGATGCGTACATCGTAGAGAAGGTTGGCCAGCTCGAACAGACCGGCCACCACCCGCTCCAGAGGAAAATACGGGCGGAGCGTTTCTTCATCGAACGCATAGAGCGCCGCCCGTTGCTTTTCGGCGTAATAGGCGACATCCCAGGGAGCCAGTTCCGGAGCAGCCGGTCCTTCGAGGGCACGGCGAAACTCCATTAGTTCGCGGTTTTCTTCGCGGAAGCGCCACTCTGTCTTCGACTTAAGGTCCTCCAGAAATTCCAGCGCCCGTCGGCCGGTGTGCGCCATCCGGTCTTCGAGCACCAGGTCCGCGAAATTGGGGAAGCCAAGCAGTTCCGCCTTTTCCTGCCGCAACGCCAGGATGCGGCTGACGTGCTCTCGGTTGTCCCACGGCTCGGCTGCGGCACGGACGCTATGGGCCTGGTAGATCGTTTGCCGGATCGCGGCATCGTCGAGATAGGTCATCACGGCGAAGTAATCGGGCGCCTGCAATGTAAAACGCCAGCCTTCCAGGTGTTTGTGCACGGCGCTCTCTCGCGCCGAGGCGACGGCGATAGGCGGCAAACCGGCCAGTTGCCGCTCATCGGTGATCACCAGTTCGAAGGCATTGGTCGAGTCCAGGACATTCTCGGCGAATTTAGTGGTGAGCTCGGTCAGCTCGACATCGATCTCCTCGAGTCTCTTCTTTCCGGCGGGATCGAGGTTGGCGCCATGACGCCGAAAATTCTCCAGCGTTTTGACCAGGAACCGCCGCCGCTCGCCCGTCAACCGAGCCGCGTCTGGAGTCGCAGCGTACGACTGCAAAGCGGCCCAGAGGCCCGCGTGCAAGGGTATTCCCGAATAAAACGCGCTCGTTTCCGGCTGAACGGCATTCAGTGCCGTCCGCAGATCGGCATAGGTGGCCACCGATTCCAGGTGCCGCACCACGCCCATCGCATAGTCCAGCGGCTCGGCCAGTTCGTCCAGCACTTCGAGGGTATTTTCATAGCAGCGCTCGCCGGTGCCATTTGCCAAGGCCTCCAGCCGACGGCGACCGTCAGCCAGCAGCTTAGCGATCGCCGGTCTCACGTGTGTGGCGTGGATGCGGTCGAAGGGAATATGGAATTGAGGGCCAATCAGGGGATTGGCGTCGTCGGGGCTCGGCATCTTGTCTTGAGGGTAACAGCTAGAGACCCGGTGCTCGGAGGGAGGAGCGTGCAATTTCCCACAAAATGGTTACCATAAAGAGAGCATGAATGTTGACCCCCACGGGGCGCCCCTCGGCCCTCCCCTGCGAGAGCGCCTAAACCTCTTTGCTTTAGTAAGTTACGTTCCCGATCCCCTGGGGCGCTTCCTGGATGATCTGCGCCGGGAACTGGTCCCTCACGATAATCCCCGTGCCCACGTCAGCATTCTGCCGCCCCGCCCCTTGATGGTCGACTGGTCGGTGGCCTCCCGCGAAGTCCGCGCCCTTACCGACCTCGCCACGCCGTTTGACATCGAACTGCTGGAGGTTAAGGTCTTCCCCGTGACCGATGTGATCTACCTCGAGCTCGGCTCGGGCGCCTCCGAGCTGCGATCCCTGCACAACGCCATGTGCCAAGGCGCACTCGAATTCCGTGAACCGTTTTCCTATCATCCTCACCTCACGCTGGCGCAGGAGATTGCGCCCCAGGATGTTGAAGCCACCCGCGCGACTGCGGTCCGCCGTTGGCACGAATACCGTGGCGCGCGGCGGTTCCGGGTGGAGCGCGTCGTGCTTGTCCAAAACACCCTGAACGGTTGTTGGATTGATCTTGCCGAATACTCGCTCGGGGCCGTAACGGTTCGCTAAGGGACTCGAACTCCGACGACGGACTTGAGATTCCCGACTTCGTTGGGGAGCTAACGGCTGCGTTAAATTAATTAAGGCGCATTGGCATCGCCGAACCGTCTCCGACGCGCCTCGGGTAGGCAATCCTGCGTATCGAAGCGCGATCCGATTCACGGGGTTCCAGCCCCCTTTTTCAATCGCGAAGGACGTGCGGTCGGGATCGGTTGATGGGAGCAAGCTTTTACTGGCGTCATGGTCGATCACCCGCGATCGCCAGCCGACCGCTCCCGGCCGGCGCCGTAGGGAACCGTAGCGGTTATCTAGTTGTTCAGTTTTCGTCCCATATGTGACGATCCGGTGCCGGGCAGCGGGGGCGGGCCGGTCTGGAGTGCCTCGGCCAGCCATCAGACCGCTGCCGCCGGCTGCGCCGAGGGTCAGATATTCCTTCCCGGCGGCCCTACCGACACCGCCCTCGTGCTGCCGATCGACTATCAAACGCGTCTCGCGCGATGATCGTCAACAGATTGAGCTAAGATCGCGGTAATGAGACTGGCTTTTCTGATCCCTATTTTCGCTGTCTACTCCTTCGCCCAAGAGACCGCGACGGAACGCGATGCCGCCAGCGACGTCCTGAAGAAAATGGCGGCGCTCGAAAAATCCCTCGACGTCCCCGGCTGGGTCTCCCGCCTAAGCGCTGCCGACGCCGCCCGCGACCAGGTCACCGCGCGTGCCCGGCAGCTTATGGACTCAGAATTACTCGCGGTGGGTGACGACCTAACTCGGCACCCGGAAATCGGCTTCGAAGAAACACGCTCCGTGGGCATCCTGGCGGATTACCTCAGACGCCACAATTTTGATGTGACTGTGGGGGTGGCCAACCTCCCTACCGCTTTCGTGGCACGCTTCAAGGGCAATCGAGGCGCGCCGAGTCTCGGCATCATCGTTGAATACGACGCTCTGCGCGGCACCAAGGGCGCTTTCCACGGCGACCAGCACAGCACGCAAGGCCCCATTGGCATCGCGGCAGCCGTCGCCATGGCCGAGTGGCTGGAACGTACGCATTCCCCCGGCAGCGTGGTCGTCTTCGGATGCCCCGGTGAGGAAATGATGCCGCCGGTCGCCAAAACGGAGATGTTCAACGCCGGCGTCTTCAGCAACACGGATGTGATCGTCCGCAGCCACGCCGTCAATTCTACGAACCGCCCAGCTCCCGGGTTCGGCACCTGCTGCCTCAACATCGATGGTGTCAAGTACACTTTCTCGGGCGCGCCGGCGCACCAGATGACACCATGGGCCGGCCGCAACGCTCTGGAAGGAGTAATCCACCTGTTTAACAATATCGACGCCGCTCGCACGACGATGCGGCCGGAGGCGCGCATTCAGGGTGTGATCACCGAAGGCGGCGCCGCGCCCAACGTCGTGCCCGACCGCACGCAGGCCGATTTCTACATCCGCTACCCTGACGCCATCTACCTGGCGGAGGTGCGCGAGGCCGTGGACAATGCCGCCCGCGCCGCTGCGCTCGCCACCGGCACCAAAGTGAAGATCGATAACTACGGCAGGCTCCGCGACGGAATCTCCGAGGCCACGCTGGCCGAAGTCGGATTTGCCCACATGAAGCGGTTCGGCGCGACGCATGTCGCGGAGACGCCAGGCAAGCCGCAAGGCTATGAAGAGACCGGCAGTGTATCGAGCGCCATTCCAGGACTGGGATTCGCGGCCTACACATCCAATGCACCTAACCACACCTACGAAATGGAAGCCGATACCCTTTCGGCAACGGGTCACCAGGGATTCCTCGTCGATGCCCAGGCGATGACCGCGCTGCTCTACGATTTCGCCACTCACCCGAACTACCGCGCCGCGGTGAAACGCGAGTTCGACGGGATCAAAGCGTTGTTCGGCGAATACCAGGAGGCCCTCACGAAAGCCTACACCGCCCCTCACGTACCCGATCCCCGGTGATCCTCTCAGGGTCGCGTCGTCTTCCGTCGCCGTTGCCGACGACGTCGGAAGCACACAACATTAAAAAAAGAGGTTCGGGGTCAACCACGGTTTCAGCCTACTCCATTCGGACCGGCAGGGATCGCGGTGCGCGACGGGTGAGAATACGAGTTCAGGGTTTGGCCCGCGAAAAGACTTGTGCTTCGAAGACGTAAAGCCGCGCCGCCGGGTCCCGATAAGCTTCGGGCGCGAGGCTGCATTTTTCGGCCAGTGCACGAAGGAAGTCGGTAGCCGTCCAGCTATGGTGGGTCGCTACTTGCGGAAGCAACAAGCCGCTCCACGGAGGAAACTTGAGGAAACC
>Ga0306923_10005995_pt1 | contig 11921 bp, 11 predicted proteins | sample sta12Can44000108_FD_203841 | JGI IMG/M metagenome (GOLD analysis project Ga0306923, IMG submission 203841) | Lab enrichment of tropical soil microbial communities from Luquillo Experimental Forest, Puerto Rico - statanox.12C.anox.44.000.108 (v2)... | ecosystem: Environmental > Terrestrial >...
TTAACTTTTTAGGTATTAAGGCAACCCATAATCAGATAGAAACTGCAACAAGAGCAACAAGATTTGAGGAACTCAAGAAGAAAGAAATTCAAAAAGGATTTAAAGAGAGAACCTCATTAAAAAATCTTTTTTTCAGAAAAGGCAATGCTGGTAATTGGCATACTGAATTAACAACCCTTCAAATAGAATTAATAAAAAAAAATCATTCAAATGTTATGCAATTATTTAATTATCTAGATTAATTTAACATTAATCCAGATTTGATTTAGCTTAATTAAATAAAGATTTAACTGAAGGTACTTGGTGAACTACTTTCAGGAAAATTACTAACTTTTGGCATTTTAACTACATCGTGACTAATTGTAGTAATAGTTGGCATTAACCATTGTTTTTTTTCTATAGAGGAAGTTTGAGCTTCCTTATTTGTTATATCTTTCATAGAATGAAAATTTAAACAATTTTAATTTAAACTATTCAATTTACCAAAATTATTTTCAACCCATCGCAAAAAAATTAAACTGGGAATCCTAAGTCTTAATTTATCTATCGGCCTTAATTCCTTTGTTTTATCTCTGTTTTTAAGTTGATCTATTTTAGCAGGAATGGCTTCTTTTTTTATTAAAGCATTTTCGGGCAACCTTTGCAAGAGGGCTATTATTTGTTCGTCACATTTTCTTATCCAATTGTATTCGAAAGGAGCGTTTATACCAGGTTTATCTTTAAGCTTATATATTGATTCCGGTAAATACTTTTTTATAGCTTTACGATATGCATCTCTTCCATACAGCCCATCATATTTTAATTCATTGGGTATCGACAAGTAAAATTGTGTAAGCCGTATATCAGATAAAGGGAATCGGCTTTCTATTTTAAAATAAATGCCATGCCTTGTTTCGCATTCAAGTCTTTGATACACAATTGGATCCAATAATCTATGTTTCAAAGCCTGCCGATAATTTTTAAACCGTTCCCCCTTTAAATTATCGTTGATGAATATCTCATTGCAACTTTTTTTATATAAATCGGGGATATCATAGAAACTTGATGCATTTCTAATGCTCCAATTATAATAGCCAAAATTTGCTTTAAGTAGCTTCCATCTATACAATAATGAAGAAGGTACTAAAGGTCGTATTTTATTGAATTTTAAACCGTTCATTTTAGGCGCAAACAAGTAATGTAAAAATTCCTTTCTTTCAAGAAAATCTAGAGCATAATCGGCACCCATGTTTGTAACCATCTCGTCACCCGCATATCCCGAAAGCATAGTTCGCACATTTCTTTCCATAGCTATTCGTTTACTTGGCAATTGCCATAACAATTCCATCCTCTCCAATCCATCATTCATTTCCAAAAAAAAGTCAGCTTCTTCCAAAGGGTTATTCCAATATGTTTTATCTATAAATACGTAATTATTAATATCATTAAACTTTATAACGTCTTCAATATGCGTTTTTACACTTCTTTTTAACAATTTTTCATTCTGCTCATCATCTTTTATTGTATTTGCAAATGCGATTATTGATTCATTAATATCCTTTAATAATTCTTGCGCGACTCCTATCACACCAGAAGAATCCAATCCACCACTTAATTCTGCTCCAATCGGATATGCGCTTCTTATCCGACATTTTACGGCCTCCTTGAAATGATATAACAACCCTTCATAATACTCTTCTTTTGAGGGCAATGAAATTGATTTATCAACATCTAAAGTCCAATATTCCTTATTTGAAATTTCATTGGACCAGAAATTTATTATTAAAAAGCAAGCAGGCTTTATCCGTTTTATTCTTTCATATAAAGTAGTTTCAATGTTTTGCTTAAATGGCACTAACATTTGGTTGTAAAGAAATTGCTTATCTATTTCTTTACTCACGTTATCCAAACAGAGTATCCCTTTTTTTTCAGACGCAAAAGCAAAAATATTTTCATCCTTATAGTAAAAAAAGGGTTTCACTCCCATTTGGTCTCTGGCACAAAACAATTGCTGTTTATTTTCATCCCATATAGCAAAAGCAAAATCGCCAATCAAATGTTTAACACAATTTTCTCCATATTTTTCATACGCTTTTAAAATAAGAGTGCTGTCAGGTATACTTTCTCTTAATGTATAATCAATATTTAATTTTTCAAACAATTCATCTCGATTATCAACTCTTGCATCGGCTGTAATGGTACAATTAGAAATAGTGCTGTGTAATGGCATTTTCTCATGCAATGATTCAGGCGTATTCCATAACATCAAATGCCCTATACCAGCAAAGCCATTTTTCCAAATACCTGTATCATCAGCATCCCAATGATTAAGAGTTTGCAACATGGTTTGTAATGTTTCATTTACAAGTGGTTTTTGATTGAATTGTATAATGCCGAAAATAGAGCTCATATTTTTTCAATGTATTAGTTATTAAGTTTCCTACATTTTGCAATATCTCATTTGCAATATAATATAAGAAAACAAAGCACTTATGTTTCTACATAATTTAATTTCACGGAATATCTGACTACAAGAATACAGTGGTTTTGCTTTTTTTAATGATTATTAAACAATTTCTTATTAACTTTTATATGACTTGGTAAAGCAAAATAAGATTAGGTTATTAATAATATTAACTGAAGCCTTACTTTCTGTTTTCGTTCTATAAATGAAGTTAAGGTTCTGAAACAATCATTAATTATTATAAAAATGTACCATAAAATACAAAAAAACTTGCAGATTAAAGTCTGCAAGTTTAATACTAATTAATATTAATTTTAATAAATAGAATCTGAATTACAAATTATGAAAAATGTAACGAGATTGTTTAAACGCCATAATCCTAATGACCATCATTAGCAACTTTTATTACTACTGTGGTGTTGGATATAATCCATTTATACAAATAATATAATTGATAGCAATAAACGGCATTAAGTTATTATGGGATGCACTATTACCAATGCTACTAACTGTCGCATTATTTAGTGCAGAAACGGTAACTCCGGATGAACTTGCTGATACATATCCCACCGGAGTTCCAGGTACAGATGAATTAATAGAACCTAAATAAGTGCCGTTTGATGGAGTGTTTATACTGGCAGGATTAGTAACGGTACTAACTGTAAAACTATGTGTGTGTGCAGGCATTTGAGCTTGCGTAAGTGCAACTGTTTCAGTACCTCCTGTTTGGCCGATAACCCGGGGCGTTAAGTTTGTGCCAGATCCCTGTCCAACTATCAACCTTCCTCTTAAGTCAGGTAAAGCAAATGTAGACGATGCTGTTCCCCCGTAAGTATTGCCGATTAAAGCATATAATGCCTGGTATTGACTTACCTGTAAAGTTGAACCATCACAAAGTAACCAGCCCACCGGAGCATAATTACCGGCAAAAACTCTAATTTCTCCTAAATATGCGTCTGCCATATTGATTTTATTTAAAGATTAGTTATTTATTTTATTTATTATGGTCTTGTTGGATAAAGACCAGTTAATGAAATACAAAAATTTAAAACAAGGAAAGGCTGCATATTATTGTGGTTAGCATTTCCTCCAACTGAGGCAATTGAGTTTGCATTCAACGCTACGCTTGTTCCAATATTTGAATTATAAACATTAAATAAAGCTCCCGTTTGACCGCTCGCTTGAGGAATAGCGACAATATCATTTGGCTCATTATTAGTTCCTGTGCCATTCTTAACGCAAAAGCTGTGGTTATGTGCCGGAATTTGCGTTAAATTAAGAGTAACATTTTCTGCACCGCCTAATAAACCCATTGTATAATTAACAGGATTATTAGGATTAGAAGTTAAATTTCCCTGTGTAACAGGAACCTTGCCTCGCAAATCGGGCAAAGCAAAAGTATTGGGAGCTGTTCCTCCGTAAGTATTACCAATTAAAGAATACAGAGCTACATTCCCGTTAACAGGTAAAATAGTACCATCACAAAGATGCCATCCTTGCGGAGCAAAATTGAATGGAAAAACTCTTATCTCTCCAACAAAATAGTCCATAATTTTAATTTTTAAGTATTGTAATAAATTATTGTCTTTGCATATTATAAACAACCCTTATCAAGGATGTTCAGGCCAAATGCCATTGTAGTTAATATAATATGCAACCGTTAAAAAAGGTTGCCTGTTTTCGTGAGATGCAGTAACACCAGAACTGCCACCAGCATAACCAACCGAGTTAGGATTTAGGATTGTATCAGGTGGTGTGGGCGGGTTTTGTACATAACCAGAAACCAGAGTAACACTGCCTGTAGCAGGCAACACTGCAAAATTTGTTAAATAAAACGTATTATCTGTAGGCATGGATTTTCTTGCTGGACCGCCGCCAATTGCTCCATTAAATGTATGGTTATGGTATGGCATTGTATTGCCGGTAATTGTTACACCCGATGTACCACCGTTAGAGCCTTCAGGTCTAGGCGTTAGCCCTATACCAATACCAGCTCCCATAATAGCATTACCTAATAAATTGGGCAATACAAATGTGCTGCTGGTTAGAGTTCCATAAATGTTTCCCAAAATTGCGGCTAAGGCTTGGTACTGAACAATTTGCAGAGTACTGCCATTACAAAGCAGCCAGCCCTCGGGAGCCCACCCGAAAGCAAATGGCCTTATTTCTCCAATGTAAGCATCCATAAATTTTTGTTTTAAAATGTTTGAATTTGATTAAAAGTTTTTGAGGTTTCTAACAGGATATTAAAAGCATCGTACGATTGAATAATGAAAATAAACCTTAATATATTCATTTTACATCCATTTAAAAAAAACCGTATTTTTTCTTTTAAAAAACCGTATTTCTACGGTGTTTTATTACCGTAATTATTGTAACGCTAATACCGTTTTTATAATTGCTATTTTTTGTAGCGTATAATTTAAACCTTATTGTATAGTTTTATTTTAAATATTCCTTTTTATTGCTATGATAACCGATATAATACTTACTGCTTTTAGAAAAGACCCCACCATTAAAAGGCACTTATTTAAAACCATTACCTGGCGTTTGGTGGGATCGGTTGATACAGCATTGTTAGGCTGGTTGATTTCAGGAGAAATAAGCATCGGCATCAAAATAGGCGGCATGGAACTGCTTACCAAAATGCTTCTCTATTTTATTCACGAACGAGTTTGGCATCGCATTCCATACGGCATTCCTACACGTGCAGCAAAAGCAGATCTTATAAAAAAAGAACAGGATCATCAGTTATTTGAACAATATTTTTCAGTTACCAAAAAAGACAGAGAACAACAAAACAATCATTCTGCATTTACCATCTGGCTTACGGGTTTATCTGCATCCGGCAAATCGACTATCGCATCGAAACTGGATGCATACTTCTTTTCGAAAAATATGAAATCATATATATTGGATGGAGATAACACCCGTTTGGGTATTAATTCCGATCTCAGTTTTTCGAAAGATGATCGTAAAGAAAATATCAGGCGTGTTGCCGAAATTGCAAAACTGTTGAATGATGCAGGTATCATTGTAATTGCTTCTTTTATTTCTCCATTTACGGCAGACAGAGAATATGCAAAAAAGATTATAGGAGAAGATTTATTTACGGAAGTATTTATTGATACGGATATTAAAGTATGCAAGCAAAGAGACAAGAAAGGCTTATATCAACTTGCAGAACAGGGTAAAATAAAGGAGTTTACCGGCATCAGTAGCCCGTATGAAAAACCTACAGCACCTGATATTTATATTAACAATAATCTTTCAGATATAAATGCAAGTATTGATACTATCGCTCAATACCTCGAAAAAAAATTCAACGGGTAAACAATATTATTGAAACGGCTGAAAATATCTGTACATAAATCTTTTAATGAATATTTTTTATCGGCTACCAAGCCATTCGTTCACAAAAAAATCAAATCGTTTTACCTTCCTTTACAAACTCTTTTCTGATTCCTTCAAGCAAATCTTTATACAAAATTTGATTATTTCCACTACTCAATGCTTTTAATGAACAATATCTTGAAACATTAATAATTGATCCGCCGGATAACTCATATTTAGAAGCAATTTCAGCAAAATTTATTTTTGGTTCCGGTACAGATTTCTTTGAGAATGATTGTTGCCATAATTTTTCGCGTTGTTCAGCAGATGGTATTGGAAAATAGATAATAGATTGAAACCTTCTGCAGAAAGCCTCATCTATATTGGATTTCAGGTTGGTAGCCAAAATCACAACTCCCGAATAATCCTCTATCCTTTGCAACAAATATGCAACTTCCTGGTTCGCATATCTGTCGCCTGAATTATTTATTTGTGTGCGTTTGCCGAATAAAGCATCTGCCTCATCAAAAAATAAAATCCAGTTTTTATTTTCTGCCTGCTGAAAAATATTGGCTAATTTTTTTTCCGTTTCGCCAATATATTTTGATACTATCATTCGCAGATTAATTCTGTACACATCCATCCCAAACTCTTTTCCCAATAAGGAAGCGGTTAAAGTTTTTCCCGTTCCTGAAAACCCGTAAAAAAGTGAACGGTATCCCGGTTTAATATGTTTCTTCATCTCCCAATCATTCAGCAAAGTATTGCTATAGTTAATCCAATCTTTTATTTCAGAAACATTTTCGAGAGTGGTATTATCCAAAATCAGATCGTCCCAGTCTAATTCTGTTGTAATCCTTTTAGCAGGAAAATGAATATCGAAATCGGGTTTATAAGCAACAGCAGTGGTAAAATAATTTAGATATTCGGTTGACAACATGATTGCATTACTTAATACTGTAGTTGGTTGTTTTGCATTATTCAAATACAATACATTTTTTTTACTGAAACAATGCCGCTCTCCAAAGATCTCAGTTAAAGAAAACCTCACTGACAAATCATTTCCTGCAAGTATAAATGCTGCCGTTTCACCGGTTGGATACAATCCGTTATAACTGGGAAGAGTAATGCCACCAAACTCTGTAAATCTTTTATCCAGACTCGTATTTTTCAATAAAAAAACATCCAGTATTTGCGGTTGAATATGAGGTGCAAGAGCCAATAATAAAATTATTCTCTCTGAAAAACCCAACTCGTTTTCTTTTAAAAAAACTGCATAGTTACTGTTACTTTCGGCAATATCGGGTACAGGGATTTCATTTATATTTTGCACATCCGTTTCCTGTGAAAAATATAATTTCATTCTTGTATCAATTACAGTTGCAAGCCATTTCAATTCTTTTGTTAAAACAATTGCATTTTCTTGTATTGCATTCATATCAACTATTATAAATTTATTTTTTAATAATAAAATCCTGTTTAAACGTAACCATTCCGGAATCAAAAAAAAATTATTGATTCGCTGCTTTACTTTAATAGGCTTGTTTAATAAATATCTTTTAACACTTTTATATTAATTGAAACATAAAATTGAGCTATTGGCTGTATTTGCTTTTCTTAAAAATTAAGATTGTTGCATTTGCTGCTGAAAAGCAATAACAATAAACTCTGCAGGGCGAACAATTGCTATAGATACCGATATGCACATTATGCCATTTAAAATATCATCCGCCGTCATAGTTGATCCCAACCCGATTTGGACAATGAATGCATCTTCAGGTTTAGCTCCCGCCAATGCTCCCTGTTTCCATAAATCAGTAAGAAAATTCTCAATCATACTTTTAACAGTTATCCATGTATTTGCATTATTTAGTTCAAAAACATAAGCAGCTGTTGCCAGTTTAATAGATTGTTCTATCATAATCATAGTTCGCCTTACATTAACATAACGCCAATCCAAGCTATTTCCATCTAATGTTCTTGCACCCCATACTAATGTGCCTACACCGGGAAAAGGGCGAATTACATTTACAGATTTTCCTGAAACAGCATCGTTATTCAAATTTTCTTGTAGTTGACCGGCAATGTTTACAGAAGGGCTAGTTACCGTTGCAACGGAAACATTGGCAGGTGCTTTCCAAACTCCTCTGCTATTATCTATCATCGTATAAATTCCTGCTATTGCACCGGAAGGCGGCAGCAGATTAAGGTTTTCTTTTATTGCCTGCATTATTTTTTTATATAACGGACTTAATGCCATTAAGCTTTTATGAGCGCTGTTGATTTTATTTATATCTTTTCTATCTGCATTTTTTATAATCAGTTTGGCATCTTGTTCAGGTAAAATATTTTCAAGTTGAACAGATGCATCCAGATTGGTAAAATTAATCTCCGTATCTGCAACTATGCTTGTATGTAGCCAGGGATAATATGCAGCACCATAATTTAATGCCGTAACTCCAATGTTATTTCTGAAAACTGCAATGTCTTCATCTATCGTTTTTTCGGGATTAAAAATAACATCGCAAATAGTGAATCTACTTTGTACAGTTTTACAATGTAATAATGCTTGCTGATAGATTTCATATGTATCAGCAACATTTTCAAAGAGTGCTATATCAGGCATTACTATTAAAGTTGGGACTATTTCTTTTTTAAGTAATTCAAAAACAGAAGGATGATCCTGATTACCTAAAAAATCTTCTTTTGCTATGGAATAACCTGCACCGGATGTATTATTAGAACCGTAAGTTCCAACAGCCAAAATATAACAATTGCCTCCTCCATTGGCATAAAATAAACGAATGGAATTGTACAAAAGCAATTGATTATTTTTTACAGGAACAATTTTTTTTGCAATACCGTTTACGGAAAAAGCGTTACTACTCAAAGTATTTGCATCTTCAACAGCAAACAAAGCATGAAATTCTTTTCCGAATAAGTTAAGATATTCTGTAAAAGAAGATATTGGTGTTGGAATGCGAAGCAAAGACTTATTATTATTCAATGCTTTTTCAGTATAACCGATAAACACAGGCACAGCTGTTGAAACTGCAACTACTGAATTGGGAAAAGCATTTTTTTCTTCAATATAAACGCCGAGGGTTTTAAGTTGCCGCATTATGTTGTAAATTATGTACTTGAAAAAAACTTCGTTGCTAAAAGATATACATTTTGGAATGAATGCCTTGTTAAATAACTTTAAAAGGATTTAAATAAATATTGATCCTGATTATTCTTTTGAATTTTTGTATTGAGCGAATAAAAAAGGTTGAGATAATTAATTAATGTATTGCTTCCGGTTTGCGACGAATAAATATCTTTTCCGTAGTTTTTACCGAAGGAATAAGCAAAAGCAATATTATCCGACAGCTTATAGCAGATATCAATTCCGTATTTATTATCCCAATCATCACCTCGCGTAAAATATTTTACATTATTAATCACTATACTTTCAGATGCAATGGTTTTATACCGTAATAAACCCCATGCCGAAACTGTAAACTTTTGTTTGGCTCCTACGGAATATGTAAACCTGAAAATAGCATCTGCATTGGTTGCAGATTTAATAGTATCGATGCCACTGTCTCTTATCAAACGCAATGCAGCCGTACCTTCCAGATTACCCTTCTTCGAAAAATGAAAAGAATAATCGCTCCAAATAGCAATACGGGAAATTCTTGAATAACTGAAATCGTTGGTTGGAAAAACCATTCCCAATGCTCCGCTTACTTCCAGATTACTTCCTTGTTTCAAAGAAGATGAAATTTTGTCTGTTAATTCTGCTGCAATGGTTTTGTTATGTACATTAAAATATTCGCTAACAGTTGTAAGAACATCTCCCATATCTGCAGCATACATATCATTTCTTTTAGCTGCAAAGGCAGTTTGTAAAGTATCTGTAAGTAATGCTTGTATGTTTGCGGCATTATCTTTCCATAAATCAAAAGGGGCAACTGGCGTTTGTAAATTCTGAACAACAGCATCTAAAAAATCAGACAATTTTGTGCCGCCGAAATTTGTTGCAAATAATATAAAATCAGATTGCCACTTCAATATTCTATTACGTTTCAACTCAATCAAATCCTGCAACGATCGGTTGATTACTGCAATATCAGCTTGGCTTTGTGCAATCATCGGTAAACGAAAACCAAACCCCATTCCCTGTACAGAATCTTTTCCATACTGTACTTTAGACGATGCAACGGATATTGCAAGATTTCTCAATCCGAAAGATTTTTTGTCGAGATAATTTTTATATGTAAAATCAGGATGATCTTTTAACCAATACGGCGTAAACTCAATAGCAAAATCTTTTGGAATACCGATACCGTTTGCAGTAACTAAATTCTGGTACAATGATGCCTGCAGTGTATTCCATGAATTGGGTTTAGAAATTTCGGTTGGGCTTATACCCAATATACTGAATGCCGGTGCCGATGACGGAACAATATCGGAGATAGTTGATTGCTGCGAATATGCAACAATACTTATCATCAACTGCACAACGATTGCCGCAAAAAAATGCTTCATCTAATTAAAATTTAGTTTGGTTATTAGTGTAACGGTATCATTAATCTGTGAAGCAAACGGAAGTGTATCTGTTGGAGCAACAGTTGTAAAATCTGTTATCACAACATCGGATATATAATAGCTCAATACAATGTTGGTATTAGTTGGGTTTACTTCCATTACTACAGAAACAACATTTAAACTATTGCCTTTTAATGCTGCTCCGCTTCCGATAACAGTATTTTTAACATCAGGAGAAAAAAAATCTCCGTTTATATTTTTAAATGAAGTACTTCCTACCTGCCCGTTACCAATAATTACAGTGAGAAAATAATTACTTGCAGCATTTACAGTAAAGTTTGTGTTGTGTTGTACTAAATGAATTGCCATAAATTGTAATGTTTTTTAATTGAAATAATAGTTGCGCATAACCTATGTAGTTAACCCGGCTTTAATCCATGTATAAAACCGCATTACATTTTTTGCATAATTATCTGCCTTCGCACCACTACCATTATATGCTTTAACAGTATTAAACAAATCGTTGGGATGCGCCTGCCACTTAGCTTTCAGCTCTTTCATCACCCTGTTTAAGCAATTGTCAATTGCATACCATTGTTTTCCTGTAAAAAAAATTTCGTCTGTAAGAATCGCCTGTATATCGTATTGAAAAATTCCATAGCCTGCATACACCCATTGCTTAGGCCCCCAGCCACGCCATGCACGAGTTGCATTGGCTTCCGCAATTAATGTATCGGCAATAGCCTGTCCGTATTTATCAATAAACACAGCAGTATTTTTTGGAAATGCAGATCTGCTTCCGTTAACATCTCCCGATGCATCAAAAACACATCTTCCTAAAATTTCGTCAGGAGTATGATCATTCATCCAGCCATTCCAGTAAATAGCCGTTTCCTGGCACGCAATAGCATACAACAATTCTTTTTCAAAAACAGTATCCGCAACAATTGCATCGAAAGAAGATTCAAAATTGTTTTTCATCCATGCTGCACAATTCAAACATTGTGTTTGTGTAACAGGTAAATCAAGATTGGAAAAATCAACAGTTGGTATTGCTGCTTTAGAATCGGTTGTTGTAACCTGCGGCGTTGGTGCAGGTATTTCAACTACCTGTAAAGCCTTGCCCCAATAATAATTATTATCTCTGTCTTTATACCATGTACCATTTGAATTAGTTGCAGCCAAATCACCTTCAAAGCTGTATCCTTTGTATACAATTCCTATAATGCTGTTATTATCGGGTAATACCGCAGGAATTGATTTTCTTTTGTTGAGTTTATCAACAGTTACAGTTAGTTGTGACATATTAACCTACAGCCTCCCCGTCTGTTGAATTAGCAGTGTTAACCAATGGTGCGGTTTGTTTATTTTCCGTTGCTTTTAAGGCTGCATAAGTACCGGAGCTTAAGCCCAGTAATATCAAATTGTTGGAAGAAATTGCAGGTAGAATGCTGTTTATATAACTGCAGAAAGAATCGGTGGCAAGCTCGTTACAATTCACCCAACTACCGGTAATATTTTGAATATTTAAATTATGCAATACATCTATTATAAACCATACACCGAATATCAAATTAAAAATAACAGTTTGTAAACGGTGAATGCTTACACC
>Ga0306923_10005996_pt1 | contig 11916 bp, 10 predicted proteins | sample sta12Can44000108_FD_203841 | JGI IMG/M metagenome (GOLD analysis project Ga0306923, IMG submission 203841) | Lab enrichment of tropical soil microbial communities from Luquillo Experimental Forest, Puerto Rico - statanox.12C.anox.44.000.108 (v2)... | ecosystem: Environmental > Terrestrial >...
GGACGCGAAGATTGCGCCAGTTCCCGCCGGCGATGATCTCCCGCGCGGCCAGCGCCGCGAGCGCGGCCAGGAATGCAATGTCGATCACAGCGGCGAGCTCAGCGCCCCAGATCGCCGAGCCCGCTACCGCCACGCGGCCTGCGAGCCATAACGCGGCAAGGGCGGCCAACGGCAAGCCATTGACCGGGAAACGTCCCGTCCAGTTAGGAATGGCGGTGAGCAAGAAGCCGGTGACGATGGCCGCCACATAGCCGTAGAGCATCTCGTGGATGTGCCAGTCGAGAGGCGTGAAGGCGGTTGGCAGCGACAACTCACCGAAATACTGCGGCAACCACAGCAGGACGCTGAGCGCAGCCCACAGCGCGCCGCCAAGAAAGAATGGCCGAAAGCCATAGGAAAACAACACCGGCCCGGCGTATTCGCGTCGCCGCCGTAGCGCGGCAGGCATGCTGGATGAGTGCTGGGTCATCTTATAGCCGTCATCGCACAGACCTCGATCACGTCACACGGATGCGCAGCAGCATCGGCGATGTTCCGTTTGGTCCTTGCGCTTTGTTCCAACCCGCCGAGAGCGAGGACTTCGCACACATGTAGTACAGGCCTGTGTCTGCGTGCATTTGCGCTAAATCAAATGCGCGCTACGGATGAGGTGGCAGCCTGTTTCGAGATTTAGCTAATGACGTCGTGCCACGACTCCGATGAAAGCGGTAATGGCCCCGCCGCGAGCTTCCGCGCCGAGATGGTGATCGCCGCCACCTCCAACTGCCCACAGGTCCACAATGCCTGCAACGGCTTCTGCCTCAAGCCTTTGAAAGCTATCATTTACGAATATAGCCCGTATTGATCCTGGCTTGGGCACGCGATTTGCATGAACGTTCACGCAAGAGCAACCTAGTAGGACACCGCTATATGGCACTCCATCGTCGTTCTTTCCTCAGGCTCGCCGGCATCGCCGGCACCGCCAGCGCATTCGGCATGTCCGCCCCGGCGATCGTTCGCGCCGCGACCCCGATCAAACTCACGCTGCCATGGCTGCCTCTCGGCACCTACAGCTTCACCTTCGTCGCCAAGAAGCTCGGGTACTGGGAGAAACGCGGTCTCGATGTCACGATCGATCGCGGCTTCGGCTCGACCAAGGTCTGCGTCCCGGTCGACCAGGGTCAATACGACTTCGGCCTCCTCGACATGGCCGTAATGGCGGGCTGCGCCGGCCGCGGTCTCGACCTCGTGGCGATCGCCGGCATCTGGCCGCGCTCGCCCATCGGCATCTTCTCGCTCAAGGAACTCAACATCACCGAGCCGAAGCAACTCGAGGGCCAGTCGATCGGCTTCGACGTCGGCGGCGGCGAGTTCCAGCTTTGGCCGGCCTTCGTGAAGGCGACCGGCATCGACGCCGGCAAGGTGAACATCGTCACCATGGATGCACCCGGCTTGATGCGGGCCGCCGCCGACAAGCAGATCAAAGTGATCGGCAACTTCTTCGGCAGCATCGCGCCCACGTTCTGGGCCAATCGTATCGAGATCAACGCCATGTTCTACGAGGACTACGGCGTCAAGATGTGCAGCGTCGTCGCCGCCTGCAAACGTGCGACGATCGAGAAAAAGCCGGAGATCTGCAAGGCGTTCGTCGACGGCCTTCTGGAGGGACTCAAATTCGCTTACCTCAATCCGGAAAAAGCGATCGAGCTGCATGTGGAGAGCCTCAAGGAATTTCAGCGCGGCGCGCCGGCCACGCGTGAAGTCTTGTTCTACGGACAGGAGGTCGGCACGTCCTTGGGCTTTGTTCCGTCCTTCAAGGAACACGGGCTCGGCACCATCGATCCGCAGCTTGCCGAGGTCACACGGCAGTCGGTCGAGACCTATATGGGGATCAAGAACATTCCGCCGACGAAGGAGCTCTACACCAACCAGTTTGTCGGCGCGGTGAAGCTGACCCCGGCGGAATGGAGCGAGGTCGAACAGCGGGTCAAAAAAGAGCTGCCGTCGATGCGGGGATAACCCCCGCTGCAGGGTCTGCCGGGAAAGCCGCGACGCCGACGCCGGACGCTTCGACGTCGATGCCCGCGCGAGCATCCGTATGCTCACTTCTCCGAGCCGATGGCCTTTCCGAGCCGCGCGGCGGTCTCGAGCGGGGCGGATGAAATCATGGCGATGATCCTGTCGACCGCCTCGCCCGCGAGCGGCGAGACGTCGATCCCCGCCGTGCGGGCATCGGCCAGAAAGTCCTGGTCGTGCGCCAGCGCCGCGAAGCCCGCCTTCAGCGCCGTCAACCGCTCGGGCGCGATGCCCGGCGGCGCGATGAGCGGCCGCGCCAAGGTCTTCTGCGTCAGGTAAAGCTCCATCACCTTGCGCTCCGCATCGTTCTTGACGAAATCGAGCGCGGACGGAAGGTCGGCAAGTTCCGGCTCTTTGTGCAGGGCGGCCTGCATCAGCAGCGTGATTTTCTTCTCGCGCAGCCAATCGGGCCGCGCGGTCTTCAGGCTCGACCACGACCAATCGCCGATGCCCTGCAATTCTCCCCTTTCCATCGCCAGAATGATTTCGGTGGTGCCGGGGTAGCCGTTGACGATCTTGAACTTCGTGCCGATGAGCGCGTTCAAGAGCCGCGGCGTCGTCTCCGGATCGACGCCGGTGGTGCCGCCGACGATCAACTCCGTCTCGAAAAGGTCGTTGGCCGACTTGTGCGGCGCGGTGTGCCACGCCGCCACTACGGCCACTTCGCTGTTGATGCTTCCGATAAAGTTGAGTCCGGCGAGATCGAAGCGGACCGATTGCGGGTTCCAGTTCCTTATCAGCAGCATGCTCCGCATCACGAGCGCGATGACGGAGCCGTCCTTGGCCGCGGCATTGGAGATGTAATTGGTGGCCGCGAGACTGCCCGCCCCCGGCATGTTCTGCACGATGATGGTCGGAGTGCCCGGGATATGCTTGCCGAGGTGGCGCGCCACCAGACGCGCTTGTCGGTCGTAGCCGCCGCCCGCGCTGGCGCCGACGATGAACGTGATCTGCCTGCCGGCGTAAAATTCCGAGGCCGATTGCGCCGCGGCTCTTCCCGCGGTGAAGAGCGCCGTCGCCGCGAGCAAAAGCGCGACACGGTTCATCGCGCGCCCCAATCTATCCACGCTCGCACTGTCCCGAGACGTCGGGCTGCCTCGAGGATGGTAGCATGCAATAGGGTCTGACGGTCCAAATCCATCCGCGCAGAACATTGCTTTGAATGCTCAATCCAACGTGCCGAACACCTCGGCAGCCTGCTACGAGCTGCCTTTGCGAGCACGGTGAGGTCGAGCATCCTGGCCTTCGGGGCATTGACCAGCTCGAACCTGTCCGCCCGCTGCTAAGGTCGGAATTGTGCCAAAATGTGATGGTCATCACATCATGACAGCGGGTGATGTGAAATCATCTTGGTCAAGGGGAGCTGGACGGCCCCGATTCGTCCGAATCCCAGGGTTGTCCGAATACGCCGAAGCGAGTGCCCCTCCGTTTCTGATCCCAGCACCACATAGTATATGGTCATGACTTATCTCTTCACAGTCATCGCTTTTTTTGTAGTAGGGGGAATAGCGTGGTTCGCACGGCAACAACATTCCAGCACCGATAACATAGAGATTGGCGCAAAGCAGATCCGCCATGAGCTGAGAGTGATCGCCTATTTGCTGGCTGGGGTCGTGATCCTGCTCGGCGTCATTGCGGACAAGATACAATAAGCGCCCAGTCGCCAAAGCTCGCGGGACGCCATTCCGAGCGCGAATGGCCGCGTCTGCGCGCTTACTGTCGCACGCTTGCAAATCTCGCGATCTGAAAGGCCGAACTCGGGGAGGTTTGCGACTTGGGACGGCGTTAGTTGATTACGACCTTGGTGAAGTACGGAGGCGCTGTGACGCCTTGCTCAAATTCTATCCAAATCAATTGGAGGCGTTCGGTCGGCGTAAAAGCCTTTTGAAACTCTCTTGGCAAGGCCAACGCCACCGTACCAATCCTTGAAATTGTTCCGGGTAGCCCTCCGGTCCCCGCATCAATAGAGACCCTTTGACCGACTTCCAATTTGTACCATCTTCCAACTGGAACCCAAGCGACAACAAACCGGTGATCGCCAACCAACTCCAACAACGGATCGCCAGCTCGCACGACAGCGCCACGATTGGCCAGGACTGCGCTAACGGTACCCGCTATGGGCGCACGTAGCCTTCCTTGGTCGAACAGGTCGAGAAGATCCGACAGGGCCAAATCGGCCTGCTCGGTGGCGATCGTCAGCATCTTGATCTGATCATTCAGCACTCGTTTTTCGGCGCGCAATGCTTCCGCATCCTTTTGGCTATTATAGGCCTGCTCCGCAGCCGCGGTGCGATTAATAACTGCAAGAAGTCCCTTCTTGTAGCTTTCGTTGAGCTGGTTCTTTCCTTCAATAGCGACCGCTTCACGATGTTGCGCCGGCGCTAACATCGCATCCACCACTTCGCTACGGATATCCATGTCAACTAGTCGAGCTGCCCGCGTAGCTGCTTCGGAGCTCAGTCTGGCGCGAGCCTCAGCCACTTGCTGCGAAGATATCCGTATAACCACCTGTCCTTCGGCAACTCGGTCGCCTTCCTTTACCATCGCCTCTCGAACGGTGACGTTATATTCGGCGGCGACAACAGCTGGTTGCCCGAGCACCAAGCCGTTGCCGCGCAGGTAGATGTGTCCGCCGAAGAAAACATCAAAGACCCAGATCGCGAACCCGATCAGCGCCAAAAGGTAGGTCCATTTGATCGCCATGCGCTTCACGATAGCCTCCACCTTTGTTGCTCTGGAATAAAGCTGTCGCGCCGCGAGTTCACAAAAATGAGCTCGCCAAGGAGCGCCACTATTCTGATGGGACGCATGACGATGTTTTGCATCAACGTATACAGAGGGATGTACGGAAACAGCCTGAGTGGCACGCGTGCTAGGATGCACATAAAAACATCCAAGGCCGTAAGCCCGATGAAAACTGCGCCCAACAATGTGAAAGCAAATTCCCCTACATTGCTCCACAGCCAGACGCAATAAATTGGCAATGCAAGGGGCAAAATGATTGAAAACCAAATCACATCCAAGATCACCAGAGCTTCAATAAGACTAAAATGGGGTGATAATGGACTGATGTTTCCAATGCACCTTCTGCACCAAATGGTAATCAACGCGGCATCCCATCGAAACCTTTGCACCGTCAAAGCGGTCAGAGTCTCTGGAACCTTGGTTTTACCAATGGCTTCGGGCGCAAACCGAACTTTGTATCCTGCGCCACGCAATTTCATCGTCAGGGCCGCGTCTTCGCAAACCTCCATATCCAGCCCACCAACTTCTCGAAGCGCGGAACGCCGAAAAGCTCCACATGCTCCAGATACCAGCGGCATGAGCCCCAACGCGTCGCCGACTTGGCGACCCACCGAAAGGGCAATTGCATATTCAATGGCTTGAAAACGGGTCGTGAGGCTCGCGCTTTCGTTGTCGACTTTGAGGTCGCAGCTTACGCCTGCGACTTTCGGATCAGCGAAATACGGCAACGCTGCATCAATGGCGCCAGGCTCCAGTATCGTGTCGGCGTCGACAAGAAATACAATTTCGCCCGTGCATGCTTCCAATCCGATATTCATGGCCGTAATTTTACTGTTTCTCACTGGAAGCCGAATAGCTTTGTGGACCAAACCTTCGGCATGCAATTGCTCAACGACTTTCCACATACCGTCCGTCGATCCATCATCGACTACGATGATTTGATCGGCGTTTATCGATTCGACACAAGCCCGGATGGAATGAACTTCATTGTATCCGGCCACGATAGCGCTGGTTGTCAGCCGAAGTGGCGGCAGCTTCCTTCTTTCAAAAATGGAAATCACGATGACGCTAATGACGTACCGCGGCACGTCGAACGCCAGTGTGAACCAAAATAGGAGAGCCAACGACGCTGGATCGAGGGAGAGTAAAAGATAAAGCGATTTCACGTCCCCTGCCCCCCAGTTTCAGTCAGCCGACCCCTCAAGCTTGCATCAGTGCGAAGCCGTTCGGAACATTGCCTGCGTTCGGCGCAGCGTTCGCTCGACCGCGGCACGGACCCGCCGGACCTCCGCGGCAGTCCTGCGCTCCTCCTGTGCTGCCGCGCTGGCCGCAGCACCCGACGACCCCCCTCCGGCCGGGGAGCCCCAGCCGGTCGCTTCTGAGTCCTGCGCGGTTGGAGACCGTTTTGCCTTCTGCGACATCGGCGGCGCAGAAGGCCTCTGCAGGCCCGTCTGGCCTTCCGGCGCCTTCTGCTCCGGCGTGGCGGCCGGCGCTTCCCGGCGCTCGTTCATGTCCTGCGCACATGCCAAGCCAATTCCAGCCACGAGCGCCACAACAGATGCTGTGATCAAAGCATGTTTCATGGGAGTCGCTATGATTGTCGCGTGAGAGTACCTTCGTACCGGCACTAAAACGAAACCGACCGGCTTACGGTTCCAATCCAGGAAGTTTTTTTGCTAAATAACAGATCAGGCAGGCAGTTTAGTGCCCGAGCCTCTCGGTAAACGCGTATTCTGTGGAGTCCAAGAACTCCTAGTTGTTGGCGACGCAAATCCAGGAATCCCGCGGTTTCGTGCGGGCGCGCCCACCCCGTGTCGGGCGGCAATGAGCGAGGGCCATCATGGGCATCGAAGCGTTGGGCTATATCGGGGTTCGCGCCAAGGACGTGGGCGACTGGGCGAGCTACGGCGAAAACGTCCTCGGCCTGCAGCGCATCGACAAGAGCCGCTCGAGCCTCGCTTTCCGCATGGATGATCGCAAGCAGCGCCTCGTGGTCGATGCCGACGGCGGGCAGGGCATCAGCTTCTTCGGCTGGGAGGTCGCCGACGCCGCGGCGCTTGACGCCGTGGCGGCGCGCATCGAGGCGGCCGGCACCAAGGTCGCGCGCGGCTCGCGCGCACTCGCCGGCGAGCGCCACGTCGAAGACTTGATCGTGCTCAACGATCCCGCCGGCAACCGGCTCGAAATCTTCCACGGCGGAGAGACCACCGCCGATCCGTTCAAGCCCGGCCGCAACATTTCCGGCTTCCGCACCGGCCCGCTCGGCATGGGCCACGTGGTGATGCATTTCGAGCGCATCACCGAGGTGATGGCGTTCTATCAGAACGTCCTCGAATTCAAGGTCAGCGACTACTGGCTGCGCCCGTTCCCGGCTTATTTCTTCCACGTCAATCCGCGCCATCACAGCATCGCCTTCGTCGAGAGCGGCATCAACATGGTCCATCACATGATGGTGGAGCTCTACAGTTTCGACGATGTGGGCCAAGGCTATGATCTCGCGCTCGGCGACCCCGAGCGCATCGGCGTCACGCTCGGCCGTCATTCCGGCGATTACGTCACCTCGTTCTACACCTGGAACCCGTCGGGCTTTTTGGTCGAGTACGGCTGGGGCGGCCAGCTCATCGACGACACCACCTGGAAGCCGTTCGAGCGCAAATTCGGCCCGAGCCTGTGGGGGCACGAGCGGCGCTGGATGTCGGCGGAAAAGAAGGAGGAATCGCGCCAGCTCTGCATCGAGGCCGCCGAGAACGGCCAGCGCCAGCCGGTGCAGGTGATCGCGGGCAATTACAATCTCATGCCCGGCGTGTGCCCCTGGTGGGACAGCATGAAGCAGGGCCGCAAGGCGGGGTGATCGTCTTTCTTCGCTCGGCCTCGTGTCGCGGCGGTTGAGGCAGCGCCCCCACCCACTCGGCACATCATTTCAAATCGACGGTTGCGCGCGTCGGTGCAGACTTCTCGCGCACGACTGCCTGCGCATCGGGACACTACCCAAGGAACGATTGCATGACCAAAGTTGATCTGCGGCGTGTGGACGTTGCCCGCGCCGCGGGCGCCAGCGACGTGTCGCGCGCCGCGGGCCGCGTGCGTCTCGACAGCATCGATCTCTTGCGCGGGCTCGTCATGGTGCTGATGGCGCTCGACCACACCCGCGATTTCTTCGCCGCGGGCGGCCCCAACCCGCGCGACATTGCCGATCCCGCGTTGTTCTTGACGCGCTGGGTGACGCACTTTTGCGCGCCGACCTTCATCTTCCTCGCCGGCGTTTCGGCCTTCCTTTATGGCGAACGTGGACGCAGCGTCGGCCAAGTCAGCTTATTTCTGCTGACGCGCGGCCTGTGGCTCATCCTGATCGAGTTCACGCTGATGCGCTTCTGCTGGACCTTCAGCTTCCACATCAACGTTTTCGTCCTGCAGGTGATCTGGGTCACCGGCGCGTCGATGGTGGTGCTGGCGGGACTCGTGCACCTGCCGCGCGGGGCGATCGCCGCGATCGGGCTTGCCATGATCGCGGGACACAACCTGCTCGACGGCATCGATGCCGCGGATCTCGGCAGCGCCGCCTGGCTGTGGACGCTGCTGCATCAGCCGGGGCTGATCGAGATCGCCCCGCAGCTCAAGCTGTTCGTGCTTTATAACCTCGTGCCTTGGTCGGGGGTGATGGCGGCGAGCTACGCCTTGGGTCCGGTGTACCGGCTCGATCCGGCGGCGCGCCGGTCCTTCCTCGTCCGCACCGGCGCCGCCGTCACGGCGGGGTTCGTCGTGCTGCGCGCCACCAATCTTTACGGCGACCCGGACGCGTGGAGCATGCAAAGCACTGTCCTCGGCACGGTGCTGTCGCTCATTGATTGCGAAAAGTATCCGCCGTCGCTGCTCTATCTGATGATGACGCTCGGACCCGCGCTGATCCTGCTCGCGCTGTTCGAGCGCGCGCATGGCGCGATCGCCGGCGTCGTCACCACGTTCGGCCGCGTGCCGTTCTTCTTCTACGCGGTGCACGTCGCATTCATCCATGCGCTTGCCGTGGGCTTCGCCTGGATCACCGTGGGCGACATCGGCTGGACGTTCGGCTCGTTTCTCTCGCAAAAGCCCGCGAGCTACGGGCTCAACCTCCTCGGCATCTACGCCGTCTGGCTCTGCGTGGTGGCGGCGCTTTATCTGCCCTGCCGCGCCTTTGCAGCGCTCAAGCAGCGGCGGCGCGAATGGTGGTGGAGCTATCTCTGAGGAGATGGACTGCCGCGCGAGCGCGCGAGACCAGGACCGAAAACGTTCTCAGGCGTGTACTCATAATCCGCCTTCTGCAACAGCTAGCTAACCTGCCAACAGTCGTCGCTCGCGCTGGAACACCTCAACAAGATAGTCGGTCACGGCCTTCACTCGGGGAACGTCTTTTAGATCACGGCGGACCAAAAGCCACACATCGCGCTCCGGTAAACGTCCTCCCAGCGTCACCTCCACGAGATCCGGCTCATGCGTCGCCACGATGTATCTTGGAAGAAGCGCAATGCCATAATCCGCGCGAGCCGCTGCCGCCTGCGTTGTCTGGCTGTTAGTGCGAAATGAAAACCGCTGGTTGCCGAACTGGCCGGCCAGCCACTTCGCCTCGGCGATGAAGTCGCTCTCTTCGGCAAAACCGATGAAAGCCGGCGGTTGCCCGGCCTTGAGCTTGTCGCGATAGCTGGACGATGCGTAAAGGCCGAAGGTGATCGTTGCCACGCGTCGGGCAACAAGCTCACTGTCCTTGGGCGTCCCGTATCGCAGCGCGACATCTGCTTCCCGTTTCGCAAGACTCACGACCCGAGACCCGCCGATCACCTCTAGGTCGATCGCCGGATAACGTTCATGAAAAGCGCGCAGACGGTCGATGAGAAAGCGCTCGGCCAGCACGCGGCCGGCGGCGAGGCGGACGAGGCCGCTCAATTCCGTGTTAGCATCGAGACGGCGCAGAACAGAAAGCGCCGCTTCGTCCATGGCAGTCGCCTCTTTGAGCACGGCTTTGCCTTCTGCAGTCAGCACGTAGCCCCTGGCGCGCCGGTCGAACAAGGCGCGGCCAATCAGCGCTTCCAGGCTTGCGATACGGCGCGCCACGGTTGCGTGATTTACGCGCAACGCGCGCGCGGTCGCGGAAAGCGTGCCGTGGCGGGCGAGCGCCACGAAATAACGGACGTCTTCCCAGTCCAGCCTGGCTGTGCGTTTTTTATCAGGCATGGCGAAGAAATATAGGATTATCGCCCAGGCTGCCAACTCCTAGATATTGATCCAAACGTACGATCGGATGCCCTGCCGGACCGTCTCCGGAGGGCGAAATGAGAGCCCCACAGGAGGAAATCGTGCGAGATCATGCTTATGTGGACAAGGCGAAAGTGAGCCCTGCGCGTATATTCAAATCCCCCATGGATGTCGTCGAAACGAACGACATAGCGCCGGCGGCGAAGCTGGCCATTCTGCAGGCGTGGGAGGCCGATGAACGAGCGCTTCTGCGCGCCGAAGACGAAGGCATGGGTGGAGGGGAGCACGCGCATCTGCACAAGGTGCAAGCTGCCCTCAACCATCTCAGGTAAGCGGCCGGCGCGACGGCGCAGGGACCCATGTGGTGATCCACGTGGTGATCTGGAGTGCTGGTCGACTTCTCCGTCTTAGTCAGGCGACAAAACCTCATTTAAGGAGCGCCAGCATGTCGGATCTCATCGTGTATGGATTTCCGCGCAGCACCTTCGTCAACATTGTCCGGCTCGTCCTCACGCACAAGGAGGTGCCACACACGTTCCATGATCTGGAGCCTGAGATGGGCAAGCCAAGCCATCTTGCGCTTCATCCCTTCAACCGCGTGCCAATCCTGCGGCATGGTGATTTCACGGTTTATGAGACGAGCGCCATCGTCAGCTACCTGGAGGAAAGCTTTCCCAAACCAGCGCTGCAGCCGAAAAGCGTCCGCGATCGAGCGCGCGTGAACCAATGGATCAGTGCGGTAAACTCCTATTATTACCCCTACATGATTTATCACGTCTCGCACGAGCGGAACGTCTTTCCCGAGCTTGGAATTTCGTCCGACGAGGATGTTGTGGCGCATGCCCTGCCGAAGATCGAGGTGGGACTGAAAGTCGTGGAGCGCGAACTGGCGCACGGCAAAGACTACCTTCTCGGTTCCGAACTCACCCTCGCGGACTTCTACCTGCTGCCAAGCACCTATTCGTTCAGCTTCGCGCCGGAAGCCAAAGCCATGTATCCCAAGTACCCGGGCTTCTCCCGCTGGCGGGAGAAGGTGGAAGGGTTACCCACAGTCAAGAAGCTGCGTGCCGCGCTGCCGCCGCGCGCGCCGATTCAGCACGCCAGAGAATGGGCTGTATCGCATCGACCGAAATATTAAGCACGAGCCGGGAGGCGGACATCTCCGTCAAGTCGTATCGGCAAATACCGCGGCACGATGCGACTGCGGCAGGAACGAATAGATTTTGCTCCTGTTGCGGTCGAGTGCCAGCGTATGTGCGCCTGCTTCCGTCGGCACCACCTCCTCGCGGCGCATCGTGCCGATATCGATGACGTCTATGACCCCAGGATCGCCGATGGCCACGTAGAGGTGTCCGGATTGCGGATGCAAGAAGATCACGTCGGGGGCGCCGCTTAGGGGAACATCCCCGAGCACGCGACCCGACGCGGCGTCGATCGCGAACAACGCACCGGCATCGCAGGCGCACAATAACCGACCCTTGGCTGGATCGAGATCCAGTCCGTGCGGTCCCGCTGCCGGAACCTCATACTCGGTCGATATCTTGATCGGGTCACGAGCATCAATAGCGACGATCCGCGCTGGAGATGCGATATTGACGAAGAACGTCTCGAGCGCCGGGTCGTAAATCGCCCAACGCGTGCGACCGGGGACTTTGACTTCGGCGATCCGCTCCCGCCGCCCGAGGTCCACGACCGATACTGAATATGAACCCGGAATCGAGGGGTCGCCAACGTTCGCGGCGATCAGGATGCCACGAGTGGGGTCGAACGCGAGCCCGTTCGGCTTCACACCTACGGCGATCTTGAAAGCGCTCCGCTCGGCACCAGGCGCGAATACCGAGACGGTATTCTCGCCACGATTGCTCGTGAAGACGAGACCGCGCGCTTCAG
>Ga0306923_10006001_pt1 | contig 11912 bp, 10 predicted proteins | sample sta12Can44000108_FD_203841 | JGI IMG/M metagenome (GOLD analysis project Ga0306923, IMG submission 203841) | Lab enrichment of tropical soil microbial communities from Luquillo Experimental Forest, Puerto Rico - statanox.12C.anox.44.000.108 (v2)... | ecosystem: Environmental > Terrestrial >...
CCGGCGCGACCAGAGTGACACCGGCATCCATCGCCGCGCGGCGCAGCCGCCATTGTATCAGCGCCTCGGCCTCGGCTAGCTCGCCGCGCGTATTGATACCGATCAGCTCTTCGGCGGGAAGCTCGACCGCGCGACACTGCAGGCCCTTGTCGGTCGCCAGCCCCACGATGGCGGTCAGGTAGAATTCTCTTTTCGCGTTGTTGCGATCGAGTGCCTCGACAAGCTCGCAGATGTGACGTGCCCGGATCAGCATCAGGCCACCCCAACAGAGCCCGATCGCAGACTCCTCGGGAGTCGCGTCGGCGGCCTCGACGATGCGCAGGATCCCTCTATCGGGCGCCGAAACGAGCCGGCCATAGGGGCCGGGATCGGCAGGCCGCATGCCGGCCAGAAGGATTGCGGCCGGAGCCTGCTCCTGCTCCGCCAAGAGCCGCGCCAAGGTCGCGCTGCGCAGCAAGGGCGTGTCGCCATAGAGCACGAGGACATCGTCGATATCGCCTTGCGGCGTAAGGCGGCCATCGAGCGCCCGCAGCGCCGCCCGCACCGCGTCGCCGGTGCCGAGCGGAGGGTCCTGCACGACGGTCTCCGCCGGAGCAACGGTCCGGGCGACGTCATTCATCTGCGGCCCGATCACAACGACGGTGGCGGCGGGCCTCAACGGCTCAAGCGCCTGCAGGAGATGGGCGATCATCGGTTGCCCGGCGATCGGATGCATCACTTTCGGTATGGCAGATTTCATTCGCGTGCCGCTACCGGCGGCGAGGATGATAGCGGCAAAGCGGGATTGGCTCATCGCTGGCTCGGAGGGGGTGCAATCAGAAGCGGCGGCACCCTTATCTACACCAAAGATCATTGCAAACTTATAGCACGACGGCGAAGAGTCGGTAGCGATGAGCCGCTTTCTGCTGGTGTTCGATCTCGATGGCACGCTCGTCGACAGCGCGCCCGATTTGCGCGCGGCGCTGAACCAGATGCTGAGGGAGCGCGGACGCCCAGCTCTGTCGCTGCCGCAGGTAACACACATGGTTGGGGACGGTGCGCCGGCGATGGTCGCCCGGGCGCTTGCGGCGAGCGGCGCCGATCCGGCCGAAGCGGCGCGGGCTTTGCCACGCTTCCTCGAGCTCTACGAGGCGAACGCAGTCCGGCTGACCCGCCCCTACCCCAAGGTGCCGGAGACGCTGGCAACCCTGCGCCGGCAGGGCTACCGCACCGCAATCTGCACCAACAAACCGCAGCGCGCGACGATCGCAGTCGTCGAGGGTCTCGGGCTCGCCGAGCTCTTCGACGGGATCGCCGGCGGTGATCGCTTCCCGGTCAAAAAGCCCGATCCCGGTCACCTGCTCGGCCTGATCGCCGCGCTCTGCGGCCGGGCCGAAGCGAGTGCCATGATCGGCGACAACGAGAACGACGCTGCCGCCGCGCGCGCGGCCGGGGTCCCGCTCGTGCTGATGCGCTACGGCTATGCCCGGGTCGACCCCGAATCGCTCGCCGCGGACGCCCTTCTCGATCATTTTGCCGAGCTCCCCCAAGCGCTTGCACGGCTCGAGCTCACGCCCTGAAAGCCCGCCGGTTTCGCGCCTCTTGCTCAGATCCGTCGCGGGCCGCATAACGTCACTCGAGGAAACGCCCCGATGCCACATTCTTCTGACGATCCGTCGAGCGATCGGATCAGCGCAGAGGCGCCGAGCGCCCAGCCGACCGAAGGTGTAGAGAGCGAGCCGGCGAGCCCGAGCCAGCCGAACCCGTCGGCCGAGAACGTTTCGATCGAAAGTGACCCGCAGGGCCGGATGGCGGAAAGCGGCGAAGCCCCGAAACTGCCCCGCCGTCGGCGTCGGCGCCGCAGGCCACCTCGTGCAGCAGACCCGGCGGAAGCGACGGCAGCTCGGCAAGGCCCAGCTGAACAGCCCGCGACAGCCGGGGACGCCCCCCAGAGCGGGGATTTCTCATCTATGCAGCCGCCCGCGGGGGAACCTCGCCGCCGCCGCCGCCGTCGCGGGCAGCGCCGCGAGGCAGGCTCTGCGGAGATGGCGGCAGGTGGAACGGGCCAGGCGGCGGAACTTGCGCCGGCGTCGTCGCCGAATGTCGCCCGGGCGAACGATGGCGAGCCGCGTGAGGGCCAGCCGCACGAACAGCCGCGCAGCAGACGACGCCGCCGCCGGCCCCCACGCCCCGCGGAGGCGAGCGCAGCCGAGGCCGACGGAATAGTCCCTAGTGCAGCCGCCACAGGCACCCCGGCAGGAGCGGCGCGGTACCGATCCACGCCGTACAGAGACACGCAAGCCCGGTGGGCGCGAAACGGCCGCGGCGGCGATGACCGGTCGCCGGAGCGACGACCGGTAGGCGATAACCGGCGCTCCCCCGACCGCCGCGCCCGCGGCAAGGGCACGCCAAGCCGCGACGATCGACGGCAGCGAAGAGACCGCGACGCGGCGAGGACGAAACCGGAGCGACGGCTCTACGCGCTCGAAGCGATTGTCGATCGCGGCTTTGAGGATGTGGTCGACGCAGCCGAGGACAACCTCACCCGTCGTGTCCACTGGACGATCATCAAGCGGACGGTGGCGGACCAAGAAAGCGGCAAGCCGATATCGGCCACCTATGTTCTGAAGCGCGACGGCGTCGATACCGAATTCCCCGGTCTCGGCGCTGCGCGGTCGGCCGCGAACAAAACCATTGTTCACCCCGAAAAGCTGACATTGTCAAAGGCGGACCACGCCGCCGCGAAGAAGTGACGGGCTCAAACCGCCCGGACGCGCTCCGCTCCTGGCCGGGATCGGCTGCAAGCTTCGGCCGCCGTTACTCGATACCCTACATTTGCCGCGCTAGAGCCATGTACCGGCCGCAATCGATGATAAATGCAGCCGCGAAGGGTCTTACAAATCTCGACATGCCGTGCGCAGAACCGATCACTTATTCGCTCGTGCGGCCTCCGCGCGCAACAAAGCTTCAGTCGACGACAGGCTTTCCCTGCGTTCTGCGGCACTGGCGATTGTTGGGCTCTCGTTGCTCGGTTGGACTATCCTGCTGATCTTCGCTTTCCGATTGTTCGGCAATTCCTAGCGTTGCAGACCACCAATCAGCTGTTGATGCTTGACGACGGCGGGACCGGCCTGCTCGATGACCGCAACGCGGCTTTTCCGGACCGGGGGTTTTGCACGGAGGGGAGCTTCAGCAGGCTGCGATACATCCAAAGGAACATCATCGCTCCGAATGTGCTAACCAACACCCAGCTGGTCACGCCGACGCCCAGGAACACGTTGATGGTCCACGTAAGCAGAGGTAAGCAGATCGCCGTGCTTGAAGAAGAGACCCACAAGGAATGCAGGGGCCGCCCGATCCGTCCACGGTGATACAACCAGTCTGCTCCACCGATACTCAGGGTTCCCAAGGTGGCGGCGATCACCTGCAATGCTAGGATCTCAAGCAATCAAGATCTCCTCGTCGATCGACGCCACTGACCTCGGCGCCGGCTTGGTAACCTGCCAGCGCTCGATGCCGGCCTTTCCCAACCTGTGCAACTTCTTCTGTATCGCTGGCACCTACGCGAGCCGGTAGGACTTTGCCCTGTTGAAGATCTTGTTGGAGCGGATCGATGGATCGTCGGCAGCGACATGCTCGGGTTTTATGCCTCATTCGTTGCAATTTTATTGAGCATCGCGCAGTTACCGGAGGCGTTCGTATCACCGAGCACAGCCGATACCCTGATCCGGCGCTTCGACCAGCGGTGGTTCATGTTACGGCCGCCGCATCGCAATGATCCAAGAGACAGTACCGCGATCGTCGCGGCCGTGGGCGGAATGTGTTGATACCGGCAAGTGCTGTGTGACCAAGAGCAGGGCCTTTTCCAGTTTGTTATAGAAGCGTCCCGGGGCGCCAAGGAAATGTCGATCCTTCGCGTCGGGCATTCCTCCCCAGGCATCAAGGTCCGCGCAGACGGCCAGTGCGAAGGCGTTCGCCTCCAGTTCTCCCGCTTCCATCGCGGCGTCCCGCGTGTCCCGGCTCGCTTGTAGCGTCCGCGCCGCTGACGGCCTGACCGGCTCTACCGTCAAGCGCTCGCACATCCCGCTATCGTGAAGCACACGCCGCAAATACGCTGCGACACCGATCAGGAATTTGTCTGCAGGGCGGCCCGCTCTGACCCAATTATCCACGTTGCCCATGCCCCAATTGTAGGCGGCGATCGCATCTGGCCAGTTTTTGTACCGCCGATATAGCTGCGCTAGGTAGGCGCGCCCGATCGCGCGATTTTCCATCGAATCAAACCGATCACCGCCGCCCACATCGGCCGCCGCTGGCCCGCTGACCTGCATCGGTCCTTGCGGCGCGGACGGGTCGGGACGCCACATCGTGAGATCCTCAGCATGGCTGGACTCCGCGCCGTCGACCGCAAAGGCCACGCGATCGAGCGCCGCGCCGGTACTCGATCGGACGCCTTTGATCGCTCCCTGACCTGGACTTCTTGCCCCGCTCACTGTAACGGGCGGGTCGGTCAGCGCCGTGCGTTCCCCGGCCTGCGCCACCGCGACAGCTTGGAAGACCGATAGGGCGATCAACGTGGATCGTGCGCAGCCGCTCATCGATTCCCTTTGCCGATTTGAACATGCAAAAGTAGCGTTGAGGGATGCTAGCAAAAAAAGATCCTTTGTAGCTATGGCTAAGAATAGTTAACACCAGTGGATCAATATTTAGTGGTCCACAGGGAAAAATTCCTGGCCTATGTTGATTTACGATTAACGGAATGCCGTTGCTACGATGTTGCGCAATCGCATACAAAGCGTCACGATCGCGCGGCTGGGAGCCGTACCAGCCCGCGCTTGCTTGACCCTCTCGGGTGCCCTACCTTGATTTCCTACGAAGCGCTCCCCGGGAGAGGGACCTCCTCGAGCGCATCATTCGCGGGGCCTGCCGCGGCTGCGTCACAACACCTCGAAGAGGCCGGCGGCGCCCATGCCGCCACCGACGCACATTGTCACGACGACCCATCGCACGCCGCGCCGTTTGCCCTCAATCAGTGCATGGCCGACCATGCGCGCACCCGACATCCCATAGGGGTGACCGATCGAAATTGCGCCGCCATCGACATTGTACCGCTCGGGATCGATGCCGAGCCGGTTTCGGCAATAGAGAGCCTGAACGGCGAACGCCTCGTTGAGCTCCCACAGACCGATGTCGTCGACCTTGAGCCCATGCTGTTGCAACAGCTTCGGCACCGCGAAGACCGGACCAATTCCCATCTCGTCCGGAGCGGAGCCGGTGACTGCAATCCCGCGATAGGCGCCGAGCGGTTCGAGCCCACGGCGCTCGGCCTCCTTGGCTTCCATCAGCACTGAAGCAGAGGCGCCATCGGAGAGCTGCGAGGCATTGCCCGCGGTGATGAACCGGCCCTCCTTCACGGTTTGCCCGTCGCGGAACACCGGCTTCAGAGCCGCCAGACCCGCGAGCGTCGTCGAGGGTCGGTTGCCTTCGTCCTTGTCGAGCGTGATGGAGACATACGAGGCCTCACCGGTCTCGCGGTTGTCGACCCGCATCACCGAAGGCATAGGAGCGATTTCCTGATCGAGGCGACCTTCCGCCTGGGCGGCCGCCGTCCGCTGCTGCGAGAGCAGCGCATATTCGTCCTGCGCTTCGCGGGTGACTTGGTACCGCTCGGATACGATCTCGGCGGTTTCGATCATCGTCATGTAAAGGTCGGGCCGCTGCTCGACCAGCCAGGGGTCCTGCGCCCGGAACTGGTTGCGTTTGTCGTTCTGTACCAGGGAGATCGACTCGAGGCCGCCGCCCACTGCGATCGTCATACCGTCGTGCACGATCTCTTTTGCCGCAGTCGCTATCGCCATCAGCCCGGAAGAACATTGACGATCGATCGTCATCCCCGCAACCGAGACCGGCAACCCGGCGCGGAGGGCCGCCTGACGGGCCACGTTGAAGCCGGTGGATCCCTGCTGGAGCGCAGCACCCAGGATGACATCCTCGACCTCGGCCGGATCGATGCCGGCGCGCCGCACCGCCTCGGCCACCACATGGCCGGCGAGCGCCTGCGCTTGGGTATCATTGAAGGCGCCCCGATATGCTCTGCCGATCGGCGTGCGGGCGGTCGATACGATGACGGCTTCAGGCATCTTTATCTCCCTTGACGACAGCCGAACGCTGCTCGTTACACAGCCGAACGCTGCTCGTTACACAATAGTCGAATTGCGCAGGGTCATGTAGCATTCAGTTTCCGACCTCTGCGAGGGAGACAGCCATGCCTGACACGTACCCGCTGCCATCGGGCGATCCCGCAAGCCTCGGACTTGCGCCAAAGCCGCTTCAGCATCTTGACCGGCTGATCCGACAGCATATCGAGGAAGGCCGCTATCCCGGGGCGCAGATCGCGCTGGCGCGGCACGGCAAATTGGCGCTGTTCCGCAGCTACGGCGACGCTAGGACAGAGCCCCGGAGCGCACCGGTTATCGACGATACCCTCTTTCTCTTGTTCAGCCAGACCAAGGTGCTGACCAGCTCGGCGGTATGGGCACTGATCGAGGAGGGCAGGCTTTCGTTCATGGATCGGATTGCCGACCACCTGCCGGAATTTGCCCAGCGCGGCAAAGGCGAGATCACCTTGCATCAGGTCATGACGCATCAGGGCGGCTTCCCGAGCGGCGACGTGACGAAGTCGACCTGGACCGACCATGCCCGGATGCGCTCCGAGGTCTGCGATTTCTCGCTCGACTGGACCCCGGGCACCCGGCTGCAATATCACCCGCGCGCGGCGCATCTGACCCAGGCGATGGTGATCGAGGCAGTGACCGGCCAGGATTATCGCGATGTCATTCGCGACAAGGTGCTGGCGCCGCTCGGTCTCGCCAACGACATCTTTGTCGGCGTGCCGGCGAGCCAGCAGGAGCGCTGCGCCGACACTTACGCGCCGGAGCCCCGTGACAATTCGCCGGAATTCAAGGCGGCCGGAATGCCGAGCGGCGGCGGCTACGCCACTGCCCGCGGGATGGCGGCGTTCTATCAAATGCTGCTCGGCCGCGGCCGGCTCGGCGATGTGCGGTTGCTGTCGCCTCGACTGATTGCCTATGTCACACGCAGCCACACCGGAGAGCGCGGCGACGACGCGATGTGCGGCATTCCTATGCATCGCGGGCTCGGTCCGCATGTGCGCGGGGAGAGCGATCGGATTCGCGGCCTCGGTACGATCGGCGCGCCCGAAACCTTCGGTCATGGCGGCGCCGGGACCTCCTACTCCTGGGCGGACCCGACAAGTGGGGTGTCATTCACTTACATCACCAACTTCATGTTGCCGGATCCTTGGCACACGGCGCGCCTCGACCGGGTCGCCAACCTCGTGCACGCGGCGATCGACTGACGCCACCCGAAGACCCATGGCTCCACGCGTCGATCCGGTCCGTTCGGACGAAGAACTGCCGGCACGCGCCGATGTCGTAATCATTGGTGGCGGGATTATCGGCACCAGCGCGGCGTTTTTCCTCGCTCAAAAGGGGGTCCGGGTTGTTCTCTGCGAGAAAGGGCACATCGCCGGCGAGCAGTCGAGCCGCAATTGGGGCTGGTGCCGCAAGATGGGGCGCGATCCACGCGAGCTCCCGCTGATCATCGAGAGCCTGCGGCTGTGGCAGGGCATGAACGAGATGATCGAGGCCGAGACCGGCTTTCGCCAGGCCGGAATCATGTATCTCGCCGAGACGCAGGCCGAGCTGGGGCAGCTGGAAGGGTGGCTCGAACATGCCCGCCAATATCAGCTCGACACCCGCATCATCGGCCGGGGCGAAGCGGCCGAGCTGATGCCGGGCCTAACCGGGAGCTGGACCGGTGCGCTCTACACCGCCAGTGACGGCAAGGCCGAGCCGCAGCGGGCAGCGCCGGCGATCGCGGAGGCATCGCGTCGGCATGGCGCCGCGGTCGTCAGCCGATGCGCGGTGCGCGGCATCGAGACCGCGGGCGGACGCGTGTCGGGCGCGATCACCGAAAATGGGCGTATCGCCTGCGATTCTGTCGTGCTTGCCGGCGGCGCGTGGTGCCGACTGTTCTGCGGTAATCTCGGCATCGAGCTGCCGCAGCTGAAGGTGCTGGCCACCGTAATGCGGACCGAGCCACTCGAAGGCGGCCCGGAGATCTCCGCCTCCGGGGGGCTCTTCGGCTTTCGCAAGCGGATGGACGGCGGCTACACCGTCGCAACCCTTGGGATTCGCACGATCGACCTTGTCCCCGACCATTTCCGCCTGTTCTTCGATTACCTTCCGGCGGTGCGGTTGCACTGGAAGAAGCTGCGGTTTCGCGTCGGCAACCGCTGGGTCGAGGAATGGCGCAGGCCTCGGCGCTGGGGTCTGGACGAGGCTTCGCCGTTCGAGGCGCTGCGTGTGCTCGATCCCGAGCCCGACCGGTTTGTTGTCGATCGCGCTCGGGCCGCCACCGCCGAAGCCTTTCCGGTATTCCGGAACGCGGTCGTGGCAGAAAGCTGGGGCGGCATGATCGATGTCATGCCCGACGCGATACCGGTGATCTCGCCGGTCGAGGCCTTGCCGGGCTTCTTCATCGCCACCGGGTTTTCCGGCCACGGTTTCGGCATCGGCCCGGGGGCCGGCAAGCTGGTGGCGGACATGGTCGCCGGCGAGCCGACCCTGGTCGATCCGACGCCCTTCCGGCTCTCGCGCTTCACCGATGGCTCGAACCCGCGGCCGCACCCATTGGCGAGCTGACGTGGCGACCTTGGAGGCGGAATGTCCGCCCCGATCCTGAGACACGGCCGACCCAACGCAGAGATCGGCCAGGAGAATCGCCCAAATACAGCGAAAATCGCGATTTTTGACCCCAAGCGGCCGATTAGGTCTCTAAAACAACGCAGCCGATCAATGGGTTAGATGCGAAATTCGTTACTCGATGGATCATGGAATTTTTGTTGCCGATCAACGAATTTTTCGGCGCTAACAATCGAATTACAATGGAAAAATTGGCGGGGCGCAAAATCAGGCTGATCCGTGGGGCCCGCCCCCGACACTACCCAGTTTCGGGTTAGCTTGCTTTCACCAGGAGAGGCCTATATAAGGCGCGGCTCCACGCGGATATTGAAATGCCTAAGCTCAAAACAAAGAGCGGTGCCAAGAAGCGTTTTGGCCGCACCGCGTCCGGCAAGATCACGATGAATGTCGCGCACAAGCGCCACCGCCTGATCAGCAAGCCCAAGCAGATGAAGCGCAAGGCGCGCGGCAAGGTCACGCTACAGCCGGGCGATGCTAAGCTCGTATTGACCTATATGCCTTATTTGCGAGGCTGAGCCATGGCCCGGGTCAAGCGCGGGACGACGACCCATGCGCGCCACAAAAAGGTTCTGAATCTCGCCAAGGGATACCGCGGCCGCGGCAGCACCGCTTACCGCATCGCCATCGAAAAGGTCGAAAAGGCGCTGCGTTATGCCTATCGCGATCGGCGCAACCGCAAGCGCGACTTCCGCGCCTTGTGGATCCAGCGGATTAACGCCGGTGCACGCGAGCATGGCTTGACCTACTCGCAATTCATGCACGGCATCAAGCTCGCCGGGGTGGAGCTCGACCGCAAGGTGCTGTCCGATCTCGCGATCCGCGAGCCTGAGGCGTTCCAGGCAATCGCGGGTTCGGCGCGCGCCGCGCTGAACGCCCCACCGCCTTCCGCGGCGGCCGAGTGATGAGCTCCTGGATCCGGCGATTTACCGACGGGTGCAATCGCTGATACGCGGCGTACCGGCGTTCAATCGACGAGGGCCGCATCGATCGGCCCTTTTTCGTTGCAGGATCTGCTCATGGAAAATTTCGACGAGGTAGTGAAGGAGATTACGTCCGCGGTATCCCCGGAAGCGCTCGAGACAATCCGCATCAAGGTGCTCGGCCGCCGCGGGTCGCTGACCCTGGCGATGCGAGAGCTGGGCAATCTCGATCCCGAGAAGCGGCGACATGCCGGCGCGGCGTTGAATGCCGCAAAGGAGCAGATCACCACAGCACTCGCCGAAGCGACGGCACGGCTCGGTCGCTCCGCGCTCGAGGAACAACTCGCCCAAGAGCGTGCCGACGTCACCCTCCCAGTGCCGTTTGCCAGAACCGGGCGCATCCACCCGATCAGCCAGACGATCGACGAGATCGTCGCGATCTTCGGCGAGATGGGTTTCGCGCTCGCCGAGGGGCCGCATATCGAGGAAGATTTCTACAACTTTACCGCCCTCAACATCCCGCCCGAGCACCCAGCGCGCCAGGAACATGATACTTTCTACCTGCCAGACCGGCCGGACGGGACCCGGCTCGCGCTACGCACCCACACCTCTCCGGTACAGATCCGCACAATGCTGACGCAGGAGCCGCCGATCCGGATCATCGTGCCCGGGCGGACCTTTCGCTTCGACCACGACGCGACGCATTCGCCGATGTTTCATCAGGTCGAGGGGCTGGTCATCGACCGGACGAGCCATATGGGCCATCTGAAGGGCTGCCTCGTCGAATTTTGCCGCGCCTTTTTCGGCCTCGACGATCTGCCGGTCCGCTTCCGCCCGAGCTACTTTCCGTTTACCGAGCCATCGGCCGAAGTCGATATCGGCTGCTCGCGCAAAGGCGGTGAGTTGAAGATCGGCGCCGGAGGCGACTGGCTCGAGATCCTTGGCAGCGGCATGGTCCACCCGCAAGTACTGAAGAATTGCGGCATCGACCCGGCCGAGTATCAGGGCTTTGCATTCGGCATGGGGATCGAGCGTATTGCGATGCTGAAATACGGCATCCCCGATCTCAGAACCTTTTACGAGTCGGATTTGCGCTGGCTGCGCCATTTCGGGTTTCTGCCGCTCGACATCCCCTCGCTCGTTCGCGGTCCGCTCGTGGGAGGAGCCGCGGCGTGAAGACGACGATCGACTGGCTCAAGACGCATCTCGACACCGACGCCCCGCTCGGCACAATCGTCGACCGGCTCGTCATGCTCGGCCACGATGTCGAAGGGGTCGAGAACCGAGCGGAGGCACTCGGGCCCTTCACCGTAGCGTCGGTCGTGTCGGCGGAACGTCACCCCAATGCCGACCGGTTGAAGGTCTGCCTCGTCGACACCGGCAAGGCGCAGGTCCAGGTCGTCTGCGGCGCGCCCAACGCCCATGCCGGCATGAGGGGCGTGTTTGCGCCCGCCGGTACCGTCATTCCGCGCACCGGCTCCCTATTGCGGGAGACCGTGATCCGCGGTGTCGCCTCGCGCGGCATGCTGTGCTCCGCCTATGAGCTGGGTCTCGGCGAGGATCACGAAGGGATCATCGAATTGCCGGAGGACGCGCCGGTCGGAGTGCAATATGCGAGCTATGCCGGGCTCGGGGATACCGTCCTCGACATCAAGGTAACGCCGAACCGCGCCGACTGCCTAGGCGTGCGTGGCGTCGCCCGCGATCTAGCGGCTTCCGGCCTCGGGAGGCTGAAACCGCTTGATGCGACACCGGTTTCGGCCTGTTTTCGTTCGCCGATCGGCATCCATATCGAGGACCATTCCGCCTGCCCGCTGTTTCTCGGGCGGCATCTGCGCGGCGTTCGTAACCGGCTGAGCCCCAATTGGCTGCGCAGCCGCCTCGAGGCGATCGGGCTGCGGCCGATCTCGACGCTCGTCGACATCACCAATTTCCTGACCTTCGACGTCAACCGGCCGCTCCACGTCTTCGACGCCGGTCGCCTCGTGGGCGATCTGACCGTGCGCTTCGCGCGGCCCGGCGAGACCCTGCTCGCCCTCAACGGCCAGGAATACGCGCTCGACGCCGAGATGACCGCAATTGCCGACGAGGCCGGAGTACAGAGCCTCGGCGGCGTGATTGGCGGCGAGGCGACCGGCTGCACCGAGGCGACAACTGAGGTTTTGATCGAGGCGGCACTGTTCGATCCGGTACGCACCGCGGCGACCGGCCGTAAGCTCAATATCTC
>Ga0306923_10006003_pt1 | contig 11909 bp, 11 predicted proteins | sample sta12Can44000108_FD_203841 | JGI IMG/M metagenome (GOLD analysis project Ga0306923, IMG submission 203841) | Lab enrichment of tropical soil microbial communities from Luquillo Experimental Forest, Puerto Rico - statanox.12C.anox.44.000.108 (v2)... | ecosystem: Environmental > Terrestrial >...
GCCGGCTGGGGTGCCACGCTGTTCCATCACTATTTTGTCTGGCCGTCGTTCGCCTTGCTCATCGCTTTGAGCGTCTGGCGGCTGATTGTGAGAACGAACATCTCGCGGAGTGCATTTTACATCTACCTGGCACTCATGATCCTCACTGCCGTGCTCGTCAGTGTTGCCGGCTTCTGGGGAGGTGAGGTGCTGCTGGGGAAGTAACGCATTCTATGCAGCGTTCCTTTCGATTCATCGCCGCTATCGGGCGCCTCTTCGCTGCCGTCGCCACTTCCGCGATGATTGTGGGCGCAACGCTTGGCTTTGCCCACTTCATGCAAGGCCGGCGCTCGCCAACGGTTGCCAATCCAGGTAAACTACCGGCCGTTCCCGCCGGACAACCTCTGGCAGCTCAAGGCGCCAAACTCTTTTCATTCAACTGCGCCCACTGCCACTCAATCGATGCCACCGGAGACGAAGGTCCCGATCTTTACGGACTCACCAAGTCGGACACGCGGCTGAAAGCGATCATCCTTGGTGGAATCAAGGGCGAAATGCCGTCTTTCAGCAAGAAGCTGAAAGACGGGGATGTCCAGGCTCTCGTCGCTTTTCTGAGGACACTGAAAGGCTGAACAGATACGGGGCCAAAGGCGTACCGGATTGGCGGTCCTTCAGACCGCGACCACTTATTCTAATTCGCAGGTAGGCTGAGGGCGGCCTAAGCTATGGTCGGTTCGCACTTCTGCTGCTTTGAGCACCCCCTCCGGTGCCGATTCCGCGCCAACCGGATCAGGACTTGGAATAAACTCAAATCGTTTCCGATTTAATTAACCGGATGTTAGTAACTACTAACCTACAGAATGTTATGAAACGCTATCCTAGATTATTAACCATTTCTATCGCTGCGACGGGCTCGAGTTTCCTAGCAGCCGGAGCCGGCCTGTCGGCTTCTCGTATCTCAAACCCCCCTCGCCTTGAAAAAGGCGTCGTCGTATCTCTGGAGGAGGCGGCCAAGACCGCTCACAAAGCTAAGGTTAACATTGACCGCCAGGGCGTAATTCTGAAGGGATACGACCCGGTTGCTTACTTCACCTTACATCGGGCCATCAAAGGTAATGCATCGTTCCAAACCAGGTTCGGGGGAGCGACCTACGAGTTCGCCTCCGCGGCGGATAAAGCCGCCTTTCACAAAAATCCTTCCCGATATGTTCCGCAATACGGAGCCTTCTGCGCAAACTATGTGAAGAAGGGCGAGTTGCGTGATATCGACCCGACGGTCTTCTTTATTTACAAAAGCAAGCTCTACGTCTGTTCTGCCGGCGATGAAGCTAAAGAGTTTCGCAGCAATATCGACACAAATATCCAGAGCGCGGATAGCAACTGGCGCCAGTTAACGGGTTCTTGAGAGCAAGGGTCTCCTGCCTCAGTCGGGCGCGAGGGTACACGCGCCGCAAGTCCCAAGGCGGACGGCGGCGGATATTGCATGACGGCTTCCGTCATGCAATATCCGGGCTAAAACCTTGCGGATAGCGTTTTATGCGACCAGTTATTTTCGACACTGATATCGGCACCGATGTAGACGATATTCTTGCCCTTGTACTTCTGGCCAAAGCGCCCGAACTGAACCTGCTTGGGGTTACAACCGTTTATGGGGACACCAATTTTCGCGCGAAAATCGCCAGGAAGACAACGCAGATGCTGGGACGGGACGACATAAAGATCGTTCCGGGAGAAAGCCGGCCACGGAGTGGACGGCACGTTCATTGGGCGGGGCACGAAGGCGAAGGGATCCCGAATCTGGATGCGGTCGAGATCGAGCAGTCGCAACCAGGACCGGCTTATATCAGTGAAGCCGCCGAGGTCCTGAACGGCGAACTGGAAGTGATTGCGACCGGACCGCTAACAAATATTGCCCGCGCCATCACCGAAGCGCCGGCCTCATGCGCGAAGATCGAACACCTTTACATCATGGGTTGCGCGTTCTGGATGCCCGGGGCCGAGCACAATATTAAGTGCGATGCCGAGGCAGCCCGCGTTGTCTTTGCCAGCGGGATTCCGACGACGGTGATCAGCCTGGATCTGACAACCAGAGTCTGGCTGGGACCAAATAAACTTCCTCAAATCGCCGCCCTGCCAAACGGGCTCGGGGCAATGCTCGAAAATCAATTGATTCGCTGGTGGGAATACCGACATGTGCAGGGAAGCAGTCCGCATGATCCTTTAGCGGCGCTGGCGATGGTGCATCCCGATCTGTTTCGATTTGAGAACTGGGATATCGAAGTGCATGGCGAACCGAGCGCGCCGGGTTTCACCAGGCTGACCAATCGCGGCGCCGGCAAAATTCGAATCGGGGTCGATGTATTTGCCAGGACCGCAGAACAGGAAATAGTCGCCCGGATTGCGGCGGCAAACGCTACCAATTAGGCAGATCCGAATCGAAGAGACCTGCGCGCTGCTCGAAATAGAATTTCAAAAATATACCTTAGCCATTTCTATCGGCCTGGCGTTTGGCTTTCCGCAGGTTTGGCTCCCGCCACGTAATTGGTCAAGAGTCCGAGAGTCACCGAGAAATAATGGGCGTCCTTAGTCTCGCCTTGGTAAGGAGGTGTAAGCCCGCCGAACTGAATGTCACCCGTACCGGCAATCAATTTGTAAAGGGCCGCCATCCCTGGTGGACAAGGATCCGGACCGAATTTGCCTGAAGGCAGAATTATTTTCTCCTTCGCAACCTGTAAGTCCTTTTTCCCAATGAACAGCCAGTCAGGCGGAAGCTCTAAAGGGCTGAAGCGGGCCGCCTCGACAAGCTGCAATCCGGATCGCCGAAGCGCGGCCCATTGGGGGGAAGGGTCGATCTTTGCTAATACCGCAAAGGCAGGGAACACCCTATACGAAAGATTCACCACAATTCCATCGGGTTTTTCAAAGCCTTGCCCACCGGGAAGCAAAACGGGCCCGTAACGCGACTGGCGGATCATATGGCGGCGAATATCCTGCGCAATCTGTTTCGAACTGGCCAGGAATGCGGCATCATGCCAATCCTTCCCTGCATTCGCCAATCCAAATGCGATCAACAAATCGCCGTCGGTCGCATCATTCTTATCATCGGCAGCTCCACTCTTATCGTCTGCAACTCCGCTGGATGCCGGCTTCCATCTCCAGGCAAAGAGATGGTCGGTCCGCAGTCGAAGGTGGCTCTGTGTCCATTTCCAGATTCGCTCGACCGCGTCCCGATCCTGATTCAACGCTGCCAGGATCAGACCATAACCCTGCCCTTCAGAATGGGAAATCCGCCCATTAACATCGTCTATCACCCGGCCATCTTCGGACAAGAATTGCTGCTTATAGTCTGCCCAGAAATTCTGTTGCGACCATGCCGGCACAGCTAGATTCAATAACAAGAGAGCTGTCACTCCAACCAAAACCATCCTGAATGACTCGCACAAATAGACCTTCACTTTGTCTTTGGGATGAAAAATGCGGGCTAAGTTCGAGACCGTTCTGGGGCGGCGGTCGAGCGACGAACCACCAGGGTAGGCTTGAAGACGATGGTTTTAGCTGCTGTTTCCCCCTGAATGCGCTGCAGGAGCAGTTCGGCGGCTTTTTCACCCATCGCCTCCGTCGGCTGTGAGACAACGGTCAACGGGGGATCGGCGAATTGAGCCCAGCGGGCGTCGTCAAAGCCGATAAGCGAGAGGTTGCGCGGGACCTTGAGTCGTTTTTGTTGCCGAATGGCCAGGAGCGCCCCAGCCATCATTTCGTTGTTGGCCACGAAGACAGCCGTTGGGGGATGCCGGAGGAAGAGGAGTTTCTGCGCAGCCTCCTCCCCGGACCGCTGGCGAAAATCCCCGAATTCGAGATATTCCCGCGCTACCGGTATCCCGGCCGCTCGGAGTGTTTTGCGAAACCCTTCCACCCGACTGCGCGCGTTCGAAAGATGCATCGGGCCTGAGATCATGGCGATTCGTCGATGACCAAGTCCAATCAAATGACGAGTCGCGATCTCGGCACCGAGATGATTGTCGAGCACGACGGTATCGACGTTCTCGAGGCCGGAGCGGCGATCCAGGTCGATCAGCGGAATAGACTTGTTCTGCAGAACGCGGAGGAGCTCCAGATTGGCTCCGGCAGAACAATGAATCACCCCGGACACCTTACGCTCGATAAACAGCTGCAGCGCGGCTTCTTCATTCTGTCCGGTCTCGTCGGCGTTACAGATCAGGACCGTATAACCATTGACTCGCGCCACATCTTCGACCGCTTTAACGATCGACGACGAGAACGAATTCCGGATATCGGAGACCACGACTCCAATTGTCCGCGTGGATTGGGTGCGGAGGGAACGTGCGATGCCGTTCATGTGGTAGCCGGAACGCCGGACGGCCTGAAGCACCCGCTCCCTGGTGGCGGGAGCGACAATTTCCGGCCGGCTCAGGGCCCGGGAAACCGTGGCGGTGCTGAGATTCAGCTTCCGGGCGAGGTCGCGAAGATTCATGGGAAAACAATGAAGGGCTGGCCCCAATGAGCTTGACCGTACCAGGGTGATACCTTAGCGTGCAATCGATTGCAAACCTGTAGTGTGCAGACCCCCCGGAAATCGGCAAAGCGTTGCTGGAGTCGTCGACCCGAATGAAGCGGTTGCGGCCAGTGCGAGAATTGCTTTCACACGGACCGTATGCGAGATCGGGTGATTCCGCCAGGCGGGTTGCAACGTTTGAAAAACATCCCCATTATGGCCGAAATCAAGTTGGAAAATAGCAGCTCAGACCAGACGTCTGATGTGGCAGAGAGCATAACCCGCAGAGAACTGTTCAAAAAGGGTGGTAAAATTGCAGCTGCCGCGGCGGTATCATCGGTATTCTCACCATTCTTTATTCACTCGGTGCGAGCGGCAACGAAGACGCTCTCGTTCTGGCAGTTCTACGCACCAAATGCCGCCTCGGGTCCCCAAGGCAAGTGGTTTGAGGATTGCGTTGCCGCCTGGAATGCCAAGAACGACGTCAAAGTCGCGCTGCAGTACGTTCCGAACAATGACTATATGAACGGGTCCAAGCTGCAGACGGCCTTTGCCTCCGGCCACGGTCCGGACATTTTTATCATCAGTCCGGGCGACTTCCTTCGATACTACAACGGGGGGGTCTTGACCGATCTCACGCCGTACATGGACGAGGAAGCGAAGAAGGATTTCTACCCGAACGTGATGCGAACCCGGGAAGTGGACGGCAAGATCTATGGGCTCCCGATGGAAGTCGAGCCGATGGCGATGTATTACAGCGTCAAAGCGTTCGAGGATGCTGGTCTGACCGATAGGAATGTCCCAACCACTTGGGACAGCTTCCTGGAAACGGCCAAAAAGCTGACTAAAGGGAAGCAATTTGGCTGCTTGTTCGAAACGACCCCTGGCTATTATCAAACATTCACCTGGTACCCATTCCTGTGGCAGGGAGGAGGCGAGATCGCGACACCCGATGGAAAGAAGAGCGCCTACAACTCACCGGCTACAGTCCAGGCGCTCAAATTCTGGCAGGACTCGATTAAGCAGAATGTCGCTTCCCGCAATTATCTCGGGGGCGGTGTCTGGGATGTCGTCGCGAATTTGGCGTCAGGCTACTGCGCCATGCAGAACGTCGGAATCTGGGCCGTGAGCGCTCTGCGCGACAATGCCAAGGACTTCAAGTACGGAGTTTTCCCGCTTCCTGTCCCGCCGGGCGGAAAACCGAGCAGCGACCTGGGGGGATGGGCCTTTGTCGCCAACGCCAAGGGCCAGAATCCCGAGGCGGCAGCGAAATTCATTGTCTGGGCCCTCGGGTCGATGCAGGAGGATTCGATCCAGAGAGTCGTTGATTGGTGCATCAAAGCAAAGAGCGATGTTTCGCCGCGCAAATCTGCGATGGACAAGGGAACCGCCGCCGGCGGGTACGACAGTGCCCCGATGAAAATGTTCAAGGACGTCATCTTCCCGACTGGTCGAGGCGAGCCCCGCCTCGCACCCGAAGTTTACAAGGCAGTTTCAGACTCCATTCAAGCCTGCCAACTAGGCGGAACGGATCTGAAGCAGGCGGCGGAGCAGGCTTCTGGACAAATCGACAGTTTCCTGGCGGGTTATTCCGGAGCGCCAATGCTTTGATGGAACCCGTTTGGATCGTGTCCTGAAACCACCCAGCGCTTTGTAGTCTTCATCGCATGGATGACCTGACTCGGTTGTCTCCCGAAGAATTGGGACGCCCAATCCCGCAGCCGGGAGACAATCGAGAGCGCGAGGAAAAGCGGTCTCGACGGCGCGGGCGGACTTTTTGGACACGCTCGCGCAAAGAGACGCTCGCGGCGTGGTTCTTTATTCTCCCCGACTGCGTCGGGTTGTTCATCTTCGTTGCGATTCCGATGGTGCTCGCGCTGGGCCTGGGCTTTTTCAGCGTGGATGGCTTCGGCGGATATAAATTCGTCGGCCTGGCAAATTACTACCGGATGCTTCGGGATCCGTTGTTTCTGAACAGCGTGGGCGTAACGGTGGTCTACGTGCTCTGCATTGTTCCCGGTCTGTACATCACCGGCCTGGGGCTTGCGTTGCTCGTGCAGCAGAAGATCCCGTTTATCGGCCTTTGGCGGAGCCTGTTTTTCATGCCGTTCGTGGTCAGCCTGGTTGTCATTGCCCTGATCTGGAAGGTGCTGCTGATCGACAAGATCGGCTTCATCAATCGGATGCTTGACCTTGTCGGTCTCCAGGGCCGCGCCTGGCTTGGCGATCCAAGCCTGGCGCTCGGCGCGGTCCTGTTCGTGACGATCTGGTTCCTGATGGGCTACTACATGATCATCTTTCTCTCGGGACTGCAGGACATCCCCCGGGAATATTACGAGGCGGCAAGAATAGATGGGGCGAGCTCCTGGAAAATGTTCGCCCACATCACGCTGCCACTGTTACGGCCGACGAGTTTCTTTGTCCTCCTGGTCTCCACAGTGTCAGCTGTTTCGGGTTCCCAGGCATTCGACCTGATCTATGTCATGACAAATGGCGGGCCGGCCAACTCGACCGCCCTGGTAGCCTTCTACATCTATCAGCAGGCCTTTAAATTCAACAACTATGGCTACGCTGCCGCCATGGCGTCTGTCGTGGTTGTGGTTCTCATGGCCTTGACCGTTCTGCTATTTGCACTGACACGCGGAGGACGGTTTCATCTCCAATAGACCGGTATGAAGCCGCCAAACTCCTTTCGACTTACGCGATGGCTGTTGACTTTCGGGACCGCAACGTTTGCAATTCTAACTGCATCGCCCCTGGTTTGGATGCTCTCCGCATCGCTCAAGGAACCGAATGATATCTTCAACTCGAGCCTGATCCCGCAACACCCGACCCTGGATAACTTCCGGTATGTGTTCACGCAACTTCCCTTTATTCGTTATATTCTGAATACTTTCTTCGTCGCGGGGACGATCACCGTAATTGCGCTTCTGTTCCATTCGATGGCCGGGTTTGCTTTCGCCCGTCTTCGCTTCCCGGGTCGCGAGACGATTTTTCTGACTATCTTCTCGACCTTTCTGGTTTCATTGCAGGTGATCATCGTCCCGCTGTTCATCCTGGTGCAGAAAATGGGGATAGTGAATACCTACGCGGGGTTGATCATTCCGGTAGCGTTCAACGCGTTTGGGATATTTCTGCTGCGCCAGTTTTACCTGGGAATCCCGATTGATCTTCAAGAAGCGGCTATTATCGATGGGGCGAGTTACTGGGGCATTTACTGGAACATTATGCTTCCTCTCAGCCGTCCGATCTTGTCGGCCTTGGCCGTATTCTTTTTCCTGGTAAACTGGAACGCATTTCTCTGGCCGTTAACCATCACGACCGATCAGAACCTCTGGATGGTTCAACTCGCGATCGCGAGCTTCCAGGGTCAGTATTCTGCGGCCTGGAACTATATTATGGCTGCATCGGCGGTTGTTGCCTTACCGACGCTTATTCTCTTCTTCGTGTTTCAACGGCAGCTAGTCGAATCCATCAAGACCTCCGGCATCAAGTGAGTCAATGAATATGGAAACAGCCTTCAACGGACTTGGCATGTCACTGGGGAATCTATGCCGGCTCTCTGCCGCACAGACGCGATCGATCAGTGCCGAAAATTTCGACGGGAGCAAGGGCAAAGCTGGAATGGCGACGGAGGGAACAGGCGCAGTTCCCGCGCGGGAATTGGGTCAGGGATGGAAGGTCTCGCCCAGCATCGACCTTCCCGGGCACGGCACCGTCGCATTGGCAAACATTCAAGGCCCCGGTGCGATTCAACATGTCTGGCTGACGGTACATCCAGACAACTGGCGCAGGCTCGTTCTCCGAATTTTCTGGGGTGATGAGGAACATCCGTCGGTCGAGGGGCCGCTGGGGGACTTCTTCTGCAACGGATGGGGCGTTCGCTGTAACATTGTGTCGCTCCCCGTGGCAGTAAATCCGGCCGGTGGTTTCAATTGCTATTGGGAGATGCCGTTCCGCGAAAGCGCGCGAATTACCCTGGAGAATCTGGGGGCCGATCCCGTGCCCGGATTCTACTGGCAGATCACCTATGCGCTAACTGAGATACCCGAAGACAGGGGCTATTTCCATGCCCAGTGGAGACGGTCCAATCCGCTTCCGTATAAAACCGTTCACACGATTATCGACGGGGTTCGCGGGCCGGGACACTACGTTGGGACCTACCTGGCCTGGGGAGTGAATAACACCGGGTGGTGGGGCGAGGGAGAAATCAAATTTTATCTGGATCACGATGACCAGTGGCCGACCATTTGTGGCACGGGAACCGAGGACTATTTTGGCGGCGCCTGGAATTTCGAGCATCCGCCTGGCCAGTATGGGGTATTCTGTTCCCCTTATTCGGGGTTGGCGCAGGTAATCAAACCCGACGGGCTCTACCGGAGCCAGCAGCGGTTCGGTATGTACCGCTGGCATATTATGGATCCGATCCGGTTCCAGGAAGATTTGAAGGTAACAATCCAGGCACTCGGCTGGAGATCGAATCTGGAAGGGCAACGCCGGTATCTGCCGTTGCAGGACGACATCGCGTCGACAGCATTCTGGTACCAGGCGGAACCGCACGCGCCATTTCCAGCCTTACCCGACCTCAACGGGCTTGAGGTCATTTAGCCAGCCTGTTGCGAAATGTAAGTAAAGCTCCCGGTTTTAAAATCTTTGCTTGCCTGAGGGAGGCTGCCGAGTCACAGACCCTGTTATGGACCGCGATCAACTACGAACCATCCAGGCTCCCTTGAAGCAAAGGTACCTTACCGATCCCGCGTCCGCGCTTGTGACACTGCGGGCCGAAGGCACTCTTGGAGAAAATGCCATTTGTAGCATCGCAACAGCTCGCGCCTTGATCGAAGCTGGTCTCCACCCAGGTACCGGCGGCACTGGTTTGGCTGTTTGCTCGGGCGATATGCTCTTACAAGCGTTGGTCGCGTGCGCCGGAGTCACGGTCGGCGCTGTTGCCACGGCGCTCGGCGTCGAAGTGAACGGCGGTACTGTAACCGCGGAAGGTGATCTGGATTTCCGGGGTACTTTAGGCGTTGCCAGAAATGTCCCGGTAGGCTTCAAAGAGATCCGGCTTTCCATTTCCTTGGATGCCAACGCTACTTCCAGCCAACGAGAGAAACTCCTGGCGCTAACAGAACGGTATTGTGTCGTTTACCAGACGCTTCTCCATGGCTCGAAAATGAGCATTACTCTTTGATTTGGGGGCGCTCGAGTCACTTTTTCGGGTTAATCATTTCGCCTTGGCCAAGGCGGCAGGTTCGAGCCCAGCGCCGGTGCTCACGTTCCTTGTTGTAACCTGGCAAATTTGATAGTCTAAACGACCGTCATGAGCTTCCCCCAGTTGCAACAGCAAGCCACCAAGGCGGCGAAAGCGCGTTCTTTGGTCTTGACCGGGTTACTTGCGTTCATTCTTGGATGGGAGAGCCATTCTCTGCCCGCGGCAGCAGAGGATCTGCGCGCTAAGGAGACACAGCCTGCTGAGCCCGGTGAGGTAGCGGCTCCGATGCAACACTATGCTCTCATCTTTTCCGCACAATTCAGCCCGGACGGTAAACATATTGTGACCGCCTCGAAAGATGGCACGGCCCGGCTTTGGGACGCGGCAAGCGGGGACCCGATCGGAGAGCCGATGCAAAGCAACGAAGCAGTCTGCGCGGCGGAATTCAGCCCAGAGGGAAGATCGGTAGTGACGGCATCGGTTTGGGACGCGCGAGTCTGGGATGCAGCCACCGGGAAACCGACTAGCGAGCGTATGAAACATGATGCTGCAGTGGTGTCAGCGCATTTCAGTCCGGATGGCCAGCGCGTTTTAACTGCCTCGAGCGATGGGACAGCGCGACTCCGGGATGCTGTGAGTGGTAAGGCTATAGGTGAGCCGATGAAGCATGACGCGGCCGTTACTTCGGCGTGCTTCAGTCCAGACGGCCGAGTGGTTTTGACTGCGTCAGCCGATAAAACGGCGCGGCTTTGGGATGCCGCGAGTGGCAAGCCCGTTGGCGAGCCGATGAAGCATGACGCAACTGTTACCTCGGCACGCTTCAGTCCCGATGGCCGGTTGGCTTTAACGGCATCGGCGGATCAAACGGCCCGGCTCTGGGACGCGGCGAGCGGCAAAGCGAAGGCCGCGCCCATGAAGCACGATGGGGAGGTTACTTCAGCGCAGTTCAGTCCGGATGGCCGACGATTGGTAACCGCATCGGCGGATAACACGGCCCGGCTCTGGAGTGTGGCAGCCGAGCCGATCGGTGAGCCCATGCGGCACGAGGGCAAGGTCAACTCGGCACGGTTCAGCCCAGATGGTATGCTTGTGGTCACGGCATCGGCGGATAAGACGGCGCGCCTTTGGGACGCGGCAAGCGGCAAAGCGATCGGTGAGCCGATGCGCCATGACGACGAAGTTCTTTCGGCGCGCTTCGGCCCTGACGGCCGACAGGTAGTCACTGCCTCATCGGATACCGCACGGGTATGGAAAGTCGCCAACCACCAGACAGCCCCAAAACCGGGCTCAGCTGCCAGATAAGCCGCAACGGTTTGCGAATTCTGTTTTTTACGCGAGTGGTCTTGCATGCGCAGAAAAGAAGTTTGGCTGGCGATCATCTTTGTTGCGGGCTTGGTCTTTTGCATTGACGCATGCCAAAGCGACAAATCGACCAGGCCGACTGCGGGCGACGCCAATGCCGTTTTTGCCCAGGGCGGCGCTTCTTCAGAGACTGGCGGCACACCTGCAGGCAGGGCCAGACGAAGAGGTAAAGGCCAATCTCAGAGCCAGAATCCGGGTGCCGGAAATGAATGAGCGTTCAGGAAGTGCTCCGATTAACGTAGGGATCGTAGGCCTGGGTTGGCCCGGAGAGCGCCACGCTGAGGCGATCAAAGCCTCATCGCTGGGAAGGGTTTACGCCGCCTGCGACTTAAATACCGAGCGGCTGAAAGCCTTTGCCGATTCATTCGGCCCGCAGCGAACCTTTGCGGACTACGACGAGATGCTGCTTGACTCTAACTTGGACGCTATCGTCATCGGTTTGCCGAACTCTCTGCATTACCCATTCTCGCGAAAAGCGTTGCAGGCCGGAAAACACGTGCTCTGCGAGAAACCGCCGACAATGAACGCAGAGCAGATGCGCGTCCTTCACGAGGAAGCGCGCAACCGTGGCTTGGTTTACTATTTCGGGCGCCAAATGCGTTTCTCACCGGCGATGCAAGCGGCAAAGCGAGTAATTGCCGAGCGCCGCTTAGGGGAAATTTACTTCGCGGAGACGATGTGGGTCCGATCGCGAGGGACGCCCTCGGGCGTCGATGGCTGGTTCACAGACAGGTCTAAATCTGGTGGAGGTGCGGTAATCGACCTGGGTGTTCACGCGATCGATGCAGCCTGGTACCTGATGGGAACCCAACAGCCACGAGCGGTTTCCGCTCAGACCTATCA
>Ga0306923_10006005_pt1 | contig 11908 bp, 10 predicted proteins | sample sta12Can44000108_FD_203841 | JGI IMG/M metagenome (GOLD analysis project Ga0306923, IMG submission 203841) | Lab enrichment of tropical soil microbial communities from Luquillo Experimental Forest, Puerto Rico - statanox.12C.anox.44.000.108 (v2)... | ecosystem: Environmental > Terrestrial >...
ACGTTGAGCTCGTCCACGATGGCGCCTTCAATGGGGCAGATGCTGGCGCACTGGGCATCGGCAAAGTCGCCCAGGCATTCGGTGCACTTGTCGGCATTGATAAGGAAATGGGGCTTGGCCTCAAAGATGGCGTCGTTGGGGCACACCGGCAGACAGGCGTGGCAGTTGACGCAGGTTTCGATGATTTCCAGTGCCATGTTGGTTCTCTCCGCTTTTTAGTGCCCTCCCCGGAGGGAGGGCGTTGCTGTTTCAACAGGACGACAGTTCGATCAGGCGCGCTTCTTGGCTTCGGCCGGCTGGTCCAGCTTGCCGGCGGCGAGCATTTCGTTCCATACGGCCATGACGGCTTCCTCGATGGGCTCCATGGCGTGCTCGCCGTTGGGCTGGATGCCGGCGGCTTCCAGTTCGCCCCAGGGCTCGTAGCCGATCTTGGAACAGAGCACCACCTCGCAGCCTTCCAGGGCCTTGATGGTCTTGCCGAGAATGGACTCGCCATCGCCGCAGGTTTCGTCGCCGGCGCAATAGGCTTCTGCCTTGCGATGGCCGACGAACTTGACGCCCTTGTAGCTGGCTTCGTACACCAGGAATTCCTTGGCGTGACCGAAGTGGATGTTGATGACGGGACCCTTGGCGGCCACAGCCATCAGCACCAGACGACCCTTGGGCTCGGCGGCTTCCAGCGCAACGACGTTGTCGCCGGATTCCTTCTCGGCCCGCTTGGCGTCCAGTTCGGCCTGGATGCCCTTGCGGACTTCGGCACGGAATTCCATGGCCGCCGCATAGTCGATGTTCATCTCGTCGATCTTGTCCAGGGTGAACTCGGAACCCCGGTCCTCGCCCAGCAAGCCCACGGCATCGGCACGACACTGGCGGCAGTGGCGCATCATGTTCATGTCGCCTTCGCAGGCGTCCTGCAAGTCTTTCAGTTCCGCCGGGTTGGGCGAACGCTGACCCATGACGCCGTAGAAAGTGCCGTGTTCGGCCTCGGCAATCAGCGGCATCACGTTGTGCAGGAAGGCGCCCTTGGCCTTCACTACCTTGGAGACTTCCTTCAGGTGCTGGTCATTCACGCCGGGAATCAGCACGGAATTGACCTTCACCAGGATGCCCCGGGCGGTGAGCATCTCCAGACCCTTCTGCTGCTGCTCGATCAGGATGGCAGCGGCTTCGCGGCCGTAGATGCGCTTGTTCTTCCAGAAAATCCAGGGATAGATCTGGGCGCCCACGTCCGGGTCGATACAGTTGATGGTGATGGTGACATGGTCGATGTTGTGCTTGGCCAGCTCGTCCACACAGTCGGGCAGGGCGAGGCCATTGGTGGACACACAGAGCTTGATGTCCGGTGCCTTCTCGGACAATTGCCGGAAGGTCTCGAAAGTCTTTTCAGGGTTGGCCAAGGGGTCCCCAGGTCCGGCAATGCCCAGCACCGTCATCTGCGGGATGGTGGCGGCCACGGCCATGGTCTTCTTCACCGCCTGGTCGGGAGTCAGGACCTCGGACACGACGCCGGGGCGGGACTCGTTGGCACAGTCGTACTTGCGGTTGCAGTAGTGGCACTGGATGTTGCAGGCAGGCGCCACGGCCACGTGCATGCGGGCGAAGTAGTGGTGGGCTTCTTCGGAATAACAGGGATGGTCCTGCACCTTCTTCCGGATGTCGTCGGACAGGTGGCCTAGCTGGTCGTCGGTGGAGCCGCAGCTCCCGGCGCTGCACCCGCCTTTCTTGGCGACGGGTTCTTCCTGATAAATCGGCAGATCCATGACTTGCTCCCTTGGGGTTGGGGTGACGTGGACCTGTTGAGCAACTGCCGTGCCGGAATGGGTGGCTATTTATAAGCTGATGAATTTATGAGGGAAAGGCAGGTTTTGTGATTGTGGCAATCGCGACATTGCGGTGAAGGGGACAAGCCCGTTCAGGGGAATATTTCAGCGGGGCGGAGGGCGGTGTGGAGGGGAAGCTGAAGGGCGGGGGCAATCGTCCAAGTTCAGCAAGGCAAGCCCGATAAAGCAAAAGAGCCCCGCAGGGCTCCAAAGACAGCAACTTTCGGGGCAAAGACCCCGGTTCAAGGGGAAAGCTCGGCGACCGTGGTAAAGCTTAACGAGCGCGCAGGGCCACGGGTTCCATCTTGACCCCCAGCTCGTAGGCCTGGGTCAGGGAACCCCAGTTTTTCTCGATGTAATTGGTCGCGAAGGTCAGGCTGCCGATGAAGCGGCTCATGCCTTTGAATGAAACTTTGAACTGCATTTTCATTTCCTCCTGCATTTGTGTCACACAGTAAGCCAATGAACGGCAGATTTTCCGAAAACTTTAATTTTTCTTTCTGTTAATAAACAGTTGCTTACAAAGTTAACCTAAATTTATTTTGATGATTTGGTCGGGGAGAAGGGGCTGGCGAAGGGGCGGCGGGAGGTTTTCCCCGCCGTTTTCGGATTGCCCCCCCCCGTGTCATTCCACCGCAACGACGAGACCGCTACCGGCTCGGCCACCGGCGGCTTTCCAGTCCGCCAACAGGGCCTTGGCCTTGGCTTCGTCCTGGGTCAGCTCGTCGATCAGGCAGCCCACGGGGGGGCCGAGAATGCCGTCTTCCCCTTCAAAGCGCACTAGGTAGATTTCCTGTTCCGGGGATTCCTCGGCGTAGCCGAACATCACCACCACGCCCACGGCGCCCGGGGGGGCGAGGAGGGCATCTTCGGGGAGTTCCGGAATGAACCCGTCGTTGTACATGGGTTCCAAAGGGAACACCATGTCGCCGATGTCGTACTGTTCCATGATGGTCACCACACTTGGGGCGGAACCTTGAGGCGTTCCACCGGTTGGTCGAAAAGCAGGTGTTCGTCGATGATGGTAGCCACGTCTTCCACCTTCACGCCGCCGTACATGACGCCTTCGGGATAGACCAGGATGCTGGGGCCCAGGGTGCAGGGGCCCAGGCAACCGGTGCTGGTCAGCAGGTATTCCTGGAACAGGTTGCGCTTCTGGAACTCGGCCATGAAGGCGTTGAACACTTCGACACAGCCCTTTTCCTGGCAGGAACCCCGGGGGTGGCCGGCGGGGCGGCCCTGGGTGCAGACGAGGATGTGTTTTTTGGGCTTGGGCATGGCTTTGTCCTTTGGGCTGGGGTTTATGGCTATTCAGCAAGGGCGATGCCATGGCGTAAAGCCGCATGGTTGACGGGGGTAGGGCGCAGGTTGAGTCATTGGACCGGTCGGCGCAGGGGGCTTTGTCGTACTTGCGACAAAGCCTGAGTCGGCGCGGCAGGCCGGGCTGGAGGGACCGGCGCCGGCAGGGTGGCCGTCAGTAAAAATACGGGTTTTGTCCGTGGAATCGCCCGGAATTCCCGCCTTGCGCTACAGTGGCCGACCCGATTGATTTCAAGGAATAAAACGTGACCCATCACGTCCCGGCCACTCCCCGTTCGCCCCTGCAGAACCTGGTCCATACCCTCAAGAACGAATGGTTCCTGGTGGGCATGTTCGTCGCCGTCATCCTCGCCAGCCTTTTCCCGGAAGTGGGCCGTAGCGGCGGGCCCTTCCATGTGGATACGCTGGTGGATATCGGCATCGCCATCGTCTTCTTCCTCCACGGCCTGGGCATTTCCATGACGGCCCTGAAGGACGGCCTCTCCCGCTGGCGGGTGCATCTGTCGGTGCAACTGTTCACCTTCGCCGCCTTCCCCCTGCTCTGGTATGGCCTCGATGCCCTGTTCGGCCGCTGGCTGCCCGCCGGCCTGGGCCTGGGTTTCCTCTACCTGTGCGTGCTGCCTTCCACCGTATCCTCCTCCGTGGCCCTTACTGGCGTGGCCCGGGGCAATGTGCCGGCCGCCATCTTCAATGCCACCCTGTCGGGCCTGCTCGGCATCGTCCTGACGCCGGCCCTGGTGGCCTTGTTGGCCGGGGTGGAAAACCAGGGTCTGTCCTTCCTCGACGCTGTGCTGGGCATCGCCAAGATGCTGCTGCTGCCCCTGGTGGCGGGCCAATTGCTGCGGCCTTTGCTTCACGCCTGGCACCATCGTCACAAGAAGCTGACCACGGCGGTGGACCGGGGCGCCATCCTGCTCATGGTCTTCGGCGCTTTTGCCGATTCCGTGTACTCCGGTCTCTGGCGCGACCACGGCGTGGGCCTGCTGCTGATCGCCGCCGTCGGCGCTAGTCTGATCCTCGCCATCGTGCTCTACCTGACCAAATGGATGGCCCGGGTGCAGGGCTTCAATACCGAGGACGAAATCACCACCATCTTCTGCGGCTCGAAAAAGACCCTGGCCTCCGGCGTGCCCATGGCCAAGCTGATCTTCGGCGCCCATCCGGCCCTGGGCGTCATCGTGCTGCCCATCATGTTCTATCACCAGATTCAGCTGGTGGTCTGCTCCATCATCGCCAACCGCTACGCCCTGCGCCCCCAGGCATCCGGGGCTCACGGATCGACGCACTGAGTCACGCGTTGAGCGACCCCCTGAGGTCGCAGGCCTAGGCGGGAAATACGCGGGTTCGCGTATTTCCCCTTCCGGGGGCCTTTCCTAGCATTCGTCCATCGCGCCCACCGTCGGGCGCAGACGACTGCTCACGGAAAGGGACTCCCCATGCTCAGCAACCTCTGGCGCTTTTTCGTCGCCCTCTGCGACCTCCGGGCCTTGGCTCGCATCCTCACCGGCCGACCGGCCATCGACGTGGTCTTCATCACCAATCTGCGGGACGAGGCAGAACGTCGTCGCTACTTTCGCGGCTGGGTGCCGCCCCTGGGTCACGCCGCCGGTCCGCGCATGTACCTCAAGGGCGTCGCCGCCCGGGTGCGCGGCATCTACGTGACCGCCGAGGAAATGCTGACCAAGGAAGGGCGCAAGAAGGCCAAGCAGCAATTCATCGCCGCCACCGAGTGGGCCGAACGGCGCGGCGCCCGGGTGATTCTGCTGGCGGCGTCCACCAAGCGCCTGTTCGGTCGCGACGGGGCCGAACTGAAAAAGCGCTTTCCCCATTTGTTGTTCACCATCGGCGACAACGGTACGGCCCAAATGCTGCGGGCCGACGTTTTTCGCGCCTTGAAGGAAAGCCGCCTGAAGCCGGGTTGCGCCAAGGTGCTGGTGATCGGCCCTTACGGCATTCTCGGTAGTTGCATGACACGGGAACTGGTGCGGGCCGGTTATGAGGTGATCGGCTACGGCCATAACGAAAGTGCCTTGGCCGAGGTGGCCGGCGAATTCGGCATTCGTACTGCCAACAACATCGACGCCGTCGGCAAGGTGGATGCGGTGGTGGCCTGCACCCACAGCACGCCGTCCAAGCTCACGCCCCAGTGCGTGGCCAAGCTGCGCCAGGGGCAGCGCAAGTTGCTGGTGGTGGACGTGTCCGAACCGGCCAACCTGGACATCGACGCCTACGCTACGTGCCGCAACGACGTGGTGCGCCAGGATGCCGGCAACGCCTTCGCCCCCGACCTGCACTACGTGTTGGGGCCTATCTCCTGGAAGATGATCATGCTTTCCAAGGGCACCGTATTCGGCTGCTTTGCCGAAGCCATGGCCCTGTTCCACAGCATCCACCACAACGGCGAAGTGGCCCTGGCCGAACGGGACTGGTTTCAGGTGGACAGCGACGGCATGGAAACCCTGGAGGCCCTGTTCGCCGACATCGGCTTCACCGTGCCCTATCCCCGCTGTTTCGGTCGCCCCGTGCTGGGCTTCGATCTTTCGCTGGAACGACAGGCCGAGTTTCAGGTTCGGGGGATCAGTACCCCGAACGTGCTACCCCAACCGGGCCTGGATTGAATGGTCAGTTGGTAGCCGCATTGTCGGCAAAGGGTCTGCACGATATGCAGGCCCAGGCCGTGGCCCTGTTGTTCCTCCGCCAGCTTGCCGCTCTGGCGGAAGGGTTCCAACAAGTGCTGGCGTTGGGTCTGGTCGAAGCCGGGGCCCGAATCCCGCACCTGGATTTCCAGTCCGTCCCGTCGATGGCGCACGCCGATCAGGATGCCGCCTTGCCGGGTGTAGCGCACGGCGTTGCCCACCAGATTGTCGAGAATGCGCGACAGTACCAGGGCCGAAGCCTCCACTTGTTGGGTGCCGGCCCGGTAGCGCAGTTTCAGGCCCTTGCGCTTGGCCGCTTCGTGGTGGCGACGATGGGTTTCCGCCAGCAGTTCCGCCAGATCGACCTGTTGCGGGGCTTCGCGGAAGTCCGCCTTGGCGTCGTCCACCAAGGCCCGCAGCAGGGATTCGGTGTAGTCCACCGCCTGGTCGATGTGGTGCACCGCCGCCTCGTTGCTGGTGGACTTGAGGGCCGTCAGGCCCAGGCGGATGGCGGCCAGGGGTTGGGAAAGGTCGTGGCCCGTGGCGGCCAGTTGCAACTGCTTCTGCTGGGCCGCCAGGAGGACCCGGTGCTTCTCCGCTTCGGCTCGGGCCAGTTGTTCCGTTTCCGCCAGGTGGCGCCGCAGGCCGTCCTCGATGCGTCGTTGCAGGGCTTGCATCTGCCGCGTCAGGGCCAGGGCGAAGCAGAGGGCTTCCCAGACGTAGCCGATCTTGGGAAAGACGAAAGGGCTTACGGTGAAGTCCACGCCGGTGATGCTGAGGCCGAACAGCACGTTGGTGAACAGGGCGTTGCCGATGGCGCCGGCAAGGAAGAACCCCGCCGTGGACAAGCCCTGGCGCAGGAAGAACAGACCGGCGTAAACCACCAGGGGAACATAGGCCAGGGCGGCGGTGAGCAGGGGCCAGTTGGTATCGAAAGCGAGGAAGACCAGGAATGCCCCGAGCAGCAACACCACATAGCCCAGGTAGAGGCGGAACAGGCGGGGGTAGCGTCGGGGCAGTTCGAACAGGGTGATGGTGAACAGGGCCTGGGTGAGTTGGATACCCATGGCGAACAGCAGGGGGGCAAAGGTATTCCAGCGCCCCTGGTCGGGCCAGAGCAGGGCGAAGTTGTAACCCTCGAACTGGAGCAGGAACAGCATCATCAACAGGGCCATGCCCCCATAGGCTAGGAAGGCCGCCCGTTCCGTGGCCAGGTAATGCAGCAGGGCGAACAGGGTAAGGGCCAGCAGCAGGCCCAGCACGGCACCGTTGACCAGGTTGTCCAGGGCCAGGTCGTGCCGGAAACGATTCGGCGTTTGCACCGCCAGGGTCAAGGGCGTGTCGCTGTGGGTGCGGTAGTCCAGGTACAGCTCGGCCCGTTCGCCGGGGGCCAGGGTGAAGGGCACCGCCAGCAGCCGTTCGGACACCGGTCGCGCGCTGAAGGGTGCGTCGCCGGGCAGGTCCAGCAGGGTGTCCACACCGTCGCGGCCCACCCGGTAAACCCGCAGCGCCTTGGCGTCGGGCAATCCCAGGGCGAGCAGCCAGGTACCTGCCTGTTCGCCGTCGTTGACCAGGGGCAGGCGAATCCAGTGGCGGGCAGCTTCGGGGTGACGCTGGTGTGAGCGGGCCGGTTGGAAACGGCTGGGGTCGGTCAGCAGATTTGAAAGGGTCTGATCGCCACCGCCGTCGTCATAAAATTGTGCGTAGGGGCGGACGGCGCCGGGGTCTTGCCCCGACACGAGGGAGAGGGCGGATGTCTCCATGCCTCGGGCCGGGCCGACAACGCCGATCAGGGCGAGCAGCACCAGGAAAGGGAGCAGGCCAACAGGGCCAAAGCGGCGTAGGCGGCTCAGGTGAAGTAGGCGGAACATCGGAACCATCAAGGACGAACGGGAAGGGACGGCAGGGTGCGAATCATCATAGCGGACGACCATACCATTTTTCGTGACGGGCTCAAGCTCCTGCTGGGCTGCGCACCGGACATGACCGTGGTGGCCGAAACCGGTACCTCCGCCGATCTCAAACAACTGGTGCGGGAATGCCTGCCCGACCTGTTGGTGATGGACTACAACATGCCCGGCGGCGACAGCGGCGAGGTGCTGGCTTGGCTCAAGCAGCGCCATCCCGAGTTACGTGTTTTGGTGCTGACGGCGGAGCGCTCCGGCGCCCTGCTCAAGCTCCTGGCCGATTGCGGCGCCGACGGCCTGCTGCTCAAGGAAGGTTCCGGCGAGGCCCTGCTGGCCGCCATCCGCCAGGTGGCGGCGGGGCAGAAGGTGCTGCCCGACAGCGTGCAGGAGCGCATCGACGAAGTCGCCACGCCCCTCACCGCCCGGGAGTTCCAGGTGCTGCACCTGATCTGCCAGGGCTGGGCCAACAGCGCCATCGCCGAGCACTTCTCCCTTTCTCCCCGCACCGTGGACAAACATCGGGAGAACCTGCAACGCAAACTGGGCGTGGGCAACGTGGTTCAACTCATCAACAAGGCCCGTTCCCTGGGGTTGTTCGACCAGCCCACCCCCGGCCCTTGATGCTTTACTGCTGCCTATGACGGTTTAATCGCGCAAGGCGGGGCCCCAGCCCTGAGCCCCGGGCTTCGCTTCCTGAAACCCGTGCCTTGCCCTTCTGGAGGAAGTCGCCGGTGGCTGTGCAAATCCCCGAGGAGCAATCCTCCGTGCAATCCCCTGTATCCACCGCGCCGACGGTGAGCCTGGAGCAAGTGGTCGAGCGCCTGACGCAAGGCATCGTGCTGCGCAATGAGGGGCGTCTGACGGAGGCTTTGGCGGTGATGGACGAAGTCATCCACCTTGCTCCCAGCCTGACGCCGCCCCGGGTGCATCGCGCGCATTTGCTCGCCGACCTGGGCCGCTACGAAGAAGCCCTGCTGGAATGCAACGCCCTGCTGGAAACCGGCGGTCCCATTTTTGAAAACCTCTGGCTGCGGGACGATCTGCGGGAACGCGGCCTGGCCGCCACGGAGGCCCGCCTCGCCGAGTACCCGGAAGATGCCGAGGCCCTGCAACGGCGCGGCGATCTGCACTTCATCACCGGCCAGTTCGACGAGGCCGAGCAGGCCTATGCCGAAGCCCTGGCCGTGCATCCCGATCACCACGGCACCCTGGAAGGCCACGGCCACGCCCTGCTGGCCCTGGACCGGCGGGAAGAGGCGTTGGCTGCCTACCGCCAACTGCTCCTGTTGCCCCATGGCGAGGCCCGCCATTGGGTCAATTTCGGCAATGTGCTGCAAAGCCTCGGCGCCCTGGAAGAAGCCGAGGAGGCCTATCGCCAAGCCATCCTGCGAGAACCGGAATTGCCCGAAGCCCACTTGGAACTGGGGCACTGCCGCTTGGCAGCCGGCGATTTCGACCAGGGCTGGCGCCAATACCAATGGCGCTGGCGGACACGGCAAATGGGCCACCTGGCCCTCGATACGCCCCAACCCCGCTGGCCCGACCAATCCGGTGGCGAACTGACGGGAAAGACCATCCTGCTCTGGGCCGAACAAGGCCTGGGGGATACCTTGCAGTTCGCCCGCTATGCCCGACAAGTGGCGGATCAGGTGGGCACGGCTGGCAAGGTCGTACTGCGGGCACCGGCACCGCTGAAGGAATTGCTGGCCAGCCTGGACCCCCGTGTCGAGGTGGTGGCCGAGCAGACACCCCTGCCGCCCCACGATTGCCACAGCCCGCTGATGAGCCTGCCCCTGGCCCTGGATCAGGGGGCGCCCGCCGCCTTGGCGGCTTACTTGCAGGCTAATGAAGATCGGCGCCGGGCCTGGGCACAGCGGCTGGGCGAAACCCGCCGCCTGCGGGTGGGCCTAGCCTGGGCGGGCAAGCCCCGCTTCCCGTCCAACAGCAGTCGCGACATTCCGCTCCAGGTGCTGTTGCCCCTGGCCGGGCTGGACGTTGACTGGGTGAGCCTGCAACGGGACGAGCCCGCTGGCGACGCCGAGGCCCGCGCCCATTTTCTCGACTTACAACGGCACGAACTGGCTTGGGTCGACTTCGCCGAGACGGCGGCCCTGATGGACAACCTGGATCTGGTCATCAGCGTGGATACGGCCATGGCTCACCTGGCCGGTGCCCTGGGCAAACCTTGCTGGGTGTTGCTGCGCCAGGCCGGCGAATGGCGCTGGCAGCGGGACCGCAATGATTCCCCCTGGTACCCCAGCCTCACGCTGTTCCGTCAGACCCAGCAGGGCGATTGGGAACCGGTGGTGGAGGCGGTGCTTGCTGCACTCACTGCTATGGCGGCAGCCCATCAGGAAAATTCAAAGGATTCCGCCGCAACGCCGGTTTAAGGCGCGAGTGTCACGCAGGCTTCGGCATCGTTGGCGGTACCGAAGCCACTCGAAGCCGTTAAACGTTTCGAAAACGTCGCAAGCGTTTCAGGCCGCAGCCTGCTTGCGATACCAATCCATCAACGAAGCGTCGATGGCGCCGTAGGCGTAGTCGCCGATGGGGGCGATGCCTGCATCCCGCAGGCGCTGGGCCGGGCCATCGCCCACCTTGGCGACGAACAGCGCCTGGCAGTCGGCCAGGGCCCGCAGGATCACCTCCCGCTTGTCCTCGTCGCCGTAACCGCCCTGGCAGTAGTGCTCCACCAGCCGCACTTCCTCCAGAACCGGGCCTTCCGGGCCGACGAGATAAATCTTGAACTCGTCGGCGTGACCGAAGTGTTCGTCAATCTGAACCTTGTTCTTGGTGGCGACGGCAACGCGCAGGGGGCTGGTCATGATTTTCCTCTCGGGCTGGGCCTGTCGGGGTTGCGACAGGAATGCCCGAGTTCAGCAAAGTCGATGCCAGAAAAATGTTGGGCTGACGGGGGGATGAACGTCTCGGTCAAAGAGGCTAAGGCCGCGCCTGTTAGCAGGGGCGGCCCGGTTGTCGGCGTCTTTGGGCCATGTGCAGCCGGGAATCAGGCAGGCTTGCCGAAGGTCTCGATGAAGGCCTGGGCCTGGTCGGCGGGTAGGGGCTTGCTGTAACGATAGCCCTGGAAGCACTGGCAGCCGATGTCGGAGAGGAAGGCCAGTTGCTGATCCGTCTCCACCCCTTCGGCAATCACGTGCATGCCCAGCTTGTGGGCCAGCAACATGGTCATCTCACAGATGGCGGCATCGTTGTCGTCGATCTCGATATCCTTGACGAAGGAACGGTCGATCTTGATGGTGTCGATGGGGAAAAGCTTGAGGTAGGCTAGGGAGGAATAGCCGGTACCGAAATCGTCCATGGCCAGCTTGACGCCGATATCGGCCAGGGCCTTCATCATGACGATGTTGTCCTCCGGGTTGCGCATGGCCATGGATTCGGTGATTTCCAGATGCAGGTAGTCGGGCGCCAGGCCCGCCTGCTGGATGGTCTTGCGTACCGTGAGCGGCAGGGTCTGTTCCTGCAACTGGACGGCGCTCAGGTTCACCGACATGTGCAGATCGGTAAGGCCTGCATCGTGCCAGCGCTTGAGCTGGCGACAGGCTTCCTCCAGCACCCAGCGACCGAGGGGAATGATGAGGCGGGTTTCCTCGGCCAGGGGAATGAAATCGCAGGGGGCGATCATGCCGCGCACCGGATGTTGCCAGCGCAGCAACGCTTCGACACCCACCACGCGATTGGCCTGGTGGTCCACCTGGGGCTGGTAATGGAGTTGGAACTGTCCTTCCTCCAGGGCGGTTTCCAGTTCGTTCTCCACCGTGGCTCGCTGGTTCACGGCTTCCTGCATGGCGGCGGTGTAGAACTTGAAGAGTCCCCGGCCTTCCGACTTGGCGTGGTACATGGCGATGTCGGCGTGCTTGATCAGCTCGCTGAACTCGTTGGCATCCCCCGGGTAGAGGCAGATGCCGAGGCTGGGCGTCGTGCGCAGTTCATGGCCGGCAATGCGGTAGGGGGCGGCGATGCACTTGATGATCTTGCCGGCAACCTCTTCCACGTCGGCGCTGGTTTCCACTCCGGTGAGTACCACGATGAACTCGTCGCCGCCGATGCGGGCGACGATGTCGCTCTCCCGCACGGAGCCTTCCAGGCGGCGGGCCACCTGGATCAGCAACTGGTCGCCGGCATTGTGGCCGAGGGTGTCGTTGATGGTCTTGAAGCGGTCCAGGTCGATCAGCATCACCGCCAACGTCTTGTCGAAGCGACGAGC
>Ga0306923_10006006_pt1 | contig 11905 bp, 12 predicted proteins | sample sta12Can44000108_FD_203841 | JGI IMG/M metagenome (GOLD analysis project Ga0306923, IMG submission 203841) | Lab enrichment of tropical soil microbial communities from Luquillo Experimental Forest, Puerto Rico - statanox.12C.anox.44.000.108 (v2)... | ecosystem: Environmental > Terrestrial >...
CTACGGCGCCCGGTATTCATCGTCCATGAACGTCGGCGTGCTCGACCTCGTCGCCGCGCTCGAGTGGGTGCGCGACAATATCGCAAGTTTCGGGGGCGATCCCGATAACGTGCTCCTCTTCGGGCAGTCGGGCGGGGGCGCCAAGGTCAGCACGCTGCTGTCGATGCCCGTGGCCAAAGGCCTTTTTCACCGCACTGTCGTGCAGAGCGGTTCGACGCTGCGGCTGGGCGACCCAGAGCGCTGCGCGAAGCTGGCGGCCGCGGTTTTGGCGGAGCTTGAGCTTAGTAAGGCGACAATTGACAAGATCCACAGCGTTCCGTACGGGCAGCTGCTGCAAGCCGAGGCGGCGGCACTGAAAAAAGTGGAGCCCGACTCCGGAAGGCGCGGCGGTTTCGGTTTTGGCCCTGTGGTGGACGGCAAAATCGTGACCCGCCATCCCTTCGACCCGGATGCCCCGGCTATCTCCGCCGCTGTTCCGATGCTCATCGGCACGGTGCTGAACGAGCAATCGCCGAGCATGACAGATCCTGAGTTGGAGTCGATGACGGAAGACGAGATGAAGAAGCGAGCCGCCGAGCGCTATCTGGACCACGCCGAAACTATCGTAGCAACTTACCGGAGAGCCTTCCCCAACCTGAAGCCGGTGGAGCTGCTCTCGCGCCTGTTCAGCGACCGCACTAACGCCGTGGCGCAGGCGCAGTTGAAGGCTGCGCAGAACGCCGCGCCTGCGTTCATGTACCTGTTCGCCTGGCAGACCCCTTTATTGGACGGGCGGCCGCGTGCATTCCATTGCAGCGAGATACCGTTTGTTTTCTACAACACCAACCTGTCGGCCTTCGCCACCGGTGGAGGACAAGAAGCCCGGGCGCTCGCCGCCAAGATCAGCGATGCCTGGATCAACTTTGCCCGTACCGGTGACCCCGGCCACCCCGGCCTGCCCGTTTGGCCGAAATATGATACGGCCGGCCCGGTCATGGTTTTCGATAATACATGCGAGGTCAAGAACGATCCCGACCGCGAGCTGAGAAAAGCAGTTAACCGGGCCTTGTCCTAACGCTGGGTGCTTTCATTGCAAACCGCCATCAAGTAGCGATCGCTCAAACTAGATCGTTGCTGCTCCTCAACGCCGGGGACTGCACTGCGGTCATGAGCACGGCACTGGGGATCGATGCCTCGGGGACGATATTTTCGAAAACGGTTATCGGCAGCTTCCATTCCGGGAAGCCGCCCCCAACTTCCGTATTGCATCCGGACGGAACGGCTTAAGGCACATCCGCGCGGTTAGAGCGTTTATCCGTCCGAATGCCCGACGGCTTGTAGAATTCCGGTCTGGCCGTTCGTCGTTATAGTGAAGTCTGGGCAGGGGACCCGCCTGAAGGACAATAAAGGAGAATAGATGCCTGCAATTCAATCCCCCGACAACTTCGACCACGGAGACTCGCGATGAGAAAGCTCAGAATTTTCGAACACATCTCGCTGGACGGCGTGATCGAGGTCTCCGGCGAAGACGGCGACTACCCCTACGGCGACTGGACAACACCTTATCGCACCCCTGCCGGCAGAGATGTAATCCTCGCGGCGTATGGCGAGAGCTTCGATCTGCTGCTTGGGCGGCGCACCTACGATCTCTGGTCGGGCTTCTGGCCGACGGCGCCGAGCAGTCCTATGTCTGACCGCCTCAACGCAGCAACGAAATATGTCGCGACCCACAGGCCGGACAGTCTCGCATGGGGCCCATTCGAGGCTCTCGGCCCGGACGTCGTCGAAGCCGCTCGCCGCATCAAGGCACAGAACGGCCCGGACCTGATTCTCTCGGGCAGTTCAACGCTGACATCGACACTGCTCGAAAACAGCCTTGCGGATGAGGTCTGGCTGATCGTGTATCCAGTCCTGCTGGGCCAAGGCAAACGTATCTTCTCGGAGGGAACGCCGCCACGTTCCTTCGATCTCGCCAGCACAAGAGCTTTGCCCTCAGGCATCGTTGTCAATCGCTACAAGTTCGCTGGGCCCTTGAAGAACCAAACATAGGAGAAACGTGAGGTTTTTCGAGTCCGCCAGATTCAAGAGATGCCCGACTTCCCCGAAAAACCTGCGGGAACAGGAATTGCTGGCGACCGGGTTGAAGCAGTTGGAGAAGGAGGACTTCTGGGTATAAGTGCGATTCTCTCCTTTGAAACGGGCTTGTCGCCATCAACTTCAGCATCGTCAGTAAACCAGAAGTGACACCTGAGAGTGTATTCGCCAGGACACCCTGAAGCCAGGCTGTGATCCAAGTCCAGAAGCCCGAGCTTCGTTTTCGGCCTTCTCGTTTTAGCGATTCGCTTTCATGGCGTGTTTGCTCATTGCCCAGCCGCCTCCAGCGGCCGGACTAGAGACTACGGCCTCACGCGCCGACGTGTCGCGCGTGATACGACCAAGTGCTCGGCGCGTCCGCAGTCCGGCCGCAACCCAGAAGATCCGCAATCCGCGGGCGGCATTTACTCTTCGTACAACCTTTCCCGGCGAATGGATGCGTCGAGCCTCTCCAAGGCATAGTGCTCTAATGCTAGTGTTTGAGCCGCTTCGGATAATTGTCCGTCAATGAACAGCATGGCGGTGCCATGGACGAGCGCCCACACAAAGCGCGCCATCATCATCGGGTCGTCTCGACGGATGTCGCCGGCGTTCTGCTGTTCGACCAGCGCATCGACCAACACTTGGAAGGCAGCCGTGGCTTCGGCAATGAAGTGATCGTCTTTTGCGGCCGACTCGATGAATCCGCCGAACATCACTCGGTAGTGGGATGGATGCGCAACCGCGAACTGCACATATGCCTTGCCCATGGCTTGAAAGCCGGCGCGGCCACGCCCATTCTGTTCCCAGGCATCGGTGATGGTTTGCCGGAGTTTCCGGAACCCCTCTTTCCCTACCGCCGCCAACAGGGATTGCTTATCGGCGAAATGCCGATATAGCGCGCTGCGGGAAACACCCAGGCGCTCACCCACAGTCCTCAGCGTCAGCTGTTCGACGCCGTGCGTCTGAATGGTGCGAAGGGCCTCATCGAGAAGTGCGCGGCGTAAGTCTCCGTGGTGGTAAGGCTTAGCGCGCTTCTTTCCCGCTGTCGGGTGTACAGAACGAGCCATACAAGGAAACTTTAGCAAATATGTGTTGACAGTGTCAACATAGGCTGCTATGCTGATGTTGACAGTGTTTACATTGGAAAGGAGTCGAAACCCATGCTGAAGCGCCTCTGGAGAACAGACGCCTCTTTGACGGTTACCGGTATTCTGATGCTGCCTGCCTTGGCGATGGCCGCCGTTGGCCTCCTCGTAGATCCGCGGCTCATTACTGGCGCGCCCGCGTGGCTGAAGCCCGCGAAGTTCGCGCTATCGATTGCAGTTTATGTGTTTACGCTCGCCTGGATGTTCACCTCTATCCCCGGCTTTCGGAGAACCCGCCGGATCGTGTACGGATTCTGTACGAATCACTTGTGCCTGAACGGCAACTCGCTGTTCCTCAACCGCTTCTGTGGCTCGGCCGTGAATCATTCCGAGCCGGCAAGGGTCGCCGGCAATGCGACTTTTTGGGTCCTCATCCCATTCGCCCGAGGAAACCATCGGGCCCAGTTCCTATTGGGGCATGTCTCGGTGGCAACGACGGAGCGGTACTTGGGCTGCAAACAACGCTTGCGGTTTGCGTGAACGACAAAATCGGGCCGATTCGATCACCGGCTGGCAATACGCCCCCTTCGGTTTCGCTGTCCTCGATTTCCAAAACGAGGGCTCCATCACAGTCCGCTGCATCGGCGAAACGGGAACACTCAAGGCACTGAGCCGATCGATTGACCAGGCCCGCCCTGACACTCTCCGTCTCGTCATCCAAGAGCGGCACCTCCGTCCAGTTGCGAGACGCGGCCGGCACGGTGCTGGCCGACGGTTCGAACAAGACTTCGAAAAAGGGCTGTCCAGAGCCTTATCGAGCGTTAATAGTTAATATCGGGAGCAGAAGTCACCCCGATCGCGAACCACCTTTTCCTCGGGGCATCAATATCGATACCCGGCATCGCAAAGCTCCTTTGGCCTGGATGCTACGATCCATTGCATCTGGGATGGTTGGCGGCGTCTGTGGAGAGACTAAAGTCCAAGATAAAGATGATACAACCAGTTACTAGGGACGTGGAAATTGTCCGTGATGAGAATCACCCCAAAAAACGTGAGGACGACGCTACAAACCAAACCCACACTGGACGACGCCTTCTGTAAGGAGTTCAGAACCGGTAAGGCTCGGGATAGAAAGAAAGCCGCGAGCAAATACGGCAGCGCGATCCCCAGGCAGAAGAGGAACAACGTCAGCGCGCCAAGTGATGCGGATCCCACAGTTCCGACGTAGATCATTAGCGAGATAAAGAGGGCCCCGCCGAAGCAGGTTGAGCAACCCACTGCGAACGCTGAGCCCATGAACATCATTTTGACCGCGTCCGGCCATTTTGAACGAGCACCGCAATCGGCAAAAATCGGCAATCGACAAAGTCCCGGCGCACCCGAGTTCCCGCCGACCCAAACCCCCAGAAGAAGAACACCCAATCCAGCTGCAACGGTCAGCAGGCGGTTCGAGCTTTCCATGATTCCGGAGCTCTGCAGCTTTTGGCCCGCCAGGCCCGCCAAGGAACCGGTTGCAGTGAACACAATCGTAAAACCTGCAATAAAACAAAGGGCCGTTCGCATCACCTGTGCCCGCGCAGCAATAGCATCCGCCGGATTATTCTGCTTCATGTTGACACCCGCCAAGGCGAATGTATAATACACGGTGAGCTGGAGCAGGCAGGGCGACAGCACGGCTAGTAGGCCAGCCAGCAGCGCCAGGACTGTGGGTACCGAAAGATCGGTTCCCGCCGCCACACCTTTCGGGTAAACGATCGGCAAATCCCAGTGCATTGTCTGCAGGCTGTGGCTGGCCGGATCATGGGCAACCAGTTCCAAGGATGGTGTCTTTTCATTAATCAGTCGTCGCCCTCGAGCATCTGAATTTGGGAAGCGCACGACAGTAGCCCGATGGTGAAAAGAGTCCCGTAGCACTTCTGTGCTTAGCGGAGAGAGTTCCCTCCCATCATCCACGCGCAACGTCACTATGGGGGGTAAGTTGGGAAGCGCACCGACGTGGATATCCTCGAAGAGATAAAAGACTGCAAATTTGTCAGGTTGATACTTGGCAGCTTCCTGAGTTTGCTCAGTCATGGCATAATAGGTGGGCGTCGCATAGATACCGGACACCATCGCGGACGTATGGCTATGGTGTCCCGTGCCCTTGCCCTCCTTCAGTAACGTTCGCATCACCCTCGAGGTGAGTCCAGCTTTGAAGGTGAGGATGTCAATCCGGCTCGCGGGCCCCCATTTGGATATCACAAAGAGCCATGACCAAGCGGCTATGAGGCCCGCTAGGGTCAAGACCCCTGCTCTAGCCCATCGCGAGCGGCCAACTCGTTCTCTAAGCTCCGCTCCCTCGACAGTCGCGCTTTTGGATGCTAGAGATGTTCCAAGTCCAAGGACTTCGTTCGTCGCCATGTTATCTGACCCCTGCCACAATCCAGGGCGTTCTCTTGAGCGCGGCATCCAGCGCACTGCCGTGTAGACCATTCTGGTCGGACACAACCTCAGCTGTTACGCCACCCGGAGCGCGCGTGTACGCGACGAACACGCCCCCGTGACTATCGCCGATGTTCGGCATCGGGATACGAGCCTTGATGTCGTGCGTCTTGGCATCCAGTACTACTATGTCATGGGACGTGTTGCAAGTTGCCCACATTTCCTGGCCATCGGGCGACATGATGATGTGATCATTGCGGATGCAGTCGGTTTGCACAGTGGCTTTCACCTCGTTCTTCTCGGCATCGATTATGGTGATCGTCCTGCCATCCCGCGGCCCTGATTCTCCCTTGTCCGCAACCCAGACCTCTGTGTCATCGATGCTCATTCGCAGGCCATACGGGCCTGTACCGGTAGGCACTTCAGCCACGACCTTGTCCTTTTCGCCAGGACTCATACCTCTCTGCACTTTTGAGACCTTGTCGTCAATGGAGTTCGTCACCCAGGCCCATCTGCCATCGTTGCTGAAAACCGTCCAGATTGGATAATGTTTCAACGGCAGCGACTGCACCACCTTCCAGCTGCCTGTGTCGATCTTGGCGAGCCATCCATCAATGTCGCGCAAGAGCTCGCCGCGATTGGGAGGCGGCATTGAATAATAAAGGTATCTGCCATCCGGAGTTGTGAACCCGGAATAGGGGTTGCCATGTATATCCGCGGTCGACATACCGGCGACCACTCGGTTGTTATCCGTTGGATCGAGGACGAAAAAGCCCTTACCCGGGGAGGAGGGCGTATTCCAGTTAAAGTGTTCCACTAGGACTCTGGGCCGTCCCGCCCCATCTCGAAACACTTTGGCGTGGTGGGGAGCACCGCCCGTGGCGAGAATCTGGAAGATCTTGAGCGTTCGTGCATCCAGAATTAGAGTTGTGTCAGGAGTTTTCCCCTCCGGACCCGCAATGCTTGTAATGCTGGGCAGATAGATGTACTTGCCATCTTGAGATACTCCGATACCATGGCTCGCAAACTTCGCGGTATAAACGGGATCTAAATCTGACATGGCAATTGGCTTCTTGGTCTTGGCATTAATAACCACGACTGAGTTCTTAGGGTTCTTGGCTCCGTAGGATGTGCCGGCGTTGCTAAAAAACAGCAGATCGCCTGGCTCCACTTGGTAGGCGGGTGGACCGCTCGGGTCGCGGGTTTCCAAGAGCCGGACACCAAGCCGCAAAGCCTCCGGTGTCGCCCAGTTCTCCTGCTGAGCCAGGATGACGGATGCTTTCTTGCCCTTGGTCTCAATTCTCCACGCGATCAGTAGAGCGCCAAGAACACCCATTAACGCCCATAAGCTCAACCGTCTTCCGTAAGAACTCATCTGTGGCTCCTTTCCGAACACACTCTAACAAATCCGTTCTTCGATCGCCCCTTCAAAAGTTACGCCTCAAGGCAACAATCGAAACAAAAGTGGTGCGACCCAGGCATGAAAGATCACAGCGCCGGCAAAAAAACCTGCCAAGAACCCAATCGAACTTTTCACACCCTGCGCAGCAAGAACATGCTGCCGTAGCGGGCATCCATTCGCCAGTGTTGAAAAAAAGCCCACGCCCGCCCCGCCCACGATGGTGAGCGATATTGTGAGCACGTCTGAAATACCAAATAGTCTGGGAGGGGCTAGGCCAATCAAGCCTGCGAGCGAGAACGCCAAACAGGCCGTGAGGCCGAAAGCAACCATGCCCTTCAGTAGATAGACGTCGCGTACCAAGATGAAATCACGGATACCACCCACAAAGCACATGCGCGATCGCTGGCCGAGATAGCCCAGGATGACCCCGATGACGAGCGTCGCAATAGCCACAGTCATCGACTAGCCCTCCAGCGTAGCCAGGATGTTCCGACCGCGACCCCTATGGCCATTCCGCCGAATCCAATGAGGCCGAGCGCCTCCCCCGACGAAGCCCGCAGCAGCAGCCGGATCGAACATCCTCCGGCAAGCAAGGCGCAATTCATCACCAGCACTCCGTAAATGAAAGTTTTCAGGGGATTCTCTGGGTTCTGCCACCGGAACTCGCCGCTGGTTGACGCGCCCAGTACCGCTCCGAGGAGCACTCCGACTGTGGTGAGCACCGGGTAAACCAGCGACGCTTGTGCCACTTCAAGGTGTGTGTGGGCGAGCAGATTGATCGTCCAGTTCACCAGATCGCGGCCGTGACATGCCATGCACACGCCATAGGCCTCGGGCGGCCGCACTCCAAAGAATGCGCCCGCCATGACTGCCAAGACGCCCGTCACTATTCCCATCTGGAGAGCCGTCACGGGCACGGCACGTCTTTGCGCCCTTCCGGCTCTAGTCTGTGTCGTGGTTGTCGCCATTTCCTATCCTTCGCGCCCACTCCACCGATCAGTTTGTGGTCGATAAAAGTGGACACTGTCAATCTGCACTTTCTTCGCGGCCAGAATGCCGAGAACACTCTCCCGCTGGGCGTACTCGAATCGAAGCGCCACACCGCAATTGGGGCTAAGGTCCTTAGGCCCAGGGACCAGTCGCGAGGCCAAGCCATGGCGTGTCAGCACCATCTCGGCCCGAATCGCGTAATGCGAGGCGAAAAAACTGATCAGGCCGTCCATCTCTACAGATTTCCTCTTGCCGATCGGCCTATGCTGTTGCTCGCCCAAACACTGATCTGGCGCAAGGCTTCCAGCGAGGTCTCCACTTCGGCTGAAGTATTGAACCATCCGAAGCTGAAGCGTACCGTTCCGGTCGGAAAGGTGCCCAATGTGCGGTGCGCGGCCGGAGCGCAATGCAGACCAGTGCGCGCCATGATGCCAAACGACTCGTCTAAGATGAGTCCGATTTCAGAAGATATGGCCCCTGCGACGTTGAACGACACGAGACCGCATTGAAGCGCAGCGTCTGTGGGCCCGTATAATCTGATGCCCGAAATCTCCGAAGCGCCGGACTGGAATTGTTCAACGAGTTTCCGCTCGTGTGCCCTCACGGCGTCCACCCCTATTTGCGAGAGAAAGTGCGCTGCCGCGCCCAGACCGGCGATCCCGGCTGCGTTTAGCGTTCCGCTTTCGCAGGCATCCGGCAAAAACTCGGGCTGGATCTCGTTCGCCGAATCGCTCCCGGTGCCCCCTCGGATCAGCGGGGTGAGTGTGACACCCTCGCGAATGTAGAGGCCTCCAGTACCGGTCGGGCCTAACAAGCCCTTGTGCCCGGTGAAAGCCAACAGGTCTATTCCTAATTCCTCTACATCGATCGGGATCGCGCCGACTGTCTGGGATGCGTCTACCAAGTACCGAATATCGTGATCACGGGCCAGGACTGCTAAGGCCGCAACGGGGATTAGAGTTCCGGCGACGTTCGAGGCGTGTGTGGTGACCAAAAGACGCGTGCGGGGACGCATCGCGTTGCGCACATCTTTGGGGTCAAGAATCCCCTCCGGGGTGCAGGGGACGACCGTGACTTCGATACCCAACGTTTCAAGGTAACGCAGCGGACGCATCACCGAGTTGTGCTCGATGCTTGAAGTAACGACATGATCGCCCGGATGAAGGAGGCCCATAAGAGCCAAATTCAGGGCATGCGTCGCGTTATGCGTGAAAACAATTCGGCTCGGATCGCTTGCATGGAAGAGTCCGGCCACCGCTTCGCGCGCGTGCTCAACGATGCGGGCCGCTGCAACCGACATCCGGTGCCCGGAGCGGCCTGGGTTTCCGCCTGACTCACGGAAGTAATCGCTCGTTGCAACGCCGACGGCTTCTGGCTTGGGCCAGGAAGTTGCAGCATTGTCGAAATAGACCATCTTTTTCGGACCCTATCTTCCCAGCAACCGCTCGTCATTCAATAACTCCGGTCGTGGCTGCGGCGCCCGGAGCAGATCACTGCATTGGCCTAAGCCCAGGCGGGTCCGTCCCTCGAAATCCAGTTGAACCGCTTGTACCCCGGCAAATTCCGTGAGGCTGGCGACAACTCCTAGGAGAACGAATCGAACACGCTCGGGGTGGTCGAGAGCCAACGCGCGCACCGAAGGTGTGTAACTGAAATTGAGCGAGACCAAGCCTGCGGCCGGATTGTACTCATATTTCAGGAGTCTGACGTCAGCTGGAAGGCCGCTTAATCGCGGATCAGGCGGGCCGGCGAGGTAGGTGTTGATAGCAGCGCGCGGTGTGGTATCTGCCACCGGTACCGCGACAAGACCATTGGCCGAAGCATAGTAAAGCAACGGCCTGCGCTTGGCCAAATCGGTGACCGGCTTCCCTTCCAGGCTCAGCGTTACTGAATTCACGCCGGATAGCGCGGTCATCGTTTCGACGATTGCGGTTTCGGCCTCCTGCGTCAGGCCGCGCTCACCAGCCGACAGATCGATCTGAGCGACCCCGCCTGCCACCTTGAAGGAGCGAATCTCGACACCACGCGGAAGGGAACTTGTGAGTCCGCTGGCCACGCTGGGGCCGGTCAGTAAAGCTTGCAGGATGCTTCTTGGTAAGTCATCATGAGCCGGGATCCGCCGCGATACGGGAAACAAGAACTGGCCGTCGGAAAAGTACAGCGTGACCGTCGCTGACGTTCTCCAGGGCCACGCACTGGGCAGGCCGGGTCCGCCCTTCATAGGCGGCAAACTCCTCACCCAAAGCCCCACGACCAAGAGAGAAGCAGGGAGAACGTATACGAGAAGCAGGCGATAAGACCCGCCCAGGGTTGAAGCCAAGTTCCTCATCTGCCCTACAGGGAACTGCAGAAGCGTCCCAAGACTAGAATACTCGCAATGGGCCAACCTCGGGAAGGGCGCGGTCCACCCATTCCTGGACTGCCGAGTTGGGATTTGAACTGGCTGCTTAGCAGAAGCGCTTTCTTTTTGGCCGCAACGAATGCTTGCACAGGTCGTTGCGCTTCATCAGGCTGATTCGGGGACTGCATAGCGTGCTGGCTGACAGAAGCTCAGAAGCTGGCGACTATCGTCCCGTTGCCCTCGGATGCGCAACCCTCCTCGCAAACCAATAATAGCCGAATGGCCTCAAGGTGCACGTCACCACCACAACGGGAAAGTGTAGATCACTCCCGTCGTCGCACGTGAAGCGAGGAGGCACATGCTAAAATTTTGACCTGGTGACTCGGACTAAGTGACATGACGGACCGGGCTCGCATTGTGGCCGCATTCGCTGATCACCAATGACGCCGAGCGGATTCAATTTCGGGGTATCCGAGGGCCAGACGAGGGCTGCGGCGCATGAATTCTTTGGCCATATGGGCTCTTCGCCGCTAGGCAGACTAGAACTCAAAGTCGAGCGAGAACTGGACGCGGCGCGCTCCAAGAGCTGTCAGCGGCTGCAAAAAGCCGGGCAGGGCTGACGGTCCAGGGCCGAAGACCGGATTGATCTGGGCGACGTTCGCACGATTCAAGACGTTGAACGCCTCTGCGACGACATCCAGCTTGGCGGTCTCTCCGAAGGGGAAATACTTCAAAACGCGAAAATCCAGATTGGCCTGCATTGGGGTTTTGAATGTATTGCGTCCGAAGCCAAGAGCGCGTGAGGACAAGGGAAATGCGTCGTTGCCATTCGAGTCGATTCCCGTCAGCGGGTTCACGGGCCGCCCGCTCTCCAGCGTGAAGATCGGCGCAACCTCGATATGACCAAAGACTTTTGTAAACAGATTGTTGGTCGGCGGCTTGCCGGCTTCCGCATCACCGATGGGTAACTCCCAAAGGGCATTGAAAACCAGACGGTGACGCTGGTCTTGCCGCGAAAGCGCGCGCTCGGCGACCAGAGCGAACGGATTCTCAGGCTGCTCATCGAAATCCGACGCATTGTCTAGCGCTTTTGAAAACGTATAACTCGCCGAAAACTCAAGTTCATTCGACATGCGGCGATTGAGGATTACACTGGCGCCTTGGTAGTTAGAACTTGCAGAATCTTCGAGTTGATAGATGTCATTGAACTGGGAGTAGGCTCTTCCGGTACCGAAGAACGGCCCTGGCGGAAGGAGGTTGACATTCCGAGTGCGTGAAAGTTTGACTCCGCGCACAAAAAGATACGAGGCGTTGACAGTGAGGTCCCGGGCAAGCAAGTGCTCGACTGCAAAGCTGACCTGCTGGCTGTAGGGCGTAGCGAGACTCGGATCTGCACGATAGACCGAGGGCATAGCGCCAACATAGGGAGCGGCCAGCGGCCCGCCTCCGGCCGATTGGAAGACAGCTGTTGCCGCCTTTCCTTCGACTACCTGATCGAAGGCGCTGAGACCATTTGCTTGAAGGACCGGATTGAGGCTCGCGAGCACATAGCGATCGAAAAAGAGACCATACCCCGAGCGCAATACCCAGCCGGGCGCGACTTGATAGGCT
>Ga0306923_10006008_pt1 | contig 11903 bp, 9 predicted proteins | sample sta12Can44000108_FD_203841 | JGI IMG/M metagenome (GOLD analysis project Ga0306923, IMG submission 203841) | Lab enrichment of tropical soil microbial communities from Luquillo Experimental Forest, Puerto Rico - statanox.12C.anox.44.000.108 (v2)... | ecosystem: Environmental > Terrestrial > Soil...
GTTGAGCGTCTTGCGCGTCTCGTCGTCGCGAAAAGCCTTGGCAGCCAACGCCGGGCGATCCAGCGATCCGTTAGGAAGCAGGATGTCGTTGCCGAACGCCTCGACAAGCGACGCCAAGCCCTCGGTGCCCGGTTCGACCACCTCGCGCGCAATGACGTCCCCGTCGACGACGACCGCACCGCACTTTGCGAAGGTGGCCGAGACCGCCGACTTGCCGGCGCCGATGCCACCGGTCAACCCGATGCGCAGCATCAGTGAGCGGAATTATGCGTTGCCGGCGAGCTTTTCCCGCAGGGCAGCCAATTGGGCGTCGCTGGCCAGCGACCCACCCGCCGCTTTCTCCGCAGGCGCGCCGTTGCCCGGCGACGGTTCGCTGCCAACGTGCTCGGCAGCATCGGCCGCGGCGAACTTCTCCATCTGGGTGGTGTGCATCTTGTGCCGGCGCTCGGCCTCGGCGTAGCGCGCTTCCCACTCGGCGCGCTGCTTGTCGAATCCCTCCAACCACTCGTTGGTTTCGGGGTCGAAGCCTTCGGGGAAGATGTAGTTGCCCTGCTCGTCGTAGCTGTCGGCCATGCCGTACTTCGCCGGGTCGAACTCCTCGGTGTAGTCCTCGTTAGCCTGCTTGAGCGACAAGGAGATTCGACGACGCTCCAGGTCGATGTCGATGACCTTGACCATCGCGTCGTCGCCGACGGCGACCACCTGGTCGGGCACCTCGACGTGCCGCTCAGCCAGCTCGGAGATGTGCACCAGGCCCTCGATGCCCTCCTCGACGCGAACGAACGCACCGAACGGAACCAGCTTGGTGACCTTGCCCGGCACGATCTGGCCGATGGCGTGCGTGCGGGCGAAGTGGCGCCACGGGTCTTCCTGGGTCGCTTTGAGCGACAACGAAACCCGCTCGCGGTCCATGTCGACGTCGAGCACCTCGACAGTGACCTCGTCGCCAACCTGGACCACCTCGGACGGGTGGTCGATGTGCTTCCAGGACAGCTCGGAGACGTGCACCAGACCGTCCACACCGCCGAGGTCGACGAACGCGCCGAAGTTGACGATCGACGAGACCACACCCTTGCGGATCGCGCCCTTCTGCAACTGGTTCAGGAATTCGCTGCGCACCTCGGACTGGGTCTGCTCGAGCCAAGCCCGGCGCGACAGCACGACGTTGTTGCGGTTCTTGTCCAGCTCGATGATCTTGGCTTCGATCTCCTTGCCGATGTACGGCTGCAGATCGCGGACACGCCGCATCTCGACTAGCGAGGCGGGCAGGAAGCCGCGCAACCCGATGTCGAGGATCAGGCCACCCTTGACCACCTCGATGACCGTGCCCTTGACGGCCTCGTCCTTCTCCTTGAGCGCCTCGATGGTGCCCCAGGCGCGTTCGTATTGCGCGCGCTTCTTGGAGAGGATGAGCCGGCCCTCTTTGTCCTCCTTGGTGAGAACCAGAGCCTCGACCTCGTCGCCGACGGAAACGACCTCGCTGGGGTCGACATCGTGCTTGATGGAGAGCTCGCGGGCGGGGATGACCCCTTCGGTCTTGTAGCCGATGTCGAGGAGCACCTCGTCCCGGTCAACTTTGACTATGGTGCCTTCGACGATGTCGCCATCGTTGAAGTATTTGATCGTTTTATCGATTGCTGCGAGAAAGTCCTCGCTGGAGCCTATGTCGTTGACGGCTACTTGGGGCGAGGTGACGGCGGGACTCGGCATGTTGTTGGGTTGCTCCGGACAGGTTTTGGTCGTAGGGACAGTTGGTGTTGTTGTGACCCGCTTTAGAGCACAAACGGGTACCTGTCGAGGTTACTCGACTGTGTACATGCTGGACAAACCAGGTGTTCCAGCTGGCAGACAACGATCAGGTTACCGCGCGGTGGCGCTTCTGGTGAAAAGGGGCGCCTTCCAGACTTTCCAGAGCAGTGCGAAGGTTTCGAGCAGTGCCAGGGGCACGTGCACGAGCAGTGCGACGGTGTAGGCCATGCGCTGGGAGTTGTTCGAAACGAACACGTCGTTGGCGATGACGATGATCGACAGCGGAGCCAGGTGCGCGACCAGCAGTGCGGCGTTCCACAGCCGGCTTGGCCACCGCGTGGCGCCGATCAGGCACACGAGCGCGAGCAGGAACATCAAGAAATAGGCCTGGAACAGGCCGACGTAGCCGAAAGGCTGGCTGGCCAACACTTTGAGCGGGCCGCGCCCCTTCCAGCCGAGCGTCGATCCGGTCGTCGCGGCGATGGTGATGACGAACAGGCAAATCGCGTGGACGCGGGCGACGTTGGTCCGCAGACGCGAACCCCCGTCATTCCGTGGCGACGTCATAGCCACTCCTAATCCGCTGACTGACAACAGCTTTCGGGAGTGCGCATCAATGTGCGGCGGCGTCCCAGCTGCGACCGTAACCCACCGAAACCTCCAGTGGGACGTCGAGCGGGTAGGCCCCGCCCATCTTCTCGCGAGCCAGTGCTTCGACCTGTTCTCGCTCACCGGGCGCGATTTCGAACAGCAGCTCGTCGTGCACCTGAAGTAGCATCCGGGATGCCAGTCCGGCCTCTTTGATCGCCTTATCGACCTCGATCATTGCCACCTTGATGATGTCGGCGGCGCTGCCCTGGATGGGCGCGTTGAGCGCCGCCCGCTCGGCGGCCTCCCGCACCTGACGATTGCTGCTGTCCAGCTCGGGAAGGTAGCGGCGGCGGCCCAGCACCGTCGAGGTGTAGCCATCCTTGCGGGCCTGCTCGACGACGTCCATCAGGTAGTCGCGCACACCGCCGAACCGGGCGAAGTATTGGTCCATCTGGACCTTCGCCTCCTCGGTGGAGATTTTCAGCTGGGCGGCCAGCCCGTAGGCGCTCAACCCGTAGGCCAGCCCGTACGACATGGCCTTGACCCGGCGGCGCAACTCGGCGGTCACCTCGTCGATCGGCACGCCGAATGCCCGCGAGGCGACAAACGAATGCAGGTCCTCCCCCGTGTTAAAAGCTTCGATCAAGCCTTCATCTCTCGATAGGTGCGCCATGATCCGCATTTCGATCTGGCTGTAGTCGGCGGTCATCAGCTCGGCCATTGCCCCATTGGGGCCCGTGCCGACCATGAACGCGTCCCGGATCTGCCGCCCGGCGTCGGTGCGGATCGGGATGTTCTGCAGGTTCGGTTCGGTCGACGACAGCCGGCCGGTCGCAGCGATTGTCTGGTTGAACGTGGTGTGGATGCGGCCGTCGGCGGCCACCGAGTTCAGCAGCCCGTCGACGGTGACCTTCAGCCGGGTGACGTCGCGGTGGGCCAGCAGGTGCTGCAGGAATGGATGCCCGGTCTTGTCGAAAAGCGATTGCAGGGCGTCGGCGTCGGTGGTGTAGCCGGTTTTGGTCCGCTTGGTCTTCGGCATTCCGAGTTCGTCGAACAACACCACCTGTAACTGCTTGGGCGAGCCGAGATTGATCTGCTTACCGATCACGGCGAAGGCGGCCTCGGCGGCGTCGCGGATCTGGTCGCCGAACTGGCTTTGCAATTCGGTCAGCAGCTCCAAATCGACAGCGATGCCAGCACTTTCCATGTCCGCCAGTACGTGCTGAACCGGCAGCTCCATCTCGCCCAGCAACGCGGTGGAATCGATGCGGTCCAACTCGGCGTCCAACGCATCGGCCAGGTCCACCACCGCCCGGGCCCGCAGTGTCAAGGTCTGGACGGCTTGCTCGTCCACGCCGCCCGACTCGTCCAAGTCGTCGAGCAACGAAAGCTGTTGTTGCTCAGTGGATTCCGCTCGCAGTTCACGGCGCAGGTAACGCAGCGACAGGTCGTCGAGGGTGAAGCTGCGCTGACCCGGCCGCACCAGGTAGGCCGCCAGCGCGGTGTCGGAGCTGATGCCATTCAGCGTCCACCCGCGGCCCGCCAGGTCGTGGATGGCCAGCTTGGCCTCGTGCAGCGCTTTGGGTTTCGCCGGATCGGCGAACCAGGCCGCCAGCGCGGCGTCGTCGTCGGGGGTCAACGCGGTCGTGTCGATGTAGCCGCCCTCGCCGTCGGCGGCGGCGATGGCCAGCTCGGTCGCGTCCCCGCCGTACGACAGATGGGTGCCCGCGACGGCCAGCCCGGCCCGGCGCCCGTCGCCGGCATGCTGGGCCAGCCACTGCCCGACCGTGCCGGGCTCCAGCGCTGCGCCGCGCACGTCGAAACCCTCCTCCACCTCGGGCTCGACGGCGACCAGGGTTTCGAACAACCGGTCGCGCAAAACCCGGAACTCCAGGTCGTCGAACAGCCGGTGGATCTGGTCGCGATCCCACGGCTGCAGCCGCAGCGTGTCCGGGGTTTGCGCCAGCGGCACATCGCGGATCAGCTCGGTGAGGTCGCGGTTCAGTACCACGTTGGCCACGTGCGCCCGCAGCGCGTCGCCCACCTTGCCGCGCACCGAGTCGACGTTGTCCACCAACGCCTGCAACGACCCGTATTCGACGATCCATTTGGAGGCGGTCTTCTCCCCCACGCCGGGAATGCCGGGCAGGTTGTCGCTGGGATCGCCCCGCAGCGCGGCGAAGTCGGGGTACTGCTTGGGTGTCAGCCCGTACTTCTCGACGACGGCCTCAGGCGTGAAGCGGGTCAGTTCGCTTACGCCCTTGCGCGGATACAACACCGTGACGTCGTCGCTGACCAACTGCAGCGAGTCGCGGTCACCGGTGACCACCAGCACCCGATAACCCTCGTTCTCGGCCTGGGTGGCCAGCGTCGCGATCAGGTCGTCGGCCTCGAATCCCGGCTCGGCAAGCACCGTGATGCCCAGCGCCCCCAGCACTTCCTTGGTGATGTCGATCTGGCCGTGGAACTCATCGGGTGTCGACGACCGGTTGGCCTTGTACTCCGGGTAACGCTCGGAGCGGAAGGTCTGCCGGGATACGTCGAACGCGGCGGCGATGTGCGTCGGGGCTTCGTCGCGCAGCAGGTTGATCAGCATGGCGGTGAAGCCATACACCGCGTTGGTGGTGAGGCCGCCGCGGGTCTTGAAGTTCTCGGCTGGCAGCGCGTAGAACGCCCGAAATGCCAGCGAATTGCCGTCCAGCAACATCAGCGTCGGCTTGTCGTTGGCGGGTGCGACGGGATCCGCCCCGTCGGTGGCGGTCCTAGCTGGGCTCACGGCCCTACTCTAGGCACCGCCCCTGACATCAGGTCAGCCGCCGCTCAGCTTCCACGTCGTATTCGGAAACCGACGCGGACACGATGGAACGTTGTTGTTCATCCGTGGGCCCGCTACCCCGGAACCCATCGATGGCGGCCTGCGACTCCCAGCGTTCGAAGACGTCGATGCGACTCGAATCGAGCAGGTCGGCGCTAATCGCGAAGTCGAGGCAGCCCTGCGTTCGGCGGGCCTGTTGCACGACGGCCTTACATCCCAGCAGATAGCTCTCACGCTGGAGTGGGTCAACGACGAGGTAGCCCGCAACGATCACCATTGGACGCTCCTTCACTTGCCTGATCCGTCCGACGTTATGACCGCCAACGCCCGCCGAAGTCATCGGTGACTCACGCGCCGAGGCAGAACTGCAACACGTTTCAGTTTTGTGTTTGGGCTGGGTAGTCTGGCCGAGTGCAAGAGGTCACCAGCCAAGAGCCCGCGATCGACGGATGGTTTGCCGCCGACGACGCCGGAAACCCCCATCTGATCGGCAGCAAGTGCCCCGAGTGCGGCACCTATGTGTTCCCGCCCGTCAATCCAGAGGGGCAGAACAACTGCCCCAACCCGGCCTGCGCCAGCGACACGCTAGAGTCTGTCGCGTTGTCGACCCGGGGGACGCTGTGGAGTTACACCGAAAACCGGTACCCCCCACCCCCGCCTTATCCCGCCCCGGACCCGTTTGAGCCGTTCGCCATCGCCGCGGTGGAGCTGGCCGACGAGGGGCTGATCGTGCTGGGCAAGGTGGTCGAGGGCACGCTGGCGGCGGACTTGAAGGTGGGCATGGAGATGGAGCTGACGACGATGCCGTTGTTCACCGACGACGACGGCGTCCAGCGCACCGTGCACGCCTGGAGGATCGCATCATGAGCACACCCGAGCCGCTCTACATCCTCGGCGCCGGGATGCATCCCTGGGGCAAGTGGGGCAGGGACTTCACCGAATACGGTGTGGTCGCCGCCCGCGCCGCCCTGGCAGAAGCCTGCCTGGATTGGCGGCAGATCCAGCTTGTCGCGGGAGCGGACACGATTCGGAACGGTTACCCAGGTTTTATAGCCGGGTCGACCTTCGCGCAGAAGCTCGGCTGGAACGGCGTGCCGGTCAGCTCGAGCTACGCCGCGTGTGCCAGCGGTTCCCAGGCGTTGCAGAGCGCGCGGGCGCAGATCCTGGCCGGCTTTTGCGATGTGGCGCTGGTGATCGGCGCCGACACCACCCCGAAAGGGGCGTTCGCTCCGGTCGGCGGGGAGCGCAAGAACGACCCGGACTGGCAGCGGTTCCACCTCATCGGTGCGATGAACCCGGTGTACTTCGCGCTGCTGGCGCGCCGCCGGATGGACCTTTACGGCGCGACGTCCAAGGACTTCGCCCAGGTGAAGGTGAAGAACTCCAGGCACGGCCTGCAGAACCCGAATGCCCGCTACCGCAAGGAGTCCTCGGTCGACGACGTGTTCGCCAGCCCAGTGGTGGCCGACCCGTTGCGGCAGCTGGACATCTGCGCCACCTCCGACGGCGCGGCGGCGCTGATCGTGGCCAGTGCCGACTTCGCGCGGAAGCACCTCGGCTCGCTCGACGGCGTTCCGTCGGTGCGCGCGGTCAGCACGGTAACCCCGCGCTACCCGCAGCATCTGCCCGAATTACCTGATATCGCAACGGATTCCACCGCTGCCGTGCCCGCACCGGACCGGGTGTTCAAGGATCAGATCCTCGACGCCGCGTACGCCGAAGCGGGCATCGGGCCCGAAGACGTGAGCCTGGCGGAGGTTTACGATCTGTCCACCGCGCTGGAGCTCGACTGGTACGAGCACCTGGGGCTGTGCGCCAAGGGTGAGGCCGAGGAGCTGCTGCGCAGCGGCGCGACCACCATCGGCGGCAAGGTCCCGGTCAACCCGTCGGGCGGGCTGGCGTGCTTCGGCGAGGCGATCCCCGCCCAGGCGATCGCTCAGGTCTGCGAGCTGACCTGGCAGCTGCGTGGTCAGGCCGCGGGCCGGCAGGTGGAGGACGCCAAGGTCGGCGTCACCGCCAACCAGGGCCTGTTCGGGCACGGCTCGTCGGTGATCGTGGCGCGGTAGGGGCTGTCACCCTGTTCGCGCGCGTGCGCAGTTGTACGGCCATTACGGGGCGTGTCGGCATACAGACATGCACGCTCGCGGGCTACTCGGATGGAGTGTCGAGGGTTTCCAGCACGACTTCGGCCACCCGTTTCATGGTGGTCCGCCGGTCCATGGCCGCGCGCTGGATCCACTTGAAGGCCTCGGGCTCGGTCATGCCCTGTTTCGTCTGCAGCACGCCTTTGGCGCGTTCGACCAGCTTGCGGGTTTCAAGCCGGTCGGACAACGTCGCCACTTCTCGCTCCAGCTCGGTGATCTCGCTGAAGCGGCTGACGGCCAACTCGATGGCCGGGATCAAGTCGCTGATGGTGAAGGGCTTCACCAGGTAGGCCATCGCACCGGCGTCGCGGGCGCGTTCGACCAGGTCGCGCTGGCTGAACGCGGTCAGCACCACGATCGGCGCGATGCGTTTGCTGGCTATCTCCGACGCAGCGTCGATTCCGTCGCGGCGCGGCATCTTCACATCCATGATCACCAGGTCCGGCTTGTGGCGTTCGGCCAGTTCGACGGCTTCCTGGCCGTCGCCGGCCTCGCCGACGATTTCGTAACCCTCCTCTCGCAGCATTTCGGCCAGGTCCAGTCGGATGAGGGCTTCGTCTTCGGCGATCAGGACACGACGCGCCGGAGCGGCGTCGGTGTTGGTCGTGGGGCCTGCCATGACCGATATTGTGTCGTGAACACCTGCGACCAGCGAACTCGGGGGCGGTGTGAACCGTTGACCACGCCGATCCTCTATGGTGGGAGGCTGCCTTAAGGTAGGGGCCGAACCCCTCTCCTAAAGCCCTCGTATCCCAACTGGCAGAGGAAACGGACTCAAAACCCGTCCAGTGTGGGTTCGAATCCCACCGAGGGCACCAACAATATGAGGTCAAGCCGTAACTCGGCCGAGGTTGTCCCATCGGTAAACGCCGAATCGTACGCGTTTCGTACGGGCTATTCCTCAACCTTCATTCCCCAACCTTCACCCACAACCAGCCATAACGCCCAATTAGGCGGCGGCCTTACGCGCCGCCCGATTCATTGCCGTCGCCACCTTGGTCAGGTCGTCCGACAGCAGATGTCCGTACAGATCAAGCGTCATTACCGTCGAAGTGTGCCCTAGAAGCGTCTGTACGGCTTTCACGTAACGAACTTGGGCACACCCCGCTAGTCATTCCCGGTTACGTCCGACCTTCTGCCAATATGCGGCGAATACTTCGCTTGTTAAAACTAACGTTCTTGGCTTCTCAAATATCGCGTCAAACGTCCGCCCACAAGGGCAATGATCGCGGCGTAAGGATTTCCGCAGTCACCCATCCAGGCCGACGGCGCCGGGCAAGTAGAGGCACAAGGGAGCCGTGTGACCCCACAACATCCAGACCCCTACCGAATGCCAGGACGGCGACCGATGCTGGATGTGTCCGGTCCACGGGAACAGCCGGATGAACTACCTGGTCTTTGAATCCGTGGCAGTACTTAGCAGTGTCACGAGTCGATCTGGCAGTACTCCGGCGGCACGCTCAAAGCTGTCTAGAGAGGATGACCAATGACAGACCAACTCGGCCACGGCGATTGCCTGGCATGGCAGACCCGCTTCGGTATCCAGGCGCACGGCCGGTTCCTCCGGTACACGAGCAGCAACGAGGCCCTGATTCGGACCAGGGACGGGTACATGTTCCGCGTACCGCTGGACAACCCCACGGTCGTGCGGGCCGATTGCGGCCAAGCGTTCCTGAGTCACACGGGCCAGCCGCATGGCGCGGCGCTGGCAAAGTAGCCCACCCCTCCGGCGGCTCGCGCTCGTCACAGCCCGCGCTGTGCCAGTGCTGGCGCGTGGCACGGGTGGCACAACTGGCACAGCGGTACGCGCCGAGACTCGTTGCGGCCGAGGGCATATCGCGTCTCACCGGTTCTGTGTCGGCGATCTGGCTGCTCACTGGTCACCTCTGATCTGTTGGTCGAGCGAAAAATCGAGGTTTAGACACCGAGAAGGCGATGCTTCTGCTCGTTGAATTCCTCGTCGGTCAGAACCCCTGAGTCGCGGAGTGCGCCGAGTTTTCCTAAGACTTCAGCGAGTTCGTTTATCTCGGCGGCGACTGCCGTCGTCATGGAGTCGCCCGGCGACCTGGGCGACGGCGCCGGGCATGCCCGGGCAGTTGCCCCGATGCGCTCCCGCGCGCCCGGGCTAACCGTGCAGCCGATCGCCCGCCCGGCCATGCTCGCCAGGGCCATCTCGCTGAACAACGTTCCCGACATACCCGTCGACACCGCCGGAGCGGCGGTGGCGCTGGTCATCGGCAAAAGTGCTGCGACGGTCCGGATCTCGGGGGCGGCCATCACCCAGCCGGGAGGCACCGATAGTCGGCCGACCACACTTCCCTGACCCAGGCTCGCGGTCACCGCCGGGCTGACCTCGTCCTCGGCGACCTCCGCACCCGCCCTGGGGCCCTGATCTGCGGTCGATCGGTCGGGTCGGTGAGGAGGTGCGTGCGTTGTCCTTTCCTGCCTTATGGTCAGCCTGGTAGCCCCCGTGCCCAGGTTGACTCCCGCCGCGCTCCCGATATACGGGTTGCCCAAGTTGAGTAAGCTCAGAGACGACTGCAGGTTTGTGAAGCCGAGGGCATTCAGGATTCCCGAGAGCCCGGAGATGGATTGGGCCGGCTGTGCGAGTCCCTGCAGTGCGGTGGGCACTGCGGAGAGCAGCTGCGGGCCCGTCGACACGATGGTCTGAGCGCCGGCACCGGCGGAGGTGGCGCTGGTTTGGGCGAGTGCGGCGGCTTGGCCCGCCAGCCCGGCTGGGTTGGTGGTGTTCGGTGCCGGAGTAAACGGCGTCAACATTGACGCGGCTGCCGATTGGCCGGCGTAGCCATACATCGTGGCGGCATCTTGGGCCCACATCTCGGCGTACTGGGCCTCCGTGGCCGCGATCGCCGGCGTGTTCTGCCCAAAGATGTTCGTCGCGATCAGGGCCATCAGCAGGCTGCGGTTGGCCGCGATCACCCACGGCGGCACCGTCGCCGCAAACGCCACCTCATAGGCGGCCGCCGCCGATTTGGCCTGGGTCGCGGCCTGCTCGGCCTGCGCGGCCGTGGTGCCGATCCACGCCATATAGGGGCCGGCCGCGGCCGCCATCGACGCCGATGCGGGGCCCAGCCAGGGCCCGGCGGTCAGCCCCGAGATCACCGACTCATACGAGGCCGCCGCCGAGCGCACCTCGGCGGCCAGCCCGTCCCAGGCCGCCGCGGCGGCCAGCATCGGCCCCGACCCGGGACCGGCATACATCGACCGGAGTTGATTTCCGGTGGTAATGTCGCGAAATCCATTGCTGCACAACCTCCTAGCTGATCGCGATCGGATTGGTGGCGTCGGTGGGTGCATACGACCCACGAGACGGAACCATGGAGGTTAATCCTGCACCTATAAATGGTTACGGGGTCGTAAACGACGGGCGAGATCGAGACAATTGATGCCGGTCTGCCCGCATTCGCTCACTGATCGGCCGCCGTCCGCCACGGTGACGGGCCGCCCCCTGAGGAGAGCAGGGGCGGCCCGATCAACTGTTTAGACGCGGGCTAGGCGATCTGGTTCCGGCGGGGGACTATGGCTTGGGGCGCCCAGCGCGCTGCTCTCTGGCCATAGCCGCAGCGTTGTCGGGGCAGCCGGCTCGGAAGCAACGCGGACCGCTTTGGCCGCTGGGGATTTCGACACCGTCTACCAGTGCGTAGAGGTATTCGATTTGCTCGGGATGGTTGCCTCCACAGAACGTGCCCGTGGACACCCGTTGGGGTTTGAGCTGCATGCCCCGATGGTATGCGCCGGAGCAACCACAGTGTTGGCCTTCGACGTGAAACGGGCCACCCCCGAGGAAAGCGGGGCGGCCCGACCAGCTATCGGACGCGGACTAGCCTCGAAGTTTCATGTCGTTGTCTGTCGGCGCGGCGGAGTGAGTAGTCGCAGTTGTCGGGGTGTGTTGCACCAGTGATCGCCGGCGCTGTGGTCGCCGGTTCTCCGGGTCCTTGGTCGATGGGTGAACGAGGATTTGTTCAGACGGTGCGTAGGCTGGCCCAGCCGGTGCTGATGAAGTGATTCCAGGGCCAGTACTCAGGTAGCCGGAGTCTTCGTTGTCGCCCAGTGCGGATGATGCGGCCGGCCACGGCGAGCAGGCGGAAGCGGAAGCGTTTCGGTTCCCATTTGCGTGCGGGTTGATGCCGGTCGAAGGCCAGGGTTTGGGTCCAGGCGATCAGATCGCTGGCCAGGGCGACGATTTCGAGCCAGATCCGGTTGGCCCGGTAGCTGTGGAAAGGCAGGTTACGCAGGCCGGTGTCCTTGAGGCAGCGGATACGGTCCTCGGCGCGGGCGCGTTGGCGGTGGCGCACTTCGAGGATCGGCAGGGTCCAGCCTGTTCCACGAGTGTTGGTGGCAAAGCAGGTGATTCGCCAGCCGTTGTGGTCGGTCAGTCGTAACTGGGCGCCGGGGTGGGGACGTTCACGGCGGGCGATGACCCGCATCCCGCGCGGCCATTCCTGGGGGCCGTACCTGGCCGGCGAACGGGTGGGTTTGACCGGGGTTGGCATCCAGGCGGTGAGCTCAGCGACCTGCGCACCCTCACGAGGTGCACCGTCGCTGTCGAGCGCAGCAACCCAGGCTTGCTCGGGAATCGTTTC